>OKRW01000550.1_pt1 | contig 37662 bp, 33 predicted proteins | sample 1601151 | NCBI WGS metagenome assembly OKRW01 (sample SAMEA3541471, study PRJEB24748) | human gut metagenome | biome: human gut; feature: human-associated habitat; material: faeces | place: China | collected 2012 | reverse complement strand
AACCCCTTACGAGATCTACTATTCGGTTGTGTTGCACTTGACTTGACAATTCAAGTGCGACGAAAACGCTTCAGTTCTGTTGCAACAGGGCCAGCCAGTACGGCGTGATGGCAGAACCCAGTTGATAGGAATAGAGTGGGTGCAAAGGCGTGTGACGATCAAGCTGCAATCCGGCCCCGTCACCTTTTCCGACAATATTGCCATCAGCATCAACGACATCGAACGTCATATAATCTTCCGATCTTATGGTCGTCGTCGTGGTGAGCTTTGACAGCACATAGCCGTTATGGTCATAAATTTCCGCATGTCTGCTCATAGGGCTTAGCCCAAATGTGATCATCGTCACCGGTCCAATATACTGCGGATCGTCCATGATCGCAACATCACGCGAGGCATTGATCACTTCGGCTTCGATCTGGATGCCGGCACGGCCGTCATAGATATGGTATTCTTCCGGCCCCGGTGCCGGTTCGTCCGGCCCGGCACTGACGCCAATGGCGAAGGCCGCAACGGCAAGCAGGACAGCGATGGCAGCGAGACCAAGTGCCAGTCCACCTTGCTTTGAACGTTTTTTCATCTGTCTTCCCTTCTTTCTGTTGCGTTTTTGTGCACGGTCTGTCATATTATAATTTCATTATATCAGGCGCCCTCTGCAGCAACAATCATCCATGCGCAAAATCCTGCAGCCATAGAGAGAACGCTTATCCATCAGCGCCATTTCTGTAACCACCTTTTCTCTTGGTATGAATTTCCAACTTTTTTTGTCGGGTTCATTTTGACAATAACCTTCACCAGAGCACAATGGCAGATTCACTGCAAACATAAGACACAAACTTTTCGATCTATCCTAATAGCCAATAGCCTATCATATAATCGACATTAACAGAAATATTTAATTTTTCCACAGTCTTGTTTCAGTGTACGAAACACATCATCCAGGTTTGTCTCCTTAAAACTCATCCATCCCATAAAGACGGCGCACCAATCCGCAACTGCTGCCATCGATTCCACGTATCTGCACTTGATTGCTGTTGTTTTCAAAATGATGCAGGGCACCTCGAATAGCTGATGCTGCCGATTCGTCCCAGATGCGCGCACCGCTGAGGTCTAAAATGACGGTACGGGAGTCGTTATGGAAGTCCAGGGCGTTGGTGAAGCTTTCGGCGGAAGCAAAAAAGAGTTGACCTTCAACGCTGTAAACGATGGTGTCTCTGTCTCGCTGTTCTTTCACCTGCATACCTGCCATTTTATAGGAAAAAAAGATGGCTGTCAGTGCCAAACCCAGGATAACACCATATGCAAGGTTATTGGTGGCGACGACAACGGCAACAACTAGGAGGATGACTAAGGCGTCGCTCTTTGGCATGCGGTGCAATCGTCGCAGGGCGCCCCAATCAAAGGTGGAGATGCTGACGGTGATCATGACGGCGGTAAGGGCTGCGAGGGGGATCTGTACCATGAGGTCGTTCAGGAGGAAGATAAGGACCATCAGAAAGCTGCCTGAAACAAGGTTCGACAGTCTGCCTCTGCCTCCGGAATTGACGTTGACGATGGCTTGCCCGATCATGGCACAGCCACAGGTGCCGCTGAAGAATCCGCTGACGATGTTGGCGATGCCAAGTCCCCGGCATTCTCTGTTGCGGTCACCCTGGCTGTCAGTCATTTCATCGATGACTTTAGAGGTGAGGAGAGTTTCAGAGAGGCCGACGATGGCGAGTGAGAAGGAATATGGCAGGACGATCATAAACGTTTCCATATTCAGTGGTACGTCTGGGATGTGAAAAGGTGGCAAGGTGGCGGTGATGGTGCCCATGTCGCCGATGGTGCGTACGTCTACATGGCCGAGGATGGCGATGGCGGTAACGACGATGACGGCGATGAGAGTGGACGGGATGGTGGTGGTGAGGTATGGAAAGAAGTAGATGATGACGATGCCAAGGAGAACGAGAACAACCATAGGCCAGCTTTCTCCTGCAAAGTTGCCGAGCTGTGATGAGAAGATGAGGATGGCAAGGGCATCGACGAAGCCGATCTGGACGGTGTCGGGGATGAGTTTGATGAGGTTGCCGATGCCGAGTGCGCCTAGGATGAACATGATGATGCCGCAAAGGATGGTGGCAACCATGAGGTATTCGGGGCCATGGTCACGTACAAGGCTGACGATGACGAGGGCCATGGAGCCGGCCGCTGCGGAGATCATGGCTGGGCGTCCGCCGAGGAAAGCGAGGAGGACGGTGAGCCAGAAGGAGGCATAAAGTCCCATCATGGGGCTGATGCCGGCGACGATGCAAAAGCCGACAACTTCAGGGATGACGGCGAAGGAGGAGACGAGGCCGGCGAGGATATCACCACGAATGTTGCCAAACCACTCCTTTTTTTCTTGTTCGAGGTTCATAAATGTCAACTCCCTATATTAAAATAAAGCAAAAGAGTCTATTTCGATACTACGCTACGGCAGGTCGAAATAAACTCTTCATGTTAAAACAACACGTGTTAAAGCGTCTCTATATCGATCACATCATTTCTGTAGATACCCCAGCGATTGCCATATCTATATACCAGCTTCGAAACAAGGCAGGTATTCGATGCGAAAATAGTCATGCCGTAGTTTTTCAGAAATGTGCGGCTTCCTGTGAAATCATCCATATTTGTGATATACTAAAGATATGATGATTTACACCATCAATCACTTTTCACTGCAATGGACGGAGGGATCTTATGCATATTGATCAACTGCGTTATCTGGTTTTGATTCAACGATTGGGATCCATCAACAAGGCCAGCGAACAGGTGCACATTTCTCAACAGGCGCTCAGTACCTCAATCAAAAAGCTTGAAAATGAGGTCGGCCATGATCTGCTTGTTCGCCACACGCATGGTGTATCTCTCACAGAAAATGGCCGGTTGTTGGCAAAATTCGCAGAGGAGATGTTAAAAAATCTGGATGATACCCTTGGGCAGATGCGGACAACCAATGCCCCCATCCATGAAAAGAAAGAAAACCTGCAAATCTTATTCACGCCAGCTGTTGGCAACACCTTCGTGCCAGGCATCTCTAAACTCTTCACACAAGCGCATCCAAACACCCAACTCCTCTTGATGGAAAAAGAGTATGGAGAAATCACCGAAATGATCTTCCAAGACAACACGCCGGCACTTGGACTTATTGGTTGTTTAGGCAACTCCCTCTCCAAAAATTCTGAAAAGCACAAAATTTTTTCCATCTATGATGACAAACTCTATATTGTCGTCGCTAAATCTCATCCATTAGCCAAACAGAAAAGTGTCTCTCTTCATACCATTCTTAAATATCCTCTTGCTGTCTATCAAGGCAGCCATGCAAGCGCTAACAATGTACGCTTCCTGCTCGAAGAAGCAGGCGATCCGAACTATCTGACAATCACCAACAGCCTCAGCATCTATCAAAATGCAATCCTCTATCAAAACGCACTCGGCTTTATCAACAAATCTGCCCTCAAAAATCACACCGCACTCCCAGATATCATTGATGATGTTATCACTCTTCCGATTCGCAATGTACCGGCTCTTTCTTTTCGCGCCATTGTGACAAGCACCTATTTCAATGCCCATGAAGGCAGCATCCGTGATTTTTTGCACATTTTTCAATCGCTCTTCTGAACAATGCGCCATACATTACCAAAGTAACGCAGCGCCTCTGTCTCAGAATCCTGCTCACATTCTGACAAAAATCCTGTCAAATCTTCCGCACTAATAAATGCTGGATAATCTGCAATCTCCCGCACAGCCTCCCAGTATTCATCGTTAAGCAGCTTTCGGCAAAGCGCCTGATGCTGGTCTCGCGTATCTTCCATCATACCATTTTGATTATTGTACCAATAGGTATGTGCGTACACCGGAGCTACAATCTTGCCCTCTTTTTCGAGGGCAATTTTTTTATTGTAAGCCCATTCTTTGCGCGCATTGGTAAGCTGTTTTTTATGCCCGGGACGGTCTTCATAAGTCAGCGTGTACCAGGTTTTGCTCATGATATCCTTTGGAATGATATCATCCGCAAGGTTCTCACGTTCTTCTGAAAACCATGCCTGAAATTCCTCATAAGATGCACTTGTCAGCACTTTGCGCCGATAGGCATAACGTACAAGCTGCTCAAGAACATCGAGACGGTCGGCCGAGAAGGTATTGGCATATTTTTTGCATAACGCCGTGAGCAAAGGCTTCGCCATGTCGTTGCCCTCACGCTTGTTCAAACGTGCCAACAGCCGCATAAATTGCACGGAATACTCAGTTTGCAACTTACGAGCCAGGCGCACCTTCACCTCATTGGCGATACGTTCGCGTTCGCCTGCTGGTACATGACAAGTCTCCGTCAGCGTGCACAGCGGCAACGCCAGATACCCTTGATCGATGTCTGTGTCAATAAAATCAATGATGCGTGGTGCATTGGCGCTGATCATGTACTGGCGCTGGTCATCTGTGTAGTAAATCGTGCCATACATAGTAAATTCTGTATCCACATACCCTTGTGCAGCCATCTGCTGAAACTCCAGCGCCACCTGCACATCGCGAAAGAGGCTCATTTTTCTCAAGTCTGTCATTATGCGCGTCCTCCTTTCATCAGTTTCGCCACATGTGACACTGTTTCCACACGTGCTTCCAAACCATGGTAATCTCGCGTAAAGATGTGCGTCGGTGCGTCCAAAAATCCTTCAAATACCTCATCCGTAAACAGTGCTTCCGTATCACCCTGCGCATAAATCAAACCGCCTTTCAACAGCAGTGATTTTTTGAACACATCCAGCAAAATTTCTTCGGTATAATGGGTAACATAGATGATGGTAAGTGCGCTGTTTTCTGCCAAATCCCGCAGCGTATTCAGGAAATGTTCTCGCGCCAGAATATCCAGCCCGGTGCAGGGTTCATCCAAAAGCAAAATTTCCGGATCAGACAAAAGCGCACGAGCGATCAGGGTGTCTTCGCGCTCACCTTTGCTCATCATATGAAACGGCTGATAAATTTTATCGCCCAACCGCAGTTCGGTCAGCAATCTTTTCGCCTGCTTGATATCTTCATCAGAGATCAGCTGTTTATCACGACCAAGGGCCCCAGTTTTTCCTGAAAGTACAATATCCAGCGCCGATTCACGCGTATATTTCTGATCAAAAAATGAGCCGCTCACCCAGCCAATGCGCCGACGCAAATTGAGAATATTTTCTGCGCTGTACGTTTCACCAAGAACGGTAAAATTCCCTGCAGTAGCTTGTTTGTAACCAGCAAGAACTGATAGCAACGTGGTTTTGCCGCTGCCGTTCATGCCGAATACCACCCAGTTTTCACCGCGCTCTACCTGCCAATTGATGTCTTTCAAGATATAGCGATAACCCGCTTTTAGTTCAAGATTTTTTACATCGATCACCAATTCTTTTGGCATCGTCATCACCTTCTTTTAAAGATCACTGTCGGTAAGATGCAGACACTCACTGACTCTGTTTTTATCCATATGGATTGGTACCGTGAAACCATCCTCACCAAGGATGTCCAGATTTGTTGCCAGCCAGTCCATAATCTCAGCGACGCGCGCGATGGACATTTGTTTGGTTGTTTCTGTATAGTCCAGATCCGGATAGCAGTTGTAGTCAAATTCTTCCACATAATACTTGGCTGCCTGGTAAATCTCCGGCTCTACGCCAAATTCTACACGTCCGCAGCTGTCACAGAAAAGTTCTGTACGACCATCCACAATCTCGTTAAACGCGATACTCTTGACGTGCAGCTGCCCACCACAATATTTGCACACACATCGTTCACTGCGTTTTTGCAGCATATCTGTTCGGTTTTCATAAGCCATCGTATTTTCCTCCATTCATACAAAACACACCAAGCTTCTGCGCCATTGAGACGCAGAAGCTTTTTTCAAATCGCTTTTTTACAACAATCCAATAATATGCCAGTATCCTGTCAATACAAGCACAACACCTGCTAATACAAGCACGGAACGAATCGCATTAAAAACCAAGAAATCTTTGAATTTCATTAAGCCAAAACCATAAATGACCAAATATGGAACATATTCATATGGAAGCAAAATCGCTTCCGCAACAGCGTTGACTGCGTAAGCAAATGGCAATGGGTTGTACCCCATATTCACTGCAATCGACAGAAGCGGCACTGTGAGAATCGACCAGATAGCCATTGGTGTCATCAAAAAGTTCAAAATAAACACAACCACAAAGACAACCGTCAGTACAACGATGATATTGTCGTTGCCGTGCAGAAGCGTCATGCACAAATTAGCGAGTTCATCTGCAAGCCCAAGTTGGGTAGCAACGGTACCAATGGCCATGCAGCTGGCAATGAAGAAAAGCATTTCAAAATTGGTTTTGAGTGCTGTTTCAAACTCTGCACCATTGATTCCAGGCAAATAGAGCAAGAATGGAATAATGGCAAAGCCCAATTCCATGGTGAGGCCTGTCCATTCGGTGGTGAACACATAGAGCACCAGGAGAACCAAAACAATGGCATTTACCTTTTCACGACGGGTCATTTTACCCATTGCATCCAGATGTTCTCTGAAGTATTTGATGTCACCAAGCCCTTCTTTTGGGCGAAACATCAGATAGGCAATGTAGAGCACCACAATCGATACAAGAAACATTGGCCAGCAATGAGCCATCATCATCAAAGGTGTTACCGGTTTTTCAAGGAACTCAGCTCCCAGGGTGTTGATAACGCCCCAGGACGCTGCCATATAAGTATAAGAGTGAGCCGTTGCGCAACCCAGAATGCAGGCAGCACCCAACCCGGCAGCCGTCTTAGTGCCTAAACCATCCAAAGAAAGACAAAGCCCTACGGCCATCGCTGGCACGATAACAAAAGATGCGCCAAAGGTCAGGATATTCAGAATGATCCCGACGACCATCATCATGAACATTAATAAGAAATAATTCCCTTTGACCATGCACATCATTTTAAAAGCGATACGTTTCAAAAGACCGCAATCTTCCAAACTGGCAGCCATAAAGAAAGCACCAACGATCATCAACATCGTCGAGCTCGTCCAAGATGACATAACAGTTGCAAAGTCCGACACTCCAAAGAACACCCACAGAGCTGGCAAAAGAATGGCTACGGCAAAATTAGGAATCAACTCAAAAGCGCTTAAAGCCAAACACAGTACCGTGATCGCCAGGAACCATTTTATTTGATGAGTATAAATACCCTGCTCTGGAATAATCAGACAGATGGCTGTCAAGATCGCACAGACCAGCCATTTAATCCAGGTCGATTTATTGGTTGTTTGTGTACTCATAAGGTTTCCCCCTAACAAAATCTAATCATGAATATTCATTGCTACTCCTTCTTCGATTTTGTTATTCTGTTTTTTACAAAATTTTAATCCATTTCTTCGCATAAAAAGGGCTGTCACGCTTTTCTCTTCATTTAGTTTTGCGTAACAGCCCTTCCCTACAATATCGTTATTTCATTAATATACGTACTCTTCGTCAAAAATCTGATAAACTGGTGCGCCTTCGCACTGATGAGGCATTCTCACACCACCAAGCGCTGCTACTGTTGCTGCAAAGTCTGTCTGACGAATGACACGATCGGTTTCATAGCCTTCTTTAACACCAGGGCCGGCAGCAATAAAGATTGGGGATACAGAGGTGCTATTTTCGCCAAGGGTGGTCGAGAGGCAATCGCCATGGTCAAAGTTATAGCCTTCTGCCATCCAGTAAACGATATCGCCGCAGTCTGGGCCGCCATAACCAAGGAGTACAGCGTCTCTATTGCGCAGTGCAACCGATACGATGCGTTTGCCGGTTTCTTTATCTTTGTAACCATAGAGATCGGTCATGATTTTTTCTTCGAATTCATACTTATCTTCAGGATCCACAAGGCCATCGATCACTGTGCCATCAGGCAGCGTATGTTTGTTGCGGCCTTTGAGATTGATATGAATGTTGCACTCACGGTTGGCAATCGCAGTGGTCTTGGTCCAGTCGATTTCCTGCAATTCGTTGCCATTTTCATCGCGGAGCACATCGGTATAACCGAGTTCCTGCATAACACGGAGATTAACACCGGCTGGGTCACCGAGGAAACGAATGCCATGCTTAGGTGCAACCTGACCATGGTCAGAGAAGATGCAAACCGTCCAGCCTTCATCAAGGAAGTGGAGGAATTTACCGAGGTAATAGTCGGCCTGTTTATAAAGGTTTTCCATCCATTTTTCTGCCATGGACACTGGATTGCGGTTTATTGGCAATTCAGCCAGATGCTTGATGAACATGTGTTCTTCAAGGTCAATGGCATGGAAGTGAGAGAAAACAACTTCAATGTCTTCGTTTTCAATCATATAGTGAAGTGCTTTCGCCTGCCAGTCAGCAGTGGAGTACCAGCAATCAAGCATGCAATCGGTGATCAAGGTGTCGCTCTGGCAACCAATATTAGCGGTAGGCGTTGGATAGCCAACGTTTTCGCAGATGTCTTTATAGATGCGTTTTGGATGGTAGACGGTATCATTGTCGATATCCATAGCCGGGGAAATATACATGGAAAGCTGGGTGCCATCTTCTGCCAGTTCCAACACCTTCAGGTTACGAATAACACGATACTTCTTATCATTGACAATAGCTTCATCCTGTACGCTGCGGGCAAGTACACCAGGGGTCAGAACCACATATGGATCCATGTCTTTCTTGGACTTGTAGAGTGCGACTTTATCGTACTTGCCATCCTCGCCCTTTAAGATGAGTGCTGGACGACGAATCATCCCACCAGAGAAGAGCACAATAAATTCTTTCGCGTCTTCTGGCGCATTGGCCCAGCCGGATGCATCCTTGACTGGGGACAACGCATGGTCAAGGCCAATTTCGGTTGCCGCACTGGTGGTGTAGTTTTCATCCATAACAATGATGCTCGCGCCCGCTTCGGATCTCACGCTTTCGATACGGTCAAGCAGGGTGTCCTCGCGCTGGTCTTCGTCATCCAGCTCTAAGCCAGTGACAACGCAGGCAGGGTTGGCTTCAGAAGCGGCTTTCTTTTTAAAGGTAACCACAGGCTGATTGACATTTGCAGAGACCAGATATTCGCCTTCGATCTGAGCCACAGACATGCCGACGCTCCCTGGAGAGGTACCATCGACGACATAGAGGTTTTCACTGTCAGAGCTTGGTGGCCAAGCGCTGCCAGGCCAATGCCATACGAGGGTCTTCTTGCCGGCTTCAGCGAAAACATTCCACAACTGCTCCGCTTTGCAGAGACGGCTGTCAAAATTGTAGGAAACTCTATCGATGTCACTGCCTACACGGGTAAACCCTGTAATGCCATGTACGTTTGAATAAGCACCGGTTGCCAGAGTCGTCCACATTGGCGGAGTAATCGTTGGATGGCCGCCAAGCATCACCAGGTCATGACGGGCAGCGCCGCGACGAATGTATTCGGCAGTATTTGGCATCTTACCTTCATCAACATATTTTCTCGTTAAACGTGGGTCCATCCCATCAAGACCTAAAAGCAGAAGTTTCTGAGCCATTGGTTTTCTACTAGTCATGATATAATCTCTCCTCTACTGATGATCACTGTTGTTTTAAGGTGTTTTATTGTGTTGGCCAGCACAAGTTTTTCTCTATGGCTATTATTATAGACACTTATTTTTATTTATCCATCAGATAAGAAATGTATATGCGAACGCTTACAAACAAAATTTGTAAGCACGCATTTTCATTCTATATTCGTCTAAAACGGCTTAACCATGCGCTTTAAAGGCACTAATAAAAAAGCAGCTCCGCAAAAGAACAACACGCAACGTTGCTCATTTTACAGAGCCATCAATGGTCGTACATGATTGTAACAAACGGTATTTGCAGCCTTTAACAAAAAATTCGATTTTTAATTTGATTTTTACCATTTTTCGCGAACCAAAACCACCTCTCCATTCAGGCTGCAAAGATAGAATGCTGATGCACAAAAAGACCGCTCACGGGGGAGCGGTCTTTGCGATCATTCTTCGATCATTTCGTCTGGGGTTTCGAGGAAATATTTCATGCCGATCTTTTTGAGTTCGCGCAGGCTGCGCAGTCCTTCATGCGGCACATCATGGCCCAACTGGGCACGCACCAGGGCGCAGAGCTCATCGAGAATGCGTGTGTATTCGTCGTCACTTTGAGCGTGCACCATGGTATAAAAATTATAGGGGAAGTCCGGCCGGCGATTGCGTTTGTAGCAATGAGTGACAGCGGGATGGCTGCTGACGCTTGCACCAACGGCGGCGATGGCGTCTTCAGGGATGTCCCAGACAAGCATGACGTTGACTTTATAGCCAACGTTTTTATGACGCAGAGCGATGGAGATGCGCTTGAGGCAGCCTTTTTCCTGCAATCCACGGATGCCTTCCAAAAGGGCTTCTTCGCTGATGCCAAGGTCGTCGGCAACGGCACGGTAAGGTTCCGGCACGAGGGGCAGATCCTGCTGCAGGGCACGCACAATGGCTTTTTCCTGTTCGCTAAGCACGACTGACATGGCGTCCCCCTCCTTGCTGTGCAACGTCGAAGGTGACGTCGATCTTAAATCGCTGGCTCATCTCAAAGCGCATCATGCTTTCCACGGCACCGCAATCTTCGATGCGGTCGAGAATCCAATCCAGTGTTGGACGGTTGATGGCGATGATGGTGAACCAGATGCTGTACGTGTGGCTGCGTTCGTAGTTGTGGGTGATGCCGGGAAAGCGGTTGATGAAGTGCACGGCCTGATCAAAGGCGCCAGGCAGCGGCTTCACGGCCACCAGCATGGACTGATAGCCCAGGCGGCGAGAATCGAAAAAGCCGGACATACGGCGGATGATCTCGGTCTCTTTCAGGCGCGCGATACGCCGAATCACGTCTTCTTCGCTGATGCCGCCGATTTCATCGGCCATGGCCTGGTAGGGACGGCTTTCAATGGCAATACCACGCTGCAGGATCATCAGGATCTGGCGATCGATGGGATCGAGTTCAATCATCGTTCTCCCCCTCTCGATTCAGCACACAAAGTGGATCGGCGCTCATGTAATCGCCGCGATGATAATAGGCTGCGCGGGCACGGCAGCCGCCACAGGAGGCGCGATAATTACACTGGCCGCAGCTGCCGCTGTATTCAGCGGTACGCAGTTTTTGAAAGGTGTCGTTTTCATGCCAAATGCGGTCGAAAGGCAGGTCGCGCACGTTGCCCAGCGGCATATCCAGATAGGCGCAGGGCTGCACATCGCCGCGCGGCGAAATGATGCAATAGCTGATGCCGGCAAGACAGCCTTTGGCAAAGCGCTGCCTATGACCGACCTGATCGGCAACGCGGATGAACTGCGGGGCACAGGTTGGCTTCACTTCGATTGGCACGTTTTTTGCTTTGTTCATGATGCGCGTGAGCACATTTTCATAAGCGAGCCGCTCCAGTGCCTGGTCTTCAATATCTTCACCGCGGCCAGTCGGCACCAAAAAGAAGATATGGTGCGCACGCGCGCCAATTTCGACGGCAAAATCTGTAATCTGCGTGATCTCGGCTTCGTTCCAATCCATGACGGTGGTGTGAATCTGAAACGGCAGCCCAACAGCGCGGCAATGTTGCATACCGTTCACAGCAGCCTGCCAGGCGCCCTGCTGACCGCGCAGGCGGTCATGCGCAGCGGCATCAAGGCTGTCGAGGCTGATGCCGGCCGCCATCAGACCGGCGTCCTTGAGAGCGCGCGCCGTCTCCAGCGTGAGCAGGGTGCCGTTGGTGCCGAGCACAGGGCGCAGACCCACTTCGCGCGCATGGTGGATGAGGTCAAAAATATCGGGCCGCAGCAGCGGTTCACCGCCGGAAAAGATCATGATCTGAAAACCAGCTCTGGCAATGTCCTCGATGAGTGTCATACCTTCGGCAGTGGTCAACTCACCGGCTGCTTCTTCGCCGGAGCCGCGATAACAATGGGCGCAGTAGAGATTACAAGCGTTGGTGGTGTTCCAGCTGACGATCTTCATGGCTGCACCTCTGGTGCCGGCAGGGCACGTTCTTCGTCTGTCAGATAGCAGGCTGGGTCGAATCCCCAGAAATCGCCTGTCACAGCTTCGCCGCGGGCACGGAAATTACCGTTGCAGATTTCCAGCCAGCTGCAAGCCCGGCAGCGCGCGTCCAGCAAAGGTTTGCGATTTTTCAGCCCTGCCAAAAGCGGCAGCGTCGTGTCACTCCAGATCTCACCAAAGGCGCGTTCGCGCACATTTCCCAGAATATGGTGCTGGGTGAATTGATCGGGATGCACATTGCCTTCGTTGTCCACGTTGGCAAAAGCCATGCCGGAGCGGTTGCCGCCGCTCATCATCAGCAGACGATAGATCGCCGCCGCGCGTTCTGGATCTTTGTCGCGGTATTTGAGATAGAGGTATGGGCCATCGGCATGGTTATCGACGAGGAGCACTTCTTTTTTCAAACCGCGACGCTCAAAGTCCAACACGCGATCAACGATCAAGTCCACCACGGCACGGGTTTCCTGTGCGGTAAGGTCTTCCTCCTGAATGGCGGCACCGCGCCCGGAATACACCAGATGATAGAAGCAGATTCGGTCGATGTCTTCGTGTTCGAGCAAATCCAGCACCGTCGCCACCGAAGCGGCGTTGCTGCGGTTGATCGTAAAGCGCAGCCCCACACGCTGCCCCACAGCCCGGCAATTGCGGATACCTGCCAGGGCGCGCGAATATGCACCTTCCACACCGCGAAAGGCGTCGTTAACAGCAGGGTCGCCGTCGATAGAAATGCCGACATAACCAATGCCGTGGTCTTTGATGGTGCGTGCCATCTCCGGCGTGATCAGAGTGCCGTTGGTGGACAGGGTCGCGCGAATGCCTTTTTCGCGGGCATAGGCTGTAAGGGTGAAAAGGTCTTCACGCATCAGTGGTTCACCACCGGTAAAGAGGATCACTGGCACGTTAAAAGCGGCAAGATCGTCAATGAATGCCAGAGCTTCCTCTGTGGTCAGTTCACCTTCATAGCGTTTGCTTTCAGAATTGGCATAACAATGGCGGCACTGCAAATTGCAGGTACGGGTGCAGTTCCAGCTCACAACCGGACCGCGCCCTTCCGCAACGCCATTTTGGGCGCGACGGCTCGCCGGCGTATAGCGCAGATCATCTCCGAAATACGCATCGCCAGTCAGTAATTTTGTTAAACTAAGCATTTTTTCTCCTTCATGTAAATTCCTTGACAATAAATACCTTCCAATCTCATACGCCTGTGCCTGCTGTTCTCCACACAGCAGTGCCGATCACCGAACGCCCTCGGCCATCCTACAGGCAGGGACACTTGGAATGAACATTTTTATTTCATGTTCATTTTGCGTTTTCAGTATACGAAAAAAAGCCGGCGCGGTCAACCATCAGTTGACTGCGCCGGCAAATAATACTCAATGTCGTTCGTCGAGGGTGCGCTACACGTTCCTGCTCTGACTACCGCGTTCCCTCCTCAGCGTGCGAAAACTCCGCGCGGGTCCCTCAGCCCAGGAGTTGTTTCATGGCGTTCTGAAGGTTGGCGATGAGGCCATCGATGTCCTTCGGATCGATCTGATCAAACTGGCTGTCGGTGTCGCTGACGACGGCATCGAGAAAATCGTTGCCGTTGGCAATGGCGATCTTCAGCGCGCTCCATTTGTCCGGATCGTAGCTGGTTTCTTTGAGCGCTGCGCAGCCGTCGATCATCTGCTGCAGGAAGGCGAGTTTCGCCAGAAATTGCTGATAATCGCGGTGGCCGATGAGGATGTCACCGAGTGGCAGCGCCATCATGCTCTCGTCGGCGAGCACCTGATAGCCGAAAACGATGCCGTTATCGACGAGTTTGTCGAGGAATTTCGCGGCGGCATCGTGGTCGATGTCGGCGGCGTTAAAGATGATGCCCGGGTCTTCCGGCAGGTCGGCGGCGGCGTGTGGCTTTGGCGTATCGTCACCGGCGAAGAGCTCGCCGAGGGTGTGACCGGCGGCGTCGGTGCCGACATAGCGATGGGCGATGCCTTCTTCGCTGATAATGTCGCGCAGGCGCGCGGCGCGGCTGTCGTTTTCCGGAATGGCATATAAAATGATCATGGAATGATCCTCCTTCGTGGTCGTTTCTCCCCTTCAGTGTACGAAAAAAAGCAGGCGCGGTCAACCATTATTGGCGGGCTGCGCCTGCTTTATATGTTATTCCTGCTGCTCGCCGAGGGTGACCTGCACGTCGCTGCTCTGGCCACTGCGTTCAACGGTGAGGGTGACAGTGTCGCCTGGCGCTTTTTCGCCGAGGAGCTTGGAGAGATCCTCAAAGCTCGTGACGGTGCTGCCGTCGGCGGCGGTGATCACATCGCCCATGCGGATGCCTGCTTCATAAGCTGGCCCGCCGTTGGTGACACTGGCCACGAGAATGCCGGAGGTCTGGTCGACGCCGACCTGGTTGGCCAGATCTTCATCAAGGCTGTAGCCGCTGATACCAACCCAGGCTTTCTTCGTGGAGGTGTTGGTGTTTTTTCCATCCTTGACGCTGTTGACGAATTCCAGCACGGTGTTGGATGGGATCGCAAAACCCATGCCTTCAACGTTGCTCATCATACCGGAGGAAGAAACCTTCAGCGAGTTGATGCCGATGAGCTGCGCCTGGCCGTTCAGAAGCGCGCCGCCGCTGTTGCCGTTGTTGATCGCGGCGTTGGTCTGGATGTAGCCGATGTCGCCGTTTTCGCTGGAGATCTCGCGGTCGATGCCGCTGACGATGCCGTCGGTGACGGTGTTGGCAAATTCGCTGCCGAGCGGATTGCCGATGGCGACGGCCATGTCACCAACCTGGACCTGGTCGCTGTCGGCAAAGTCGAGGTACGGCATATCCTTGCCGTCGATCTTCAGCACGGCGAGGTCGAGGTTCGAGTCAGCGCCGAGCACCTCGGCGTCGTACTGGGTGCCATCTTCGGTGGTGACGACAACGCTGTCGGCGCCTTCGATGACGTGGTAGTTCGTGACGATCATGCCGTCAGCGCTAATGAGCACGCCGGAGCCATAGCCCTGCGCAGTCTCGCTGCCGCTGTCGCCTTCTTGCTGCTGCTGGCCGAAGCCGAAAAATCCGCCGTACGCCGACTGGGTGGTCATATTGTAAACGCTGACGACAGCTGGCGTCGCTTCCGCAGCGATGGAGGACACCGTCATGTTGCCGCTCTCGTCGTAGGTGATCTCGTCGGTATTGCGCGGCGTGGAAACAGCCTGGATGGTGTTCGAGCCGCCGACCTTGGCGCCGACAACGCCGCCGGTGGCGCCGCCGATGATGGCGCCGATCAAGAGCAGCGCAACGGCCTTGACCCAGCCATTGTTTTTGCGGCGCTTCGTCTTGCCGCCAGGCATTTGCGTGCCACCTGGCTGCTGCGGCGGAACAATGCCGATCTGCTCCGCCTGCACACGCTCCGCATCGGCGGAAGCAGACGCGCTCTGTGCAGCGCCCTCTGGCTCCGCTTGCGTAGCCTGCGCGGTGTGTTCCTGCTCTGGCTCAGCAGTCGCGCGCGCCTCCTCGGCGCGCACATAGGTTGCACCCTCGTAGCTTTCGCCAACCGGCTGCGCCAGCCGCGTGACATCGGCGTCGCCTGCAGCGTCGTCGGCGCGCACATAGGTGTTCGTATTGTTGCTATTGTCAGATCCTGCGGTGTTCAGTGGATCGTTGTTGTTCATGTTCTGATCGTTTTCCATTTTTTTACAGCTCCTTCGCATGTTAATATGAAGTCTTTGATCAGAGGGAGAGTGCCAGCGGCAGCTTCTGCTGCGCCACCCAAAGGCGGAAATGCGCCGCTTTCGGCGGGGTTTGATGCAGCTGGTCGTAGACGGTGTGAAACGCACGCTGCGGCAGGTTGTTTTTCTCGCTGAGATGGGCGAGCACGACATGCTTTGTGTGACCACCGATGAGTCCGCTCAGCGCCTGCGCGCAGGTCTCGTTGGAGAGATGCCCGTGATCCGAGGCGATGCGCCGTTTGAGCGACACCGGATAAGGCCCCAGGCGCAGCATCTCGCGGTCGTGATTGGCTTCGATCAGCAAAAGATCGCTGTCAGCGAGCGCTTCGAGGTTGTCATCTGACAGCCGGCCAGCGTCGGTGAGCATGCCAATCTTTTTCTCACGCCAGAGGATCTGATAGCTCACAGGATCGGCGGCGTCGTGGCTGACGCGCGTCCAGCCGATGGCAAAATCGGCCAGCTCCATGGCCTCTCCTTCGAGCGGCCGCATAAGGCTCGGATCCACCTTGCCGATGACGCCCTCGCCGAGCGCCTCCAGTGTGGCGGCTGTGCCGTAGCAGGGAATGTGGTAGCGTCGGAGCAATGGCCCGAGTCCGGCGACATGGTCGCGATGCTCGTGGGTGATGAAGATGCCGCCGAGATTTTCCATCCCGCCTGGCGTCTGCGCCTCCACACCGGCCACCAATCGTTTCAAACTGATGCCGCAGTCGATGAGAAAAGCGCCTTCGTCACTCGCAAGGTAATAGCAGTTTCCCTTGCTGCCGCTGGCCAAACTCACAAATTGCACCGCTCTTCCTCCTTCATTTCGATCATATTATACGTCGGTTCTGTTCTGAAAGGGTGTGGGGCTGGTTACGTCTTGTCAGGAAAGTATCAAGAATTCCCCACACTCCAACTCATAATTATACGCGAATGTCCGCCGCCGCACAAGAGCCAGCGCGCGTCGCCGCGCGATATTTGCAGGCGCGCGTTCGCGAAAAAATTTTTCGCCGCGGGCGTTCGTCGCGCGCTCTTTGTGTTATAATTGTAGAATGCAATAAAGGAGGAAAGACTTTATGTCGATTCGCGATCTTATCTACGACTACACCCAGGATCGTTCGATGATCAGCCAGGGCCTGGCGCTCTACCAGCTCGGCCGCGTGCAGCACATCACGATCGATTCCATGGATCACATAGCAGGTGGACAGTGTACGCTGTCCTATTCCAAGAGCGTGCTCGCCGACGCCGAAGTGGATGGGGAGAAGCCCTTCGTCGTCATCCGCGGCGAGGATCTGCTGAATTTCCACTGCTCCTGCGGCGGCGACGCTCAGGGCACAACGTTTTGCAAGCATCTCGTGGCGCTCGTGCGCGCCCTTTCAGATATTCTCGTGCCGCCAGCAAGCCGCGTGGACACACAGGCCGTGACAGCCTTTCTCGATCAGTACGAGCCAAAGGTCACCTTTTCGCCAGACGGCAGCGCCGCCTCATCCTCCCAGCTTGTGACGCTCATTCCGCAGCTGGATTTCGATCCTTACAAACAATATTTCAGCCTCGAATTTCACATCGCCACACCGCGCAAGGCTTACGTGCTCAAGAGCATCTCCAATTTCTACCTGCATCTGCGCCGCGGCGAGACCGTCACCTACGGCAAGCAACTCGTGCTCGAGCACAAGCGGGAAAATTTTGACCAGCCGAGCCAGTTTTATCTCGATCTCATCGACAACGCCTTCGACTGGATGTGCTACAGCAGCGGCAAATACATCGGCGATCTGCCAAAGATCGGTCGCTATCTCAGACTTTCCCACAACCAGTTCGACCAGTTCTTCGACCACATCGTGCGCCACGGCGGCGAGATCGACGCCCACCGTTCAAACGGCGGCACAGCGCGCATCCGCTTTGCCAAAGAAACACCGCCAACCACCGTGCAGGTCGTGCAGCGCGCCGACGACGCCTACCAACTCGGCGTCGCCATGGACGAATTTCAGATCCTGCCCAATGCCCAGACCAGCTATCTCTACAACGAGCAGAAAGTCCTGTGCCCAAGCGACGGCTATCAGCAGCAGGTGCTGCCGCTGATCCGCGCCGCCCAGCAGATGGGCAACGATTTCGTCATGAACGGCGACCAGCTGACGCGTTTCATGGCCCTCGTCGTGCCAAATATCAGCCCGTACGTCAAGCTTGAGATCGATCCCGCCATCCAGCGCGAGCATCTGCCGGCCAGCCTCGAGATCGCCCTCACCCTCGATTATCCGCAGCGCAACACCATCCGCGGTCGTCTGCGCTTCCGCTACGGCAAGGTCGCGTTCAATCCGCTGACGCCTGAGGACATCCCGCCACAGCTCCTGCGTGACATCGAAGCCGAAAATGCCTTTGCCGCGCTCCTCGATAAATACCGCTTCTCCGTCAACGAGGACGAATGGCTGCTCGTCGGCGAAGAACAGGTCTACGATTTTCTCCACGACGGCCTGCCGGAAATGATGCCGCTGGCCCAGATCGACATCGAAGACACCTTAAACCGTGTCAAGCCACGTCAGGCGATGGCGCCGCACATGGAAGCCAACGTCAGCCACGGCGTGCTCGAGCTGCGCTTCGACGAAAAAGTCTACGGCATGGACGTCTTCCTCGAAGTGCTCGCCGCCTACCGCGCCGGCAAAAAATACATCCGTCTCACCGACGACACCTACATCGACATCATCAATCCCGAGATCCGCGCCGTCAGCGATCTGCTCGCCGATTGCGCCGTCTCGCCGAAAGCCCTCGCCGAAGACGACACCGTCGAGCTGCCGCTCTATCGCGCGCTCACCCTCGATGCCTTCGACGAAAGCGACTGCGGCGTCCGCTTCGACCGCCGCGCAGCCTTTCGCGCCCTCGCCGAAGAGATCACCCGCGGCAGCGAAGCCACCGAAGCGCCGCTGCCAAGAGGGTTGAACGCCACGCTGCGCAGCTACCAGCACACCGGCTATCAATGGCTCGTGCGTCTGGCGCGGCTCGGCTTCGGCGGCATTCTCGCCGACGACATGGGCCTCGGCAAAACCCTGCAGACCATCGCCTATCTCCTGCACCAGCACGAGGAAAATCCCGACGCCCTCTCCATCATCGTCATGCCAACCTCCCTCATCTATAACTGGGAGGCCGAGCTCCAGCGTTTCGCGCCGGGCCTGCCTTACCGCATTATCGCCGGCGCCAGAAAAGATCGCGAGCGCCTGCTCGCCGATATCCCGCCAGGCACGCTCCTGCTCACAAGCTACGCCACGCTGCGCCGCGACGCGCCACTCTACGAAAATATCCAGTTTGACAGCATCATTTCCGATGAAGGCCAGTACATCAAAAACAGCTACACCCAAAACACCCGTAGCCTCAAAAGCCTCCACGGCCTGCACCATTTTTCCCTCACCGGCACACCCATCGAAAATTCCCTCGCCGATCTCTGGAGCATCATGGATTTCTGCCTGCCCGGCTATCTCCACAGCTGGCGCGAATTCCGCCATCTCTACGAGATCCCCATCACCCGCTACGAAGACAGCGCCCGGCTTGAGCAGCTGCGCCGTCAGATCGCGCCGTTCATCCTGCGCCGCATGAAAAACGACGTCCTCACCGAGCTCCCCGACAAGATCGACACCGTCCTCTACGCCGAGCTCAGCGAAGAAGAACGCCGCATCTACCACACCCAGCTCGCCCTCAGCCACAAAGCCTTCATCGAAGAGATCGCCGGCCATCCGCTGGCGCAGAGCCGCGTGCGCGTGCTCACACTCCTCATGCGCCTGCGCCAGGTTTGCTGCTCGCCAGCCCTCTTCCTCGACGGCTTCGACAAGCCGAGCGCCAAACTCCAGCTCTGTCTCTCCGTCATCGAAGACCGCGCCGCTCAGGGCCACCAGATGCTCGTTTTCAGCCAGTTCACCAGCGTGCTCGACATGATCGCCCCCGAGCTGGAACGCCGCGGCATCGGCTACGTCACCCTCACCGGCAAGACCAAAGCAGAAGACCGCATGAAGCTCGTCAGCCAATTTAATGAAGAAAAGATCCCCGTCTTTCTCATTTCGCTGAAAGCCGGCGGCATCGGCCTCAATCTCACCAGCGCCGACACCGTCATCCATTTTGACCCATGGTGGAACCAGAGCGTGGAAAACCAGGCCACCGACCGCACCCACCGCATCGGCCAGAAAAAAAGCGTCCACGTCATCCGCCTCATCACCAAAAACACCATCGAAGAAAAGATCCTCCAGCTCAAAGAGAAAAAACAAGCCCTCTCCGACGCCATCATCACCAGCGAAGAAGGCGTCGTCAGCCGCCTCACCATGGACGATCTCCACAACCTCTTCGCCCTCGACTACACCGACATGCCAAACCTCGCCCCGGCGCCACGCCCAACGCGCAGCACCTATACCATCGACGAGGACTGAGCACACGCGCAGAAAACCCCGACGAGCAATCATCACGATGGCTCGTCGGGGTTCTTGCTTTTCAGCTGCCAGCCGCTACGTTCCAGCTGTGCACACGCTGGCTCATCTCCCAGAGCGTGCGATAGACGCCGTCTTCTGCAAGCAGCGTCGTGTGATCGCCCTGCGCCACAAGCTGCCCTTCATCGAGCACGAGAATCCTGTCGGCGCCGGAAACGGCAGCGAGATTGTGTGCAATTGTGACGACGGTGCGATCAGCGACGAGCGCATCCAGCGCCTGCTGGATCATCGCTTCGTTTTCCGCATCGACGCTGGACGTCGCTTCGTCGAGCAAAACGATCGGCGCATCCTTGAGAATGGCGCGCGCAATGGAAATGCGCTGGCGCTGTCCGCCGGAGAGCGTGTGCCCGCCCTCACCGACCATGGTTTCAAAGCCGTCCGGCAGCGCCGTGATGAAATCGTAACAGCAGGCGCGCCGCGCGGCGTCGATGACTTCTTCCATGCTCGCGTCCGGCTTGCCGAAGCGGATATTCGCAGCGATCGTGTCTTCGAAAAGATAGACCTGCTGGAAAACAACGCTCACATACGAGAAAAGCTGCGCCGGCGGTATCTCGCGCACATCAATGCCACCGATACGCACCGTTCCCATCGAACAATCGTAGAAACGCGCAATGAGTTTCATCAGCGTGCTCTTGCCACTGCCGGAACGGCCGACGATGGCCGCCGTTGTACGCGCAGGAATGGTGAAGCTGAGATTTTCCAGCACCAGCTGCTGGGCGTCGTAGCCAAAGGACACGTTGTCGAACTGGATAGAGAATTTCTCTGGCGCGCTGTGCGCCTCCTGCGCCGCTTCCTGCGGCAGCTGCACAATGCGATCGATGCGGTCGAGCGAGGCTTCCATGATGCGCAGCATCGGAATCTTGGAGACGCTTTCTTCAAATCCGTTGAAGAGCGTCAGCGATGCCACCAACAGCGTCAGCGCAACCGCAAGAGTCAGTTCGCCAGCAAGTGCGAGCCCGGCCACAGCAAGCACCATCACCACACTCGCCAACCGCACCAGCACCTGAAACGCTGAAACGCCACAGACAAATCCCCGCTCCACGCGAAACGAACGCAGATTGCTCGCGCGAAACGCGCGCTTCAGCCGACTCGCACCGTCGTTTCCCAAATCGTAGGCCTTTGCAGTCATGATGCCCTTGGCATATTCGAGCACCGCTGCGCCGAGTTCCGCCTGGGTATTCTGGCGCAGCGCGCCGAGGTTTTTTCCGCTGCGCTCGAGCACGGCGAAAGCCACCAGCGCTGGCAATAGTGCAAGCACCGCGCAAAGCCCAATGCGCCAGTCAAAAACAAAGAGAAAGACGCCGCTGACAAGGGTCATGAGAAAACCGTTCACAATCTTGTCGAGGATGAACATCACATACATTTCCACAAAGCTCAAATCCGTCGTCAGGCAGGCCGCAAGATCACCGCGATCGTGGCTGTCATAGAATGACATTGGCGCATTTTTCAAAAGCCGCGCCAGTTCGAGCCGTTTATCGGCAGTCATGAGAAAACCTGTGCCGGACTGAAACCGCGCCACCAGATAGCGAAAAACAATGCGGCCGCCAAGCCCCAGCAAAAGCAGCAGCACAATCAGCCCGAGTCGCTCTGCGCCCCACAGGAAAGCCACAAAAATCGCCGCCAGTGTCAGCAGATTGAACAGCGCTTCGCAAAATCCAAAGACAAAGCCCAATATCACCTGTCGGCGGTATGCGCCCGCCAGCGCCAACACACGCGATAGCAATTTAATCATGATGCGCACCTCCCAACTGCCACGTCTCTGCGCGCACGCTCGCCCGCCAGAGCCGTGCGTATTCCTCGCAGCGCGCGAGCAGTTCCTCGTGGCGACCGCAGTCGACGAGTCTGCCCTCCGCCATCACCAGAATCTGCTGCGCCGGCACCGCCATGCGCAGGCGGTGCGAAACGAGCACAACGGTCTTGTCGGCCATCATCCGCAAAAGCACCTGCTGAATCTTGTATTCGTTTTCCAGATCGAGATTCGCCGTCGGCTCGTCGAGAAGCAAAATCGGCGCATCCTTGAGAATCGCGCGCGCCAGACAGACACGCTGACGCTCACCGCCGGAAAGCCGCGCTCCACCAGCGCTGACAACGGTGTCAAGCCCGTTTTCAAGACGCGCCACAAGCTCGCCGCACTCCGCCAGCTCGATCGCCCGCGCCAACGCTTCCTCGCTGGCGTCCGGTCGACCGAGCAGAATGTTGTCACGGATGCTGCGATCGAAAAGAAAAGCATCCTGGTCAACGATGCTCGTCACCTGCGCCAGCTGCGACTGCGGAAAAGCGCGCACGTCGACACCGCCGATTTCGATGCTGCCTTCTGCCAGATCCCAGTAGCGTGCGAGCAGGCGCAGGAGTGTCGTCTTGCCGGCGCCGGAGCCGCCAACGATGGCGGTGATGCTGCGCGGTGGAATCACCACAGAGACATCATCGAGCACCAGCTGACCGCCGTAAGAAAAGCGCGCATGGTTGATCACGATGCCTGCGTCTTGCGGCAAGACCGCAACATGCTCGTAGTGGGGTTCTTCTTGCGCGAGAAAATCGCGCACTTCCTGCTCAGTTTTGATGATGACCGCCAGATTGTCGACAAATTCGCTGAGCTTGATGAGCGGTGGAATCAACGCAAACGACAGCAGCACAAAAAGCAGCAATGTCGAAAGTTCGATTGCCCCCTGCGCAACAAACCAGCTGCCCAACGGCAGCACGCCCACAATCGAGGCCGGCAGAACAACGCTGTACGCCGCGGTGAACGGCCAGTTGTGGCGATACCAGGCGAGGGTGAAATCGCGAAAATTCAGCACCGCCTGGCGCAGCTTGTCAAAACTCGCGTCGCCACGGCCGAAGATCTTAATCACTTCGATGCCGTCGAGATATTCCACGACAGTTTTATTAAGCGCATCCCCTGCCTCCATAAAACGGGCGTAGCGCGCGGCGTAGCCGTGAAACATTCCCTTCATGATGAGCACGCCGACCGGAATCGTGATGAGCGCCGCCAACGCCAGCCGCCAATCCGCCGCAAGCATGAGGGCGAACGTCAAAAGGAACGCGCCAAGATTGCCGCTGACTTCAGGAATCGCGTGCGCCAGCGGATATTCGAGCTTTTCTACTTCGTCGAGGATGAGATTTTTATATTCACCAGACGACGCGCGCCAGATGCTTCCCATGGAGAGCCGCTCCATCTTTTCTGTCAGCGCGTTGCGGATGTTCTCGAGAATCTGAAACGCGCAGCGATGGGACACCAGGGTGCTGGCCCCCTGCAAAATCCCCTGCATGAGGTAGAACACCGCCATCGCGACCAACGCCGAAAAAAATGTCGCCGCCGTCAGCGTGTCCGCGATTATCGCGGCGGCGATCCACGCCAGCACGAGATACGGCGCCACGCCACAGATGACGCCGACAACCGAGAGCAGCGCCGAAACCACGAGCAGCCAACGATGCCCCACCGCGAAAGCGAGAATGCCGCGCCAGGTATTTGCTGTCTTAGCCATGGCTGCTTATCCTTTCTGCGCCTGATCGATGCAATCGCGCACTGCCGCCTTGATTGCCTCGCTCGTCATCGTGGCGCCGCTGACACTGTCGACATCGCTCGACTGTGCCTCGACGATTGCCTGCGGAATTTCCGCGAGTGCATCGTCAGCCAGATCCGGCGTTTCGTTGTGTTCGGTGACGGTGACATCGGTAATCTCTTCCGCTGAAAACGTCACTTCCACCGTCAAGGCGCCGCCAAAACCAGCCGCCTCCGCACTGTACGATCCCGGCGCATAGGTGCCGGCACTGCAGCCAGCCAGCAAAAGCGCCGCCAGCACCACGCCAATAATTCGCTGTTTCATCATCTACACCTCTTTCTCTTCATTATTAAAACGTTGTCCACGCACACCGTACGGCAGACAAACCGGCACGCCAAGCACCGGATGCGGCAGAATCTCTGCTTCCACGTCGAAAACGTCGCGCAGCATGTCTGTCGTGATGACCTCTTCCGGCGTGCCTTCGCGGTATTTCTCGCCGTCCTTGATGGTGACGAGATGGTCCGAAAACATCACCGCCTGATTGAGATCATGGAGCACCATGACCACCGTCACGCCCTGCGTGCGATTGAGCTGCCGCAACAGCTGCAGAATCTCCAGCTGATGAGAAATATCCAGATAGGTTGTTGGCTCATCCAGAAAAAGCAGCCCCGTTTTCTGCGCCAGCGCCATGGCGATCCACGCACGCTGCCGCTGACCGCCGGAGAGCTGATCCATGTCGCGCTCCGCCAGCTCCAGCATATTTGTACATTCGAGCGCCCAGCGCACAATCGCGTCGTCCTCAGTGCGGCGCCCGGCAAATCGCCCGCGATACGGATAGCGGCCGTATTCGACGAGATCGTGCACGGTGATTGCTTCCGGCGTCTGCGCGCCCTGCGGCAGCATCGCCAGCTTCTGTGCCACCTGTTTTGTCGGCAGGCTGTGGATGGACGCACCATCCAGAAGCACCGTTCCGTCCAACGGACGCAAAAGCCGCGCCATTGTCTTGAGAATCGTCGACTTGCCGGAGCCGTTGGCGCCGATCAGCGTCGTGATTTTTCCCGGCGGAATGCTCAGATCAAAATGGCGAAAAATCGCGCGTCGGTCGTAGCCGGCAGAAAGATCTTTCGCAATCAGTTCAATAGGCACAAAACCACTTCCTCAAATTTTCTTGTGCAACAGATACAGAAAATACGGCGCCGCCACGACCGAGGTGACAATCCCCGTCGGAATCTCCACATCGCCCAGAAGCACACGCCCCAGAAGATCTGCCAGCACCAGCAGAATCCCGCCTGTGAGCACGCTCGCGCCGAGCAGCAGCCGATGCCGGGCGCCTACCAGCCTGCGCGCGATGTGCGGCGCCACAAGACCGATGAAGCTGATGCCCCCGCTCACCGACACGCAGCTCGCTGCCAGGGCCGCCGCCAGGAAAAGCAACAGTTTGCGCTCGCGCTCCACCTGCACCCCCAGCGAAGCCGCTGCATCATCGCCCAGAAGAAGCAAATCCAGCACATGCATGCGTGAATAGAGCAGCGGCAGCAGCACCACAAGATACGGCAGCAAAATGCCAATCTGATACCAGCTCGTGCCCCAGATATTGCCCACAAGCCAGCGCGAGACCATTTGATACAGGCTCGATTCCATGTCCGCGCCGACGATTGTCATCAGCGCCGTGAAACCTGCCGACAAGCCAATCCCGCCGAGCAGAAAATGCGCCGGACGGATGCGGTCGCCGCGCTTGGCGAAGCGATAAAGCAGATACGCCGTCACAAGCCCGCCAACCATGGCGAACAACGGCTGGTAGAGTTTGCCGTCCAGATGCAGCGCAGGAAAAAGGCTCATGAAAAGCATCACCGAAAAGCCAGCGCCGGAATTGATGCCGAGAATACCGGGATCCGCCAGCGGATTGTCGCTGACCGCCTGCAGCACACAGCCGGAAAGCGCCAGCCCCATGCCGCAAAGCGCCGCCAGCAAAACGCGCGGCAGGCGAATCTCAAGCAGAATGAAACGCGCCCCGCCGCTTTCGCCGGTGAACGCATCTGCCAGCGCCGAAAGCCCGGCATAGCCGCCGCTCAGCGCCAAAACAACCGCCGCGACAAGCACCACCCCCAACGCGCAGAGTCTGAACACACTGCGTTTCTCCATCACAGATCCCTCCTTCTGCTGCGATACGTCAGAAGCAGGAACACCGGCACACCGATCAGCGAAACCAACGCACCCACCGGCGTATCAAACGGCGCATGCAGCATGCGCGCCGCCACGTCTGCAAGCACCAGGAGCACTGCCCCAAGCAGCAGCGACGCCGGAATAATCCGCAGATAGTCGCTGCCCACAAGGCGTCTGGCCACATGCGGCACAATCAGGCCCACAAAAGAGATCCCGCCGACCAGCGACACGCTCGCGCCTGCCAGAAGCAGCACCAGCGCCATTCCCGCCAGCCGCACCGCCGCCACATTTACGCCCAGCCCGGCAGCGCCGTCATCACCGAGGGCCAGCAGCGTCAGCCGCGGCGCCAACAACAGCCCCACCACGAACGCCGCAAGCAGCCATGGCGCCACCAGCGAAAACTGCGGCCAGAGCACGCCGGAAAGGCTGCCCACCGTCCAGAATGAGAGATCCTTCGACAGTCCAAACGCCAGCGCAATGCCCTGACTCAGCGCCGTCAAAAAAGCCGACACCGCCGAGCCAGCGAGAATCAGCCGCAGCGGCGACGTTTTGTGCTTCTGCATGCCAAATCCCGCCACCAGCGCTGCGGCCATCGCCGCGCCGCAAAAGGCCGCGCCCATCATCCCCAGCGACGAAAGCTGCGGCAACAGCGCCGTGCACAGCGCCACAAGAAAACAGGCGCCGGCATTGATGCCCAACAGCCCGGAATCCGCCAGCGGATTGCGCGTAATCCCCTGCATGACCGCGCCCGCCAGCGCAAATGCTGCGCCAGTGAGCGCCGCCGCCAGCACACGCGGCAGGCGCATCTCAAGCATGATCTCTGAAAGTGCCTGAGGCGTTTCGCCGCCAAGCGCCGCAAGAAACGCGCCCAAATCGCCGCCGGCCACGCCCACGCTCACACCCAGCAACATGCTCGCCACAAGCGCCAGAGCCAACGCCGCCAGAAATCCTGCGTATGCCGAGCGCGAGCGAATCCACTGCCCGGAAGCCGTGGATCGCTCGCGCGTGTGCTGCTTATTTGTCGACGTTTTCATGATTAATGACGGCGTTCGCCATCTGTTCCATATAAGTCAGCTTGCCGTTCGGCATGAACGCCAGGTCGTACTGCATCTCGTTCTTGCCGCAGTAAACGTTGCCGTTCTGCACCGCTTTCAGATTCTGCCAGGATGGCAGATCTCCTGTGTCGCCGATGGTGCCGTCATCGCTGAAGAAGAAGATGTGGTCCGCGTCGATGTTCGCGAAATATTCCGCGTCGACCACTTCACCCCAGACATCCACAGGCACGCCGGAGGAGGCCGGCAGCCCCATCGCATCGTAAACGAGTTCACCAGGACCGCCTGTGCTGTAGACATAGTAGGAACCTGTACGCACGGAATTTTTCTCAATCACAGCGAAGGTTTCGTCACCAGTGACGGCGCGCACCTGATCGCCAAATTCTTTGACCTTCACCTCGTAGTCAGCGAGCCAGTCTTCCACAACATCTTCCTTGCCAAACCATTCGCCGAGCTGCTGGAAACGGCCTTTCCAGTTGACATAGTTCATGTCGTCGTCAAGCATCACCGTTGGGGCGATTTCCTTAAGCTGATCGTAAACTTTTTCGTGGCGAATGTTCATGATAATAAGATCAGGTTCCAGCTCAGCAATTTTTTCGAGATTCAGCTCGCCAACAGAGCCTGAGTAGTTACCGACTGTCTCCACGCCGTTCTCTGTGAAATATTCTTGCAGATTTGCCGGCACTGTGACACCGTCAAACATGCTCGTGTTCGCCGAGCCCACAAACGGCACGCCAAGGATAATCAGCTCATCTGCCGATCCGGAAACATCCACCACGCGCTGTGGATCTGCCGGAATCTCCACCGTGCCTTTCATATCTTCGACAGTGATCGTTCCGCTTTCAGAAGTCGCGCTCTCTGCCGGCGCCGATGCGCCCTCAGCCGCTGCGCTGCCACTGTCCGACGAGCCCCCGCCGCAGGCCGCAAGGCCCACCATCATGACCAGGCTCATGAGTATCGCTAACACTTTTTTCATTATGATTCCTCCCGTTCTTTAATCAGCAAAAGCAAGTTAGACTTTTGCAACTAAACAGAGTATACCTCGGCTTACTTCTTTACTTCTGCCCCAAAACGGAAACTCTCTGCCCCGAGCGGGATTTTTTTCCTGCAGTGCTCTTGACGCATTAGCTTTTGCTAACTATACTGTAAGATAAGGATACTCTTATCCCAACAATCAACAAAGGAGGCTCTGCCATGTCCCCGCTTCCACTCAGCTCTGAGTTTTCATCCGTTTTCCCCAATAAGCGCATCGAGGTTCGTCCAGGCGTTCAGCTCTGGCGCTCGGCGGGCATTCTGCCGAGCCGTCTCACCCGGCGAGCCTCCGTCACCGCACCTCTCGTCGAACTCGCCTACAGCTGCAAAAGCACCCTCTACAGCGAGCTCGGCCGCACCTCCATCGAGATCACACCCGGCTATTCTCATCTCGGCTTCCACGATACCGCCACCGGCTATTCAGAATACGACTGCGGCGACGAAGTCGAGCTCTACTCCCTCTGGATCACGCCAGACAGTTTCGACGCCCTCTGCCGCGCCGCCACCGGCCGCGACACGCTGCATTTTCGCGCGCTGCGCGACGCCGCCCATCCCTATCATCATTTTCGCCACGATGTCCGCGAGGCGCGGCTCCTGCATGAAATCGGCACGCTGCTCGCTGACGGCGAAGGCGGACTCAACCGGCTCATGCTCGAAAGCCACATCCTCGAGCTCCTCGCCATCAACATCGCCCATCTCGCCGGCGACAGCGCAGACGACACCGCGCCAGCCTGCAGCCGCACCGATCGCGAACGCCTGCAAAACGCACGCGACATTTTGCTCGAACGCCTCGACGCGCCGCCGTCGCTCCACGAGCTCTCGCGCATGATTCAGATGAACGACTGCAAGATGAAACGCCTCTTCAAGCAGATTTACGGCCAGACCGTCTACCAGTTCATCCGCTCCCAACGCCTCGAGCAAGCCTACGATCTGCTCGCGCACGGCGACTGCAACGTCAGCCAGGCCGCGTTTCAGGTTGGCTACACCAACGTCAGCCATTTTTCTGATGCATTCCGCAAACAGTTTGGCGTGCTCCCGCACACCCTCACCCACTGACCCCACAAACGCCAACGACCTCGACAGGCCAGCGCCCGTCGAGGTCGTTTTTCGTTGCATTGTGTTCAGTTTTTGCCCAGCATTTTCCGGCCCACGCGCAGCACCAAGCGCGCCGCCGTCAGCCAGAATGTCGCCTGCAACGTGTAGTAAAGCACGCGATTTATGATTCGCTCCATCCTCCGCGCCTCACTTTCTCTTAACCATGCGCGCTAGCAAAATCACCGCGCAGCCCAGCTGCACAAACGCCAGCGCCAGATCAATCGCAGTGTTCTTCGCTTCTTTTAACCGTTCAAACATCGTAAGCAGACGAGCGCCCACACAACCAAAGCAAAATCAGCGCCCGTCCTTCGCCTCCTTTCGTTGCTTTTATCATAGCGCAGATCACGGCGAATGTCACGCGTGAATTTCTACGCCTTCGCACTAAAGACCTTTCACCTCATTTTTCGAATGCACAAGCCCTCGCCAACCAACGACAGCGATGATCGAACAGATGGTGAGCATCGCGCCATTCGGTGGTAAGTAAAAACCACAATCCCTATACCGATACAATAACCAAGCAAAAGTCAGCCGTGGCGTCACATCTCAACTAATTACAGACACAAAATAGCACGACTCCGCAAAGCGGAGCCGTATGAATCATGCTTTAACAACAACGAGATACATTTTGAATGCGGTAATAGCTTTGACGGCATGAGGAATGCCGGCTGGCATGACGATGGCCTGGCCTGCCTGAAGGATGTGCGGGGTACCGTCGATGGTGATTTCGGCGGTGCCTTCGAGGATGGTGGTCATGGCATCGCCGGGAGCGGCGTGGGTGCTGATGGATTCACCGGCATCGAAGGCAAAAAGGGTGATGCCGCAGCCTGGCTGCTGGGCAAGGGTGCGGCTGACTACTTTGCCAGGTTCGGTCTGCACTTGCTCTGCCAGGGGGATGGGCTGGGCATGAGGGATGTTTTTAATGACTTGTTCCATGATGATTCCTCCGTGTGTGGGTTATTGTAGGGTGATCTGCAAAATTTTAAAAGGCCCTGCACCGCCGATGGCGTGGCTGGTGCCTGCTGGGATGAGCAGGCCGTCGCCGCTCTGCAGGGTGTGGCGCGTGCCTTGCTGCCGCAGAGTCATGGCGCCTTCAAGAACGAGGTAGAGGGTGTCGCCGAAGTAGCGCTCTTCGCTGACACCTTCTCCCTCAGCAAAGGCAAGCAAAGTCATCTGGCAATGGTCGCTCCTTGAGAGAGCCATGCTGACAACGCTGCCTGGCTGAATAGCAATGAGGTCGGCGAGGGGCTGGGGTGTCTCGAGGGGTAGATTACGAAGGGTGTCCATACGGCGCTCCTTTCAGTGGGTGATGTGGTGGATGATTTCGCGGCGAATCTCGGAAAGCTCAGGTGCGGAGGCGTCGCGGCCTTCGGCGCCGGGAAGGGTGAAGCTGTGGCAGACGCTGGCTGGCCGGTCGGAAAGAATGGCGATACGGGTCGCAACGGTAAGGGCTTCATCGATTTCGTGGGTGACAAAGAGCACGCCTGGCTTTTCGCGCCGCCATATGGAAAGGAGCATATCAACCATTTCCATGCGAATGCCATAGTCGAGTCCGGAGAAAGGCTCATCCATGAGAAAGATGGCGCCGCCAAAGAGAAAGGCACGGGCCAGGGCACAGCGGCGGGCCATGCCGCCAGAAAGCTGCCCGGGGTAGTAGTCGGCAAAGCCTTGCAGGCCAACGGCGGCAATGATGGCAGCGACTTCCTCTTCTGCAGCATCCTCGCGGACAATGCGGATGTTTTCGCGCACGGTGCGCCAGGGCAGCAGCCGCGCGCTCTGAAACATATAACTCATCTTGACATCGGCGCCACTGACGCTGCCCGCATCTGGACGAACAAGTCCGGAGATGATGTTGAGCAGGGTGCTTTTGCCGCAGCCCGAGGGCCCGATGAGAGCAAGGATCTCGCCTTCGGAAAGGGTAAGCGAAAGATCATTGAGCACAGGCAGCCCGCCGTAGCTTTTCGAGACGTGTTCTAGGGTCAGCATGGGCGAGTCTCCTTTCGGCAAAAGAGGATGCGCAGCAGTTTCTGCGTGGCAAAGCAGCCAAGGACGAGCAAGATGGACCAGGCGATGATGGCATCTGGCTCAATATTAAGGCGGGCGGTGGTGATGGCGCCGCCAATGCCGCTGGAGGTGGTCAGCACTTCACCCATGACGGCAAGTTTCCAACCGCCGCCAATGACGATCTCAAGGGCGGAGCGAAAATACGGCCGGATTGAAGGCAGGGTGATATGCCACAGGGTCTTCCAGCGAGAAAAACGATAGAGCCGCGCCATTTCGAGAAGGTCGCGGTCTACGCTGCGCACACCGTGACAGAGGTTGATGACAACGGTCGGGATGGTGGCGGCGGCAACGATAAACACGCAAGGCCGGCCGTTGAAGCCAAACCAAACGAGGGCCAACACTACCCAGCAGACCGGCGGCACAGACTGCAGCACATGGATGAAGGGCATGCCAATGTCTTCCACGCTGCGCGACAGGCCAAAAAGCAGCCCCAGCACAGCGCCGATGGCTATACCGATGCCAAGTCCAGCAATAAGCCGCAGTAAGGTGGTGCCCACAGTAGGCCAAAAGGCTGGATCCTGCACCAGAGTCACAAGTCGCTCCAGCACTGAGGAAATGGGCGGCACGACAAGCGGCGGAAAATGCAGCGAAGCAAGCTGCCATACTGCCAAAAGCAGGCCCGCGCCGAGCAGCCGGCGCAGCCATAGCGCTGCTTTAGCCGGCATAGAACATGCCTTCATCTGGTAGTTCGCCGCCGATCATCGATGGATCAAAATCGTAGAGAAGCTGGTAAAAGTCGTCAAGCTCCGGTTTGGCGTCTTCGGCGCTCTTGAAGGTGAGACCCATGGTTGGAATGGCCGCTTCCACGACTGTGGCGTTCATATCAAGGTATTTTTCCGCAAGGGCAGCAGCCTCGGCTGGATTGTCGAGCACCCACTGCACGCTTTCTTCGTAGGCGGCCTGGAACTCGGCAGCAAGCTCTGGATTTTCATCAAGGAAACGCTGGGTGGTGCCGAAGCCGGCATTTGGAATCATGGTGTCGGTTCCGGTGACGCGCTGCCATTCGTCTTCAAAGCTGAGCGCGCGGCGCACATCGCTGTTCTGCTTCATGGCGGAGGTTACCTGCGGTTCGATCAAGGTGGCATACTGGGCTTCGCCAGAAGCGAGCAGCGAGGCCACTTCGGCGGTGCTGGCGTAGACAATCTGCACATCCTTTCCAACGGTGAGCCCTGCTTCATTGAGGAAATACTGGGTCAAGGCATCTGGCGGCGAAGATTGCAGCGGCACGTAAACGGTCTTGCCGGCAAGATCGCTCCAGCTGGTGAAGTCTGGATCGGTGGTCATGAAATAGGTGACGCCCCAGGTGTTGACGTTCATCAACCGCACATCCATCCCTTTATTATAAAGGGTGGAGACGACGGTGAGCGGAAAGGCGTAGAGATCATGCTCGCCGCCCTGGACCATGGCCAGAAGTTCTTCCGGTGCATTCCAGGTGGCAAGCTCGATGGTCACATCCTCACCGAGAAGGTTGTCCTCGATCATATGAAGCACGGGCAAAGCCGGCGGCGCGGTCGGCACGCCGACAGAAATGGTGGTGGCTTCTGCGGATGCAGCTGATTCGCTTTCGCTGGCGGCAGAATTTTCCGTTGCCGCACTTTCGTTGGCTGCAGTGCCACCGCCGCAGCCGGCAAGCGTAAAGAGCATTGTCGCGACAATCAGAAGGGAAGCAAGTTTACGTTTCATGGGGGATTCTCCTTTTCTTATGGATTTTCCGGCGCGAAGATTAGCCTCCGCGAACCTTGCATGCATTATTCCACAAAAAAATCCGGCTGTCCGTTGCTATGGCAACGTCAACCGGATTTTTGCACCAATCCATTTATTCGAGAAAACCTTTGTCCAGCATATGCACGTGCTGCCCCTGGACGGTGAGGATGCCCTCTTTCTGCATGCGGCTAAGCTCACGCGAGAGGGCGCTGCGATCAACGCAGAGATATTCGGCAAGCTCGCTGCGGCCCATGTTCAGGCAAAGATCGCCCTCCGGTCCGATGGCAAGACTTTGAAGATAGAGCTTGAGCTTGTTGCGCAGGCGATTTTGCGCAAGGATGCGCATTTTTTGGATGCGCACGAGATCGCCCTGGCCCATCTCTCGCAGCAGATTGGCCGTCACCTGCATTTTGTGCGGACAGCTGGCCCCTTGTTCAAGAAGAAGCGGATCGAAACTGAGATAGAGCACTTCGGCGTCGCTCAAAGCATCGATCTGCACGGGGCTTTCCTGCTTATTGGCACAAGCCAGGGTCTCGCCGAAGATCTGCCCGGCGCTGAGACGGTCGATGGTGAGCAGGTTGCCGTCCTCGCTGTAAAGGGCTAGGCGCAGCTTACCTGAGACGACCACACCAGGCCGCCCTTGCTGTTCGCCAATGTGCAGGATGACAGCGTCCTTGGCGTAAGTCTTTAGCTGCGCATTCAGGCAGTTCAACACATTCTTATACTTATCTTCCGGGATGCCATCGAAGAGATGGCAGCGGCACATGACATCTATGATTCGCTTCATCTTATCCCTCCGTGTTGCTGTGGCAACTGACAGCAGGTTTGCTATGGATTACAGTTAGTTTACGATAATTCCATTGTAGCTTAAACGAACCCTATTGTCAAATGAAGGAAAGGGAGGATTCATGTGAAAGATAAAGCTTTTAGCATCGGAGTGGACTGCGGCAGCGCCACAATCAAGGCAGCGGTTCTTGTTGATGGCGCTGTCGCAAAAACGCGCACTGTACGCCATCATGGCGATGTGACCCAGGCAGCGCAAAAGCTGCTGACGGAGCTAGCGCAAGCCTGGCCGCAGGCGCCGGTGGTGCTCACGGGCAGCATGGGCGGACGTTTGCAAGAAAACTGCCCCAGCTTGGCAGCGCTCGACGAGATCCCCGCACTGCAGCAAGGGATCGCCTTACTGGCCCCGGAGGCGCGCGCGCTCATCGAGGTGGGCAGTCAAAGCGCACGTTTTCTCACAGGATTGGGCCGCGGCACGCCGCCGCGCTTTGCGGTAAACGAACACTGCGCCGGTGGAACCGGTTCCTTTTTCGAAGATCAGATGTCGCGTCTGGGCCTGGCGCTCGAAGACTATGCTGCGCACGTTGCAAAAGCGCAGTCGATTCCGCGCCTTTCCGGGCGCTGTGCCGTTTTCGCCAAGACGGACATCATCCACCGTCAGCAGGAAGGTGTGCCGGTGGAGGACATTCTTCTCGGCCTTTGCTATGCCATGGTGCGCAATTACAAGGCGGTGATCGTGCGCAGTTTGCCTGTGGAGAAACCGTTGGCGCTGGCTGGTGGTGTGGGGCATAATCCTGGCGTGCTGCAGGCGGTGCGTGCTGTCTTCGCCTTAGATGAGGAAGATTTCCTGTTGCCACCGCATTTTGACCATGTGGGCGCTGTAGGAGCAGCCTTGGCAGCGCAGACGCTGACGACTTGCTCTATCCAAGCATTGGCGCTCAGTCTGAGCCATCTGCCGCCTACCGCGCCGCTGCCAAGTCTGCCGCCGCTCCTGCTGCCAGAGGGACTGCGCCTCGCTGACCCTGAAACGAGCGGCACGATCCCGCCGCAGGGCTGCATGCTCGGCATCGACATTGGCTCCACAAGCACAGATCTGGTGCTCGTAGCGCCAGACGGCAGCCTCATCGACCTGCAGTATCTGCGCACCGCCGGCGATCCTGAGACCGCCGTGCGCCAGGGGCTGGAAAATATCCGCAGGCGCTATGACAAGATGCCTTTTCTCGCTGTCGGTGTCACCGGTTCGGGACGCGCACGCATTGGCCGGCTCATTGGCGCCGATGTAGTACGCGACGAGATCACCGCTCAGGCACGCGCTGCCACAGCCTGGGTGCCCGAGGCCGACACGGTCTTTGAAATCGGCGGCCAGGATTCAAAATACATTTCTTTGCGCGATGGCAAGGTCGTCGATTTTCAAATGAACAAGATCTGCGCCGCCGGCACAGGCTCCTTTGTGGAAGAACAGGCGGCGCGCATGGGCATCTCTTTGGCTGATTTCGGCGCCCTCGCCCTTAAAGCCGAGGCCCCGGCAGCTTTGGGCGAACGCTGCACCGTCTTTATCGAAACGGCCATACAAACAGCGCTTGCACGCGGTGCCTCGGCAGCGGATGTAAGCGCCGGGCTCTGCCATTCTATCGTGCGCAACTATCTGCACAAGGTCGTAGCAAACAAAACCGTCGGCAACTGCGTCGTTCTTCAGGGTGGCGTCGCCTACAACCCAGGCATTGTTGCCGCCTTCAGTCAGGTCCTCGGCAAGCGTCTGCATGTCTCGCCATGTTTTTCCATCAGCGGTGCTTACGGCGCTGCGCTGCTCGCTCTGGAGGCGGCAGAAGGCCCGTCCCGCTTCCATGGATTCGACACCAGCGCTGGCGAAGAGACCGCTCTGCCACCAGCCGTGCAGCAGAACATTGCCTTCTACGAAAAAACTGGTGCGCTCCTGCTGGCGGGTTACGATCCAACGCCGGTCTCTGGCAAAAAGACGGTCGGCGTGCCTTTCGCTCTGATGCTCCATAAATTTTTCCCGATGGCCAACACTTTTTTCAAAAACCTCGGGTTCAACGTGCTCCTGTCTCCGGCAAGCAACGAAGAGATTATTCGGCTGGCGCAAAACACTGCGCAGGCCGAAACCTGCTATCCTGTCAAACTTCTGCATGGACACATGGCCTGGCTGGCAGAACAAAACGTAGATTATATCTTCATTCCGCAAATTCACACGATGCGCCACGAAACCTCTCGCGTCGAACACAATTATGGCTGTGTCTACATGCAAACAGCACCGCTTTTGGCCGCCCGCGCCCTAAAGCTGGAAGAACGCGGAATCACGCTGCTGAGCCCTGTCTTTGATCTGGACTTTGGCAAGGAAGCCATGGCCAGCGCCATGCTCACGCTCGGCAAGGTGCTCGACATCCCCAAACCACGTCTGCTGCCAGCGCTCACGGCCGGCGCCATGGCTGTACGCAAACACACTGCCGCCGTCGAGAAGCAAGGTAAAGCTCTGCTCGAAGGATTGGCGCCGGACGAAAAGGTGCTCGTACTCATCACACGCAACTACGGCCTTTCTGACCCTGTTCTCAATATGGGCATTCCCCGCCTGCTTTTGGAACGCGGCCACAAGGTCATCACCCTCTCACACCTGCCGGCCCACGACCTCGACATCGCCCAAGATCATCCGAACCTTTACTGGCCGTTTGGTCAGCACATCGTCTCTGGCGCCAAGCTGGTGGCACACCACCCAAACCTCTACGCCGTCTATCTCACCAATCATGGTTGCGGCCCGGACACCATGCTTCAGACACTTTTCCGCCAGGAAATGGCAGGCAAACCCTACCTACAGATCGAAGTTGACGAGCATTTCTCTCCGGTCGGCGTCATTACCCGCATCGAAGCCTTTCTGCACAGTCTGGAAAACCGCCCAACCTTACCGCTTGCGTCAGATTTTTCTCTCACCGATGTGCGCACCCAACATCCTTCTGTAATCGCAACGCCGCGTCCAAACGGCGGCCCGCTCTATCTGCCAGAAATGGCACCATTTACCCCTTACCTTTGTAGCTATGCCGCCCAGGCCTGGCAGCTGGAAACCCGTGCGCTCCCCCTCGATGCAGAAGCTTTACGCCTAGGTCGCAGTGAAACCACAAGCAAGGAATACCTCCCCTACGCCATGCTTCTCGGCGCCACTTTGGCCGCCGCCGAACGAGAATCCCGGCCGTTTCAGGTGCTCGTGCCAAGCACCCAGGGCGCCGAGGCCGACGGGCAATATGCCTGGGCAATCAGCGCTGTGCTTGCGCGCCGCGGCCTCAGTCATGTGACACTGGTGGCGCCGCAGCTCGAAACCCTGCCTCAGACGCTGCCCGAACCAGAACGCTTTTTCCGTGCCCTGCTTACAGCAGATCTTCTGCTCTGCGCCCCGCCAGAGGCCCGTGCCCAATTGGCGCCGCAAAATATTCCCGATGCCAAGGCCCTGCGCCAGCTCGCCGCAGAGATTGGAGCGCTCTCTGTAGGCGCACGGCGTCTTGGCGTGGTTGGTGAACCGCTCACCCTCTTTGCCCTCAACGGCGGCCTGCCTGCTCAGCTTGAGCGAGAAGGCTGGGCACTCTCTCGGGCGCCACTCTCGGAATACCTGCTCATGCTTTGGCAGGACGCCGGTATAAACGTTCCTGCCGATTGGCGCGAGCTGTGCAGTGATCTCGCCTTTCACCTTCATGCGCGCAGCAGCTTCGCAGGCGACCACCAAAACCTGCGTGCCCTTGCCGATCAAACGCTGCCGCGTTTTGCCGGCGCCGGCGGCCGCTACCGCCTGGCTAAGGCCTGCGCCCTCGCGCAAACAACACGCGGCGTAATCAGCCTCGCCCCGCGCTATGAGAACACCGCCACCGTCCTGGAAATGACCGGCGCCGCCGCCAACCTTCCTCATCTCACTCTCGCCCTGGACGATGATCAGGACGACACTGTGCAGGCAAAATTGCGCGCCTTTCTTTTCTATCTCAGCTAATTACAGGCACAAAAACACGGCTCTGCAAAACGGAGCCGTACTCTGACTATAGATAAACCCTGCTTCGGGCAATACACCCGTGACGTGCCCCCAATAATTTGGACACCCGAATTATTGGGGGTATTTCTATTGTCA
>OKRW01000545.1_pt1 | contig 37805 bp, 32 predicted proteins | sample 1601151 | NCBI WGS metagenome assembly OKRW01 (sample SAMEA3541471, study PRJEB24748) | human gut metagenome | biome: human gut; feature: human-associated habitat; material: faeces | place: China | collected 2012 | reverse complement strand
TTGCACTGATTCAAGGGCTCAACGGTGACGTTGAAGTATTTCGCATAAGTCTGCCAAACAATAGCGGCAAAGCGCTCGCCGTCCGCTACCGTCATTTCAGTCTGCACCGTTTCCCCTCCGTTCCTTGATGATCTCATCGACAGCCACCTCAAGTTTGGCACGTCCATTGCTTGGGCTTCGCTGACCATTCAGGATCATGCTGACATACGCCTTGTGGTAGCCAAGCCGATTGGCAAGCTCCGTGTTCGTGATGCCGTTGTTATGCATCTTGCCGATCAGCCGACCCGTCCATGCTTCGGGAAGATTCACTTTTTCACCCCCATCAAATTATTTTGATTTGATAGTTGCAAAAGTTAACACCGTCTGCTATAATGAAATTGCACTTACAAAACAGCAGAAACGGGGCGCAAAAGCAACTGCGCTTTATTAACTTCGCTAACCATGATTGCATTATAACCCATGACGTTATTGAAGTAAACATCTTTTTGCTAACTTCGGTAACTTCGGCATTCTAAACAAAAAGGCAGGGGTGTTTTATGGCGTTTTACCAACAGTTTATTAAGTTATGTAATACCACCGGAATATCGCCATCCCGCGCAGCATTAAACGCCGGACTTTCTAAAACATCTGTAAATGGATGGAAAAGAGGGCAAACGCCAACCGACAAGAACATTGCGAAACTCGCAGAGGTGTTTAATGTTCCTGTTTCCTACTTTGACGAAAAAGAAGAAAAGCTCCCTGTCGATACCGACAAAGAGCTTTCCCCTAAGTATTCTGATTGGCAAATTTTAGCCGCCTACGAAAAGGCGGACGACAATGTTAAGGAAGCAATCCTGCTTCTTCTAAAATTAAGGTGATAGCCTCTCGCAAAGCGGGATCCTGAAGTGCTTTTTCAATTTCAGCTTTTTCGTTCTCCGCAAGTAGATTCTTTTCGTTCTCGCTCATTCTGATCCTCCATTATGAATTTGTAGAATTTGAGCAGGAAGTCGATCCTGCGGGCGTAGCGATCCGGTGCGTCAACGGGTGTTTGCATTTTATCACTTCCCTAAATTGTTTTTCGACAATTTTCTGTTGATTCTATCGACATAGAAATTTATTCTGAACATAGCCGCATGGTGGTAACGAGATGGAATACATTCCGCACTTCCGATATGGGCGCGCATATAAACTTGTCCCGCCTCCGCCAAATTCGTTGTACGAAGATCGAGAGCTCATAAATTATGCAGAGAAAATCGTATGCGACGGCAAAATGTACGATCTGGCAAGCGTTGAATCAATCTATTCGATTCCTATTCCAGATTACGGGAAAATGCACATAGGCTCTATCGAAAGTCCCGTTTTTTACCTTGAGTACGTTCTCCGTATGCACGCAAGCTATCTCTGGAAAAAGAAGGAATACCGGTTAGCTCTTGTTTGTCTGGGGAAGTCTACACAGATGATGCCGTTTTCGCCAATTGGATACCTTAAAGAAACCTACTACCGTATTGTCGATTGGGAAGAAGAACTTGGTAAATTTCAAAAAGCGGAAGAATGGGAACAATGGATAGAAGATAATGCGCCAAGCATCGAACAAGACGTTTTTACTAATGTATTGAAAGGTTGCAGGGAACTGCACACAGATCTTGTTTATTCGGCTTGGGCGGGTGCGCAAAGCGCAGTAACAGCAAAATATCAAGGGAGAGTTTACAGCATTTCAGGAAAAGACAAGCGATTCCCTACGCTGCCTGATTTTATGAAAGGGCCGCAGAACATTTGCTATTTGTCCGGCCCTTTTACATGTTGGGGAGACAAAAGCCTTGATACGATCTATTACAAAGGGAAAGACGCAAACGCCATTTCAGTAAGTTGGAGACCGTTTAAGGACGATAGATCGCCGCAAGAAATTGCCGGATATAAAAACACGATTGAGAAAATCATGCAGCCCAAAATATCTCGGTACAAGATGCGTGTATACTTCCGAATTAAGTATTATTTTCCTGAAAAGCTGCCTAAAACAAAATCGGCGATTTATCGCCTTTCGGAAGAAGAATTTGAAAATCTAATTTCTGCCGCGGAGTGCGCCGGTGTCCAACTTCCGGAAAAACCCGTTTACAAAGAACCGATAGACCCAGAGCCAGATTATAACGGCGGACACCGTAAACCATTTTTCGTTTTCTGATTTAAGATCGCCCCGGCGTTGGCGGCAACCTCTGCCGGGGCTTCGGGTAAGGTGGTAAACCGACACGTCTGCCACATCTCAAGCGTACCCGCTCTTGCCCATAAAGTCCATGTTGTAAATCACAAATCAGGAGGAAGATTCAAGAACCGTTCCCAAAACTTTCGGGAAATCCAACAACTGAATGGAGATGGAGAAAAAGTGTCCGCGCTCACAGACCCACAACCTTACTTAGACGAGTATCCAGCCAAACTTCGCAAAGCGAAAAATGCCAGCGGCTTCACCCTGCAAGAGTTGTCAGACCTTTCAGGCGTTCCTTATAACAACGTATGCGACACAAATGCAGGGCGGGTCAAGCACCCGCTCCTTTTTTATGCCGCTGCCACTTGCAAGGTATTGAATCTATCGCTGAATGAGCTTGTCGGTCTGGATGAACAGCCGGACACACAGCATGTCCATGATCTGGAATTGGAGAACGTGCGGTTATCCGGCGAGGTAAAGCATCTGCAAGAAATGAACGCAGGGCTGAGAAAGCAGGGGGAAACCCACACAAGGACAATTTATATGCTTATAGGCGTATGCAGTATTCTTTTGTGCGCCGTTGTATGGTACGTCATATTTGACATCAAGGTAGAGACCGCCGGTATTTTCCGCTCGGCTGGGACAAGCATTTTTGCGGGCGTCCTCGCCCTGATACTGAACGCCTCCGTCGCAACCATCATTTACGCCTTCAAAAGCATTTACAAGGGGAAAAAGAAATGAGAGTTGCACTTTATGTCCGCGTCTCCACGGAAGAACAAGCCGTTCACGGCCTTTCCGTCGATGACCAGAAGGACAGCCTGAAAAGATGGGCGGAGGAAAACAAGCACAAGGTCGTTGATTATTACGTCGATGCCGGGGTAAGCGGCAGGAAAAGCGTGTCAAAGCGCCCTGAATTGCAGCGGCTTCTGTCCGACGTGGAAGCGGGGAAAATCGATCTCGTAGCGTTCACAAAGCTCGACCGGTGGTTCCGAAACATCGGGGAATTTTACAAGGCACAAGAAGTCCTCGACACGCACGGTGTTGTATGGCAAGCGACATATGAGGATTATGAGACAGCTACCGCCGCCGGTCGGTTAAAGGTCAATATAATGCTGTCCGTCGCGCAGGACGAGGCAGACAGAACGTCAGAGCGTGTTAAACGGATCATGCAGCACAAGCGGGAGCTTGGCCTTTGCCCAGCGGGTAAAACGCCCATCGGGTTAAAGGCCGTCGAGAGCCGCCTTTGCATCGACGAGGAAACGGCGCACATTGCTAGGCGAATGTTTGAAGATTACATCGCAACGGGAAGCGTTAACCACGTCAAAAAGATGCTCGTTTCCGAATTTGGAATAATGCGAGCGAATCATCATATAAAAGGCGCATTGAGCAACGAGAGATATATCGGCCTTAACAACGGAATAAAAGTCTGCAACGCGCTGATCCCGCCGGAGGATTTTGCCCTTGTACAACGGATGCTGACGGCAAGAAGCATTCGCAACAACGGATCAAAGCATACTTGGCTTTTCTCCGGCCTTGTCTGGTGCGCCGAATGCGGCCATCGTCTTGTGACGCATTCAACACGGCAACGTGGGACAGACTACTTCTATTACCGCTGCAAAAACTATGAAATTGGCATCTGCCGCCACAAAAAGAGAATCAACGAGGCGACGCTTGAAAAATATCTGCTTGCCAAGCTGCCAATCGAGGTACAGGCGCACAATGCAAAGCTCAAATTAGGAAAAACAAAGCCGCCGGTTGATACGGCGGCGATCAAGCGGAAAATGGACAAACTGACAGACCTTTACCTCGCTGATCTCATAAGCCGCGAGAAATACGAAATAGAATACACAGCATTAAAAGAAAAACTGAACGTACCGCCAGAGCCGAAGCCTATCAACGAAGAACTTGTCATGTCTCTATTGGACGCATATGACAAACTTCCGCCACGTGGAAAAAAGGAAGTGTGGAATCGCTTCATTCGCCGGATTGTAGTTTCAGAAAACGGCGACATCTTTTTTGAACTTGTTTGGCTATAAAGAACCTTAACACCGGAAACGGTATAGCCAAAAAACTTTTGCAGCGTCTCCACATCACCGCGGTCCCACGCGACCTCGATCGCGTGGCGGATGGCACGCTCTACGCGGCTCGGCGTCGTGGAAAACTTCTTCGCGACCTCCGGATAGAGCACCTTCGTCACGGCGTTGATGGCGTCCATGTCGTTGATCGTGAGGATGATCGCCTCGCGCAGATACTGATACCCCTTAATATGCGCCGGAACGCCGATCTCGTGGATGATGTCGGTAACGACGCTCTCGAGCGAGGCGTTGTCCGCCTTCGCCTCCGGCGCGATCGCCGCGGAACTTCTTGTTCCGGTGACGGACAGCGGCTTTTTGCCTGTCTGCGCGCACTGCCGCAGACGCTGTATCAGCTCCGGCGTGTCGCACGGCTTGGAGAGGAAGTATGCCGCGCCGAGCTCCGCGCACTCGGCAACGACATGTGCGTTGACAAACCCGGTAAGTACGACCACCGGCGGCGCGGAGTCCTTCTCGGCGAGCTTGCGCAGCACGCCCAGTCCGTCCAGCCGCGACTGCACCAGCTCCAGCAGCACAACGTCCGGGTGCAGCGCTTCGATCTTGGCAAGCGCATCCGACCCGTCGGAGGATGTCCCCGCCGCTTCCATATCCTCCTCCTGTGAAAGCAGGCTCTTCATCAACAGCTGAAAATCCTCGTTCGGGTCGGCGATCAGCACGCGTATCTTGGTTTCCATAATATTGCCTCCATAATTATGAACTGCAAGCAGTTTGCTGATGTTTTTTTATGCTTGGCTACATTGCTTGACTAATTTAGCACAAAACAGCGGCGCGTCGCAGGAAAAACTTGTCGAAACTGTCTTAATATTTGTTCGCCGTCTTCCCGATGATTTCGACAAGCGGTTGCAATGATTTACATAATATCTTATCAAAATATGCAGTGTCCCGTCGAATCTCCACGCCTGTTTTTCGCCGGTATTCCGCTCTGCGCAGTTTCTCCTCCGGAAATTCCGTGTCTTTCGCCGCGGCGGTCCCGAGCCGGGCGCGGGATCTTCTTCCGGGAAGGCGCGCCGGATCGTGCTATATGAGAAAAAACCGGCCGGCGGCGTGGCTCCTCAACCGCTTTCCGATGGAGGGTTTTCCCAAGGAAAAAGACGGTCCGCAGACCGTCTTTTTCCTTACGAAGCCGCTTCGAGCATATTCTCCATGGAGATGCCGTATCCTTTGGTGGGGTCGTTCACGAGCACATGCGTGACCGCGCCGACGATCTTTCCGTTTTGCAGGATGGGTGAGCCGCTCATCCCCTGCACGATGCCGCCGGTCACGGCGAGAAGATCGCCGTCCGTGATCGTGAGCGTGAGCTTCCCGCCGTCGCCGCTGCGCGCGATGCGCGTGATCACGGCGTCATACGATCGCACGCCGCCGGTACTGACGGTGGAGAGGATCGTCGCCTCGCCGAGACGGATCTCGCTCTCCGCGGCGACCGGCATGGCCGGAAGCGTGCCGAGCGGCGTCCGGCTCGTGCCGAAAATGCCGCGGACCGTGTTCTCCTCGATCGAGCCGATCGGCGAGGCGCTGCTCGCGCCGCCGCACAGCTCTCCCGGCGCGCCGCGCTCGCCCATAACGACGCCGGTGACGTCCGCCCGGTAGATCTCCCCGCCGGAGGCGCTCATCAGCTCGCCGGTCTCCGGCAGACCGACGCCGTGGCCGAGCGCGCCGTACTCCCCGGTAGCGGGATCGTAAAATGTCACGGTACCGAGCCCGCGCACCGCGTCGCGCAGCCAGAGCCCGATCTGATACGTTCCGCCGCTGCCGAGCTTCGGCGTAACGGCAAATGTTTTCGTCTCGCCGCCGCGCTCGACGGAGAGGGTCACGCCCTCGCCCGAAAAGGCCGCCGCGCAGCGCAGAAAGTCCTCAGCGCCCGTCACGCGCTCACCGTTTACCGCAACGATCTTATCACCCGCCTGCACGCCCGCTTCTCCCGCCGGGCAGCACGCGCCGCCCTCCGAGGCGATATCCGCGAGCGCGGACACCACCACGCCGTCGCACCGCAGCGATATCGCCACCGTCTCGCCGACCGGCACGAGCGCGTCGCCCGGCTCCGCGGCGAGCACCGCGGTCGTCAGCGCCAGCAGCGCGGCAAGCAGGGCGAATACATATTTTATTTTTCTCATAGGACTGCCACCCTTATCCTTCCCATGCTTTTGCATGTTTCGCGCCGCAAGCAGCTTCTTTGCGGCGGCGTATTCAGTATGTCTGTCGAGAAGGAAAAGAACCGCGAAAAATTTGTCCTCTGTTTCCATCGACTGTTTCACATTTTCTGTTTTTACTATGGTATCCTTCCGTTTTTCTCTCATGCCTGCCAAAATTTTTTCATCGTGAGGAAATGTCATGCAGATTTTGAAAACCGGCTCCACCGGCGCGGAGGTCGCGCTTTTGCAGCTGTCGCTCCGCCGCGCACAGTACGGCGCTCCCGCGCCCGACGGCGTTTTCGGCGGCGCGACAAAAAACGCTCTGCAAGCCTTCCAGCGCTCGCACGGCCTGACGCCGGACGGCATATTCGGCGCGGAGACCAAGCGCGCGCTCGCGCCATGGCTTCGCGGGTACGCCGTGCACACGGTGCGGCCCGGCGATACGCTCTTCTCGCTCGCCGAGCGGTATGACGCCTCGCTCGGCGCGATCGAAACGGCAAACCCAGCGCTCGACCCGTTCGCGCTGCGGCCCGGGCAGCGGATCACCGTGCCGCTGCCGTTTTCCGTCGTGCCGACGGATATCCCGTGGTGCAGCGCGCTCATGGACTGCGCCGTGGACGGACTGACGCACCGGTATCCGCAGCTTCGCGCCGAGAGCATCGGGCGCAGCGCCCTCTCCCGCCCGATCTGGGCTCTCACGGCAGGCGACGGGCTGCGCCGCGTGCTCTACAGCGCCGCGCACCACGCGAACGAGTGGATCACAACGCCGCTTTTGATGAAGTATCTTGAAACGCTGCTCCGCGCGGCCGCCGCGGGCGAGACCGTGTTCGGCTACCCGGCGGAGGACATCCTCTTCCGTGCCGCACTCACGCTCGTGCCGCTCGTCGATCCGGACGGTGTCGATCTCGTGACGGGCGCTCTGCCGGAGGGCGAAGCGAAGGAGCGCACCGCGGCCATTGCCGCAGCGTTCCCCGCGATCCCCTATCCGGACGGCTGGAAGGCGAACATCGCGGGCATCGATCTCAATTTGCAGTACCCCGCCGGGTGGGACACCGCCCGCGCGATCAAGTTCGCGCAGGGCTACGACCGCCCCGCGCCGCGCGACTTTGTCGGCGAAGCGCCGCTCACAGCGCCGGAGGCCGCCGCGCTTGCCGCCTTTACCGAAGCGCTCGACCCCGCGCTCGTGCTCGCGTACCACACGCAGGGCAATGTCATCTACTGGAAGTACTTAAATTTTGAGCCGGAGGGCAGCCGTGCGCTCGCCGAGCGGTTCGCCGCCGTGAGCGGCTACGTCTGCGAGGACACGCCCTACGCCTCCGGCTTTGCCGGATATAAGGACTGGTTCATTCAGAATTTTGACCGCCCCGGCTACACGATCGAATGCGGCCTCGGCGAAAACCCGCTCCCGCTCTCGCAGTTTGAAAGCATCTGGAACGCCAACCTAGGCATCCTCACCCTCGCCGCGCTGGGGATATAGACAAAGAGGGCGTGCCGCAGCGAATTGCGGCACGCCCTCTTTTATGCAATTTCTTTGTACCGCGTAAAAACGTACTCATAGACTTTCTCGCGGTATTCCGTAATGTCGTCGTTATTATAGCATTCCGGCAGCGTCTCCCAGAGAACATCGCGGATCAGCGTATCGACAACCGCCCGCGTTTCCTGCTTATCCGTCCAATGATCCAGTTCAGAGATTTTCGTCTTGATTTTTCGGAGAAGATCCGACGCCGCCGTCTTGAGCTTTTTAATATCGTTTTTGCTCAAATCGTCACGGAACAGCATATCGTACAACGAAAGCTCTTCGTCACTCGCGAAGCCCTCCCGCGCGTAGCGTTGCTCCTCCCGGCTCATACGATCGGCGAGATCCATCAGATCCAGGAAGGTCTTTTCGATCGTCGCTCTGTCCTGCTCGCCGTTGTAGCTCTGGATAATCTCACGGTATCGTTCGTAGTAATCGATGCGCTTCGGATTGGCAAACACCATTTTGTCTAGTTGCCGCCGGATCGCCTCATCCAGATCGCGCATGAGCAGGTTCTTCCGCCGGGTTTTGGCAAACTCGCGGCGGAGCAGATCAAAGTCGATGGCGCTGATGTCGAAACGCGGCGGCGCGGTTATGGCGTTTGGCTGCTGCGGCTCAATTTCCACATAATCGTTAATGATGGCGTTGATCTCCACCATTAAGTCGGTCGTATCGGTATGCTTTCTCTTTTTTTGCAGCATACCGTAAATGGCCGCAATCGCCTCACATTGCCTGCGCATATGTCCGGTTACGTCGTCTCGATCCGTATATTTCATCAGGCGCTTCAGTTCCGAGGCATAGGTCGAAAACGATTTCTTATCCTCAATGGAACCGCACACGGCGTTGGCGGCATCCTGCAAATACGAAAGCTTTGCAAAACCTTCTGCGGCGATCAACAGACCCAGATCGATCTTCCGTTCGGAGAGAAACGTTTCCGTTTTGGCAACCGTGTCGCCGATCCGCGCGATCAGTTTCTCTTTATCCACTGTCGGGTCAGCACCGCCGAGGCCGCCGGCATTTGCCGTATAGTCTGCAAGCGCTTTTCGCAGCGCTTTTACAATGCCTATGTAATCAATGATCAGACCGTTGCTTTTCCCCTCTGCCACGCGGTTGGCACGGGCGATGGTCTGCATCAGCGTATGCGCTTTCAATGGCTTATCCAAATACAGGCAGGACAGGCACTTGACGTCAAACCCGGTGAGCCACATGGCGCAGACGAATACAACACGGAGCGGATTGCCGGAATCCTTAAACTCTTTGTCCAACTCGCGGTTTTCCATCTTTTCGCGGTGCGTCTTGATATCCAGTCCCCATTTTCTGAAGGTCTGGATTTCGTTTTGCTCCTGCGAAATGACGACCGCCATTTCCGTTTCCTGCATCCAGCGCAGCTTACGTTCCAGCTCCTGCGCCTCCTGCTGCGTCGCCGACTTAATCTTTGCCTTGAGATTTTGAATTTCCGCTTGCCAATATTCCTGTACGAAGTTATACATGCGCACGCAGGTCACTTTATTCAGGCAGACAAACATCGCCTTGCCGCTCGTCCAGAGATCGGAGTAGTGGCCGGCAAAGTCTTTGGCAATAGACCGCAGACGCGGCTCCGCCGTCAGCAGATGGATCTCCTTGGCGAACTCCGATTCGAGCTTGTCCTGCTGATCCACGTCGAGATCCGCGTTTTCTATGGCGTCCAGAATCCGATTTGTGATCTCCGGGTTGTGAAGGTCAAGGATCTTCTCTCCGCGGTTCTCGTAATACAGCGGGACAGTCGCGCCGTCCTCCACGGCTCGCTTGAAGTCATAGATCGAAACATAGCCGCCAAAGGTGCGGGCGGTGATGTTGTCGCTCGACAAAAGCGGCGTTCCGGTAAAGCCGATGCGCGCCGCCGTCGGCAGCAGCTTCATCATGTTATCGGCAAAGATGCCGTATTGGCTGCGGTGCGCCTCGTCCGACATGATGATAATATCGTGGTCGGGATAGATCGGCGCGGCGTCGGGCTTATTGAATTTCTGGATCAGCGTAAAGATGAAGCTGGGATTCCCTTTCAGTTTCTGCACGAGATCGTCCCCGCTCGCGGCGATAAACTGCGCTGCTTTGGTTTTTCCGAGCAGCCCGCAGTTTTCAAACGTGTCGCTGATCTGCTTGTTCAGCTCGTCGCGATCCGTCAAGATCACGAACGTCGGCGAACCGGCAAATTTTCGCCGAATCTTCTGCGCGAGGAACACCATGGAATAGCTCTTGCCGCTGCCCTGCGTATGCCAGAACACGCCAAGCTTCCCGTCGTTCAGCTTGCGGCCGGCATAGGCCTTCACCGCCTCATTCACGCCGAGATACTGGTGGTTGCGGGCAAGAATCTTTGCCGTGCGCCCGCCGGAGTGGTCGTAAAGGATAAAGTTTTCCAGAAGATCAAGGAAGTTTTCCTTCCGGCAGATGCCGCGCAGCATCGTTTCCAGCGCAACGCTGCCGGGGTCGGACTCCGCCAGACGCTTCCACTCGTGGAAAAACTCGTATTTGCTGCCGAGCGTGCCGATCTTCGCCTCCGTGCCGTTTGAGAGCATCAGAAAGGCGTTGTAGTAGAAAAGCTGCGGGATCGTATCGAGATAGTCGGTGTAATTGTCCTCATAGGCGTTCTGCACGTCCACGGTATTCTTCTTGAGCTCCACGAACAGCAGCGGGATACCGTTTACGAAGCCGACGATATCCGTCCGGCGGCGGTAAAGGTCGCCTTGAATTTTCAGCTCCTTGATGGCGAGAAATTCATTATTCTCCGGGTTTTGAAAGTCGATCACCGCGGCTCGCTTCGTTTCCGGCTGACCGTTCGGCTTTTTCACCGTGACGGGGATGCCGTCCCGGAGGAGAAAGTACTTTTCCTCGTTGACTTGCAGGAGGGACGCCGTAGAAAGGCGGCTTTCCAGTGTTTTCTGCGCCTCGGAAAGCTGCGAATCCGTCATCCACGGGTTGAGCCGCCGCAGAGCATTCTGAAAATACCGGGTCAGCAGTATCTCGTGATAGCTTGTCCGCCCGAACGTGCCGTTTTTGCCGAGCACTTCCGTATTGTAAGCGAACTGCACATCCCAGCCGAGCTCATCCCGGAGCAGATCCCCGGCGCTTTTCTGCACGAGGATGTTTTCAGAATAGTCGTAGCTCATATCTTCACCGCCTAATTTATTGCATGAATAATATCGAGTTTTAGTTCTTCATCTGTTTCGTATGTTCCATCCATAACAGCGATGATGATTCGATGGAGCAAATCTTTATCAATTTTCCCCGCCGCAACTTGATAGCTGATGTTTTCCATAACTGTAAAAAACGATTTGGCCACAGCCATATACCCATTAAAAAGGAGAAATTGAGCGCTTAATGTTATTGCCAGACGCTTATTGCCATCAGCAAAGCAGTGGAATTCACACACGCAAAAAAACAGGTGTGTCAGCTTATCATCGAAAGTTGGGTAGTAATCATCGTTCTGGATGTTTTGAAGAACGCTTTCTAAGCGGCCAAGATCAAAATGCTCATATGTACCGCCGCCGCTGTATGCTATGGTTTTTGCATGAATTGCTTTTGCCTGTTCAAGCGTGAGATAAACAATCCCATCCATTTACTCGCGCTCCTTAAGTCTCTTTAAAACGGCTTGATTTTCTTGCATTAACCGCTCAAGCACATCACCCGAAGCACCAAGGAATTTTTGGTATTCGTCTTTGTCAAGGGGCTGAATATATTCAGACAGCTGATAGTGAAAAGCATCCCGCAACGCCATGTCTCGACTGGCCATTTTCACGCGGCCGCGCTGAATCAACGGCTTCCATAGTGCCATGTTTTCAAACTCCCGAAAGAGTTCTTCTGTTTCATTATATGAAAGGGCGCGGCCAAGCTCCTCACTTTTTCTTCTGATTGCATCCGCCAAGCCGCTCTCGTATGCTGCGACGATATCGAGAATCTCACTATAAAAAGTGTCTCTTACTTTTTCACTCGCCTTCAAATCCAGAATCTTTTTGTATTCCTTTGCCTTTTCCTTGAAAATACTAATATAGATCAAATCCGTAAAGTGCGCGTATTTATAACGATTATCTTCAACGCAATTTTTTAATGCATCCGTAAACTGCCTACGATAATTATCCTCCTGCAAAGAGGAAAACACAAAATCTTTATCGCGTTGGTTGATGTATTTTGTTCCACCGCCGGTTTTCCGGTTAATCAGATCAATCACGATATCCAGCATAAGCTGCCGCAGTGCACGAGCTTTCTCACTCTCCGACAGGAGCATTGCCATATTGAGAAACGCGCGAAAATCAAAGACTGTCATGGACCGGATTTTGTGACCGACATTAATGTCGGTCGCAAAAGCACTGTCATATGCCGAAATAAAGGATTCCAGTTTTTTCCCTTTCAGGATTTCCATTCCGTTTGCTTTCAGCTCATCGCTGAAACTGCTGATATACCGTTCAATTGTACGGATATCCACGTCAAAGAAAGCAGCAACTAATTCCTTTGTAAGGTAAAGCTTTTCATTCCACGGAACGCTTCTAATTTCAATAGAATCTTGTATTTCTTCAACAGCGAGATCGTTATTCAATATATTTTGTCTGTCAAGGCGGGACGAAGTCAGATCTTTCGCCACTGTATGAAACCTCCTTATGTTTTAGTTTTCTGCGCTTAAATGAGAAACCATCTTCCTGGGCACCCAACGGGTACTACCCATTTCAATTCCAGTTCCCACAAACGCCTGGTGCTCTTCTGCACGAGGATGTTTTCAGAATAGTCGTAGCTCATGGTGTCACTTCCTTATTGTCTTTCCAGATGCAAAATTCATCGTTCATCTTCGTGATGATTAACACCATCAATTTCAGCAACTGTATGTAATCGGTTTGTTGCTCGGTCTCATTTGTTGAATATGTACTATGAATGTATTTATTTCTCAAATCTAACCCGTCGCTGAATTTTGATTTGTTCAGCATATAATCTAAATAATCTGCTTCTGGTTGTGAAAACAAGGTCGCTTTTTCTCTCAAATCCCCCAACTCAATCATGCGGTCAATTTGAGATATCCAGGAGTCGTGCCAACATAAACACAGAACATCGTGTTCATATAGATCTTTCAAAATATGCACCCTCGGATTCGCAAGTTTCACAATCCCCGCATCATTAATCCAAAGGCTACCCCGCTGCACCAACCATTCCAAAGACGTTGTCTGGAATGGCTCAAAATCACTCTCTCGCATTTCTTCACCGCTCAAAAGCTGGAACAACGTCGCATACTTTGATTTCGTTTTTTCTGTATATCCAAATAGCGTCTGATCAGAAAATAGTGCTGACAGTTCTTTTTCCAAATCATCGCTGGTAGCATACGCATACTTTTTTATAAGCAGGCTCGGAACGCTTTCAAATTTCATGTGTTCTGAAGACATTTCAAACAGCTCTCGATCAATTGATCTATTCAGCACAAACATCCGGAACTGTTTCAATACGCCGTCCATTTCAGATGCCAGATTGCGGCATTTTTCAATATACGTCGCCGTGGACGAAGAAGTATTCATGCTGAAGCCTACAACACCAAACTCCTCCGGAAGGTACTTTTCGAAAAACCACTTGAAAACATCTTCTAAATTGATGCTGTGCGCCGCAAGGAATCTATAGTATAGAGACATCTGCGCTTTGGATAGTGTATCCATCACGTTAAAACTTCTTCCGTGTCTATAAAACTTGACGCCCATCACCATCAAAGCACCTTCAACCGCGCCAATATCTGACTTAACGGACGCAAGCGCGCTTCTTCCTTGCAGGTCAATCATCTCAAAAACATATCTGAAGTTATTTAGAATCGATGGATAATCTAAGGTTTCCTCCAGCCAATCGCTATCATATGAAACAAGAAATTTCGTTCCCTCACGATTACATATCTTCAGCTTGTCCTGTTGCTGAAATGTTACACCGACCCCGCATTCAAAACTCACTGTATCCGCTGAATGATCTTTCCAGAATCTTTCGTTTGCCCGCCTTGCCTCTAACCGAAGGCTGTCACTAATAGGGCATTCCGCTGAACTTTGAGACTTATAAATAAGCTGCAACAGATTTGCATTTACATTATCACCGTGGACATAACGAAGAAATATCTCTTCAAATTCAGCGGGCTTAAATGATTTAGGCAAATAGCAAACGCTTTTGTTTTTCTCTAAAAACTTCGAGGCAAGAATGCGAACCGTCTGATCCGAAATGCGTAGCACCTCGGCAAATTCTTCATCGTAGTGCCCTACCAGTTCTTTATGTGTAAGCAACTTATAAAGCGTCGTTTCTGGCTTATTAAGATAACCTCTCATTACTTCAGACGAAATTCTTTCATAAACCTTAAATTTAACAAACAGTTTCCAGAAATCATCCAAGTATATTATAGAAACACTTTCCTGCGTTTCCACAAAGGAGGAGTTATCAATTTTTCCAAAGCGACGGCCAAGTATTGGCTCAAATTGCTTAACCAGCGCACAATACCGTTTATGTATTTCATCCGTCCACGAAGTTAACGCTGCTCCTGTTTCAATCAGCTGCTGAATATTATATAATTCCAAGACTTTATTGATATCGTTATAATCGCCATCAGCATTAAACGAAGCGAGTGTCGGTTCAGCTTTCTGCAACGCCCAGGCGCTGCCAAAGTCTTCTTTACTATAGAATTTGACGCCATCGTATTCAGGTCGCATGCAGTTACCTCCGTTTCATTAGAGTTCAATTTCTCCGCTCATTAGTTTGGGAAGCAGGCGGTCACGCGCTTCTATAAGGAGTGTTACCTGCTCCGCAAGTTCAGCAATTCTTCCGTCCATGTCGCTCACTATGACATTAAACTGTTCAATCAAATTGCTCACAGGAATAGTGAATTGTTGTGCCAGAAGCTCATCTTTGGATATAGATGCAAATATTGCCCCGTTTCCAATGACATCGTCTTTAAAAAAGTGTTCTTTTAAGAGATAAAACAAATAACTCTGTTTCCCTAAGCGGTGATTGATTGCAGCCAAGCCGCGGCCAATAACAACTCTGTTCCTAGTCAGATTAAGGCGGCCAACAGGCGCCCGCACACTGAATAGAATACTTCCCGCCTCTGCTATTCTGGTAAAAGAAGTGCTATATATTTTGTCAACTACAAACCGCGTTCCATAACTGCCCACGCCTTGATGAAAAGGCAAACCCTGTCCGTTTTGATTGTAGAACTCTGACTTTGGACTTTGCCCCATAACAACATCTGAAATCTGCGATAATGTTTGTATCTTCCACCCCTCGGGGACGCCGTCTGTGATTTTCGTGTTCTCGTGGCCGGGGAAACGGAGGTCTACGAACCACTCCTTATACAGCCGCTGCGCCGTTTCCTCCAATAGTTTGATTTGCCTTTGATTGTTTTTAATTATTTTTTCATACGCGAACATTCGTTCAGCGATTTCTCGCTGTTCTTCGTAGCTGGGTGCATAGAACCGATAGTCATATATTTTACTTGGTGATGTATGGTGAACCGTTGAACCTGTTGACGTGTTTGCAATAAAACGCTGGTATGGATGCGTGCGCATGAGAAAATAGATATACCCCGGGAAACAATCGTTTGCCTTAAAAGAAACTAGACCTATTCGTTGATTATGCAGGTATACTCTGTTATCCGACTCTGGCACAAGGGCACTATATCCCAACGTATCTATCGTTTTACTCAAGTCGGTCATCGTTACGATGAAATCGCCGCTAGATAACACATAACCATCTGGAATCTCGCCAGAATAGAATTTGCACTTTTCCTCTTGAAATCCACCACCAATCCGAAAGTTGCCGGGGGTTACAAGCACTATGCCATTGTCCTCTTGAACAATGTGTTCCCCGTCAAACGCATAGCCATGTTTAATGGTGATAATATCTCCTAAACGGTACTCTTTCATAGCCCCATCGCCTCCAAATTCTTGGAGATGGTCTGCATCAATTCATTGGATTCCGCCTGCAATTTCAGCAGTTCCTGATGAATCTCCGTCATGCGCTCGGCAAAATCCACGCCGTCATCCTCAACCGCCGCAACGCCGACATACGCGCCGGGCGTCAGAGAATAGTTTTTCTCCGCGATCTCCTCACGGCTTGCCACCCTGCAAAGGCCGGGAATATCCCGATATTCCCCGTTACCAAATTTTTCCGTAAGCCAGATCGCCTCGTCCAAAACCTGCAAATCGCTTTGCAGCATGGAAACATACTGGTCGGAAAGCGTCTGAATGCTTTTCCTGTCCTTTTTGTTGGCAGCTTCCAGTTTTTCCTTGCAATCCCTTTTTTCGTCCTCGATTTCCGAAACGAGTGTATCTCTCATCTCCGCAAAATCGCCAATGCCCCGGATATCGGCAAACACGCGCCGCGCTTCTCTCCCGATGATATACTCTTTGCATGTCCGGAAATACCGGATGTATTCCTCCAGCAGCGACGTATATTTCTCCGTCTCTCCCCGGTACAGCCACACGATCGCGTTCAGGTTTTTGAGCTGCCACTCGCTCCACTCGTTCAGCGTGCGGTCTACGACCGTATAATAATTCCGCGCGTCGATAAAGAGCACCTTGTCCCGGATGCTCTCCGTTTTGCCCTTGTCGAAAAACCAGAGCGAGCAGGGCAGACTTTTGGTATAAAAGAAGTTGTTGCCGACGCTGACCATCACATCCACATGGCCGGTCTCCACCAGTTTCCGGCGGATATCGCGATCCTTGCCGGAGCTGTCGGTGGCGGAGGACGCCATAACGAATCCGGCGCGGCCGTGCTCGTTCAGATAACTGTAGAAATAGGAGATCCAGAGATAGTTGGCGTTGCCGACTTCCTTGTTTTTATTCACGCCCGGCATGCCGAACGGCAGCCGCCCGGCGCTCTCGCACGATTCGGCTTTCACCTTGTCCACGTTGAACGGCGGGTTGGCCATCACATAGTCGCAGCTGCCGACAAGTCCGTGCGCGTCGTGATAAAAGGTGTTGGCCTCGTCGCCGGAGCGGATCACGCCGGTCAGTCCATGCACCGCCATGTTCATCTGGCAGAGCTGCGCATTATACTCCACCTTTTCCTGTCCATAGAACGTCATGGCGCTGTTGGCGTTCATGCCCGCCTGATTGACAAAATCGCCGGACTGGATGAACATGCCGCCGCTGCCGCAGGCAGGGTCAAGCAGCACGCCGCCCTTGGGTTCCAGCACGTTGACGATCATTTTTACCAGAGATTTGGGCGTGAAAAACACACCGTCATCCGAGGCGATGTTCTTGGCAAATTTATTGAGGAAGTATTCGTAGATACGCCCGATAACATCGCCGCCGACTTCGTCGAGCGCGCTGTTATTGAAAATGCGGAGCAGCTCGGAGAGGATCTCGTCGGAAAAGTCGGTATAGGTTTTCGGCAGCACACCGGTGAGCTGCTCGCTCTGTTCCTCGATCAGGGACATGGCATTGTTCACCACTTCGCCGAGGCTGTTCATGGTGTGTCCGTCTTTATTCTTGATCCCGGCTTCCGCAATGTTTTCCGGCAGACTCAGCAGATAGCTGTACTGCGCTTCCCGCGGGAGAAAGAGCGCGCTTTTCGCTACAAAATCGTTGGCCTCCACGGGCATCACGCGGCCGCCGCGGGACGGACGGTTTTTCAGTATCTCTTCTTCCACCAGCTTGAAACGGCTGTAGGCGTATCGAAGAAAAATCAGCCCGAGTACCGGCATGCAGTACTGGTTGGATGTCAGCTTGGAGCCGGAGCGCAGAAGGTCGGCGGATTCCCAGAGATCGGATTCCAGTTTGCGGATATTTACCATGTTGTTCACCTATATCTTTCAAATGTCCGCCGCGTGTGCCACAAACCGACGGTTTTGTAATATTTTATTATATCGTATGCTCACAAAAAAGACAACGTTCGAGCATAAAAATCCCGCTGCCGAAGCAGCGGGATCGCTTTATCTTTATTAGTTCCTCAGCGAGTGGAGCGGGGCGGGGATGCGGCCGCCGCGGGCGATGAACTCCGCGCTCGACGCCGCGTGGACCGGCATGACCGGCGCTTCGCCGAAAAGCCCGCCGATCTCCACCGTGTCGCCCACGGTCTTGCCCGGCGCGGGGATGAGCCGGACGGCGGTGGTCTTATTGTTTATCATGCCGATGGCGGCCTCGTCCGCGAGGATGGCGGAGAGCGTTTCGGCGCTCGTATCGCCCGGCACGGCGATCATGTCGAGCCCCACGGAGCACACGCACGTCATCGCCTCAAGCTTATCGAGCGTGAGCGTTCCCTCGCGCGCGGCGGCGATCATGCCCTCGTCCTCCGAGACCGGGATAAACGCGCCGGAGAGCCCGCCGACGTGGCCGGAGGCCATCACGCCGCCCTTTTTCACCGCGTCGTTCAGCAGGGCGAGCGCGGCGGTCGTGCCGTGGGTGCCGCAGACCTCCAGTCCCATGGTTTCGAGAATGCGCGCCACGCTGTCGCCCACCGCCGGGGTCGGCGCGAGCGAGAGATCGACGATGCCGAACGGCACGCCGAGCCGCCGGGACGCCTCCCGCGCGACGAGCTGCCCCATGCGCGTGACCTTAAACGCCGTGCGCTTGATCGTCTCGGCCACAACGTCAAAGCTCTCGCCCTTGCACTCCTGCAGCGCCTGATAGACGACGCCGGGGCCGGAAACGCCGACGTTCACCGCGCTCTCGGCCTCGCCCGCGCCGTGGAACGCGCCCGCCATAAACGGGTTATCCTCCACCGCGTTGCAGAAAACGACGAGCTTGGAGCACGCGAGTCCGTCCGTATCGGCGGTGAGCGCGGCGCACTTTTTGATGATTCGGCCCATCTCCGCCACGGCGTCCATGTTGATGCCCGCGCGCGTCGAGCCGACGTTCACGCTCGCGCAGACGCGTTCGGTGCGCGCGAGCGCCTCGGGAATGGAGGCGATGAGACTGCGGTCGCCGGTCGTGAACCCCTTCTGCACAAGGGCGGAAAAGCCGCCGATGAAGTTCACGCCGACCTCGCGCGCAGCGCGGTCCATTGCCTCCGCGATGGGGACAAGGTCATCCCCGCACCCGCCCGCGATGAGTGCCACGGGCGTAACGGACACGCGCTTATTCACAATGGGAATGCCGAATTCGCGCTCGATGGCCTCGCCCACGGGGACAAGGTCGTGCGCCTCGCGGCAGATCTTTTCGTAGACCTTTTCCGCGGTTCTCTTGATATCGCCGGTGGCGCAGTCGAGGAGGCTCAGCCCCAGCGTGATCGTGCGCACGTCAAGATGCTCCTGCTCGATCATCCGGATGGTCTGGACGATCTCGTCGGTATTGAGGAAATAGCTCATGGTGTCCTCCTCAGATCCGGTGCATGGCGTCGAAAATATCCTGCCGCTGCACGTGCACCGCGAGCCCGCGCGCCTCGCCGACGGAGCGGAGATGCTGCGAGAGCTTATCAAACGACATTTCGCACTCGGCAAGATCGACGAGCATAATCATCGTGAAGTAGCCCTGCATGAGCGTCTGGCTGATGTCGAGAATGTTGATGTTCTGCTCGGCGAGCGCGGCGGTGATGTACGCGGTGATGCCCTTGGCGTCGCGCGCAAATACGGATACGATGGCTTTCATGGGCGTTCCCCTTCTCTTTCAATGAATAAAAGTATTATACACGGTTTTTGCAATTTTTCAATGTCCGCCCTGCACGGAAATTGCACTTGCATTTTTCCGCCGCGGATGATATGATTTGCACGCCGAAAACAAATGCTTTTCACGGAGGGACACATATGGCGAACCGAAATCTCCCCACCTACTATCTGGTGGAGGCGGACATGCTGCCGGAGATCTTTCTCAAGGTCATGGAAGCGAAGGAGCTTCTGCAGACCGGCGAGTGCAGCACGGTCGGCGACGCGGTCAACCGCGTCGGCATCAGCCGGAGCGCATTTTATAAGTATAAGGACTCGATCACGGCGTTTCAGGATCTGCGCCACGGCCACATTCTGACGTTCCAGGTGATGCTGCGCGACCAGACGGGACTGCTCTCGGCGGTGCTGAGCGTGTTCGCCCAGTGCGGCGCGAATATCCTCACGATCAATCAGAGCATTCCGGTGAGCGGCTGCGCCACGATCACCATCAGTGCCGAGACCGCCGGAATGAGCGAGAGCATGGAAACGCTCATGAACCGTCTCGTCGCCGCCGACGGTGTCATCCGCGCGGAGATACTCGCGGGATAAGACCTATAAAGCAAGTACCGCCTCACGGTTTCTTTTTCGTGGGGCGGTACTTGCTTTAATTCATAGTCATTTTGTGATAGATACAACCGCACAGGCAATGGCATAAATTGTATTTCCCATAGTATTTTCATAGGTCATATAGTCTACGGGAAGTGCAACCATCGTTACTCGGTTTCCTTCGTATATTTCATCCGCGTATCCAATCTTATAGCAGTAGTACACTCGGTATTGCGAGTCTTGCGCAATAAAAAAGGTATATTTATATCCCCAGTCTTCATACTCAAATATCTGAACTACTTTTAAATTATTAATCTTTATTAATTCATCTCCGTATTGTGAGGAGTTCTTTGAGAATGCTTCATATTTAAAGTTCTCCTCAAACTCCACAACTTCTTCCCCTATTGCATTTTCAAGGAAAATGCCCTCGTGAGAATTAATAAAGCTTGCTGATTTTTCCGTAACATTAAATCCCTGTGCTGACCCTACCGCAACTGTTCCTATTGCGGTAAAAAACTGTGCGACGGTCGGCATGAATTCTCCTTTTTCGTAATAGCCGTCGTAGACCCACGAATGATCTTTAAATCGCGTCACTCCTTCGCCATCATAAAGGCCATCTTTCCATGAACCCGTATAGGTATATTCATTACCCCCATCATTTACGGCAGTAAATTCTCCTATTCCTGATGCTTTCCCATCAAGTACATCGCCGCAATAATACCCTGTTCTGTCCACACCACCAGCAAAATGAACAACATAGCAGTCACTTTCCAATTGTCCTTTTCCTGAAAATCCGCCGTTTTTCCATCCACCAGAATACCGAATATATCCATCTTCTCCAGAGTAATCAAGCGTTCCTTCCCCGTTTGGTGTTCCGGACTCCCATCCCCCGATATAGGTAGCCGATGTTTTCTCGTCGGAAAAAACAAACTCGCCGCTGCCATTTGGCAGAGCATCCGCAGCTTCTCCTTTATAGAGTCCCGTATAAGAATTCCCAGCAATTTCCACCGTATACCCATCGAGTTCCATGCTGCATACGCTGACCGGAAGGCCATTCTCCCAGTTGCCGGAATATGTAAGCCCATCAGCAGAAACGAATGTACCAACCCCATTGGGTATTTTCTTTTCTGTGGTTCCTGAAAACTCTCCAGTATACTGTGTTTCTCCAATGGACACCGTGTATGCCATCGCTTCCACTTCTTTCGGGCCGCCGCAAGCAGTTAAACACAAAGCGCAAGTACACAAAACAAAAGCTGTTATTAAGCGTTTCATGGCTTCCTCCAAAAAGTAATTTGTATAGAACTAACTAATAATATTTTAGCAGATTCAACACAAAACGCAACCATAACACACCAAAAAATGTTGGTTAAACAGAGATTTTGACGAAAAAACAATTTCTCTTCCCTTTGCTTTCATTCCGCAAGGGAGCCTTTTTTATTGTCCAAAATGGCGCGCATCGCGACGGGCGAATACAATGGAGTGTCAAATCCCATTTTGCCATTCCGGAGGTTTTATCGATATGCTGTTCGTGGAAAAATTCGGCGGAAGCTCGCTCGCCGGGGTCGAGCGCGTCCGCTGCGCGGCGCGCCTCATCGCCGATACGGTGCGCGCCGGGCACTCCGTCGCGGCGGTGCTCTCGGCGCAGGGGAAAACGACGGACGCGCTTTTATCTACCGCCGCGCACTACAGCCGCAGTCCCTCAAAGCGCGAGCTCGACATGCTGCTCGCCACCGGCGAGCAGGCAAGCGTCGCGCTCATGGCGATGACGCTCGAGGAAATGGGCCTTCCCGCCGTGTCGCTCACCGGCTGGCAGGCAGGCGTCGGCACGGATGAGACATACGGCGACGCGCACATCCGCCGTCTCTCGATGGAGCGCGTGCGCCGTGAGCTGGACGAGGGGAAGGTCGTCCTCATCGCCGGTTTTCAGGGCGTGAGCCCCGGAAACGACATCACAACGCTCGGGCGCGGCGGCTCGGACACGACTGCCGTGGCCACGGCCGCGGCGCTGCGCGCGGACGAGTGCCGCATCTATACCGACGTGGAGGGCGTATTCACCGCCGATCCCCGCCTCATTCCGGAGGCGCGGCGGCTGAGCGCCGTGGACAGCGAGGAAATGCTCCGGCTCGCCTCGCTCGGCTCGCAGGTGCTGCACGAACGCAGCGCGGCGCTCGCGCTGCGCTTTGCCGTCCCGCTCACGGTGCTCTCCAGTCTTGTCCCCGCGCCAGGCACCGTCATCCGCCCTCTGCCGCTGCCGGAGGACGAAGGCCGTCTCACCGCCGTGACACGCTCGGGCGCTCTCGTCTCGCTCGTCGGCACACATCTGCACACGTTCGCCTCTCTCCCCGAACGGGCGGCCGCGGCGCTGCGGGAGGCAGGGCTCTCCCCGGACGCCGTGCTTCTCACCGACGGGCGCCTTACCGTGCATGTTCCGGAGGCACAGAGCCTTGAAGCCCTCCGCTGTCTGCACGCCGCGTTTCTGGAAACGAAAGATCATTCTTAATTCCGATTTTACTATCGGATTTCTTGACGAAACAAGGCAAACGTGCTACCCTCTTGAGGATAATATCTCCGGGAGGGTTTTTTTATGATCTATCTCGACAACGCCGCCACATCGCTCCGCCGTCCGGAGGGCGTGGTGCGCGCGGTGAGCGAGGCGCTGTGCTCGCTGGGCAACGTCGGCCGCGGCGCGAGCGAAAGCGCGCTTTCCGCCGCGCGCGTGGTATACGCCGCGCGCGAAAAGCTCTGCGCCTTTTTCGGCGGGGCAGACCCGTCGCGCGTGTGCTTCATGCAGAACTCGACCGAGGCGCTCAACACCGCCATTTTCGGGCTTCTCCGGCCCGGCGACCACGTGATATCGACCGATCTCGAGCACAACAGCGTGCTCCGCCCGCTCTACCGGCTGGAACAGGAGGGCGTGGAGGTCACGTTCCTGCGCGCCGATGCGCGCGGCTGCATCGATTATGCCGATCTCCCCTGCGCGCTGCGGCCGAACACCCGCGCGATCGTCTGCACGCACGCCTCCAATCTCACCGGCAACGCGCTGGACGCATCCCGCATCGGCGCTTTTGCGCGCGAGCACGGCCTTCTGTTCATCCTCGACGCCTCGCAGACGGCGGGCAGCTTTGATCTGAACGCGCAGCGCGACGGCGTTTCCGTCCTCTGCTTCACCGGGCATAAGGGCATGATGGGGCCGCAGGGGACCGGCGGGCTCATCGCCGCGCCCGGCGTGGAGATCCGCCCACTCAAGACCGGCGGCACGGGCGTGCAGTCCTACCGGCGCGAGCAGCCGGAGGAATATCCGACGCGGCTCGAGAGCGGTACGCTCAACGGCCACGGCATCGCGGGGCTGTCCGCGGCGGTGGATTTCCTCTGCGAGATCACCCCCGCCGCCATCCACGCGCACGAGACCGCGCTTATGAGCGCTTTTTATAATAAGGTATCCGCCCTGCCGGGCGTCACGGTGTACGGCGACTTCACGCAGGACCGCGCGCCGATCGTCACGCTCAACATCGGCGACATGGATTCCGGCGAGGCGGCGGAAATCCTCTCCGACGAATACGGCATCGCCGTGCGCTCCGGCGCGCACTGCGCGCCGCGGATGCATGAGGCGCTCGGTACCGTTTCGCAGGGCGCGGTGCGCTTTTCGTTCGGCTGGTTCAATACGATGGAGGAAGCGGAACAGGCGGCGGATGCCGTCCGCGACATTGCCCTATGAGAGTACGCGAAAAGAAAGAATACGTGATCTTCACGTTCCACACGACCGCCGCTGCGATGGCGACGGAAAAGCTCTGCCAGGAGCGAAACATTCCCGGGCGGCTCATCCCCGCGCCGCGGAGCATCACCGCCGACTGCGGCATCGCGTGGGCCGCGCCGCCGGAGGAACGCGGGCGCATTGAAAATGAACCGGGGCTTCCCGAGATCGCGGGTGTGTACCTGCGCGAGCTTTAATAAGGAGAGCGCCATGCAGACACTGAATCTCAAACAGCTCGAGGCCTTCTGCGCCGTGGTCGAGCGCGGCAGCTTCACCGCCGCGGCGGAGGCGCTCTATCTCGCGCAGTCCACCGTGAGCGGCCACATTCTCGCGCTCGAAAAGGACATCGGCGTGCCGCTGCTCGTCCGCTCCGGCAAGCGGCGCATCACGCTCACCGAGGAGGGGCGGCGCGTATACGACCATGCGCACACCATTCTCCAGAGCTGCGCCGAGCTCTCCCGCGAGCTGGAGGAGCAGACCTCCCGCGAGGTATCGCTCGCGGCGTCGTCCATCCCGATGCAGTATATCCTCCCGCAGCTCATCAGCGAGTTTCACCGGGAAAACCCGGATTTCCGCTTTCTGCTCCGCAGCGGCGACAGTGCCGCCGTCCACGCCGCCGTATTGCAGGGCGAAACGCACATCGGCTTCGTCGGCGCGGTGCTGAACACGCGCGAGCTTACTTACGACTGCATCGCCACCGACCCGCTCGTGCTCGTCACGCCCGACACGCCGCGTTACCGCGCCATGTTCGACGCCGGGGAATCCGGCAACGCGCTGCTCGGCGAGCCTCTCATCTTCCGCGAGGGCGGTTCCGGCACGCAGCTCGCCGGGCAAAAATTCTTCACCGAAAACGGCATTGACTCCGGCGCGCTCAACATCGTCGCGCGCATCGACAACAGCGAGGCCGTGCTGCGCGCCGTGGCGTGCGGGCTCGGCTGCGCCGTCGTCTCCGGTCTTGCCGCGGGCGCGACAAAGGAGCTTCTCTCCTTCCCTCTCGTCGGGAAAAACAACGAGCGCGAGATCTACATGATCCGCTCCCGCGAGCGCCGCCCGACAAAGTCCGCGCGCGCGTTCATTGACTTTCTCCTGGACCGCCGGACGCTGCATTGACGGCTCATTCTATCTGTTTCTCCGATAGAGCCGCAGGCGATATCCGATTTACCGTTTGGCATTTTCCGGAGAGACGTCGTATAATGAAGCCGTTAAAACACAGTTTTGAAAGAGAGAGGGAAAAATTGTGAAAAGCAACTGGCTGAAAAACAACTGGCTGATCCTCGTCACCGGACTTGTGATCGGCATTGCGGCGCTCGTTTTGGGCGCGCACGGCAACCCCGGCAACATGGGCTTCTGCATCGCCTGCTTCCTGCGCGACACGGCCGGCGCTCTCGGTCTGCACGGCGCGGAGGTCGTGCAGTACTTCCGTCCGGAGATCGTCGGCATCCTGCTCGGCTCGCTCATCGCGGCGGTCGCGGCGAAGGAATTCAAGGGCCGCGGCGGCTCTTCCCCGATGATCCGCTTCCTTCTCGGCGTGTTCGTTATGATCGGCGCGCTGATGTTCCTCGGCTGCCCGCTGCGTATGGTCATCCGTATCGGCGGCGGCGACTGGAACGCCCTTGTCGGTCTTGTGGGCTTCATCGTGGGCATTCTCGTGGGCGTTGTGTTCCTCAAGAAGGGCTTCACGCTCGACCGCAGCTATAGGCAGACGCTCGCCGAAGGCGCCGCCTTCCCGGTCGTTTATATGCTGCTGTTCGTCCTCTGGCTCGCCGCTCCGGCGATCTTCAAGTTCTCCGAAAAAGGTCCCGGCAGCATGCATGCCGCGTGGGGTCTCGCGCTCGTCGCGGGTCTCGTCGTCGGCGCGCTCTGCCAGCGCAGCCGTATGTGCATGGTCGGCGGCATCCGCAACGCCGTCATGTTCAAGGACTTCGGCCTTGTCGCCGGCTTCGTGACGATCATTCTCACGGTTCTCGTCGGCAATCTCATTCTCGGCAAGTTCAACCCCGGCTTCACCGGCCAGCCCGTTGCGCACAACGATGGTCTCTGGAACTTCCTCGGCACCGCCCTCATGGGCTGGGGCTGCGTCCTGCTCGGCGGCTGCCCGCTGCGTCAGCTCATTCTCGCCGGCCAGGGCGAGAGCGACAGCGCCGTCACCGTTCTCGGCATGATGTGCGGCGCGGCGTTCTGCCACAACCTGAAGCTTGCCTCCTCTGCCGACGGCCCGACCGGCAACGGCAAGATCGCGGTGATCGTCGGCTTCGTCGTGGTGCTCGTGGTCTCCCTGCTCTTCACGAAGAAGGCGGAGGAATAAGCCCATGAAAACCGTTGATGCGAGAGGCTTTGCCTGCCCCCAGCCGGTCATCATGGCGCAGAAGGCCATCAAGGCGGACGCTCCCGGCGAGCTGCAGGTGCTTGTCGATAACAAGTGCGCCGTCGAAAACGTCACGCGCTTCGGCGAAAGCCAGGGCTATACCGTGACCGCAGCCGATAACGGCGACGACGAATTCACCGTTACGCTGCGCAAATAACCTTACCCCCTTCACGGCTCTCCCGCGTTCATGGCGGGAGGGCCGTTTTATCTGCCAAATCAGCCCATTTGCCGTCAAATCTTGACCAATGCGGCAAAGTCTGATAGAATAACAAAGATTCCTCGTGAGTGATAAGGAGGCTATACCATGCCCCGAGATTATCCGGAATACGAAGACGAGTCTCCGGAGGAGACCTACCGCGATCCGCTCAAGCCGTTTCTGATCGCACTCGTTGTGCTCCTTCTCCTGTTTGCCGCTATCATCGTATTGCTTTACATGCGTCTGCAGACCGCGAACACCCGCGCCGAAACGCTCTCACAGGAGCTGACAGCCGTGCAGGTGCAGCTTGACGATCTGCGCGTGCAGCGGGCCGCCGAGACGCCGACGCCCACGCCGACCGAAGCGCCCACACCCACCCCGGAGCCGACGCCGGAGCCCACCGCCACGCCGGAGCCGACGCCGGAACCGACGCCCACGCCCGCCCCGCTCCTGCGCGACACGATCACCGCCGAGATGCTCGGCTACGTCTACCGCCCGGCGGATGAGTTCTGGTATGACGAGGCAAAGACCGCCGCTGTCATCCCGTACATGCTTGCCGTTCACTACGGCCCCGGCATGGACTGGGGTGAGAACATGGCGCTCAACATGGGCGACACGGTGGAGATCCTCGCCAAGCAGAATGGCTGGGTGCTCCTGCGCACCGCCGACGGCCGCTACGGCTGGGCCGCCGGTGAGCTGCTGCGCGAAACGACCGACGCCCCCGCGGCGACGGCAACGCCCGCCGCGCCGGTCAACCCCGCCGATCCGGCCGTGCCGGTCGCTCCCGCGACGGCGGCTCCGACGGCTGCCCCGACGCCGGATTATACCGAGGTCTCCAATCCCGATCTCAAATAAGGACATACGAAAAAAATCCTCTCTCTGCGCTGTGCAGAGAGAGGCTTTTCTTTTATGACGGGCAGCGCCGCGAAAGGCGGCGGGGCTGCTCTTATTCTTTGCTGTCCGGCACGATCACCGTGGCAAAATAGCTGATCTTCTCCGGCAGGCCGGTCATCGTCTCGAACACCTGCTGCGTGGGCAGGCCGCAGTCCGCGACCATGGCGGAATCCTCCGCCAGACCGTGCCGCGAGAGCGCCGCGGCGGTCTCGCCGATGGCTTTGCCGGACTTCATCAGCACCTTGGTGCCGGGCTGGGCAAGCGCGGCATCGAGATCGGACGCTCCGGCGGGATAGATGTGCAGCGGCAGCTCCATCTCCGTGAGGCTCCGGCCGAGCGCCGCGGCCACGGCGGAAAAGCTCGCAACGCCGGGGACCATGCGCGTATCGTATCCGCGGCGGCGCAGCTCGTCGAGCACATAATACGCCGTGGCGTAGATGGACACATCGCCGAGATTCACCATGGCAACGTCCCGTCCGGCGTCGAGCTCCGGCGCGATGGCGTCCGCGGCATGCGCGTACCCCGCGGCGCGGACGGCGGCGTCGCGCGACATGGCAAACGAGAGCGGCAGAACGGTCTTTCCGCCGAGCTCTGCCGCGCCCTGCGCGATGGAAAGCGCGAGCATCTCGCCCGAAGCGGTCTGCGGCGCGGCGATCACGGGGCAGGCCTCCAGCACGCCGCAAGCCTCGCGCGTCATCCACATGGGATCGCCGGGGCCGACGCCTACGGCGTAAAACATTCCTTTCACAGCGTCCATCCTTCCGTTTTCGCGTCGAGTACCGCGAGCCCCGCGGCCTTCGCGCGCGCGAGGAGCGGCGCGTTCGGCGTCCGGGCGGCATCTCCGGCGAGGAGGATCCTTCCGCAGCGGCGCATCGTTTCAAACGCTTTTTCGTATACGGCATCGTCCGGCGCGGCGAACGCCGGCACGGAGACCGTTTCCGCGGCGAGCAGCCGCGCGAGCCGGTAGTCCACATCGTTTTCGTACAGCACGCCGGTCGCAAACGGGACGTTCTCGCGCTGGAGCTTCCGGTACACGGATATGCCCGTCCCCGCGCCCGCGAGCACGAACACCTCCGGCGTGTCGCCGGCAGGTTTCTTGAGTTCGATGCTGCCGAAGAGCGGATCGAAGTATCCGTCCTCGATGTCGTACAGCTTCCGGATGGCCTGCTCCTCGAACACCTCGCCGGGCGCGCCGAAGCCGAACTGCGTGTCGCCCTTCACGGTGAGGATGCGGTCGGCCACCTTCTCCGCGAGATCGATCTCGTGGAGCGACATGATGACCGTAATGTTCTTTTTGCGCGCCATGCGCGTGAGGATGGTGAGCAGGTCGAGCTTGTGGCGCACGTCGAGGAACGACGTCGGCTCATCGAGCAGTATCATCTCCGGCTGCTGGGCGATGGCGCGCGCGAGCAGCACGCGCTGGCGCTGGCCGTCGCTGATGGCGTTGAAGTCGCGCTCGGCAAGATCGAGCGCGTGGACGGTCTCCATCGCTTCGTCCACGATGCGTTGGTCCTCGCCGCGGAGCACGCCGAGCCGTCCGGTGTACGGGTACCGGCCGGTGGCCACAACGTCGCGGCAGGTCGTGAGCTCGACCTTGATGCGCTCGGTGAGGATCACGGCGAGCTTTTTGGAAAGCTCGCGATAGGTGATCGTCTGCATATCCCGTCCCTCGAGAAAGATCTTCCCCCGGATCGGTTCGAGGTCACGCGCGATGGTCTTGAGCAGTGTGGATTTGCCCGCGCCGTTCGGGCCGATGAGCGCGATGATCTCGCCCTTCTGTACTTTGACGGAGATATCGCGGATGACCGGCACCTTATGGTAGCCGATCGTGAGATCGTCGATCACAAAATAGGGCGTATCCGTCATTTCCGTCCTCCCTTCCGGCGCAGCATCATGTAGATAACGACCGGCGCGCCGAAAATGGACGTGACGGTGCTGATGTTCAGCTCCGTCGGCGCGAAGGCCGTGCGCGCGATGAGATCGCACAGCATACAGAATACGCCGCCGCCCAAGAATGTGGCCGGTATGACCACGAGCGGCTTGGATGTGTTCAGACAGTGCCGGATGAGGAACGGCACGGCGATGCCGACAAACGAGATCGGTCCGGCAAACGCCGTCACCGTGGCGGAGAGGATGCTCGAGAGCACGATCAGCGCCGTGCGGAACGCCTTGATGTTCACGCCCATGCTCTGGGCATACGCCTCGCCGAGCTGGTACGCGCCGATGGGCTTGGCCATGAGAAACGTAGCGCCGCCGGTGATGCCGACGACCGTGGCCGCCACGCCGACGTTGCTCCAGTTCATGCCGGAGAAGCTGCCCTTGGACCAGTTGTGCAGGTTCACGATATCGGAATCCGCCGCGAACGTCACGGTAAAGTCCGTGATGGCGGTGCAGATGTAGCCGATCATGATGCCCGCGACGAGCAGCGTGGACATGCTCGGGATGCGCCGCGAGAAGAGCAGGATGAATCCGACCGAGAGCAGCGAGCCGACGAACGCCGCAAGGATCAGCGTATACGACGACACGACGCCGAAGATCTGGATGAAATAGATCATCGCGAACGCGACGACCATTTTCGCGCCGCTCGAAATGCCGAGAACGAACGGTCCGGCGATCGGGTTTTCAAAGAACGTCTGCAGCAGAAAGCCCGCGAGCGAGAGCGCTCCGCCGAGGATCGCCGCCATGAGGATGCGCGGCAGGCGGATCTTCCAGATGATATTCACCTCCGTGGGATTGCCGGTCTTGGTGAACAGGATCTCCACGATCCGCTCGAGCGGGATGGGGATGTTGCCGATGTTGATGTTCAGCACCGTGATGAGGCAGAAGGCGGCAATGAGCACGAAGAACACGAGCGCATACCGGGCGCGCCGCCGTGCCTGATGCACGAGATACGCCCCGGCTTGCGCCGGGGCGGTATTCGTATTGACGGTTTTTTCTGTCATAGTTTTCAGGAAACGCGGGTCAGGAACGTCATGTCGCTCTCCGCACCGCCGGTGAGAGCGAGATGGATGTCCCGGATCATTTCGCCGACAATGTCCGTGGCCTGATAGAACGATTTGCCCGTACACCAGACGTTGCCCTCCTGCACGGCCTTGAAGTCGGCAAACAGGGCGTCTTTGGCGAGCAGCTCATTGATGCTCGAGATGGGCGCGTCGATGGAAGCGTTGTAGATGAGCACATCGGCGTCCACGGCGGTGCCGTAGAACGTCTCCATGGTAACGGAAATGGAGGTGTTCGTCTGGTCGGTCACGAAGTTTTCAAAGGCATAGCGGCCGCCCGCGAGCTCGATCATCTTGGGAATATAGTCGGTGGGCTTGCGGATGACGATGGAGCCGTCGGAGTTCACGAAGAAAAATGCGACGGTCTTGCCGGTGTTCTCAAAGCCCTCGAGCTGCGTGATGATGGCGGCCTGCTGGTCAAAAAACTCCGCGGCCTCGGCATCCTTGCCGACAAGCGCGGCATAGAGCTTGATCCATTCGGTGCGGCCGAGCGGGTGCTGCTCATAGCTGGAGCGGTCCACCAGCACGGGGATGCCGAGATCCTCGATCATCTCCTTGACCTTGGGCGTGTGGTAGATCATCGTGGACTCGATCGCCAGATCGCACTCCTCGTCGATCAGGCGCTCATAGTCGGGCTCGCTGTACTTGCCGGCGAACTCGATATCGCCGCGCTGCATCGCCTCAACGGCCGCGTCGATGTACCAGCCGGACTCGCGCGTACCGGTGAGCCGGATGTGGTCGAGCGCGTCCACGGCGGCGAAGAGCGACATGGCGGAGGTCGCCGCAAGATAGATCTTGTCCAGCGGCTGCTGCAGCACCGTGACGGAGCTGTCCATCTTCGCCGGTACCGCCGCGCCCTCCGGCACGACGAGGAAGTTGCCGCCGTTGTCGATGCGGATGAGCGTGTATCCGCCCTCATAACGGAAAAGGCGGAACACCGTGGCGTACTTGAGCGGTGACTCTTCGGTGAAGGTCAGCCCTTCGATGACCGGCGCGTCAGCCGGAGCCGCGGCGGGGTCTTCCGCCGCAGGGACTTCGGCCGCGGCAGCCGTCGGAGCGGCGGTCGCCCCGGCGGCTGCGGGAGTTGTGCTCCCGCAGCCGGACAGGATGGTCAAAAGCAGCGCCAGCGCCAGAAGAAGCGCCGAGATTCTCTTTGTCGTGTGTTTCATGCATTAACCCTCCCGGGAGGTAATTTCGCGGATCATGCGCTCAGCGGTCGTCTCGTTGCCGAAGAGGATGCCGTAGAGCCGCAGCCAGTCGGCCTGCGCGAGAGCGTCGGCCTCGTCGGCGGAGCGGTCGATGAGCATCGGGATGTCGAGCACGGCGAAGCGGTCGGCCAGATCGTACAGACGGTCGCGATACTCCACCGCCGTCAGGCTCTCCGCGTCAGCGGGGGCGGTCTGCTTGCGCTCGGTGAGCGTTTCCCCGCTCAGCGGCAGGAGCTTGCCGGACGTGATCGCGAGATCGGTCTTGCTCTGCACGAGCTTCTTGTACTCGGGCTTATCCCAGCTGCCGCCGTACAGCACGCTGCCGTCGGCAAGACCCTTGCTGAGGATCTCGTTCTCGCTCGTCTCCGTGCCGAACACCTTGACAAGGTTCAGCGCTTCAAAGATCTCAAAGGTATCGACGGGCGTTTCGTCCATCAGATAGATGCTCTTCGCCGGCAGCGTCACGATGATGAGCTGCTTTTCAAGGCCCGCGGGGAGCTCCGTTCCTTCCGGAACGAACAGATAGCGCAGGACGTTCTGCTTATAGAGCCCGGCGACGTAGTCGGCCTTGATCTGCGCGTTGTCGGCAGTCTCTTCCTCGGCGACGGCTTCTTCCGTGCCGTCGGACGCGGCGGCGCTGTCCGCCTTGGCGATCTCGGCCTTCGCCTCGTCGGTGTCGAGCACCGTGTCGCTTATGACGTCGATCTCCGCGAGGACGATGTTGCCCTCATAGCGGAAGAGCTTGAGATACTGCGCGTGCTCGAGCTTGATCTCCTCCCGGAACGTGAGACCCATGATCTCGGGCGCTTCGGTGCTGAGCGTTTTGCCGTCGGTGTTGTCCTTCTGGTTGTTCGCGTTCGTCTTGAGCTGCACGAAGATGATGTACTCGATCTCGTGTGCGGAGGACATCTTGGTGGTCATGCCGAGAATGCGGTTGTTCTTGTTGAGCTCCACGGGGATCGTGAAGGTGCTGCCGTCGTTGGAGTAATAGGTGTTGCCGGAGGCCTTCACATAGGAGTACTGCGGCGGGTTGCCGCTGCTGCTCACGAAGCGGATGGTGGCGTACGCCTGGCCGTTCTTCACCGTGACCTTGTCGCACACGATGCGCGCGCGGCCGGAGCCGCCGGAGAAGGAGAAGCTGTCGGGCGCGTAGACGCCGTCCTTGAGCGTCGTGCTGTTATCCACGCGGGAGGTGGAGCCGCTGGTGTCGGTTTCGTGATCGGATTCGTTGTCCGGATTGGTGGGGTTCGGGGTAGGCGTCGGCGTCGGGGTCGGCGTGGGTGTCGGAGTGACAGGGTCGGCCGCGTCGCCGATCTTCTTGAGCGAATCGGAGCGGAACGTCACCGTGCGGTCGTACCAGATGTTGTTTTTCAGGCTGTGCGAGGAGATGATGAGGGGCTTATCGAGCTCAGACACGGGGATGGTGTAGGTGTACTTGCCGTTTTCGCCCACGGCGAAGGGCACCCAGTTGTCCTTGTCCTTCTCGGCCTCGTCGCCCGTGCCGGGGTAGAGGTAATCGTAGCCGGTGCCGCTGAGCGTCAGCGTGGCCATGATCGCGCCGTTCACAACGTTGAGCTTCGTGTCGATGATCTTGAACATCGCCGCGTCGCACTCGGCCGCGGCGGAATACTTGCCGTCCTCGGCGGTGCGCTTGAGATTTTCGATGTCCAGCGTGATGCTGCGGTCGTACCACTTGTCGTTCTTCTGGCTGTGAGAGGTGACGGCCAGCGGGTTCGTCAGCTTATCCACCGTGATGGTGTAGGTGTGCCAGTTGTCGCGCGTCTCGCCGTCGATCGTGCCGCTCACGACCTTGGCGGGAGCCCACTCGCTCTTACCGGCCGCGTCGGCCTGCGTGCCGGTGCCGGGGTAGAGGTAATCGTAGCTGGTGCCGTTGAGCGTGAGCGTCAGCTGATACTTGCCGTCCTTCGCCGTGATGACGACGCGGCGCACCTTGAACATCGCAGCGCCGGTCTCGGCGGTGGTGGTGTAGGTGGTGCCGTCCTTGATGACCGAGCTCGGGTCGCTCGGATCGACCGGATCGACGGGGTCGGAACCGCCGCTCAGGCGCGGCAGGAAGCGCGGCAGCAGGAGCTGATCCTGCTTCGTGCTCCACACTCCGCTCTTGCTGCAGCTCACAAACGGGATGGCTTCCGCAAGGGCGCTCTTCGGCAGCGTGACGGAGAACACGCGGTAGCTGTAGGGATCGTCCGCGTTGAGGATGCCGGCGGAGACCGCGTTGGCCTCGCGCGTCGCCTCGTCGTCGCTCACGGAGCCGAAGTACAGTTTGCTGTAGCCGCTGGTGCGGGTGACATACCGGATGGTGATCGTATCGCCGGACACGGTCAGCGTCGCGCCCGCGTCAACGGGGATGACGCCGTTTTTCGTGTAGGCGTAGCCGAAGAGGTCGTACACGCCGTCCGTGAAGGCGGAGGCGTCAAACGTGCCGTTGAAGTTCGGGACGTTCAGGAAGTAGGACTGCGAGGTATCCCACGAGTTATCGGAGAAGCCGACCGTCGCGGGCGTGTAGGAGCCCTGCCGCTCGGCGTTCACGGTGTAAACGAACGTCGTGGTGCCGTCGGGGTTCTGCGTGCCGGTGACATAGCCGGATTTATCCTTATCGCTGCGGTCGCCCAGATACAGCTTGTCCGGCGTCTTGGAGGAATTGTTTCCTGCCGCCTTGCCGGTGATGGTGCAGGTGATGGTCGTGCCCTTGAGCACCGCGGAGGAAGAGGAGATCTTGAAGCTCTGCTCCACCCGGCTGCCGCCGGCGAGCAGACGGATACCGGCATCGTCCAGCCGCGTCTCGGTATCGTCCGTCAGACGGGGCAGATAGTCGGTGAGAACCAGATAATCCTGCTTCTCCAGCCAGCCGTTCGTATCCTGATACCACAGCGGCGAATGGCGCACGAAGGGGATCTTGTCGCCGAGCGCGCTCTTCGGGAGCGTGATATAGAACACCTTGTAGTTCATGCCGATGGGCTCATAGTCGGCGTTGCCGATCGCATTCGCCTCGCGGGTGGCCATCGGGTCGGTCACAAGGCCCATGTAGATCTTGTCGGTATCGCTCGCGCGGGTGACCCACTTGATCGTGACGGTGTCGCCGGAAACGGTCAGCGTGGACTGCGTGTCCACGGGGAAGCCGCGGTTGTCGACCTTGTCGAGATAGGGGTAGGCGTTGCCGTAGAGGTCGTACACGCCGTCGGTGTAATAGCTCGGGTCAAACGCACGGCCAAAGCTCGGGATGTTCAGGAAGAAATCCTGGTTCTCGTCCCAGCTGCCGTCGGCAAAGCCGATGACAACGGGGATGGATGTCCCCTGCTTGTCCGCGGAGACGCCAAACGAGAAGGTCGTCTGCAGACCGTTTACGCTGCCGGAAACGGCGGAGGACTTGTCCTTATCGTCGCGGCTGCCGAGATAGAGCTTCACCGCGGGCTTTCCGGCGTGGACGCCGGTCATTTCGCCGGTGATGGTGCAGTAGATCGTATCGCCGATGAGCGCGGCGGTGGAGGAGCTGATCTTGAAGCTCGACTCGTTGAAGCCGCCGGCGGCGACCATCTTCATTTCGGCATCGGAGATCTCCGTGCCGGTGTCGCAGTCTCCGTCCGCAGGGATGGAGATCACGAGGTCTTTGGTGGTATACCAGCCGCCGTCCGGCTTGCCGAGGGCGATGGGCATGGGCGTGCCGCGGTAGGACGCGGGCAGTTCAAACTCGAACACCCAGCCGCCGCCGCTGCGCGCCGTGCCCTGCACATAGGGGGACTTGAACGCATCGTCCTTGGAGCCGAAGTACAGCTTGTCGAACGAGGTGTTGGCGGTCTCAAAGCGGATGAGCAGCTTTTCGCCCGCGACGACCATGCCGGTCTTCGCGGCGGTGAGCATCTTGAATTCCGCGTTGTCCTCGGCCTTCAGAACCTTGATGCCGGCTTCCTTCAGATTGTCGGGCAGCTTCGGGATCGCGGGCGCGGCCTCCGGCTTCTTATCCGGGTCCTCGCCCGAGCCGGTGCCTTCGGGGATATCGGCGGGGACGATGAGCTCAAGCTCGCTGGAGTTATACGGGCTCTTCGCGGTGAGATCGCCCTTGAGGATGCAGACCGGTACGCGCGTTCCGGCAGCGCTCGCCGGAAGCGTGAAGTGGTAGGCCTGCGTGGCCGTTCCGGCCACGCCGCCGACAACGTCGAACGCGCCGCCCTTATCAAGCTGGGCGGTCAGCGCCGTGCGCGTACCGAAGTACAGATAGGAATAGGTGAAAGCGCCGCTCGCGGCAGGATTCACCTTCACCGTCGCGTAGATCGTGTCGCCGACCTTGACGGCGGTGGCCGTCTCGATCTTGAACATGGGATAGACCGTATCGACGCTCTGCTTGGCGACAAACATCTTGCCGCTCACGTCCTGCTCGGCGCAGGGGGCGGCGGGATAGTCCACCGGCGTGGGGACGGGGTCGAGCTTTCCTTCCGGAACGTCGGCGGGAACAACGAGCTCAAGCTCGCTGGAGTTATAGGGGCTTCTCGCGGTGAGATCGCCCTTGAGGATGCAGACCGGGATACGCGTGCCGGCAGCGCTCGCGGGCAGCGTGAAGTGGTAAGTCTGCGTGGACGATCCGTTCACACCGCCGACGACGCTGAACGGCCCGTCCTTTTCGAGCTGCTCAAGAAGCGCCGTGCGCGTGCCGAAATAGAGATAAGAGTAAGTAAAAGCGCCGCTCGCCGCGGGGTTCACCTGCACCGTCGCGTAGATCGTGTCGCCGTACTTGACGGCGGTGGCCGTCTCGATCTTGAACATGGGGTAGACCGTATCGACGCCCTTCTTGGCGACGAACATCTTGCCGCTCACGTCCTCTTCGGCCATTGGCGCGGAGGCGTATTCCGCCGGCGCGGGGACGGGCGTTACCTTGCCTACGGGGATATCCTCGGCGATGACGAGCTCGAGCTCGCTGGAGTTATAGGGGCTCTTCGCGGTAAGATCGCCCTTGAGGATGCAGACCGGTACGCGCGTTCCGACGGCGCTCGCCGGAAGCGTGAAGTGGTAGGCCTGCGTGGCCGAGCCGTTCACGCCCGCGGCGACGCTGAACTCGCCGCCCTTATCGAGCTGCGCGACGAGATCCGTGCGCGTGCCGAAATAGAGGTACGAGTAAGTGAATGCGCCGCTCGCCGCGGGGTTCACCTGCACCGTGACATAGAGCTTGTCGCCGACCACGACGGCGGTGGCCGTCTCGATCTTGAACATGGGGTAGACCGCGTCCGCGCCCTGCTTGGCGACGAACACCTTGCCGCTCACATCCTGCTCGGCCACCGGCGCGGCGGGATAGCTCGCCGCCACGGGAACGGGATCGAGCTTGCCTTCCGGAATGTCGGCGGGGACGATGAGCTCAAGCTCGCTGGAGTTATAGGGGCTTTTCGCGGTGAGATCACTCTTGAGGATGCAGACCGGTACGCGCGTGCCGGCAGCGCTCTCGGGGAGCGTGAAGTGGTAGGTCTGCGTGCTCGTTCCGGCCACGCCGGCCACGACGCCGAACGCGCCGCCCGCGTCAAGCTGCGCGACGAGATCCGTGCGCGTGCCGAAATAGAGGTACGAGTAAGTGAACGCACCGCTCGCCGCGGGGTTCACCTGCACCGTGACGTAAATTTTGCCGCCGTATTTAACGGCAGAGGCCGTCTCGATCTTGAACATGGGGTAGACCTTATCGGCGCCCTGCTTGGCGACGAACATCTTGCCGCTCATGTCCTTCTCGTCCATCGGCGCGGCGGGATAGCTCACCGCCGTGGGAACTGCCGGTTCCGGCGTGGCGGTCGGCTCTGCCGTCGGCGTGGCGGTCGGCTCCTCCGTTGCGGGAGTCTCGGTCGTTTCGGCCGTCGGCGTCGGCGCGGCCGTGGGAGTTGTCTCCGTTTCGGCCGTGGTCTCCGCCGCGGGGGTGGCCGCAGGAGCCGCAGTCGCTTCCGCCGTCGCCGCGGGAGAGGTCTCCGCGGCCGGCGTCACGGCGCCTGCGCTGCCGGTGTCGTCCGCGGCGAGCGCCGGGACAACATTCCCCAGCGCCAGACAGACCACGAGCAGCAGCACAACGATCCTGGACATTGTTTTGTGCATATTGATGCCCTCCTAAATGATCTCATGGGAAAATCTCGCAAAAATTCAGACGCTCCTCCCGGAAAAACAAAATCAGAGCAGCCCATAGGCTGCTCTGACGGTATTTTCAGAATAATAGCGTTTTAATCGGAAACATACCGTTCCAGGCAAGAATCCGCCGGGAAGCGGTATCCATCCGATGAAATATCCTGACTCCGTTTCCTCGCTCGCCCGCCTTCCCGGTTTCCCAGTGGC
>OKRW01000543.1_pt1 | contig 37879 bp, 36 predicted proteins | sample 1601151 | NCBI WGS metagenome assembly OKRW01 (sample SAMEA3541471, study PRJEB24748) | human gut metagenome | biome: human gut; feature: human-associated habitat; material: faeces | place: China | collected 2012 | reverse complement strand
TGTACCGGGCTGCACAAGCGGAAATGCGCTCTCTGCTGGGCGGGGCGAAGCTCCCCAAAATGGATGTGCTGAAGGAAGAAGGCCGTAAGCTCACAGCAAAGAAAAACAGCTCTATGGAGAATATCAAAAGGCACGACGGGAGATGCAGGAGATCGTTGCAAAAGTCAATATAAAAGCACCGTTGTGGTGCTAATGTTTGTTTATTTTTGGGACATTATCAATTTCGGTTGACAGTCCTTTTCTAAAAGATTTCTAGGAATCAACAAAAAATAGACAGATTGGAATGAGGTTCATTCTAATCTGTCTTTTAGTTTGAGGTTATTTCTTCCAGTTTAATACTCTTACAATATTTTCACCTAGAATTTTATTTTGTATCTCTATATCATCAGTGGCTTTCTTGACTAAATCTATAGATAAAGTGAAATCGCCCCATGGTGCATCTGTACCCATCAGAATTTTATTAGGATCAATCTCTTTTAATGCTTTCTTTAATGTACTTAATTGAACACTTGCTGTATCAATATATACATTCTTTCTGCGTTTAGCTACTCTAATAGCTGCATCAATCGCATCTGGTTCTCCAATATGTGCCATGATTAATGTAACGTTTGGGAATGTTTCTGCCATTTCATCAAATTTACCAGGCATATTGAACATATCAGATTGGCCATGGACAAGTACTGGTTTATTATACTTTTCACAAATCTTGAACAAAGGATCAACGATTTCATGTCTGTCTAAAGCAAAACCATGTCTAACAGGATTAAGTTTTAATCCATATAAGTTTAAGTCTCTAAAGCAACGTTCTAATTCTTCTTCTGCCTTCCATTCCCATGGATTAACAACAGCATATCCTATGATTCTATCAGGATACTTATTTTGCATATCAGCAACATAATCATTATTAATTGTTTCTACCTGGGAAGTAACAACACATGCATCCACACCTGCTTTATCTAACCATTCGATCATTTCTTCAGCAGTGAAGTTAATACCCTTTCTTTTGCCGATATGATTATGAGAATCAATAATCATAATGAGTTCCCTCCGTTCAATAGTTTCATTAAATTCAAGCTGTAAATGTTATTTAATTTGTTTTCATCTTTAACTATAGATTCAATCTTTTTCATTTCTAGTTCCATATCTCCTGTAGGAGTATCAGAGCCAAAAATGAGTTGATCCGTTAAATTCTTTTTAACGAGGTTTTTGATTCTGATTCCAAACATTGAAGATGTTTCAATATAAATGTTTTTATATTTCTTAGCAACATTAATAGCTGATGTTGTTTCATACATCTGTCCTCCATGCGCCATAATCAGATTGACTTTTGGAAAAGTCATAGCCATTTCAGCAAACATATTTGGACTAGAATATACATTGGCACCACCAAAGATTAGGATAGGTTTATTATGTTTTTCACATATTTTAAATAAAGGATCTAACAAACTGTGATCATCTAATGCATAAGCATGTTTAACAGGATGAAGTTTTAATCCATAGATTTCATCAGTTGAAAATGCTTTTTCTAGATCTTCTTCTGATGTAGTAGACCAAGGATTAATTGTTACAAAGCCAAAGAGTCGATTGGGATATCGTTTTACTGATTCAATAACATAGTCATTATCTATCTGTTCGGAAAAGGAAAATACGACGGCTTTATCAATTCCTACTTCATCCATACTTTTAATAAAATCATCTACACTAACACTTACACCCTTCTTTTTGCCAATATGATTATGTGCATCTATTTTCATTATTTACATCTCCATTCTCCAGGCTACTACCTGATTAAAGAAAATCATTTCTGCTAAATCTTTGATGTCTGCTAAAATATTAATTTTTATCTTATTATCATATACTTCTACTTTAGTTTTATCTGCTGGGGTTAAAATAATTTGTTTTGTTACGTGTGATTCACTCATAATCTCAATATACTTATCTTCTGTATCATCTACTCCAATTAAACATAATAGTTTATTATGGATTTCAACTAAATGTTCACCGTGTAAATATTCATTCTTTGAATAACAAGCTGTCATTAATCCTATTCCTTCTCTTAGCAAGAGTGTAGAATTTATTGTATTAAACTTACTGTTAATATCATAAATAAAGTCAACACAGACAATGTTTTCAAATAGAGTCAATATAGAAGACTTATGCTTTAATAGTTCTTCATCAAAATCATTAAGTTTAATAAGTAATTCGTTATCTGTCTTTAATGAAAAGTGAGCTTCATCAAACAAATACTCTAGTAAATACTTAATAACAATCAAAGTATTTAAATAGCTATTATGTGAAATATAGAATTCCTTGCTGGCATTTAGTAAGATACTATTCTTATAGTTAGTATATAAATAACCGTTTAGATTATTAGTAATAGTAATGAGTTCAAAAGAACAATTTCTACTCTTTAATTCCTCAATAGCATCCACAATTTCTTTTGAATTACCAGATTGTGAAATGATTACTAGTAAAGTATGTTCATCTACTAAATGCATATACTTGTTCTTAAATTCTGCTGCTTCAATTGAGAGAGTTAAGATATTACAGTGTTCTAATTGAGCTAATGCATATTGACTTGCATAGAGGGAACTGCCCATTCCTATTAAGAATAATTTAGTTATTCTATTGGTTTTAATACTTTCTTTTATACTGTTAAAAGAATCAAAATCATATTCTTCGCAATATTGGATACATTTTTCAATATCACTGTTTCTATTATTTAATTCGTACATGAATTGTTTTTTGTCATGATCGAATTTTATTTTTTCTTCTGTATTCATACATTACCTCAAATACTAATCATTTTCTAATTGTTCTTCTTTTAATAGCTGTTTTTCATAGGCTTTTGCGAATGGATACCATACTAAGCCAACAATAATAAATAATACTAACTGCGCTGCGACTGCTCTCCAGTCACCACCTGTTGCAAGGTATGGGTATAGTAAAGGTGGAGTTGTCCATGGGACTGAGATATAAGGTGCTGTCATAAGTCCTAGACGAATAAGAACAAATCCATACATCATACCAAATACTGTTGTACCAAATACATATGGTAAGAAGAATGTTGGGTTCATAACTACTGGTAAACCAAATACAACTGGTTCATTAATATTAAAAATACTTGGGATAAGAGACATTCTGCTGACTGATCTTAATCTCTTTGATTTAGAGAAGAGATAAATTAATACTAAAGGTAAAGTAATACCATTACCTGTAGGCATACCGAAGCAGAATACAAAAGGTTCTGTTAATACATGAGTTGGTTTCATACCTGCTGCTACTTGTTCTACGTTTAATGCAATATTAGCGACTAAGAAAGCATACATCACACCTTGTACTGTCATAGAACCACCATGAATTCCTACTGACCAGCATAACATTAAAATCAAACCAACTAATAATACTGCATACCATGTATCAGATAAGATAAGAATAGGACTTAAAATTGATTTTAAGAAACCATTTAAGTCAAAGCCAATAATAATTCTTAAAAACCAGAAGAATACAAATAATACTGTCATTGGTAGAATTGATGAAAAGCTTGAAGCAATACCTGCAGGAACACCTGCTGGCATTTTGATACCGATGTTATGCTTATCACAAAAATGCATTACTTCAGCTACAATAATACCAATAACAAATGTAGTAAACATTCCAGAAGCACCAAATTCACCTACTGAAATAGTATTAGTCTTTAAATCTAATGGTGCGACTGTTAATAAAAAGCAAACTGAACTTACAATACCTACAGTTGTTTTATCTAAGCCATAAGTATCAGCTAATTCAGAACCAATACCAAATGCTAAAAATAAACTAATGAAACCAAATGTCATATTTGATAATGTGTTTAATGCATCATTGTAAGGTGCCATTACTTTTGCTAGAGATGCGATAGGCAGATTAGTAAGAATCATAGGGAATGATCCTACAATCAATAATGGGATTAAACGAATCAATGCATTTCTAATTGCAACCATGTATTTGTTGTTACCAAACTTGATTAATGGGGGTGTGAGTTTGCTATCAACAAAGTTGGTCATTTTATCAAGAAAATTATTCATTTGCTCCACTCTCCTCTTATTAAGTAAACTATATTGTTATACTTTAACTATCTTGATTTTATCATTTTCGAATGAGGACATATTAAAATCAGGATTAGAATCAGTAATAATATAATCAATATCATTATAGTCAGCATATGAATAAAGTGTTTTTAATGAAAATTTAGAATGGTCAGTGACAACAAAAACCGTATTAGCCTGTCTAGCAATTGCTTGTTTTGTTAAGCCCTCTTCTAAATGAGGGAGTGATATGCCATATTCAGTATCAATTCCTTCTGCTCCCATAAAGGCTTTATCAAAATAGAACTTTCTTACAAAATCAATAGTAAGATCACCTATAAAGCCTATAGATTTTTCTCTATACTTTCCTGGTAACATATATAAATCAATATTTTCTGCCATGAATAAAGCATTGACTACTAGAATAGAACTTGTCATTACTGTTACCTTTTTGTTAGATTTAGCAAGTTCTTCAGCTATTTGAGCACATGTTGTTCCACAATCTATATAGACTACTTCTCCATCATTAATATATTCAATGGCCTTTTGAGCTATACGTATCTTTTCTGCTATCATCTTGTCTTTTTTCAATATATAGCTTTCTTCTGAACCAACACTCTTATTTAAGTATACTGTTCCTTGTGATATCAATATAACGTCTTGGTCTTCAAATTTTTTTAAATCTCTTCTTATAGTCATTACTGAGACATTAAACTTTTTCGCGAGTTCATCCAATGTCATAGATCCTTCTTTTAATAATTTTAAGATTTCAATCTTTCTTTCGCTAGCGTTCATTTATGTTCCTCCTTCAGTTATAGAATAGCACACAAAAATAACATATTCAACCATTATTCGTGTTACTTAATGTTATTTCTTCACATTAAAGTGCTTATATATGCATTTATCTATGATTTTGATGTTATTTTATAACATTCATAACAGTTTATAACATCTTTGATTACTCGCCGCAAATGCACCTGCAGTCGCAAATCTATGCACCACCTCTGTCGCATTAAGTGCACCACCTAACTCTTACCAGAATAATAGCCAATCATGACTGTCATGATTGGCTAAATAATTAACTTATTTTTTTTGAAATTATCAGTATCCATATCTATATCGATTCTATTATGTATTATTCTATCGAGCAGAGCTTCTGTCAATGTTGACTTGTGCAGTTTATCATACCAGTCTTCAGTTAGATACTGATCACAGAAGATAGTTGAACATGTATCATGTCTTACTTCCATTAATTTTGAAATGAACTGCTTATCCTGATTACTCATTTCATACATCAACCATTCATCCAGTATTAAAAGTTCATACTTGGCATACCTCTGTACTGCCTGAGATAGGTTCTTTTCAGAGTTTCTCATGTTATCATAAGGTTTAAGTTTTCCAATCTCTTGTAAAGAAGCACAAAGCCGTCTTCCTCCCACTACAGTGCCTTCATCACTCTAGCATTTCTCCCACAGAATAGAAATACCGAATTTGAAAAGGGATCTAATCTGAACTGTGCTGTGACAAGAGCACTAAGACCATCAATCTATTTTCTCATATCTATATAGCCTACAGCTATATAGATATGCTCAGCCTAAGAGATGTCACCTAACATAACAGTGCACCAATGATGTTCGTTACAGTTCCTATATCTGTATCACAGGAAAATTCTATACGAACATTTCCTTTAGTTATAATTATGTTCTGCTTATCAAATGTATTCTGATCAACAGAAACAAATGACGGAGCCTTTACATCCCCTGAGTCAATGGCCATCTTTCGAAGTTTCTCCAGCCAGCAGTAGGTCTGCTCGCATATATTGTTCTGCCTGCACCATTTTCTAGCGGGAAGTCCACTTTCCCTGCATTCCTTTATTCTTTCAACCCATCGCCTGGTCTTGACATCATCATTAATGATTTGAATATTTATGATTTCACCATCCTTTTTATAGTGAATTTGGTGGCTTAAAACACTTTAATAATCTAATATGATGAGGTCAATTTCTATCCACTTTATTATTTGGCGCTTAGAATACAACTCACAAAACGTAATACTTATAAAGATTGTTATTTTAAGATGAAAATAGCTGACAATAAACGTGATGCACTTTATGAGATTGCTAGAACTATTTCTTGCAGCCAGCCAGATGATTAACCTTACTGAAATATTTAAGTAAACTTAGCTAAATTATTGATATAATGCATAATAAAAATAAATCTAATAATTATATTTTTCTTTTACATCTTTAAATTCATTTTTTACTTCTAATTTTAATACGTCTACCTTAGAAATAAAATCATTGATATTATTATACACTGATTCATATATTATTTTTTCAACATCACTATAAATCTCAGTACCAGAATCAATAGGATCAATATCATAATTTTCTTCTCGATAAATTATGTTTAATATTTTTAATAAATCTTCTTTACCAATATCAGATATCGGCTTGTCAGTAGCTCCATCTGTGTTGAAAAAACATCTACCATTAACTATTTTTAATACTTTCATAAACAGTACTCCTTTCTTTGTACGCAGTTTCTCCTGCTTCCATTACATCCATAACGTGGTCATAAGTATTTCGTATTTCACCATCTTTACTTTTTAAATATTTAGCCCCAAAATCCCCTGTAAATACTTTATAAATATTATTATCACATGCTTCGGTATATATGATCTTATTTGGTTTAAGTAACATACCTAAAGTATTGTTATGTGTACTTAAAAAAACAGTTGTTTTATTTGAAATTTTTTTTATAATATCAACAATATAAGTTTTAATAAAAGCATTATCAAACGAAGCTTCTGGTTCATCTAAAAGCAAAACATCATAATTGTCAGCCGATTTCAGTTCATGTAACAGATTATATTCAGCCCTTTCCCCTCCCGATAATTCGGTATTTCTCTCATTTAAAACAATTATTTTAAAGTTTACTATTGCTTTATAAATCTTGCTTTTATCTATTTGAATCTTCTCAAGTTCTTTAATATAACTGAATGGTTTATCATAAAATTTGAATGCTTCTACCAATGGAATTTTAGTATCTAAAGTTCTCTTTACCTCTGTTGCATTCTTGAATTTTGTTTTATTTAATTCAACTTTAAATCTATATATATCTAGAGTTTCAATCAAGGATTTACATTTTAAGTGATTACACAATTCATTGTATTTATCAATAATGACCCGCTTCTTTTGAATTTCATATAAATCAACATCTTTTATACTTTTTAAAGATGATTTTTCAGATAATTTTAATTTTGTAGATTTTATTATTTTATCAACCTCCTCTTTCAATTTAAATTGTTTATATTCTATTTCTCTCTTATATAACAATGCTTTTAGCAATTTTTTTAAATTAAGTGGTTCTAAGTACTCATCAACTAATTTGCGATTATGATCTGTTTCCAATAACTTTAATGTTGCTTCTATAACATCTCTAGTATCATAGTTATCATTTGCATTAAAGCATGTTTCAGTAAATAGTTTTGATTTTGAATAAGAATCCTTTAAGGATTGATTCTCAGCATATTCTTTCAGTGAAGTTAAATAACTATCTACACCAGTATCAAAAAATTGATCAATTTCTAATACATTATCAGTCAAATTCTTAAAAGGTGCTAGATATTGCTCTATTAAAAGTGTTTGTTCATTTTTTACTAATTCATTAAACTTTGTTATTTCACTGTTTCCGGTCAATGAAAATTGTTTAATATATTTTATATTATTATCATCTCTTGAAGCGTTTATTCTATCTAAATTAAATGTTTTACCTGACGACCTTTTTCCAATAATGACATTTAATTTAGATGATGCAGTTGTGCCATCAGGTAATATTTCAAATTCATAATCATTTTTCGAATCATTAATGAACACTTTATTTTTATCAGACAAAGCTATTTTCAAAACTGAAAACTCAAATTCATTTATATCAACATAAGTATTTCGAATTGGAAATACTTTCAAGTCATCAGAAATTCTAATATCGCTAAATAATACTGGAACTAGTTTTCCACTCTGTTTGGCAACAACTTCAAATTGTTTTGCACTTCTTACCTCTCCACAATCCAAATTACCCTCAAATTTATTTATTGTAGCAGTTTGCATAGCAGGTTTTTTCTTATAATGAGGAATAAGTAGATAATTTTTATATAGTGGAAATATTCTAACAAACTTATCGAAAGAAATCCAATCCTTTTCAGATCTTATTTCTTTTGATAGTAAGTCATTTGCATTATTAATTTCTTCTACTTGATCTACGTTTCCTATTAATAATAAATGACTATTTTCTATATCAATTTCAATACCTGGTAAAACAACAATATCACTTAATTTATTCTGAATATCAAGAAATTGACTTTTATTAAAATGGTTATGATTTGTAATTGCGATAACTTGAAGACCGTTATTGTGTACATATTTTTCCAACTTATCTAATGAAAAGACAAAAGAATTTTCATATGAAGCTGGATCAGTATGAATATGTAAATCTATTTTTAGCATAATATTTCTCCTTCCAAACCGTATTCATTTATAAATTCAAACATCTCAAAGCTATATTCATAAGATAAAGCATAAACTCTAAAAAAAACTCAATCTGTGATTCATAGTTTGATATTGTCATTAGTCTGACTGTTCTTGTACAATCTTCAACATAAGCAGATACTCTGAGCAATCTATTATCCGTCACTGCTTGTTCATGTTCTTCTACAGCTTGAATCCATACTATTAATTATAAATACACATATTTGAATTAACAATAAAAAAATAAAAAAATCCGCTTATAAAAAAAGAATAGCAAGAACACATCCGCCTCACTATCCTCCTAATAGATCCATTCTACTTTTTCAGAATATATGATAAGAGTCCTTTCTTTTTACTCAACTCTTTAATTCTATTTTCACAATAAGAAATCATATTCTGTGAATCCATATATCCATTTAATTCCTTAAATAAAGCCTTAGCCCTTTTTAAGTTCTTAACATCCTCTACGCTAGACAAATCAATCGCTTTATTATATTTGTCGGTTTTTTGTGATTCAATTTCATCCTCAACTAGTTTTTTATATCTAAAATAAATATAATCTTCTAACTCTTTTTCATCCATTGCATCAATCAATTTAATACTACCTAACTTACATATTTCTTTTGCTAGTGCAGTAAATAGTTTTGAACTTTCATCCAAATCAATTTCATTATTAACTCTAATCTCTGCTTTTAACATAGCTTTAACAACAAACTTTTGATTTGAAATTGTTCTCCAGGTAATCTCTCTAAATCTAGATGGACTTTCCTTAACGTATCTTGTCAAATAATATGGATCTTCTTTATTATCTGAATCATATGTTAACTCTACTCTATAATACAATCTAGATAAAATGCCAAAAAATAATCCTCTTCTTAAATCATCAACAAATAACCATTGATGCTTGGAAGAAGTCTTATTTATATTTTCCATACTCTTTAATGATGTTTCATAGCACTTTTCAAAAATGATCCAAAGCCAAAATCTAGGTTCAGATAAAATATATCTAGGAAGTTCTTTTAAATGTTCATATAGAGTTATGGCATTTTCCAAATCAACTACTTTATCATTTGCAACCTTAGGCACTTTTAATTCAATATCCTCTATCATGAATTTCTTTATTTCAAATGCTGGTTCGCTTAAGATTGTATTGATCCTTGTGCTGGATATGGTTGGTATAGTTGTGATTCTGAACATGTTCTGTGTATCCTCTGCAGAACTTTGAATAGCTTAATGGATACTTCCCATCATTTATCTTGATGCAGTATTCACTCCACAACAGCTTCAGAGTGACTCCAGGTTTAGATAATTCATTATGAATATATTCATAATCTATAGGGGCATAGATATCTTCACTTTCATAACGATTAGGGAAGAACAGCTTTTCCAATTCCGTATCTGAATAACACTCTAATTTTGCAGTATCAAATTCTAATTCCTCCTGTCTTCGTTTTACTTTCGATGAAGTGTGCTTGTTTATATGGTATTGCTTGGAAATGGTATTAAGAGAAATTACCTGATCCATTAGCTGCAGGTACAATCTCAGATTGAATTTTACGGCCATAATTTTAAGGCTCCTTTCATAATATTAGAGACATTGTCTCCAATATCATGATAGTACAAAAAGACCATCCCTTGAGGTGGTGCAGTTGTGTATATTCTGATTTTTAGACTAGTGGTGCAGTTGGTGATATAGGTGGTGCACTTTATGCGATTAGCGGTGCTGTTACTTGCGAATAATCACTTCTAGAGTTAATGGAAATTCGTTGTAATAGAAAATCAACAATTTTCTGTAGTCAATACTCCTTCGATGGATGGCATCAATTATTAGATGGAGGACCTATTGCAGACGCAATTCTAGATAGAATCATTAATAGTCCATACCTAATTACTTTACACGGAAAATCATTGCGTGAGGAATACTCAAGAATAAAACAATATAAATGGAGAAGGCATAATAATGATAAAAAATTATTATGCCTTCTTTCAAATTAATTGTGGACTTCCAACCGTATTCAATTTTTTGTGTGGTGGACTTGTCCGGCGTATTGAGTGGACTTCTCTACCGTAACGAGTGGTCTTTCATTAGCGGAATACTCAGTTAGTGGTGCAGTTAGGGATATAGGTGGTGCACTTTATGCGATTGGTGGTGCTATTCCTTGCGAATAATCACCACTATATTATTTTGCGCTTACAATCATTATTTTAGGCAAAATAAAAACCCTGTAAGCAGGAACACGAGATAAATCTCCTTTTCGTATCCTTTTTACAGGGTCCATTTTACTACTTTATAATGTTTTATTTCTTCACTGGATCAAAGAATGTATCTGGATGATTTGGATTAAATACTTCATTACATGTCATTACAGTAACCAGATTTTCTGTTTCTGATAAGTTAATGATGTTATGTGTCCATCCAGGTATCATATGTACTGCTTCTATTTTATCTCCACTTACTTCAAATTCTACAATTTCTCCCGTATTAATATTTCTTTCCTGAATAAGTCCATGTCCTTGTACAACAATGAATAATTCCCATTTAGAATTATGCCAATGCTGTCCTTTGGTAATGCCTGGTCTTGAAATATTGATTGAGACCTGCCCACAATCTTCTGTATGAACTAGTTCTGTAAAAGATCCTCTTTCATCACAGTTCATCTTTAATGAATAGGCAAATTTTTCTTTTGGAAGATATGATAGGTATAAGCTGTATAGTTTTTTCGCAAATGACCCATCTGGCATCTTAGGCATCATCAATGTCTTAGGTTGATTTTTAAACTGTTCTAATAGATCAACGATTTCTCCTAAGGTTACTTTATGTGTTACTGGAATATAGCAGTATTTTCCATCTTCTTTTTCTACTGTCTCTACACCATTAAACTCACAGTGTCTTTCTTTTCCTTCCAATAGATCATACATTCCTTCAATCAGATCATCGATATAAAGAACTTCAAGTTCTGTTGTTCTGTCATTGACTGTAAATTCTTCATCATTTGCGACTGCATGGCAGAAAGTAGAAATAGCACTGTTATATCTTGGTCTTGAATGTCCCATTAAATTTGGAAAACGATAGACAGCTACTTTAGCACCTGTTTCTTTTGAATAGTCAAAGAATAGTTCTTCTCCTGCCTTCTTTGATTTTCCATATTCACTTGTACCAAAGCGACCAGCAAGTGTTGCCTGAATACTGCTGCTTAACATGATTGTTGACTTATTGTCATATTTCTTTAATGTATCTAATAATGTAGAAGCAAAACCAAAGTTACCATTCATGAATTCTTCTGTATTTTCAGGTCTATTAACTCCTGCAAGATTAAATACGAAATTACATTCCTTACAGTATTGATCTAATTCTTCCAATGTATTATCGATGTCATATTCATAGATTTCTTCTATATGAATATCAGGTCTTGTTTTGTTTCTTCCATCCTGTATCGTTTTTAAGTTATTAACAAGGGCAGTTCCTACCATGCCCTTGGCTCCTGTTACTAGTATCTTCATTCTAATATTTTCTCCATACCATTTTATTGACAACGTTGATATATCCCTGAATGATTCTGACTACTTTCATAGATACTGTTTCATCTACATAGTCTGGACAAGGTTTACCGAGTACTCCTTTTTGTTTCATTTCGATTGCCATATCTGTAGCATTCAATAGTTCTTTTGTAGTAATACCAGCAAGAATGAAATCACCTGCTTCTAATGCTTCTGGTCTTTCGGTACTTGTTCTAATACATACTGCAGCAATTGGATGACCGATTGATAGATAGAATGAACTTTCTTCTGGTAATGTACCTGAATCAGATACAATAGCCAAAGCATTCATCTGTAGACAGTTATAATCATTAAATCCTAATGGTTCATTGACTCTTACTCTTGGATCTAATTTGAATCCGCTTTTTTCAAGTCTATGTTTACTTCTTGGATGACATGAATATAAGATTGGCATGTCATATTTTTCTGCAAGAGCATTGATAGCTGTAAATAAAGAAATGAAGTTCTTTTCTGTATCGATATTTTCTTCTCTATGAGCACTTAATAGAATATAGTTGTCTTTTTCAAGGCCCAATCTTTCTAAGACATCTGATTTTTGGATCTTATTAAGGTTTCCTCTTAATACTTCAGCCATTGGAGATCCTGTCATATAAGTTCTTTCTTTTGGAAGACCTGTATCTGCTAGATACTTTCTAGCAAATTCGCTATAGCAAAGATTAACATCAGAAATGACATCAACGATTCTTCTGTTTGTTTCTTCAGGAAGGCATTCATCCTTACATCTGTTCCCTGCTTCCATATGGAAAAGAGGAATATGTAATCTCTTTGCAGAGATTGCAGATAGGCATGAATTTGTATCTCCTAGTACTAGGTATCCATCTGGCTGTAGTTCACTTAATAATTCATAGCTTCTTCCTAAGATGTTACCACAGGTAACACCTAGATTATCTCCTACTACTGGTACAAGAATATCTGGTCCAAACTCTCCTTCATTGTTTTTAAGTTCAAAATCTTCCCAAAATACAGTGCTTAAGTTCTTATCCCAGTTTTGATTGTAATAGATGACGCATGTATCAAAGTACTCTCTGCATCTTTTGATAACTGCAGCTAGTCTGATGATTTCAGGTCTTGTACCTAATCCAATACACAATTTAGTCTTTCCATTATTCTTCCATTTAAAATTATGTTCCATATATTTTTCCCTTCTTAAAAATAAACCTAACATTAAAAATTAATCTTTTTTATTTGTAGTTAAATACAAATTCAAATACGTTAAAACATTAGAAGTGATTTCATATTTTATATATTCATCCTTCCATTCAATATCTTTGAGTAAAACTACATTTGATTTGGAAATTGCAAACTTAAAATTGTAAGTTCTTATCCATAAAAATAAAATTTGTATGAATGTTAAATCATTTTTCATTTCTTTTCTTATTTTTTTATATGTCAAATTTAAAATATTTTCAATTACATCTTTGTCTAAATATTTTAATTGAACTTTGTTTTTTGTAACTAACGGGCAAGCATGCATGTATGTGTAAAAACTAATACTTGGATTTACAGAAAAGCACATGGGAGAATCATTGTCAAATGCTTGAATTCCAATAATTTTATTATTATTTACTATTGTTTTATAATTTCCAGGTCTATGATCCTTTTCAAAAATTAAAGTATCTAAAATTTGTAAATTATGTATATCTTTTATGAAGTGTGTTGTTAGATTGCTTTTCATTTCGTCTGTTACATTTTCAAATGAAACTCCACTCGCAACATCTGAAAAAGTTCCATATTTTACTATATGATTATCAATTACCAATTTAACATATCTTATTTCTGGAACTAACTCACTCGCCCCAATAAGTTCAGAAAATTTTCTTGTAGCAACACATTTAGACGAATTATACATTTGAAAACTATTTTTCTTTACTCCATTATTTAGCCTGTATTGATATATTTCTCCCCAAGAAAAGGTAACAAATCTTTTCATTATATTTTCATCTATTTTATATTTGCATTCACCTAAACCTATAGCATAGTAATCTTTATTTCTAAAAAACTCATTCAGTTTTGAATAATTATCATTTAATATTCCCATATTAAAAAATAATTTTCGGTTTTTCTTTTTTTGTAAGCATTTTAATATTATTTGCTTAGCATCCATATTATCTTCTATAAAATAAAAAAAATCATCTATGATAGAAAATAAGTAATCTTTTTCATTTAAATGTACTCGACATTCTCTAAAATATCCATTTTTTTCACCAGATACATATATAATATTAAATGTACTATTATACAAATATTTTAGATTCTTTTTAGAAGATTTTATTGTTAAATTATTTAATTTAGATAAATCATTTACTTTCGGTCTATTTATAGTTTTTGATAATATGTACATCAATTTGTTTTTTAATCTTATCATATTTATTATTTCAGCTTTCCTTTATTTTTATCAGAAAAATCATCAATTAATTTCTTTGATATTATATCTGCTAACCATGTGTATCCTGATTCATTAGGATGAAAATGATCACTATTATATATTTCATTCCAATTCTTTTGCATTTGTAAATGATATACATCTAAAAAAGATTTTTTATACTTGAAAGCCAATTCTTTCACCACTTCTAAATAAGATAATAAATTTTCATTACTTTTTGGGAAATATTTTTCATCTACATATACAGGAGAAACCATTATAATATTGGTATTAACAAACTTTTTCAAAAAAATTTCATATTCTTTTTTAAATCTATCTTTTGTTACCCAAGAATATGTACCATTGATTTTTAATAAAATTAATTTTAAATGCAATCGTATCCAAGAATCTATTTTTTGCGGTATTTTTTTATATATTTTTGATGAATAAAATGGACGAGGATCCAGCATACCATTTTTTTTGTATCTATTTGGTAAAATATTCCATAATAACCTTTTTTGTGGTCTAACCATACCATTAGTTACAGCTCCATATTTAGCAAGAGTATTAGGTGCAAAACAACTAGGCATATATAGTTATGTAAATTCAGTCAGCAGCATAGTAACTAACATTGGATTACTAGGTTTAAATAATTATGGTATAAGACAAATAGCATATTGCAAAGATGATAAACAAAAGTTAAATAATGTATTTTTACAATTATGTATCTTAAGAATTCTATTATTAATTTTAGTTTCATTTATCTATTTTGTATTATTAATGAAATCAGAATATAAACTATATTTTATAATTCAATATTTAATAATATTCTCTGTGTTTGTAGATTGTTCTTGGTTAATGATTGGATTAGAAGATATGCCTGTTGTAGTTATAAGAAATTTTTTTGCGAAATTAGTTACTACATTAGGAATATTTGTTTTAGTAAAGAGTTCGAAAGATTTAATAAATTACTTTTTGATTTTTTCTATTTCAACTTTCATAACTACAATAAGTTTATTCTTTTATATAAAAAAATATATTAATGTAAGAATTTTAAAATTGCATATTTCAAAAAGTGATTTAAAAGTAAATTTATTAAATTCAATGATATTATTTTTACCACAAATGGCAACGCTAATGTATTTACAAGTAGATAAAATTATGTTGAAATTTCTGACCTCTTCAATAGCTCAGGTTTCATATTATGATCAAGCAGAAAAAATAGTATCAATTCCTTTAGCTTTAATTACTGCGTTAGGGACTGTAATGATGCCTAGAATTGCATTTAATTATAAAAAGGGAAATTATAATGAAATAAAGAAAAATGTTGAGATGGTAACTCACTTTGGTTTATTTTTATCAATTCCTATGATGATAGGTATTAGCTCTATAGCATTCTATTTAATACCATGGTATTTAGGAAAGGATTTTTCTTGTGTGAGTTATGCCATTATTATTATTTCTCCAATTATTATTTTAAATACATTAACCAATATTTCTGGAACTCAATATTTTACTGCAACTGATCAAACAAAAATAATGACATTATCATATAGCATAGCTGCAATATTAAATATGATTATTAATTGGATATTAATCCCATTTTATGGATATATAGGTGCTGCAATTGCAACATTAATTTCTTCTTTAGTTTCTGTATTGATTCAATACTATGTATTTAATAAACAAATAAATATCATGCCTGTAATATTGCAATCGTGGAAACAACTAATTTCAGGGATAATTATGGGTATTGTTTGTTACTTGATTGGTACAATTATGAAAGTTTCACCAATTACAACATTAGTACAAATATTATGTGGAATGATAGTATATATCTTTATGTTATATATTCTCAAAGATGAAAGTATAAAAACATATGCGGGATATGTGATAAAAAAATAGGAAGTGATAAAAAATGAGATTAACGATTATTGGAGACAGTATTAGCCAAGGATTAGGAAGAAAACATTATAATTATTGTAATGAATTAAAGTGTTTTTTTGAACAAGAAACGAAGCAAAGCTTGGATATAACGAACATGGCAATTACGGGTAAAACAATATTATATGCTAATGAAATTACAGATAAAATAAAAGATACTAATCCTGATGTTATATTAATTTTTTTAGGTAGTGTAGATGCTATACTTTGTGAACCAAATGTTATTTTCAGAATTTGTTTATATTCACCACTATTACATACAAAAAGAAGAGGGGGGGGATTAGACAATGATTAAGCTGTATTCTCATAACCAAAAAGCATATGACTTAGCAGTTACTATGCTTGAAGATACAAAAAAAGCCGCCATTGTTCACCCAACAGGTACAGGTAAATCATTCATCGCATTTAAACTATGCGAAGATTATCCTGATAAGACAATCTGTTGGTTATCTCCTTCTGAATATATTTTCTCTACCCAGCTAGAGAATTTATATCAAGCAACTAATGGTTTCAAACCTAATAATATTGTCTTCTTTACTTATGCCAAGCTCATGGGTATGAGTAAAGAAGAGATACAAGCAATACATCCTGACTATATTGTTCTTGATGAATATCATCGTGCTGGAGCTACATATTGGCAAAAGGGTGTAGAACAGCTTCTGTTTACATATGCTGATGTACCTGTTTTAGGATTATCTGCAACCAATATTCGATATCTAGATAGTCAAAGAGATATGGCACAGGAGCTTTTTGATGGAAATATAGCTTCTCAAATGAGTTTGGGTGAAGCAATAGTACGTGGAATATTGAACCCACCTAAATACGTATTATCAATGTATTACTATCAGAATACATTAGAGAAATACGAAAGAAGAGTAAAGAAAACAAAAAGTAAAGTAGCTAGAGACAATGCTGAAAAATGTCTGGAAGAGTTAAGAAGAACATTAGAAAAAGCTGAAGGATTAGATGTTATATTCAAAAAACACATGACTGATCCACATGGCAAATACATAGTATTCTGTTCCAATAAAGAACATATGGATCAGATGATGAAACATAAAGAGTGGTTCTCTAAGGTAGATAAAGAACCACATATGTATTCTGTATACTCTAGTGATCCAGGAGCAGATAAAGCATTTAAGGACTTCAAAGGAGATAATGATAATAATCACTTAAGACTTCTCTACTGTATTGATGCGTTAAATGAAGGAATCCATGTTGATGATATAAGTGGAGTCATTCTATTAAGACCAACAGTCTCACCAATCGTCTATAAACAGCAGATTGGTAGAGCACTGTCTGCAAGCAAGAAAACAAATGCAGTCATCTTTGATATCGTACTAAACATTGAAAACATCTATAGCATTGATTCTATTAAAGAGGAAATGCAAGTAGCTACTTCCTATTATCGTTCTCTAGGAGAAGCAGATCAAATTATCTATGAAAAATTTAAGGTTATTGATGAAGTAAGAAACTGTAGAGAACTATTTGAAAAACTCAATGATGCATTAACTGCAACATGGGATATGTATTATGCAAGTGCTAAACAGTACTACCAAGAGAATGGAAACTTAGAAGTGCCTGCAAGATACATTACTGAAGAAGGTTATGCATTAGGTAGTTGGCTTAATAATCAGAAAGCTATTCGTAAAGGTACTATAGTTGGAAAACTAACTGAAGATCAAATACAAAAGTTAGATTCTATAGGAATGATTTGGGATTCATTAGATTATTTTTGGGAACAGAATTTCAGATTAGCTAAAGAATATTATTTAGCGCATGGAAATCTAGATGTTCCTACTAACTTTAAATCAAAAGATGGGAAGCATCTTGGAAATTGGATATTAAGACAAAGACAGCTTTATAAAAGTAATTCTTTAACTGATGAACAAATCAAAAAATTAGATTCAATTGGTATGGACTGGATGGATAGAGTAGATCGTGTCTGGGAAAACGGATTTATTGAAGCTAAGAACTATTCAGAAGAATATGGAAAATTAAGTGTTCCTAAGAACTATAGAACTAAAACAGATTTTCCCTTAGGTATATGGATTCAAAGACAAAGAAGTCTTTATAAGAATAATAAGATTTCTGAAGATCGTATTAAGCGACTTACAGATGTAGGTATGAATTGGAATCCAGATAATTGGGAATCTCGTTTTAAATTAGTTAAACAATATTATGAAGAACATGGAACTATCAATATATCTCAAAAAGAAGTTGTCCAAGGTGTATGGCTTGGTAAGTGGATTGTTTCACAGAAGAAAGCTATGCAAGAAGGAAAACTTACTCATGGGCAGAAAGAGATGTTGAAAACACTGCCTATGGAAGAAGTTGGAAGAAAAGACAATCGCTGGTGGTCCATGTATGAAGAAGCTAAGAAGTACTATCTTAAGTTTGGAAATCTCAATATTCCAATGGGCTATCTTACTTCTAGTGGAAAGAAGCTTTCTGACTGGATCATTCGTCAAAGAAGAAACTATAAGCTAGGTAAGATGCCATCAGAACATAAAGAGAAACTGGATGATATTGGTTTTGTATGGGATATAAAAGATAAGTTAAGTGAAGATTGTGATTATAAGAAAGTTGGAAATCTATTTATGCATAAAGATCTCTTACAGAAAGTTAAGTCTCATTAAAATTTTAAAGGAGAGAGTACTATGAATAAAAATTTATTAATAGTGGGTGCTGGTATATATAGCATGGTTGCTAGAGATATCGCAAGAGAAATGAATTGTTTTGAAAAAATAGATTTTGTAGATGATGATAAAGAACAAACACCAGATGGAAATAAGGTGTTAGGTAAGATTTCTGATTTAGAAAAACTATCAGTAGATTACAGCAATATTATTATTGCTATTGAAAATTCTAAAGTAAGATTGTCACTTATAAAAAGAATTGAAGAAGAAATGCCTTATATAATTGTAGTTCTTGTTTCTCCAAGAGCATATATTGCCCCATCTGTACAGATTGGAAAGGGTTCTATTATTGAACCTATGGCAGTGATTCATGCTGGTTCTGCATTACAGGAAGGATGTTTTCTTTCAGCAGGAGCTGTAGTAAATTATGGAAGCATGTGTGCAAGTGGAGTACATGTTGACTGTAATGCTGTTGTTGCAGGAGGAACACTTGTTCCTGCATGTACAAAAGTAGAAAGCTGTACTGTATTTAGTAAAGATAAAAGTTTATCTTTGAATGCTTTAAACAGAGAACTTTAATAAGGCAGGTAACAAGATAATGAACTATTATGTTTTGTTCTGTCAAAGTTTAAAGATAGAAAAGCTTTATCAGACATTCAATCTCAAAAAAGATAATGAAGCTTTCATACCAAAAATGGAAAAGTATATACGTTCTAAAGATAAAATTATTATCCAGAGTATGTTTCCAGGATATCTCTTTATTAAGACAAATATGGATCAGACAGAGTTTGATACACTGCTTTTGTTAATGAAAGAGGAAAGAGATGGAGTAATCAGAGAATTAAAAAAAGAAGATGTATCAGCACTAACAAAAGAAGAAATAAAACTTCTAGATATCCTTTTGAATGAACAATACATACTAGTGATGTCAAAAGGATATAAGGTCAATGGAAGAACAAAGGTTATTGAAGGACCATTGAAACAATTAGAAGAATATATAGTTGCAGTAGATAAGAAAAGTCATGAAGCAGTATTAAATATAGAATTTTTAAACAAGAAATTAAAAGCAGGAATAGAAATGCAAAATAATGAAGTATAGCGTAGGGGGAGCCGCCTATACATCTTATTTGAATATAGTTTACCCAGTCCAATATAAGCACTTATTGGATAGGCAAACTATATTCTTTTTTATTAGGGAGGGGATAAATTGAATAAACTGATTATTATTGGTGCAGGTGGACATGGAAGATGTTGTTTAGATATTGCGAGAGAAAAATATAATGAAATTATATTTTTAGATGATGGGCTAGTAGGTCAGACAGTAAATGATTGTAAAGTTGTTGGAAAGATAAATGAAATGAAGAAATTATTTCCTGAATACTTAGATATATTTATTGCTGTAGGTAATAATGCTTTTAGAAAACAATTATACAATCAAGCAAAAGAAATAGGTTATAACATCGTTACATTAATAAGCAATAAAGCAACAGTATCCAAATATTCAACAATCAAACAAGGGAGTGTCATCTTTCCTCATGCAGTTATAGAACCAAATGCAAGGATTGGAAATGACTGTATTATTTGTGCAAATGCTACTGTCAATCATGATGCAATCATTCATGATGATTGTCTTATTTATTCCAATACAGTGATTCGTCCTAATGTCATTATTCATGAACTTACAAGAATAGGAAGTAACTGTACAATTACCTTTGGAAAAGAAATTAAAGAAGGTAGTGATATTAAAGATGGGGAGGTAGTTATTTAATGTATAAGAATAAGATAAAAAGAATCATAGATTTTATACTAGCATTGTGTGGACTTATCGTATTAAGTCCTCTTTTTATAATTCTATGTATCTGGATTAAAATTGATAGTAAAGGACCAATATTATTTAAACAAAAAAGAGTAGGAATCAATAAGACATATTTTAATATCTACAAATTTAGAACAATGTATATTGATACACCAAAAGATATGCCAACGCATATGTTATCAAATCCAGATCAATATATAACAAATTCAGGAAAGTTTCTAAGAAAAACATCTTTAGATGAGTTACCACAGATATTAAATATCTTAAAAGGGGAAATGGCTGTTATTGGTCCGAGACCAGCCTTATGGAACCAAGATGATTTGATTGCTGAAAGAGACAAATATCATGCCAATGATGTAAGACCTGGTCTTACAGGATGGGCACAAATAAATGGAAGAGATGAATTAGAGATTCCAGTAAAAGCAAAATTAGATGGAGAATACGTTGAACGTATCTCTTTTTTATTTGATATGAAATGTTTTTTTGGAACAATCTTATCTGTGTTAAAACATGATGGAGTCGTTGAAGGTGGTACGGGTAGTATGAATGGAGATCATGAATAATGAAAATATTAGTCATTAGCCAATACTACTATCCAGAACCATTTAAGATTCATGAAATCTGTGAGGAATTGGTGAAGCGTGGACATGAAGTAACAGTTGTTACAGGTAGACCTAATTATCCCGATGGTGATTTAATAGATGGTTATCCAAATCATCAAGTGTTAAATGATGTCGAGATTATAAGAACACCAATTACTTTAAGAGGACATAATCCAATTTCTTTAATAAGAAATTATTTCAGCTATCCAAGATGTGCTAAAAGGGCACTTAAAGATTTAAATAAGGAATTTGATGTTGTTTTTGTTTATCAACTATCACCTGTTTTAATGATTCAACCAGCTTTATATTATAAGAAAAAATATCATAAAAAAGTTTATGTCTATTGTCTTGATTTATGGCCTGAATCATTAAAAGCATTAAAGCTGAGTGAAAGTAATCCGATTTATAAAATCATGTTAAAAGTATCAAATTCTATTTATAAAAAATGTGATTATATTTCAGCAACATCTCCAGCTTTTTTAGATTACTTATCTAATACTAATCAAGTAAAAAGAGAACAATTAAATGTTATATATCAACATGGAGAAAAGATGTTTTTAGAAGTTGAACCTTATCAAAAACAAGATAAATTAAATATTGTTTTTGCTGGCAATATTGGTAAAGTTCAAGATTTTGATTGTTTAGTTAAAGCAGTAGCTTTACTTCCTAAAGATCAATTAAATCGATTGTTTTTTACAATTATCGGAAGTGGTTCTTATTTAGATGAATTTAAAAATAAAGTAAATGAAAACCATTTAAATGATGTTTTTATATTCACAGGAAGAAAAAAAGTAGAAGAATTAATTTCCTATTACAATCAAGCATCTTTATTTCTATTATCTTTAGAAAAAGGAAGTACAGTAGGAAAAACAATTCCTTCTAAATTACAAACCTATATGTCAGCAGGAAGAGGAATCATTGGAAGTATTGATGGAACAACAGCCGATATCATACAAGAAGCTAAAGCAGGGGTAACATGCCATGCTGGTGATTATCAAGGCCTAAGTCGAATTATCCTAGATATGTTAAATCAAGAAGATCAAATAGAAGAATTTTCTAAAAATAGTAGAGACTACTTTTTAAGTCATTTTACGATTGAAAAATATGTAGATCAAATAGAAGAGAAAATGGAGGAAATATTATGAGTTTATTTAAAGGAAAAACATTATTAATTACAGGAGGAACTGGTTCTTTCGGTAACGCAGTATTAAATCGTTTCTTAGAAACAGATATCAAAGAAATTAGAGTATTTAGTAGGGATGAATTAAAACAAGATAACATGAGACATGAGTATCAGGCAAAATATCCTGATACTTTTTCTAAACTAAAATTTTATATTGGTGATGTAAGAGACATCAATAGTATTAAAAATGCCATGCATGGTGTCGATTATATTTTCCATGCAGCAGCTTTAAAACAAGTACCAAGTTGTGAGTTCTTTCCAATAGAAGCAGTTAAAACAAATGTTTTAGGTACAGAAAATGTTTTAACTGCTGCAATTGAATGTGGTGTAAAAAGAGCAGTATGTTTATCAACAGATAAAGCAGCTTATCCAGTAAATGCCATGGGTACAAGTAAAGCAATGATGGAAAAAGTCATTGTCGCTAAAAGTAGAACAGTAGATCCAGAAAAAACAAGTATCATGTGTACAAGATATGGAAATGTACTAGCTTCAAGAGGTTCAGTAGTACCTCTTTTTATTAAACAAATAAAAGAAGGAAATGATTTAACTGTTACTGAACCAAGTATGACAAGATTTGTCATGACTTTAGAAGAAGCAGTTGATTTAGTATTATTTGCTTTTGAACATGGTGAAAGTGGAGATATCTTTGTACAAAAAGCTCCAGCATGTACTATTGAAGTACTTGCTAAAGCAGTACAACAATTGTTCCATGCCGAAAATGATATTAAAGTAATTGGTATTAGACATGGTGAAAAGATGTATGAAACATTACTTACTGATGAAGAATGTGTACATGCTATAGATATGGGTAACTTCTATAGAGTACCAGCAGATAAGAGAGATTTAAATTATGATAAGTACTTCTCTGAAGGTATGGAAACATCTAAACTTACACAATTTAATTCTAATAATACTGAATTAATGGATGTAGAAGCAGTAAAGAATAAATTATTAGAAGTAAAACTTGTACGAGAAGAATTAGAAGGTTGGGATAAATAATGTCTAGGATATTATTTATCAACTCTGTATGTAATGGATCAACAGGAACCATCTGTAAAAATCTATATAAAGCAGCAGAGGAAGCTGGACATACATGTTGTATTGCCTATGGTAGAGGAGATGCACCAGATGGTTTTAATACAATTAAAATAGGTAATCAATTAGATATCTATTTACATGTATTGAAAGCAAGGTTATTTGATGCTAGTGGATTTGGTAGTAAAAAAACGACAAAGGATTTAATTAAACAAATAGAAGAATTTAAACCTGATGTTATACATTTACATAATATTCATGGATATTATGTAAATATTGAAATTCTTTTTAATTACTTAAAACAACATCCCGAAATTAAGAAAATATGGACATTGCATGATTGTTGGTCTTATACAGGACATTGTGCTTATTATACATATGCTAAATGTGATAAGTGGCAAACATGTTGTAAAGGAAATTGTCCTAATAAAAAGGAATATCCACAAACAATTTTTTCGAATATTAAAAGTAATTTTAATAAGAAAAGAGAAATATTCAGTGGTGTAGAAAATATGATTTTAGTTACTCCTAGTAAATGGCTGAAAAAAGAAGTAGAAAAATCATATTTGAAAGACTATCCAATTGAGGTTATTAATAATGGTGTTGATACAAATGTATTTAAACCAATACCATCAAATATTAAACAACAATATGGAATAGAAGATAAGAAAGTTATTTTAGGTGTTGCTTCTGTATGGGATAAAAGAAAAGGTTTAGATACTTTTATAGAATTATCTAAAGAATTAGATAATCAATATCAAATTGTTTTAATCGGATTAAATAAAAAACAAATAGAACAGTTGCCAACTAGTATTATAGGTATCTCAAGAACAGAAAATGTTCAAGAATTAGTTAAATGGTATAGTGCAGCAGATGTTTATTTTAACCCAACATTAGAAGATAACTATCCAACTACTAATTTAGAATCTATAGCATGTGGAACGCCTGTTATTACTTTTGATACAGGCGGCAGTCCTGAAAGTGCTCAGTACCTAAATATTTTTAATTGTGTGAATAAGGTTAAAGAAATTATACTAAAAGGAGAAATAAAATCTTCTGGTATAACCAATATAACTTTATTTAAACAAAGTGAGAACTATTTAGAAAAATATGAGGGAGTATGATAATGAAAAAAAAGAAAGCTTATGCTGTAACTACATATGTGTTTTTCTTCTTGTTTTTTTTAGCATTGTGTTGTTTTAATGATTTTTCAATAGAAGAAAACCGTCTATTTTTGGTATTAATATGTTCTTTTATGATAATTTGGGGTTTATATTTATATTCCTTTTTGAAAAGGAATATTGACCTATTGGAACCAATAACATTTGTAACATTTATGTATTCGATATTTTTTATTTTTGAGCCAATGTTAGATATATTAGAAAATAAGACAATTTGGTTTGGTTATAGATATACTGCTATAGGTCCTTATGCAACTTTAATTGCTACAATAGGATATATTGCATTCTATTTTGGATATTATTCAAATTTTAGAGTGAAAAAATTTAAAAAAGTGATAGTAAAAAAGGAAAATAATAGGAATAAAAAATATGCATTTTATGGAATGTCAACATGGATAGTATTTTATTTATTAACTGTATTATTTTTGATGTTGTCAGGGAAAAGTATTGGTTATATATTGTCAGGTGGCATGAGCGGATCAGGAGATTTGTTGGAAGTTAGAAACAAATTAGGTTCATTAGCAATGTTTAGTTATTGTTTAATTGCATCATGGGGACTTTATTATATTTATGGTAGAAATAAATTTGTTAAAATAATAACTTTTATACTTACAGTATTCGCCTATTATATAAGAGGTTATAGATTTATAATCATTATATTTATACTAACACCGGTTGTATTATATTATCTTACCAATAATAAGAGACCTAAAATATATCAATTGATAAGTTGTACAATATTACTTGTGTTATTGATAGGTAGTATTGCTGTTGCTAGAAATAATGTTAGATACGGAGAAAAAGTTGATTCTTCCCAAATTACATGGGACAGTTCTTTAGAACAAGTAAAAGACAACTTTAGAATATATAATACATATTATGCATTGGTTGAGACAGTTCCCCAAAAGAAGAATTATTTATATGGGCAACAAATATTTTTATTTACGGCGACAATGTTTGTTCCAAGAATTATATGGTCTAATAAGCCGATAACAAGTCCTGGACTTTTAATAATTGGGGATGCAATATCTGATTACGCAGTAAAGGCTGGAACTGCGTATCCTATAATTGGAGAATTTTATTTGGAATTTGGCGTAATTGGAGTGTTAGTTTTTATGTATCTATATGGAAAACTGAATAATTATTTTTCAAGTATATATATATATTCAAAAAATAACATTGTAAAAATTTTAGAATATACAATATTGTTACTTGCAAATTTTCAGATAATTATAAGAGGTTATACGCCATCAAATTTCTATATGGTAGTATTTTTTATTTTGCCTATTTTTATTTTTAATAAATTTATATTTAAGAAAAGTGAGGAGAAATATGAGGAAGATTAAGATACTTGTTGCACATCCTGGAAAGCAACATTCATTTGAATTAGCAAGAGCAATAAATAAAAATGATTGTTTTGAATTAATTTATGCAACTTCTGTCTATTATAAAAGTAATTCGAAACTCATGAAAATTATAAATTGTTTTTCTAGTTCAAAAACAAAAGAAAGACTAAATAACAGAAAAAGTAGCACATTAAATGATGATCAGGTAATACAGTTTTATGAATTATTAGGTTTATTTAGAATATTTTTAGCACATTACGATAAAAAACAAAAATTGTTTCATAAATGCACATGTATAATGGCAAATTTATTTGGCAAAAAGGTGGCAAAATATGCGATAAAAAATAAAGTGGACATAGTTATATGTTATGATACATTTTCAAAAAAATGTTTTGAATATTTGAATAAAAAAAATAAGAACATCATTAAAGTTATGGATGCTTCTGCAGCAAATTTAATCTACCAAAGAAATATATATGTTAATGATATGAAAAAAACACCGCTATTTAAAAACAAACTTTTGTCTGAAATAGATTTTACACTCAATGAAAAAATGCAAGAATATTATAAAAAAGAAATTGATTTAACAGATTATATTATTTCTGCATCTGAATTCACAAAAAAAAGCTATGTTTATTCTGATTTTGATCCAAATAACATATTTGTTTGTCCATATGGAATAAACATGTTTGAGTTTAAAAATAAACCTAAACAATTAGGAGAAAAAGTCAACTTTATATTTTTAGGTGGAACTAAACAAGCTAAAGGACTATCTTACTTATTAGATGCATTTTTAGAATTACCAGATAATAAAGCCACATTAACCATTGTTGGTGTTAATAATTTATCTGAAGAAATATACAAATCATATTCTAATAAAATTAATTTTATAGGAAAGAAGTTACATTCTGAAATTCCAAATTTATTGGAGAAGGCACATGTAATGATTTTTCCATCTTTGAGTGATGGATTTGGTTTTGCAGGGATTGAAGCAATGGCTATGGGATGCCCACTTGTATGTAGTGAAAATACAGGCATTGCAGATATGATAACAGATGGTAGCAATGGATTTGTAATACCAATTCAATCAAAAAAAGCAATATATGACAAAATGATGTGGTTTATTAACAATAGATCAAAAATAGAATCTATGGGGATAAATGCAAAATTTACTGTAGAAAAATATACATGGGAAAATTATGATAATAATATAAAAAAAATATTAGAAATTATTGTAAAAAAAGGAATTTTAAATGAATAAATTAATAAAAAACTATCTATATAACTCTTTTTATCAAATCTTTTTAATAATTATGATTAAAGAACCACATATTGTCAATAAATAGGAAACAACCATATATTTCTCCTTGAGAGGACAACTTCCTTATAAAGATAGTAACATTTATTGGTTCAAAAGTGTAGTGTTTTTATTGAAAACAAAAGAAAAAATGCGATTTTAGTCGCACTTTTCCTATCTATCTTCGATATTTTTATATTCTTTAAGTTCTCCCACAAATTTAGTGGCAGGTCTAACAATTCGTCCACTATAAAGCTTAGATTCAATATTATGAGCAACCCATCCAACTGTTCTACCAATTACAAAGAGTAATGTATAAAGATCTTCAGGAATGCCAAGCATATCATAAACTAAACCACTATAGAAATCGACGTTTGTACAGACATGAATACCTTTTCGCTTATAGATTTCCTCAATCGCAATAGCTGAGAATTTTCTATAAAATTCATATTCATCATGTCTAAATTTCTCATATGATAATTCTTCACATTGTTTTGCTAAGATTTCACTACGTGGATCACTTAATGTATATACAGCATGTCCAATACCATAAATAAGTCCTGTATGATCATTAAAGTCCCCATCTAAGATGTCCTGGACTATTTGTCTAATACGAAGTTCTGAAGCCTGTATACCAATTTCGTTAATAACAAGTTCCATCTGCTTCTTAACAGCCAAATTTGCACCACCATGCTTTGGACCTTTCAATGACCCAATAGCCCCTGAAATAGCAGAATAGATATCTGTACCAGTAGAAGATATAACAACATTTGTGAATGTAGAGTTGTTACCTCCACCATGATCAGCATGAAGAATAAGTGCAGTATTAAGTACTTCTGCTTCCTTATTAGAGAAAGTACCATCTCTTCTTAATAAATATAAAATCTGTTCAGCAATAGAATAATCATAATTCTGATGATGAATAATCATAGATCCCTTATCAAAATGATGTACTTTTGATTGATATGTATAGCTGACAATAACAGGAATCTTCGCAATCAAATCAATTCCCTTATCTAATGTTTCTAATACACCTACATTATCTGGATCATCATCATAGCTATAAAGCATCAATACTTCTCTTTGTAGCTTGTTCATTAGATTCTTCTCTGGATAACCCAAAATATTTAATTCTAGGTATCTTTCAGGCAAGGTGTAACGATCGCTAATCATCTTCTTAAAGTGCTCTAATTCCTCTCTATTTGGTAAATAACCAAATAGAATCAAGAAGCAGACTTCTTCATATAAGAAACGACGACCTTTTCCATTCTCGATAATATCCTTTACATTGATACCACGATAATACAATGTACCATAGTCATCAACTTTTTCACCATCAACCTTCTTGTACCCCACTACATCTGATATATTTGTCAAACCAACTAATACACCAGTACCATCTTCATTACGTAAGCCTTTCTTTACAGAATACTTCTTATAAAGTTCACCAGGAATAGCTGTTTCATCCAATGATTTCTTAAAACAATCCTTTATATTCTGATCCATATCATCAACTCCTTTTTTGAAGGTTGAATCTATTCTATCACATTATTCATAGATTGTATACAAGTATTCTTATTAATATCAGAAGTTTATTTAGTTGTTTTATAATTATCTATACATGTATTTGTGTTATATATAAAAAAAGAAGGATTACTCCTTCTTAATCAATCCATCCAAAATGACGACATGCATATTCTATACCATCATCTGTAGAATCTTTTGTGACAAAATCTGCTTTTTTCTTTAAGTCTTCTACACCATTGCCCATCGCAATAGATGTCCATTCCTTCTTGAACATAACAAGATCATTCTCACCATCCCCAAAAACTACAACATCCTTAATATCAGCCTTTAAGTATTCCATCATCTTGATAATGCCTTTTTCTTTTGCATCATGCTGATAAGTAAGATAAGGCGGTACAAAGCGGATATGCCCCACTGTATCTCTTAAAGTAAGTTCTTCTTCTTTGTCTTCTGGAATCGCAATATAAATCTTATAGATATCCTTCAAATCATCATAGTTTAATGACTTATCAAGAATATAACGAGTTGGTTCCTGTCTTTCTCCTACCTGTTCAATAAAGCGTTCATCCTTCATCACTACATCAATACTATCATTAACAGCAATTAATATTCCAAAGCCTTTTTCATCTGCTTCATGAATTAGAGCTAAAGCCTTTTCTCTATCTAATGGACTATTAGTAACAAGTTCATCATTATAAATAAGTGCTGCCCCACCATTAGATACAAGATTATGAATACCAAGCATCTTAGCAGTTTCTTTTGTTTTATAATAGGCACGTCCTGTTGCAATTGCGACAAAATGTCCTTTATCCTGTAATTTTTTAATTGTTTCTAATGCACTCGGTACCGGAATACCTGTTTTAATATCTGTCAAAGTGCCATCAATATCAAAGAAAAAATATTTTTTATCCATGCTTCTCCCTCTTCCAACGTCTATATTCAGTTATGTTATCTAATGCTTTTGTGATAAGTGCGACTAAATAATAAGCAACAACACATTCAAAAGCTACTACTATAATAACACGTAAGTCCGTAATAGGATACATATAAAAATAGGTTGGAATTGCATAAAGGCAACCAATAGTAAGCAGGATGTTTAAACCAATATTAAACTTTCTTAAAAAATTGAGTGGTTTAGAAACCTTAAATAATACAATAAAGCTAATAAATATAGTCACTAAGAAACTATATGTAGAAAAGTATTTCGCATTTAAGAAGAACATCCATTTTAATAAGAAATTAAATAATACAAGCACTACAACACTTAAAGCACATGGAAGTGCTGTATGAATCACATGTGTTAAGAAGCCCTTAGAACTCATTGTTGTATCGTGTTCAAGAGTAATAATGAATGATGGTAATCCAATTGCCATACCACTTACTAAAGAGAGCTGGAAAGGCGTAAATGGATAAGTTAAGCAGAAGAATCCAAAGATCAGACTAAGAATTGTAGAATAAATAGTCTTAGTTAGATATAGTGAGCTGACCTTTTCAATATTCGCAATGATGACACGACCTTCGTTTACAATTTCCTTCATTGAACTGAAGTTAGAATCTAATAATACAATATGTGCTGCCTGCTTAGCCGCATCTGCTCCATTGGCCATCGCGATACCACAATCTGCATCTTTAATTGCAAGGACATCATTGACACCATCACCCACCATACCAACAACATGACCATTTTCTTGGAAAGCTTTGATAATCAATTGTTTCTGTTCTGGTTTAACACGTCCAAAGACACATGTTTCTCCTAATACTTGTTTCATTTCTTCTACAGTATCAGGGAGAGTCGAAGCATCCATATAATTATTTGCGTTATCAAGCCCCGCAAGGGTGCACACACGAGAAACTGTAAGAGGGTTATCTCCTGAAAGGACTTTAATAGAAACACCCTGAGATTTGAAATAATCAAATGTATCATGTGCATCTTCTTTAATGATATCACTAATAGTAATAAGACAAACTGGAGTAAGAGAATGATAATGTCCCTCTTCTAAATAATCTGCTTCTCCTAACAGTAATACACGTAATCCAAATTCAGAGTAACCACTGACCTGATCTAAGATTTCTTTATTATCAGTCAAGAATTCAGGAGCACCTAATACAAAAGAACGATTATCATCAAAAGTTATTGCTCGATATTTACGTTCTGAAGAAAATGGTACTTCTGATTTCTTATGATATTTATCATTTTTAGTGAAGTAATTCATTAAAGCTTTCTGAGTTGGGTTGATATCATCTACTAAGAAAGCAAATGAACCCATAATATCGCAAATCATCTCACGCGTATATTGATTACTAATAGGAACAATATGTTTAACTTTAAGTTCACCTGTTGTGATAGTTCCTGTCTTATCAAGACATAGTACATCTACTCTGCTTAATGCTTCAATAGATTCCATCTGTTGAACAAGAGCTTTCTTTTTTGCAAGACGACCAACACCTAATACAAAAGATAAAGAAGTAAGAAGGACAAGTCCTTCAGGGATCATACCTATAACACCACCTACTGTTTTAACTAATGCGGTATTAAAGTCATTTGGCATGGCCTTATATTGTGCTCTAAAGAGTAATAGACCGACTGGCACAATAATAATACTCATAACCTTAATAATCTTCTCAATAGAATCTCTCATCTCACTAGACGCAAGATTCTTATGTTTTGCTTGGTTCACTAGCTTTGTAGAATAGTTTGCATTCCCTACACGGATTACTTTTGCATAACCACTTCCTGCCACAACGAAGGTTCCTGCATAGATTTCATCGTTCTCCTTCTTTTTAACAGGTACTGATTCCCCAGTCAAAAGAGATTCATTGATTTCTAATGCATGATTTTCTACAACCTTACAGTCTGTGCCAATCTGATTGCCAGCTGTCAAGAAAATAATATCATCCATAACAAGTTCTTCTACTGGAATATCTATCAAAGTCCCATCACGTAATGTTTTTACTTTCTCTACAGTCACAATACTTAGCTTATCAATAGTTTTCTTAACCTTGAACTCCTGAATGATACCTAATATTGTATTAGCTACCATAACTCCAATAAAAGTTAAGTTCTGCAGCTGTCCTGAAATCACAATCAAAACAGCTAAAAATATATTTAGAAAGTTGAAATATGTAAGAGTATGTTGTCTCACAATTTCCTTTTTAGTTTTAGAAATAGACTGACCTGTATAGTTCACCTGTCCTTGTTCTATTCTTTCTTGTACCTCTTGTTGTGAGAGGCCTTTTAATTCATTCATATCCACCACTCCTTAATCTATTGCACTATCTTAACAAAGAAAAGTGTATTATTTGTGTACTTTCACCTTAATTTTTTCTTAAATAATAGATATAATTAACTTATCTTCCAATGAAAGGGGTTATATTTATTATGAAACATTTGTATATGATGCGCCATGGACAAACTTTATTTAATGTACGAAGAAGAATCCAGGGTTCATGTGATTCTCCACTTACTGAACTAGGTATTAAGCAGGCAGAAGCTGCAAGAGAGTTGATTAAGGACATTCCTTTTGATCATTATTATTCTAGTACAGCTGAAAGAGCCTCTGACACGCTAGAAATAGTAACAGAGGGTAAAGTACCTTATACAAGACTTAAAGGGCTTAAAGAAAGAGGTTTTGGACTTTTTGAAGGGGAAAGTGAAGATTTAAATCCTCATTTTGATGATTTTAAATATGATGACTTATTTCCCCATTATGGTGGTGAAACAACAGAAGAAGTAAGGCAAAGAGTTGTAAAGACATTAACTGAAGTGATGAATAAAGAAGATCATGATGTTGTTCTTGCAGTCAGTCATGCAGGGGCTTCCATGTGTTTCTTTAGTGCTTTTAATGATCCAAACATTATTTTTAACTCTGGAGGTTTTACTAATTGCTGTATTCTTCATTATACATATGACAACAATGAGTTTAAATTTGTAGAAATATTAAGACCAGAGGTAAAGTAGATACATATGAAAGAGAAAGTATTATTTTTTGATATTGATGGTACGCTTGTAGATAACACTTATGGAGTTCACGAAGTACCTGAAGGTGTAAAAAGAGAACTTAAAAGAATTCAAAATGATGGGCATAAGCTTTTTATCTGCAGTGGTCGTCCTAAAGCCATGATTAACCAGCAGTTCCTTGATTTGGGTTTTAATGGTTATGTCTTATATAACGGCGGTTATATCGAGATTGATGGTGAATCTATCTTTGAAGAGAGAATGGATACAGAACTTGCGACTCAGACAGTTGATATGCTTGAAGAACTAAATTGTGATTATATGATTGAAACAGCACATCATATTTATATTGATAAACGTTATAAAGAGCTTTATACGTTCTTTAAGAACCTCGGCATGGAAGAGATGTTCTCTATGGATTTTGACCGTGATGATGTCTTAAAACGTGCCATTAAGATAGAAGCCAATGTCACAAATAAAGACAAACAGAAAGTAAGCGACTATTTAGATGGCAAGTTTGGTACTACTATTAGTTATGACCAGCATGGCAGTGATAATTCATTTGAGTTCTTTTCTCCTACAATGAGTAAGGCAGTGGGCATTAAGAAGGTTATCGAACATTATGGTTTAGATATCAATGATACCTATGCATTTGGTGATGGTCTTAATGATATTGAAATGATTCAGTTATGTCAGATAGGTGTAGCTATGGGTAATGCCGTAGATGAATTAAAGGCACAAGCCGATATCATCTGTAAATCTATCGATAAAAATGGATTAGAGGATATTCTTAAGGCATTATTTCCACAATAAACATCTGATTTTACATCAATATGATATACTCTTTTTGATGTGATTGTCATGAAAAAAGACAACAACAAATTTACATATTATTTACCCATTGGCATCAGTTTTGGTGTCGGTGCAGCCGGTATCCTTTCACTGTTTCCGATAAAAAAATAATCCTCCGCAAGGAGGATTATTTCATTATTCGATTATAATCACACGATGATCAAGACGAGGCGCTGCTTCTGGAGCCTTACCATCTGCAAATCCTATAATAACATTTCCAATGCCTTCATAGTCTTCTGCAATGCCCTATTCTTTAAGGAGTCTTCTTCCTTCTTCACCTTCAAATACTTTTTTCGCACGATGAATCCAGCAAGAACCAAGTCCTAAGCCATGCGCTTCATTGAGCATATTACCAATCGCAAGTGATCCATCATAGATATATGTAGGATATTCTTTCTTTGATAAAACAACAATAACGACAGGCGCACCATAGAAAGGATCTTTATCACTTCCCATAACACCAGCATTCAACTTTGATAAATGATCTCTCATTTCTTTATTCTTTACTACTACAAACTTAACGCCCTGTCTGCCCATACCAGTAGGAGCATATAAACCAGCTTCTACAATTCTTTCAAGATCTTCATCTCTAGGCATTTCATCTGTATATTTTCTAATACTTCTTCTTGTTTTTAAAACATCTAACATATTTAAGCCCCCTTCTTATTTACGTTTTCAACAGTCACAATCATCACAATTGTGCCTACTGCACTTAATACTAAACCTAAAAATAATGTTTCATAAACACCCATACTATCTAGTAAAATACCACCTAAGAAACTAGCTAGTACACCAGATACAGTCATACTTGTAGTAACGAGTGCCTGTCCTTTAACTGCATCCTTTGCATCAAATAATTTATCTACATAATAAACTGATGCAGGAATAAATAATGCATAAGCTAGCATCTGTGTAGCCTGAGCTAAATAGATCATGACCATATTTGTCGCAAAATAAGTTAAAGTATGTTTAAGTGAGAAGAATATTGCGGAAATGATGATTGTATTTTTGATATTGATTTTATTCTTATACTTTTCAAATAAAGCCATAGTAGGAAGTTCTAACATTGCAGCCAAGAATACTGCATTTCCCATATCTCCAGTATTACCACCAACGTTTTTAATTACATTAATAAAGAAATTGTTGATGATTGTATGATCAAAATAAACTAATACAAAACCAACTAAAAAAATCATGAATTTAAGATGCTTCTTAATAAAAGCTCCTGTGCTTTCTTTTTCGACTACTTTTTCTTCAATGACTTCATCTACTTCAGCTTCTGGTATCTTAAATGAGCGAATAAGAGGTAAAATACCTAAGAAGATGACAATATAGGCAAGAGGCATTAAAGTAGGACTTACTGCCTTTACAACGTTTCCTAATACAAGAGACGCAAGAGCATAAGCGACTGATCCAATACCACGTGCTACACCAAACTTAACGTCAATACCCTGTTTCTGGAATGCGAAAGCAAGTGAGTTAACTAAAGGCATTGTTGTATAGAGTATTGTAGAGACTGCAACAAACAAAGCAGCAGCTAAGAATGTAACCCTGCTTGCAAACATAAGTAATACAGATAGAATACTACAAAGACCAAACATGATCATTAAGACTTTCTTCATAGAAATGTTTGACTTATCTACAAACCCTCCAAGTACAGGTTGTGCAATACTTGTTAGAACATTTGCAATTGCAAGTACAATCCCAATTAAAGATGAGCTCATGCCAATTGACCCTAGATATACTGCAGCATAACCCATAACTGTACAGAAACCTACAAAGTAAATGCCCTGCAACATCGAGTATCTAACATTAATACTTTTTGACTGATCCATTATATAATCTCCCTTACATGTGATAACAATATTATAACAGAACAGAAACAATTCTGTAATCTCTTACATATTCTGAAAATAAAAAACTCAGGATTTCTCCTGAGTAACATTCAATGGCGCAGGTTGAGGGATTCGAACCCCCGCAGGACGTTAATCCTCTGTCGGTTTTCAAGACCGATCCCTTCAGCCGGACTTGGGTAAACCTGCATCATTCTAATGGTGGTTCCGGCCGGAATCGAACCAGCGACACGAGGATTTTCAGTCCTCTGCTCTACCGACTGAGCTACGGAACCAAAATGGCGGTCTGGACGGGGCTCGAACCCGCGACCTCCGCCGTGACAGGGCGGCATTCTAAACCAACTGAACTACCAGACCATTTGCAATGGCGCAGACAGAGGGATTTGAACCCTCGCGCAGGTTACCCCACCTACTCCCTTAGCAGGGGAGCCTCTTCAGCCTCTTGAGTATGTCTGCATCGGACTGCCTACTTAATATACCATATAGATTTAGGGCATGCAAGCATTTTTTGCATAAAAATCATAAATCTAAAGTGAAAAGTTAAATTCCACTTTAGGTATTATGAATTCATCATCAAAATATGTGCATTATATACAAAAGCACTATTCATTTTCCCAAAAAAACATTATGATAAGATTATAAATATGATTGATTAATAATAAAAGCATATTTAAAAGAGAGGAGGTATAAAGCATTTTTTCAATCATAATAAATTTATTAAACAATTTCGCTTTTTTAAGTAAATTGTTGCTTTACGTTAACTTATTCAAAAAAATCCCATAACAATACTTGTAATATGCTTCCTTAATTGAAGTGGGCATAGGTATAGCTCTTATCATTTTGATACTGAAGATTTCTGTGTCCACAATCATTCTAAGAATCACAGATGCCATCTCTTCAATGTTTACTTTTCCAGTTTCATATGAAGTAGAAAATCTGATGTTAAGCTAGATTTGATGATCTAGTAGCAACATTTTTCTTGAACTTAGCGAATAATTTTAAAAATGGAATTTTATCAATTTACTTTGTGAAAACTGATAAGAAAAACACTTATGAGAATTTAATACAGATAAAAAATACACTTTCAGATATAAAAGCAATTGAAATTATAGATGACACACAAAGCAGAGCAATATATCCGCAATTATTTTGGTAAAGGGAGTAAACTTATATGTTGAAAATCAGACGATTATTATTATCTTTTGTACTTTTAATATTTAATATTATTAATTTTTCAGTGTTACTAAACAATATTGATGATGATTATGCAAATATTTTTATTACATTATTTTATTTGTTTTTAAGTTATCTTGTATATAAAGAATCGAAATATACACCTGTAGTCGCTGTTATAGGATATTTTGTTTGTGTGTGGTTATCTAGTACATTTGGAATAGCTTGGTTTGGTTGGTTTGGATTACATATTGGTTTAACAATATTGCTGATAATACTTTTTGAAATGAAATAGTTATAATAGAAAGAACTTATGCAGAAAACAATGAAAAAGGGGACTGTAACGAGCAATAAATAAAGGTGATTTAAAATAATTAGGTGTTTCCTAAATTTTAATGATAATCAAACATGAGCACCACAACGGTGCTTTTGTTTTGCAGCATAATTCGCAAAGCTGTCTTTTCTCCATGGATGATTCATTGGAGGAATATACTTTTTCTTTTCTTTCTTAGGTGCTTCCTTAGGAACATCAAATTCCTTTGATACTAGTTCATGTTTGGGTACTTCTTCCATTAGATAAAGCTTATCAGCGATATTTGCCAGAAACTGTCGATCAAATGACTCAATGACCATGCAGTCAGTCTTTCTTGCAAAGTATCTTCTGTCACCGTTTTCAGTTACTGGAAAATAGTATTTACTCTGGAATCTGATGCAGTGGTCTTTGTCTATAGTTCTAGTTAAAAGTATTGCAGGAGTACGATTAATTTCCTCCATAGATAGAACCGAAATAAGTCCTGAAATAAACGTAAAATAAATGTCAACGCTTACAATATTTTTGTGTCAACCGAAATTGATAATGTCCCAAAAATAATCAAACATTAGCACCACAACGGTGCTTTTGTTTTGTGGCAAAATTCGCAAAGATGGATTTTCTCCATGGATGATCCATTGGAGGAATATACTTTTT
>OKRW01000536.1_pt1 | contig 38387 bp, 35 predicted proteins | sample 1601151 | NCBI WGS metagenome assembly OKRW01 (sample SAMEA3541471, study PRJEB24748) | human gut metagenome | biome: human gut; feature: human-associated habitat; material: faeces | place: China | collected 2012 | reverse complement strand
CCTGCTTACCGCCGGGCTGCATCTGGGCGAGGGCACGGGGGCGATGGCGGTGCTTCCGTTGCTGGATGCCGCCGTCGAGGTCTATCGGGGGTGCATCACGTTCGAGCAGAGCGGGATGGATGCGTACAAGGTGCTGGAGTAGCGAATGTTCATGCTGGTAATAGGTGGCGCGGCTAGCGGTAAGAGCGCGTTTGCGGAGGCGTGCTCCGCCGCGTGCGGCGCGCCTGCGCTCTACGTCGCCACCATGGAGCCCTTTGGCGAGGAGGCCGCCGCGCGCATCGAGCGCCATCGCGCGCAGCGCAGGGGCGCCGGGTTCGTTACGCTCGAATGCCCGCGCGACCTTGCCCGCGCCGATGTGGGGAGATATGCCGCGGCGCTCATCGACGATATCGGCAACTTGGTCGCCAACGAGCTGTTCGCGCCCTCGAGCCCGGATGCTCGCGCGGAGCGCGTGGACGCCGTTTGCGACCGTGTTGCCGCGGGGGTTGAGCGCGTGCGCTCTGCCTGCGGGCGCGTGGTGGCGGTTACGTGCGACGTCTCATCGGACGGCGTTGGCTATGATGGGCAGACGCGTGCCTGGCAAAGGGCGCTCGGCCGCATCAACGCCCGTCTTGCCGGCGATGCGGATTGCGTAGTCGAAGTTGTGTGCGGAATTCCCGTTTGGGTTAAAGGGGACGAGGATATCTGGAAAGGGGCGTGCTCGTGAACGCTAAGGACGCTGTCGTCGCCTCGTTCGCGACGTTCTCGCGCATTCGCGTACCCGCCCGGCTCCTAGATGCTGTTGACTGGCGCGACGGCGCGGCGCTTGCGGGGTTTCCCTTGGTGGGCGTGGTGGAAGGCCTCGCCATGCTCGCCTGGGCCTTGGCCGCGAGCTGGCTTTGCCTGCCCACGCCCATAGCCGCCGCCGTCTTCACGTGCCTGCCCGTTTTGGTGAACGGCGGCATCCACCTGGACGGTCTGTGCGATGTGGCCGATGCGGTGTGCTCGCACGCCGACCGCGACCGCAAGCTGCAGATTCTCAAGGACCCGCGCGCCGGCGCGTTTGGCGTCATGGCGTTGGCGTGCTACCTGTTGCTGTTCTATTCGCTTGCGGCCGGCGCGGACCCGATGCAGCTGGTGCGCATGTCGATATCCCTGCCCGCGGCCCTCGCGTTTTCGCGCTGCCTCTCCGGCTTGGCGGTGCTGCGCTGGCCCAAGGCGCGTCCGGACGGCATGGCGCGCGCGATGGCGGGGGAGGACGATAATCCTCCTCGTCCGGCGGTTCGCGCGCTGGCGGGCCAGGCGGTGCTGTCCGGGGTCTCGCTGGTGGCGCTGGCTCCGGCTGCAAGCGGTCCTTTCGCCATCGCCGCGGCGGCCGCGGTGCTGGCCTGGTACCACCGCTTCGCGTTGCGCGAGTTTGGCGGGGTGACCGGGGATACGGCCGGATGGTTTTTGCAATGGTGCGAGCTTGCGATGCTCGCCGTATTGATATTGGGGGGAATGCGGTGATCTTGCTGGTGGGAGCGGTTGGCTCCGGAAAGAGGACCTTCGCGCGGGGGCGTCTGGGCGTTTTGGCGGATTCGGTCGACGATGCGGTTTTGGGACAGGGCTCGGCGGTCGCGCGCGCCCAGGAGCTTGTGCGCGATCCCGCGATCGACCTGACCCGTCTAGCCGATGCCCTCGCCGGGCGCTCCGTGGTCATGGTGGACCAGGTGGGGTGCGGCGTGGTTCCAATCGATCCGGATGAGAGGGCGTGGCGGGAGCGCGCCGGCAGGCTCTCGTGCGAGCTTGCGCTCAGGGCCGATACGGTGGTCCGCTTGGTTTGCGGGTGCCCCCAGGTGATCAAGGGAGAGCTATGATCGTCGAGCTGTGGCGCCACGGCCCCACCGAGGGAACGGCCGCGCATCGCTACGAGGGCGCCGGAACTGATTGCCCGCTCGATATCGCGGCGACTCGCTCCGCGTTGTCTTTGTCCCCGCGGGCTAGGCTTGCTCCTCAACGCGTATTCGCCAGCGATATGCGCCGCTGCATCGAGACCGCCAGCCTCATCTATCCCGACGCTCCCTTGGTCCTGCGCCGCAATCTGCGGGAGATGCACTTCGGCGCGTTCGAGGGGCGCGGCTTTGCGGATATGGAACATGACGGGGCCTATCGCCGTTGGGTTGATTCCGGTTGCGAGGGACCGTGTCCCGGCGGCGAGGACAAAGCGGGGTTCACGCGCCGCGTGGTCGCGGAGGTGCTCTCAATTCTGGAAGAAGAGGCCGCGCGCGGATCTGCCTGCGCGGCGATCGTCGCCCACGGTGGATGCGCCCGCGCCGTCCTGAGCGAACTTGCGCGCCCCCGGATCCCGTATTTCTCCGTCGAGGTTCCTCCCGCGGGCAGATGGCTGCTCAAGTGGGATGAAGGCCGTTTTCTCGTGCTCGCCGCGCCCGGTGAGGAGGCTCCGTGTACCTGGTTGTAGTTACAGCGCTCGCCTTTGCGCTGGACGCCGTCTTCGGTGACCCGCGCTGGCTACCGCATCCCGTGGTCGCTATGGGCAGGGCGATCTCATGGGCGGAACCGCGCCTGCGCGCCGCGTTTCCCGATAGTCCCGCCGGGCGCCGCCGTGCGGGCCGCGTGCTCGCAGCCTTCCTGCCCGCGGCGTCCTTCTGCCTCGTGTGGGCGGTCCTCGCCTTGCTCGGCGCCATCTCGCCCGTCGTGCGCTTTGCGGCGGAGGTGTATCTGTGCTATCAGCTGCTCGCCGCCTGCGAGTTGCGGCGCCAGTCCTTGGCCGTGGCCCGTGCGCTCGCCACGGGGGGCGTTGGCGCCGCCAGACGCGCCGTGGGGATGATCGTGGGGCGCGACACCTCCTCGCTCGATGCCGCCGGGTGCATTCGCGCATCGGTTGAGACCGTGGCGGAAAACGCGAGCGACGGCGTGATTGCGCCGCTGTTTTACATGATGCTCGGCGGCGCGCCGCTGGCGCTGACCTACAAGGCCGTCAACACGATGGACAGCATGGTGGGCTATAAAAACGAGCGATATCTGCATTTCGGGCGCGCGGCGGCCAAGCTGGACGACGCGGCGAATTACCTGCCCAGCCGAATCGCGGCGCTCCTGTGGGTGGCCGCGGCGGCGCTGACGGGGAACGACGCGAAGGGCGCGTGGCGAATCTGGCGGCGCGACCGGCGCAACCACGCCAGCCCGAACAGCGCGCAGACGGAGAGCGCCTGCGCCGGGGCGCTGGGCGTTCAGTTGGCCGGACCGGCGACGTATTTCGGCCAATATTACGACAAGCCGACCATCGGCGACGCGGCGCGCCCGATTGAGCCGGAGGACATCCTGCGGGCGAACCGGATGATGCGCGCGGCCGGTGTGCTGGGGCTGGTGGCGGCGGCGGGAATCAGATGGAGTTTGGGGTGAAAAAGCGATGAAGCTGGTGCATGGCGGCGATACCGTCGGCTATCGGGAGAAATACGGGCGGGACGCGCTGGATTTTTCGGCCAACGTCAGCCCGCTGGGGACGCCGGAGGCGGTGGCGCGGGCCATCGGCGCGGCGGCATATCGGGCGGATCGCTATCCCGACCCGCTCTGCCGCGAGCTTTGCGCGGCGCTCGGCGAGGCGGAAGGCGTTCCGAAGGATTGGATTCTCTGCGGAAACGGCGCGGCGGATTTGATTTTCCGGCTCGCGCTGGCCAAACGGCCAAAGCACGCGCTGGTTCTCGCGCCGACGTTCGCGGAATACGAGGCGGCGCTGGAAACGGTCGGCTGCGACGTTCGCCGCTACACGCTGAATGAGGCGAACGACTTCGCGCTGACCGGGGATGTTTTGGGTGCGATTCAGCCGCCGGTGGAGATGGTGTTCCTCTGCCAGCCGAACAACCCGACGGGGCAGGCGGCGGACAGGGCGCTGGTGCGGCGGATTTTGGCAAAATGCGAGGCGGTCGGCGCGCTGCTGGCGGTGGACGAGTGTTTTTTGGATTTTCTGCCGGACGGCGAGGCGCTGACGATGAAGCCGGATTTGGCGGCGCACGGCGGCCTGTTCATCCTCAAGGCGTTCACCAAGCTCTACGGCATGGCGGGCGTTCGGCTGGGCTACGGCCTCTGCACGGACGCGGCGCTGCTCGAGCAGATGCGGCGCGCAGGTCAGCCGTGGGCGGTCTCCGCTCTGGCGCAGGCGGCGGGGCTGGCTGCGCTGACACAGCGGGACTACGTCCGGCAGGTGCGCGCGCTGATCGAGGCGGAAAGGCCGTATCTGCTGGCGGGGCTTCGGGCGCTGGGTCTGCGCGTGATCGCGGGGCGGGCCAATTACCTGCTCTTTCGTGCGGATGAGACGCTGGGCGAGCGGCTGGAGGCGCGCGGCGCGCTCATCCGGCGCTGCGGCAACTATCCGGGGCTGGACGACACATGGTATAGGACGGCGGTGCGCACGAGGCGCGAAAACGACGCGCTTTTGGCCGCGCTGCGGGAGGTGCTGGCATGAGCAGGGCAAGACGCATCATGGTGCAGGGGACGATGAGCGGCGCGGGGAAGAGCCTGCTCTGCGCGGCGCTTTGCCGCATCTTCGCGCAGGACGGCTACCGCGTTGCGCCGTTCAAAAGCCAGAACATGGCGCTCAACAGCTTCGTCACCCGCGACGGGTTGGAAATGGGGCGCGCGCAGGTGGTGCAGGCGCAGGCCGCGGGCGTTGAGCCGGACGTGCGCATGAACCCGATTCTGCTCAAGCCGAGCAGCGACACGGGCAGTCAGGTGATCGTGGGCGGCGAGGTGCGCGGGCAGATGAGCGCGGCGGCGTATTTCAAGATGAAGCGGCAGCTCATTCCCGAAATCCTCGCGGCGTTTGACAGCCTGAGCGAGGAGGCGGATATCGTCGTCATCGAGGGCGCGGGCAGCCCAGCGGAAATCAACCTCAAGGCGGACGACATCGTGAACATGGGGCTGGCCAAGCTGGTGGACGCGCCGGTGCTGCTGGCCGGGGACATCGACCGGGGCGGCGTGTTCGCCCAGCTTTACGGCACGGTCGCGCTGCTCGAACCGGAGGAGCGCGCGCGCATCGCGGGGCTGGTGATCAACAAGTTTCGCGGCGATGTGGATATCCTGCGCCCCGGTCTGGCGATGCTGGAGGAAAAGACGGGGCTGCCGGTACTGGGCGTTGTGCCGTATCTGCATGTGGAAATCGAGGATGAGGATTCCCTCTCCGAGCGGCTGAACGCCAGGGACGCGGTCAAGCCGCTGGATGTGGCCGTCATCCGCCTGCCGCACATCAGCAATTTCACGGATTTCATCCCGCTGGAGCAGCACGAGCTGCTGGGCGTTCGCTATGTGCAGCGCGCGCGGGAGCTGGGCGCGCCCGATCTGGTGATTCTGCCGGGCACGAAGAACACGATGGAGGATTTGCTCTGGCTGCGGCAGAGCGGGCTGGAAGCGGCGGTGCGCAGGCTGGCGCAGGCGCAAACGCCGGTGCTCGGGGTCTGCGGCGGATATCAGATGCTTGGGCAGACGCTCGACGACCCGGCGGGCACGGAGAGCGGGAAGCCCATGTCGCTCGCGGGGCTGGGGCTTCTGCCGACGCGGACGACGTTTGACGCGCAGAAGCGGCGCACGCAGGTGCGCGCCGTCGCGCTGGGCGCGCCGTTTGCGGGCGCGCGGATGACGGGTTACGAAATCCACAACGGGCGGACGACGGTGAACGGGGAGCCGTTTTGCCGTCTGGAGGACGGAACGCCGGAGGGCTGCGTCTGCAAAAATGTGTTCGGCACATATCTGCACGGCCTGTTTGACAGCGGCGAGCTGACGCAGGCGCTGGTGAAGCTGTTGTGCGCGCGCAAGGGGATTTCGCCCAGGGAGACGCGCCCGACGTCGATGGCGGAATATCGGCAGGCACAGTTTGACCTGCTGGCCGACGGTGTGCGCAGGGCGCTGGATATGGGCGCGGTGTATCGCGCGATGGGGATGAACGCGCCTTAAACCTCCAGCGCGTATCCCTGCCCGCGATAGGTGCGGATTTTCGCCTGCGCCTCGATTTGAGCCAGATCATTTTCGGATAAGGAGGGAATTCATTATGAAGAAGCCGGTTTTCTTCCTCATGTTTGCGCTCGTGCTTTTAACCGTTTCCAGCGCATTTGCTTCTGAAATAGTACCTCTACAGTTCAGCTATTCGCCGATTGATTTTCCCAATATTTTTCTTTTGCCCAACGGGTACTACCAAGCAGTTTATTTTACGCCGAATTCATCAGAATTCTGGTTAGAGCAGGGACACACGGATGTTTCCAACTGTATCGTTGAGGTTTTTGATGCGTTTGGGCAGAGCGTATGGAATTTTCCCGTGCTCCAAGTAGATATCCTTCAAGAGGATGCGGACGCTTTTTTCTATCAAAACGAAGTTCGTTCTGATCGGATCGTTTTTGAATACTATTGGGATCACGTTTTCGAACGGTATGTTTCTAAGAGCTGGAGTTTTGGCGGAGAGCGACGCTTCACGTCATTCGACTCAATTCTTCAGCCGGAGGAAGCCTTTCGCTATATAGACTCCCAATATCCGTACACGCTTGAAATGTGGCCTTTTGGCGAAGGCCACAATGTACCGGCCAAGCTGACCTATGTGCTGGACGGTTCTTTCATCGAACTTCCTTTTGCGTATGGTCTTCGAGCGACAAGCATAGATTTCGATGACCGTTATTACATGATATATGAAGCGGATGATATAATCGAAGGAAAACAGGGCGCGGTGTATCTGCTGTCCTATTCGCCTGATTCGCATGAATTGGCGCAATACAAAACAGATTTATTGTCCTGTGCCGGAAACCTTGCCGTCAGCCATGGCATGCTTTTCTTTCTGCAAGAAAAAAATCAGGCAGACACGCGGGGTTATGAGCTCTATACCGCTGCGCTGGGGGATGCGAAGGAAGATGAAATCAGCTTTACGGCGACAACAGAAATCGCTCTTGCCATGGATGAGGTTGTAGAAAATGTCATCCCGTCCGGAGAACAACTCTTCTTCCTGAAAAGCAAGGCGATCAATCCGACACATTACGACAGCGAAATCTGTATATTATCCGAAGATGAAACGCTCATTCCTGTAACGAAATGGAACGGAGAAGCACGCTTTTTGAAAAACACCACCGATCTGCTTCAATTTGCTTGCGAAGATGGGAACGGCGGCTGCCAAATCGTCAAACTGTCAGAAGAAGAGGACTGTTATTTTTCCCCAAAGACAGAATAATTGGTTTTAGACCTCCAGCGCGTACCCCTGCCCGCGATAGGTGCGGATTTTTGCCTGCGCCTCGATTTGAGCCAGCTTTCCCCGCAGGGCGGAGATGTGCACCCAGATCAATTCGCTGCCCGCGTTTTCCTCGCCCCAGACGCGCCGGACGATATCCGCATAGCGCCGTCCCCTTTTGATGCAATGGAAACAGTCTACGCCGAAGCTGTGAAACAAAATGGAACACGCGCCGAACAATGTGGGAAAATTTTGAAAGCATTGCGGCGCTTTTCAAATCAATCAAAAAAACGCTCCCCATAAAGGGGAGCGCAGACGACGAATTGAGGGTCTTACAGGTTGCGGAGCTGGGCGAGGGTCGGGCTGTAATCGCGCGCCATGTGATATTCCGTGTGCAGATAGCTCGTCACTTCGCGAGAAGCGCGCCGACCGTCCAGCAGGGAGATCGCGCCGACAGAAGCCGCAAGGAAAACAACCACAAAAAGGACAGTCAGCATAATGTTGCCTCTCTTTCAAACATTCAAAACCATGAAGGATTATGACGGCTCGGACGAGTGCGCCAAGCCCTGAAATCGAGGATATTATAGCATGGAAAAAGCGATTTGTACACTGTTTTTTCTGAAAATATCAAGAAAAATTTGCGTGTCTCCAAAAATTCACGGCGGTCAGTCGAAAAACCAAAACGACCAAAAATTTGCAGGAAACAAGAAATAAAAATGCAGGAAAAACCGGCTGAAACCGCCGCGCGGACGTTTGAGGCTGACTGAAACGAAAAAAAAGATACGTGCGCGGCATAAATTGTGCTATAATGTGAAAAAACGGGAGGCGCAATGAATGAAGAAAAACATCAAACCCGAAAAGAAGATTCCCCCCTATCAAAATAAGACGACGCTGACGGTGTATCTCGTGCTCCGCGCGCTGGTGATTTTCGTGCTCGTCCGCGCGGCGCTGCGCCGTGATTTTGAGAGCGTGTTCATGTGCAGCCTGACGCTGGTGCTGATGATTCTGCCGAGCTTCTTTTCCCGCAAGCTGCACGTCGAATTGCCCACCACGCTGGAAGTGATCATCCTGCTGTTCATCTTCGCGGCTGAAATACTGGGCGAGTTGAACAGCTTCTACATCCGCGTGCCGCATTGGGATACGATGCTGCATACCATCAACGGCTTCCTGTGCGCGGCCATCGGCTTTGCGCTGGTCGATTTGCTCAACGAGAGCGAGCATTTCTCCTTCAAGCTCTCGCCGGTCTATTTGGCGATTGTCGCGTTCTGCTTCTCAATGACGGTCGGCGTGATGTGGGAGTTTTTTGAATACACCGGCGACCGCGTGATGAAGCTGGACATGCAGAAGGATACGGTCGTTAGCAGCATTTACACCGTCGAGCTCGATGAGACGCGGAGCAACAAGGTTGTGGCGGTCAAGGATATCGCGGATGTGATCATCGTCCATTCCGACGGCTCGCAGGAGGCGCTGGGGCTGGGCGGCTATCTGGATATCGGCCTGAATGACACGATGAAGGATTTGATGGTGAATTTCCTCGGCGCGGTCGTGTTCTCCATCATCGGGTATTTCTACGTCAAGGAGAAGGGCAAGGGCGATTTTGCCGCGCAGTTTATCCCGCGCGTGAAGCACGGGCAGAGGGCTGAGGAATAAATGGGGCAGATCACCACAAACGCCATCGTGCTGCGGCGCGCCGATTACCGCGAGAACGACCGCATGCTCACGCTGTTTTCCCCGACGCTGGGGCGGATTGACGCGCTCTGCCGGGGATGCAGGCGGCAGAAAAGCCCGCTGATGGCGGCCAGCGAATTGTTTTGCTCGGGGGAGTATGTGCTCTATCAGGCGCGGGAGAGAACGACGGTGATCTCCTGCCAGATTGCGGACAGCTATTATCCCCTGCGGGCGGATTACGAGCGGCTTTCGCACGGCGTTTACGCGCTGGAGCTTTGCGGCGCGGCGGTGCAGCCCGCGCAGGAGAACGAGCGGCTGTTTCTGCTGCTGCTCCGCGCGCTGGCGTATCTCAGCTATGACACGGTCGCGCCGCGCCGGGTGACGGCGGTGTTTCTGATGGGCATGATGTCGCTGCTGGGGTTCAGGCCGCAGGTCGGGCGATGCGCGCAATGCGGCACGCCGATCGCGCTGGACGGACGGGCGGATGACGATTACGCGGCGTATTTCGGCGCGCAGGCGGGCGGCGTGCTCTGCGAGCACTGCGGCGCGGGCGGCGGCGTTCGGCTGACGGCCGACGAGGTGCGCTATTTACAGGCGATCATGCGGCGCGGGCTGGAAACGCTCTCGGAGGCGGGCGCGTGTTCGGATGCGCTCTTCGGGGCGCTGCGGCAGATGGCGCAGGAGCGGCTTGGCGTGCAGATTCGCTCGGAGAAGCTGCTGTAACGCCTTCGGCCTTTCCAGAAGACAAATACGAAGGCCGCTCCGTTTAGAGCGGTCACGACAAAGCCATGACGGAAGGAGTTTAGCCGTATGGATGCGCAGAAGCTGGAAAAATTGCAGACATGGGTGAAGGAATCGAGCCGGATCGTGTTTTTCGGCGGCGCGGGCGTGTCCACGGAAAGCGGTATTCCGGATTTTCGCGGCGAGGACGGGCTGTATCGCCAGCGATATGCTTATCCGCCGGAAACCATCATTTCGCACTCGTTCTATGTGCATCACCCGGAAATCTTCTTTGATTTTTACCGGAACCGCATGCTCTATCCGAACGCGAAGCCCAATGTCGTCCATCAAAGGCTCGCCCAGTGGGAGCGGGAAGGAAGACTGCTGGCTGTCGTCACCCAGAACATCGACGGGCTGCACCAGATGGCGGGGAGCCGGAACGTCTATGAGCTGCACGGCAGCGTGCATCGTAACACCTGCCAGAAGTGCGGCGCGCGGTATACGCTGGCGCAGATGCTGACGCTCGGCGATGTGCCCAAGTGCCCCAAGTGCGGCGGGCGGGTGAAGCCGGACGTCGTGCTCTACGAGGAAGGGCTTGACCCGCTGACGATCAGCGGGGCGCTCGACGCGATTCGCCGCGCGGATCTGCTGATTGTCGCCGGAACGTCGCTGACGGTGTACCCCGCCGCCGCGTTCCTCGACGAATACCCCGGCAACCGGCTTGTGCTCATCAATAAGACCGTTACGCCAAGAGATGATATCGCTAACCTTGCGCTGCATGAAAAGCTGGGCGAGGTTTTCCAAAACTTGTAAAATTTTTTAATCAAGTGAAATTTTCCACTTCCTGCGCTCGTCTTTATGAGTAGAGATGCGGGAAGGGCTTTTTGCATTCCCCGAAAAAAGGAGGATAAGACATGAATGGGAAAATCGGATTGTTGGTTTTGGCAGTGAGCCTGATGATCAGCCAGACGGCGCAGGCCGGACAGTGGACGGGTGCAATCCCGACGCAGACGCGCGCGGATTGGGCGGCGGAGTATGATACGCCGACGGTCGGCCCGGCCGCAACGCGCGGCATGGCGGAACTGCTGGATCAGCCGAATGGAAACGTGATCATGACCTATTATCCCAACGTGCGCGTTCGGGTTTTGGATGTGGAGGGGAAATGGGTTCGCGTGCGGGTGGGAGATGAAGACAACGGCAGTCTGACGGGTTATATGAATGTCTATGTTCTGGCGTATACCGAGGATGGCATCCGCACACTGTTGGGCCGAATCACTTCGTATGCGTCAACGGGCGAGGTCAGGGTGATGAAGGCATGCGACGCACAATCCGAAGAAATCGCGCGGACGAACTTGGGCTGGACGCAGATTTTGGGCTGCAACAACGGCTGGATTCATGTACGGACGTTGGATGTGCCGGAAAAAACCGGATTTGTAAAAGGCACCCTTGAAGATTACAAATTCGTTCAGGACGACGCCATCGGTTACTGTATCACAGAGCCGAAGGACGACGAGCTTTCCTATGAAAAAGCTGTGGAAGAAGCAAAGCGGATTTTGCTTGAACAGCAAACGCCGTATAACGGCAGCGAAGAACCCGTGACGCGGGAATTGCTGGATGCGTGCAGCACATGGGTGCAGTGCAATTATATCCCGCAGAATGAAGCGCCGCTTACGTATATGGTTTCTTTTTATTCAACGGATGAGATGCGCAGGGACGGTATGCCGGATATTTATACAGTGATCGATTTGAAGGTCGATGGGAATCAGGTTGTCGGATTTGGATTTGGAAACGGTTGAAGATTGGTTTTTATCAAAAACGTAAGAGAAGCGGCGCTCCTTTTGACGGGAACGCCGCTTCTTTCCGTAAATAATACTTTTCTTCTTTGATTGCGTAGCAATCAAAAGGTGGGAAATCCAAGAACCTCAGGTTCTTGGTGGGGTTTGGGGCAACACCCCAACGTTTCCCAACGTCTCCCCTTAGTACGTGTAGTTCTCCACGTCCACCTTGTCCGGGTTCGTGTAGGGCGCGAGGGTGGAGATCATCTTCATCGGCGCGCCGGAATTGTTGACGACATAGTGAATCTCGCCCGGCTCGATGTGGATCATCTGCCCCGGACGCAGGTGGTTCACCACGCCGTCCACGACGATATCCACCTCGCCCTCGAGAATGTAGAAATTCTCTTCCATGACGTTGTGATAGTGCGCCTTGAAATCCTGACCGGCCTGAAACTGCACGAGCGCAAAGTTCATGCGCGGGCCCTTCATCAGGTACTTGGGGCCGCTGTCGCCAAAGCGATACTCTTTATCCTCTTCGTTTACGATATACATATTGTTTTCTCCCTTTCGTGTGATTGATGATATGGGGGTTGAGATCAGACGCCCGGCGCCGCCCACATGTAACGGGTGATGCGGTCGTCTGCGATTTGCAGCTCGCGCGCGTACATCTTCCGCCAGTCCTCATAGAGTTTCATGTAGGTCGCGTGGTTCTCCATGTTCGGCTCAAAGCGGCGCTCGATATGCACGAGCTTCTTCGCCGTCGCGGAGATATCCGGGAACAGGCCGACGCCGTGACCCGCCATGATGGCCGCGCCCAGCGCCGTCGCCTCCTTGACGTTCGGCACATTCACCGGAATGCCCAGCACGTCGCAGAGAATCTGGCACCAGAGCTCGCTCTTGGACGCGCCGCTGGCGAACACGACCTCCTTGGGAATGTTGCCGGTGGATTCGCGGACGAGCTGCATGTGGCCATAGGTGACCATCGCGGTGTTTTCCATGATGGCGCGATAGAAGGTATAGCGGTTGAACTTGTCCGGGTCGAAATCGAAGTTGATGAACATCGGGCTGGCATGCCGCCAGGAGATGTAGTTCATCACATCCGAGAAGGCGCACATCATGCCGTAGCAGCCGGCGGGGATATCCTTGGCCTTTTCGTTCATCAGGTCATACGGATCGCGGCCGGTGGTCTTGGAAAGCTCCTTCTCATACTGGCAGAACGCATCGCGATACCAGCGCATGACCATGCCCGGCTTGAAAGCCAGCGCCTCATACTGCCAGATTCCGGGGACGCTGTGGCAGTTGACGCGGACGCGGCAGTGCTCGTCGGTCTTGGCCTCGTCGGTGTTGTATTCATACTGCCAGAAGCTGCCGCCGAAGATGGCCGCCTGATTCGCGTCCACCACGCCGACGCCCACGCAGCCGAGCTGCGCGTCGCCGCCGCCCGCGACGACCGGCGTGCCCTCGGCGAGACCGGTTTCCTCGGCGCCCTTCGCGCCGACCTGCGCGACGACCGTGCCGCACTCGGAAATCTTCGGGAAGATGCCCGTCTTGAGGCCGATGGAAGCGGCGATTTGATCGTCCCAGTCGCGCGCCTTCAGATCAAAGATGCCGGTGGTGCAGGCGTTGGAGGGCTCGGAGGAGAACACGCCCGTCATTTTGTAGATGAGCCAGTCGTTGAACATGGTGCACATCGCGGTCTTTTCATAGACCTCGGGCATCTTGTTCTTGACCCAGAAGAGGCGGGGGAGCGCGCCCAGCGCATAGGTCTGGCCGGACTCGCGGTAGATCTGCTTTTCAAGCTCCGGGTTCATGTGCACGAGCTGCGCCACTTCGTCGTCGCTGCGCGCATCGACGTTGGCGCAGGCCCAGATTTCCTGGCCGTCCTTGTCGTAGAGGACGATGCCCTCGCGCATGCAGGTGGTGGAAACGGCGGCGATGTCGTGCGGATCGACGCCGGTCTGCTCGATCACGCCGCGGATGCAGCCGCGGGCGAGATCCCAGTTGTGCACCCAATCAAAATCCATGCTGCCGGGGTAGCGGGGGTCTTCGCGGTGCGTCCATTCCTGCTGGACGCAGCCAAGCTGCTCGCCCTCGAGGCTGAACAGCACGGCGCGGACGCTGCCAGTGCCCGCATCGACGGCCATAAGCGTTTTTGCCATTGAAATCATCCTTTCAAATGCGTTGGTTTGTCGTTATATCAGGGGCGGTCACTCGCCCTTGAGAAGCAGAGCTGCGGTCGGCTCATCGGTGATGAGCACGTCGAGGTAACCGCCGCGCAGCACGGCGCGGATGGCTTCCACCTTTTGCGCGCCCGCGGCAAGCCCGACGACGTTATCCATCGCGCGGAGCTTTTCAAGCGGCGTGGAGATCAGGCGATCCTCGATGTCGCTGGGGATCAATTCGCCGTTTTCATCGACGAAGTGGCAGAGCACGTCGCCGACCGCGCCGGACATCTTGAGCCGGAAAAGCTCGTTTTGGGTGATGATGCCGGAACGGACGATGGTCGCCGTTTCGTGCATCGCGCCGATGCCCACCAGCGTGAAGGAGGAGAGCGCCGCCATGCGGATGATTTCGCTGACGGAGGCCTCCGCGCGCATCGCCGCCGCCATCTCGTGGGAGGAGGCGAGCAGCGGCGCGGGCATGAGATAGAGCCGCGCGTTGAAGATATTGCTCCGGCCGTTGGGCAGATAATAGGAAACGCCGCCCGTCAGAGAGATGCAGGTGACGGGGGTTTGCACCATCGTCGCCAGATGGTTCAGCGTTCGGCTGAGCGTGTCGCCGTAGCCGACGTTGATGCAGGCGCTTTCGCTGAGGCGGTCGGCGACGTACATCGCGCCCGCGCGGGCGATGGATTCGTTGAGCTGCCCCTCCTGCTCGGCCTCCGGGATGATGAAGACGTCGTTCAGATGATATTTCTGCATCAGCTCGCGGCTCTGCTGCATCATCCCCACGCTGTCCGACCGGAGGCGGAACTGGATGACGCCGCTTTGCCGGGCGGCGTCCAGCAGCTTGATGACGCGCATGCGGCTGATGGAGAGGCGGTCGGCGATGGCCTGCTGGGTCATATTTTCAAAATAATAATACCATGCGGCCTTGACCATCAGCGCATCTTCATAATGAACGGCGTTATTCATGGCAGCTCCGTTTCCCACCGAAAACGATGAAACAAATTTCAAAATGCAAAACAAAAGTTCACACAAAAAAGTATAGCACCGAATAAAGCAGATGTCAATTCTTTTGCAAAATAAACGGCGGTTTTGAAAAAGAAGCGTACCGTTTTCAAAAACCGAGAAAAATATATTGACAAAGTGCACAGATGCGTCTACAATGGAGGCAACAAAAGATTGTGCAACGAGCAAACCTTTGTAATCGCAAAACGCAGGAGTATATGATATGGCCACAAAGAATACGACGGCCCCGCGCCTTGAGGTCAGGGGGATTCGCAAAACGTTTGGGCAGAACGCCGTGCTCAAGGGGATCAACCTGAGCGTGGATGCAGGCGAGGTTGTCGCGCTGATCGGCGGCAACGGCGCCGGCAAATCGACGCTGATGAAGATCATCATGGGCATTTACACATGCGACGAGGGCGACATCCTGATCGACGGTCAGGCGGTCAAGCTGGGCAAGCCGGCCGCTTCTCTGGCGCAAGGCATCTATCTGGTGCCGCAGGAGCCGATGCTTTTCCCGAACATGACGGTTCTGGAAAATATTCTGATGGGCTTCAACGAGAACGAGGGCGAGCTGAAAAAGCGCCTGAACGAGTGCATGAAGGAGCTCAACTTCGATTTGAACCTTCAGCGCAAGGCGAACACGCTCTCCATCGCCGAGCAGCAGCTTGTCGAGCTTCTGCGCGGCATGATGCGCAACGCGCGCATCCTGATTCTGGACGAGCCGACCAGCTCGCTGACCTTCAACGAGGTGCAATCCCTGTTCAAGACGGTGGAGGATCTCAAAAAGAAGGGCATCGCGATCATCTATATCACGCACCGCCTCACCGAGGTCTTTGAAATCGCAACCCATGTCGCCATCATGCGCGACGGTGTGATTACGCTGGAAGGCCCGGTCGGGAACTTCACCAAGGAGATGCTGATTCAGGGCCTGCTGCCCAACGACGCGCAGAACGCTCAGCAGGCGGAAAAGGCGTATGTGCCGGTGGATTACGCGCACCTCAAGCCGGTCATGCAGGTGAAGGATTTCAGCGGCTACGGCTTCAGCAACATCACCTTCGACCTGTATCCGGGCGAAATCCTCGGCATTGCGGGCGTCGTCGGCGCAGGCCGCACGGAGCTCATCAGCACCATCTTCGGCCGCGACAAGACGCTCGGCGGCAAGGTCATTCTGGACGGCCGCGACATCACGGGGCTGCCCACCAAGAAGGTTTTGGAGGCCGGCATCAACTTCGTGCCGGAAGACCGTCACTACCACGGCATTTTCAAAATCCGCTCGATTTCTTCCAATACGACCTCCGCGCTGCTCAACGGCAAGGACGTCGGCGCGGTGAACATGAACCGCCGCCGCCAGAGCGAAATCGCGCAGAAATACGTCAAGGATTTCAGAACGAAGATCGTTTCGCTCGAGGATCAGATCGGCAGCCTCTCCGGCGGCAACCAGCAGAAGGTGGTCATCGCCCGCGCGCTGTCCACGAATCCGAAGGTCGTCATTCTCGATGAGCCGACCCGCGGCATTGACGCGGCGGCTCGCGGCGACGTTTACAACATCATTCGCCAGCTCAAGGACGCGGGCGTGGCCGTGCTGATGGTCTCCTCCGACATGGAAGAGGTCGTCGAGCTGGCCGACCGCGCGGTTACGGTGTTCCAGGGACGGATCAACGGCGAGTTCAGCCGCGAGGAAATCACGCAGGATGCTCTCACCAGCGCCTCCTTCGGCATTGCGCATGAGAGGAAGGTGTGAGGAAAATGAAGAACCTGTTCAAAGCCCGGTGGATGACCAGCCTGATCTTCCTGATCGCGCTGTTTGTCATCACCGGCATCGCGGCGCCCGGATTTTTGACCTACGACAACATCGTCACCTGCTTTAACACGGCGACGATGTACACGCTGCTGGCCGTCGGCATTGCGTTCGTCATTATGACGGGCGAGATCGACGTTTCCATCGGCGCGACCCTCGGCCTGACCGCCGGTATGACGGGTCTCATCGCTCAGCAGGACGGAAGCATCCCGAAGATGCTGCTGCTGTGTCTGGCGACGGGCGCGGCCATCGGTCTGGTCAACGGCGTCGGCGTTTCGTATTTCGGCGTGCCGTCGCTGATTTTCACCCTCGGCACAAACAGCGTGGTTCGCGGCCTGATCTACATCATGTCCGGCGGACGCACGATTGAAAACTTCGGCGGCGCGATTTCCAGCTACGGCAACAAGACCGTGTTCGCGGGCGTGACGCTCTACTATGCGATTGCGGTGGTGCTGGTTGCGATTTCGCATCTGGCGCTGACGAAGACCCGGAAGGGCAAGTATTTCATCGCGGTCGGCGACAACGCGGGCGGCGCGAATCTGGTCGGCATCTCCGTGCTGGGCACGAAGATTCTGGCGTATGTGCTCTGCGGCCTGTTCGCGGGTCTGGGCGGCTTCGTGTTCGCCTCCAAGTACGGTCAGGTGATGACCGTGGCCGGAAACGGCTACGAGATGACCGCCATCGCGGCCTGTGTGCTCGGCGGCATTTCGCTCTCCGGCGGCTTGGGCAACGTGGTCGGCGCGGCCATCGGCGCGGTGATCATGTCCTCCATCGGCCGACTGCTGGTCTTCATCGGCCTGCCGTCCACCTACAACAACACCATCACCGGCACGATGCTGATCGTCATCGTCGTCATCGACGCGCTGGCGCAGCGCCGCTCCATTGAAATGACTCGCAGAAAGCGCCTTCTGTCCAGAACGGCGGATCAAGAAGGAGGCGCGAAGGCATGAAGGACATGCTGAAAAAGGTTTTTAAGCACTGGGAAATGTTTCTGGTGATCTTCCTGATTCTGGAATTTGTGGTGTTCGGCGCGGCCAACCCGAAGTTCCTGCGTCCGCAGTCCATTATGAACAGCATCGTCAACTACATCAGCGTCTGCATCATTTCGCTGTTTGTCACGATGGTCATGATTACCGGCGGCATTGACATTCAGGCGCCCGCCATCATCGGCCTGAGCAGCATCATCATCGGCGTGCTCTGGAGCGACGCGGGGCTGAACATCTGGGCGGCCGTGGCGATTGCCGTGGTGGTCGCCGCGCTGTGCGGCGCGCTCTCCGGCTTCTTCGTCGCCTACTGCGGCGTTCAGCCGATGGTCGTCACCCTGGGCGGCAGCTTCCTGTATTCCGGCATTGCGCTGATGGTTTCCGGCATGTCCGCGACCCCGGCGTATCAGGGCATCGGCGGCTTCCCGGCGAAGAACGAGGCGGGCAAATTCGTCGGCTTCCGTTTCCTCGGCAAGGGCAACATCTTCGGTATTCCGACGCAGATCGTCATTTATGTCGTGCTCATCCTGCTGTGCATGTGGATTCTCCACCGCACCAAGTACGGCGAGCGCCTGTTCCTGATCGGCGTAAACCCGCAGGCCGCGGAATACTCCGGCATCAACACCCGCGCGACCATTATGAGCACCTACGTCCTCTCGGCGGTGAGCGCCGCGATTGCGGGCACGCTGCTGACCGCGAACGTCAACTCCGCGAAATACGACCTCGGCTCCGGCTATACGCTGGCCATCATCACCGCCGTCGTGCTCGGCGGTACGCTGAACACGGGCGGCAAGGGCAGCATCATCGGCACGGTGCTCGCGTCGCTGATTATCTGCATCCTGCGCTACGGCCTGCCGCTCTGCTTCGGCGTGAGCACGCAGAACCTCGATCTGCCGATCGGCCTGATTCTGGTTGTGGTCGTTCTGGGGCGCGAAATCGCCGGTCAGCACATGCTTTCTCGCCTGTTCAAAAGGAAGAAAGGCTGAATGTCACGCATTTCAGGGGGCGCCGTTGAGCACCTCTTGAGATAAATAAAACGTAGGAGGAACCCAAACATGAAAAAGATCCTGTCTATGCTTCTCGTGCTGTGCATGGCTCTGACGCTGTGCTCCGCCGCTTTTGCCGAAGGCAAGAGCCCGGTGGATGGCATGACCGTCGCCTTCATCCCGAAGGTTTCCGGCAACTCGTTCTTCGAGGCCGCGAATGACGGCGCGCAGAAGTACGCGAAAGAGTGGGGCCTGACCGTTGATTACATCGGCGCCCCGACCGCTGACGTCACCACCCAGCTGGAGCTGATCCAGCAGGCGATCGACAAGGGTGTGGACGCGATCTGCATCTCTTCCGTTGACGCGACCGGCCTGGATGAGAAGCTCCAGGAAGCTCAGGACGCGGGCATCTATGTCAGCACCTGGGACTCCGACGTTTCCCCCAACGCCCGCGCGCTGATGGTTTCCCAGGGCACCGCGGACGTGCTTGGACCCATGCTGGTTGACATGGCCGTTGAATCCCTCAAGGAGCGCGGCGTGGACGTGAACGGCGAAGTCAAGTACGTCTGGCACTTCTCCAACCCGTCCGTGTCTGACCAGAACTCCTGGTACGTCGCCGGCGACGCTTACATCAAGGAAAAGTATCCGACTTGGGTTGCGGTGCACGATCCGTACTACTCCAACCAGGATCCGGCTCAGTCCGTCAGCGTTGGCGAGTCCATCCTCGACGCGTATGCTGACGTCGATGCGATCATCTGCAACGACTCCACCGCTCTGCCGGGTCAGTGCAAGGCCGCGGAGAACAAGGGTCTGACCGCGAAGGACATCACCATCACCGGCTTCTGCACCCCGTCCGGCATGACCTCTTACCTGGAGAACGGCATCTGCACCCGCTGGGGTCTGTGGGATTGCGGCATCCAGGGCGCGATGGGCTGCTACCTCGCCGCTTACATCTCCGCGGGCAACACCGTGAAGGTCGGCGATAAGATCGACATCCCGTCCATCGGCACCGTCGAAGTGCTGGCCAACGACGCGCTCGTCGCCGGTCAGGAGACTGCTGCGGAGAACAACGGCGTCGTGCTGCTGCCGGAGCGCGTTGTCTTCACGGCGGAGAACGTGGCGGATTACAACTTCTAATCCCAAACATGGCATCTCCAAGGAGGAACCCTTCGGGGCTCCTCCCTTTGTGGTGGAGGCCGCGGCATGACGCGGCGTTCGCCTCTGTTAGAAGCTCACAAATGGACCGTTTTCAGAAAGGAAGATTGATTCCAATGGCAGATAAGGACGGACTGAAGGTCGCGAAGGATTATCATACGGATGTTCCGTTTGGCAATCAGGGCAGCTTCCACGTGAAGGGCGCGAATAACACGGATTGGGGCATGAAGCGCCACCTTTCCAATATCTTTGACCCGGTCAGCGGCAACACCGTGATGTTCGCGTTTGACCATGGCTACTTCATGGGCTCGACCGCCGGTCTGGAGCGTCTGGATCTGGTGATCCCGAAGCTTCAGGAGCAGGTGGATGTGTTCATGGGCACCCGCGGCGCGATTCGCACCTGCGTGTCCCCGACCTTCAAGAAGGGCATTGCGCTGCGCGTGACCAGCGGCTCCTCCATGATTAACGACGACCTGAGCCACGAGTGCCTGGCCGTGGATGTGGAAGACGCGATCCGCATGAACGCGGACTGCATGGCGGTTCAGACCTTCATCGGCGCGGACGGCCAGCTCTCCTCCATCGACAACCTGAGCCGCTGCATCAACGCGGGCATGCGCTACAGCATCCCGACGCTGGGCGTTGTGGCCGTCGGCAAGGACATGGAGCGCACCGACCGCTTCTTCAAGCTCGCGACCCGCATCGTGGCCGAGATGGGTGTGCAGCTCGTCAAGACCTACTACTGCGACAACTTCGAGGAAGTCGTCGCGGCCTGCCCGGTGCCGATCGTCGTCGCCGGCGGCAAGAAGCTCCCGGAGGATGAGGCGCTGACGCTGGCGTATCGCTCCATTCAGGGCGGCGCGCGCGGTCTGGATATGGGCCGCAACATCTTCCAGAGCAATCACCCGGTCGAGATGGCGAAGGCGATTCGCATGATCGTTCACCAGAAGGCGACCGATAAGGAAGCGTTCGAGTTCTACACCGACGCGATCCACACCAAGTAATTTACGCCAAATTACAACAAAGGAGGCTGCAAGGCAAATTCTGCTTTGCAGCCTTTTCCTTTCAGGAGGAAGGGGCGGAGCCCCAAAAGGAGCTGCACACATGATTACGCAAATTCTCGCCAAGGTTCTGCCCGTGCTGGTGATGATCGCGCTCGGCCGCCTCTGCGCGACAAAGCGCATTTTAAGCGACGACCAGCATGCGGGGCTGAAAAACATCATCGGCGACATTCTGCTGCCGGTCGTGCTGTTTCAGGCGTTTTTCACCGCCGAATACGGCAGGCGGATGCTGCTGGTGTTCGTGCTGGTGTTCGCCGGATACGGCGCGGCGCTGGCGGCGGGTTACGGCCTGCGCCGGTTCGTGAAGCCGTATGACCGCTTCATGCCGCTGCTGATGACCAACGCGGAGGGCGGCATGCTCGGCTATGCGCTCTATGCGCTGCTCTGCGGCGCGGATCAGACCAAGACATACGCCATGGTCGATATCGGCCAGACGGTGTTCGGCTATACCGTCTTTTTGACGGCGCTCAAGGCGGCGGGCGGCGAAAAGATGTCGCCCAAGTTCATCGTCAAAAACATGCTGACCAACAAGGCCTGCATCGGCATGCTGCTGGGCATTGTTCTGGGCGCGCTGGGCGTACATAAGGCCATCGACGGCACGGCGGCGGGGGAGATCGTGGCCTCGCTGCTGAGCTTCATCACCGCGCCGACCTCCGCGCTGATTCTGATTGTCATGGGCTATCAGCTTCACGCCAGCCGCGCGCTTCTCCGCCCGGTGCTGACGACGATGGGGCTTCGGCTGGGCGTGCTGGCCGTCGTCTGCGCGGCGGTTTCGGGAATTCTGTTCGCCGTGATTCCGTTTGACAAGGGGCTGCTGCTGGCGCTGATGCTGCAATATACGCTGCCCGCGCCGTTCATCATCCCGCTGTTCGCCGACCTTGGCGACGACGCGGAGTATGTTTCCACCACGCTGTCGCTGGGCACGGTGCTGGCCGTCGTGCTGTTCTTCTTCCTCGCGGCGTTCAGTCTGGCATAAGCCTTGGCAAGGGCTTGCGAATCGTATGGCCGAGCGCTGAAAGCCGAAAAGGATTAAATCAATTTGAGCATAGCGAAAAAGTCCGGACAGAAAACTGTTCGGGCTTTTCGCGTTTCTCGCTTTATGGTATAATTCGGAGGTGTAGATGAACGATAAATCGGAATTTGATGAAGGAGATGGTGAATATGTTGTGGCCTATTTGTGGCGGAATCATAATTTTTGCATTAGGTATGTTTATCTTTTTGAAGCCAGACTTAGTATGGAAATTGACAGAAGAATGGAAATCTTATCGGGCAGATGAACCGTCTGAATTCTACTTAAAAGTCACAAAAATTGGTGGTATTTCATTTGCCCTGTTTGGAATTATTATGATTACGCTCCCATTTATTTTAGAGTGATAAATTCCGGCTTATCGAACCGATCAAATTCCTTTAGAAACGAAGGAACGCATTTCAAAGCGCCAAGCGGGGACGGCATGCGTTCTGCGGCGTTTTGCGCTCTGTCGGTAGAAGAAGGTTCGGGCTTTTCGCGTTTCCCGCTTTATGGTATAATTCGGATGTGTAGATGAACGATAAATCGGGATTTGACGAACTGGTAATCAGCTTGAATTTTTGATATTCATCGTCTATGACGTTGTAATAAATACAACTATGAAAGGGTGGTTCATTATGAAAAATAATAATTTGGGTGTGTGGAGGACGCACGGTAAATAATCCTCCAAAACTATAATTATGGAGGACACAAGATGATATTAGAAACATTACTTCCTCAATTAGAATTTCAATCTAACATTGAGGATGCAGTAAAGCAAAAAATGATTAAAAGTAGGCGGCAAGTTGAAGAAATCGCAGCAACCGCCTACAGTAGCAACGATTTTGATTTTTTGCTACGAAAGCGAATGCCACTAACTCGCTTGGTAGTAGTTATATATTTATTGACGCAAAAGTATGTCGAGTATAAAGCCATTGGTGTAACAGATGAAATTATTTTGGATACTTTTAGAGATGTCTCATTGCGGGCAAACTTGTACTATAAACAGCATGGAAAAGTTGGCATTTCTAAAGATGATGTTGTTTGGTTTCGCCACATTATGAATGTGCACATTTTCAAGATTGGAGTATTGCAATATCAAACATTCAATATGGTTTATTTGGACGAGGAAACCATTGGCGAGCCTTATATGGTGTTTACACAAGAACAGAAACGAATATTGCCCAACGGCTCACCCGTGATAAATTGCCATATTCAAAAAGGTGCGAATATTAGTGATAGCTTAGTCAAGAAATCTTTTGACCAAGCCAAGGTGTTTTTCAAGGATCGCTTTCCATCTACAGAGTATAAAGCTTTTCTTTGTTATTCTTGGTTACTCTATCCTCCGATGCTAAACATGCTTCCAAAGGATTCGAATATCAAGCAGTTTGCAAAACACTTTTCTATCATTGGTGCGTGCAACGATTCGGAACAGGCCAAAGAGAATTTATTTGATTATGGCAAGCATAATCTACCTTGCAAACCAACAGCTCTACAAAGGATCGCGAAAGAACACAAAGAACTTCTTGGTTATGGGTGTGGAGTAATTATGCTTTAGAGCGCAGAGACTTCCGGTTTATCGAACCGATCAAATCCCTTTAGAACCGAAGGAACGCATTTCAATGCTCCGAGCGGGGACGGCATGTACCCTGCGGCGTTTCGTTCTTTGTCAGCCGAAAAAGAAAAAACCGACCGAAGAAATGACAATCGGTCGGTCTTGCTGTTTTATCGCGCCGCCAATTCCTCCGGCGTATAGCGCGGCCGGATTTTCTTTTTCCAAAGCACCGCGAAGATCACCACCAGCACGAGGAAGGTCAGCGTCCACGAAACGGGGTAGGAAATCATCAGGCAATCCATCGTGCGGTTGGCCGCGAATATCGTCATCACCCAGAAAATGCGGAACACGCACGCGCCCATCAGCGAGACGATCATCGGCAGCAGCGAATAGCCGACGCCGCGCAGAACGCCGGTCATCACATCCATGATGCCGCAGAGGAAATACGGGCCGCAGACGATGTATATGCGGTTCAGGCCGACCTGAACCACCGCCGGGTCCGGCGAATAGAGCCCCAGAAGCTGTGTGCCAAAGACACAGGAGAGCACGCCGAAGACCACGCCGAAGGAAAGCGCCCAGAACAGGCTGACATACATCGAGCTGAGCACGCGGCGCGGCTTGCGCGCGCCGATGTTCTGCCCGGCAAAGCAGGTGACGGCCTGCTGGAATGTGTTCATTGCCTGATAGACGAAGTTGCCGACGTTTGCGCCCGCGGCGTTGCCCGCGATGACGATAGAGCCGAAGCTGTTCACCGAGGACTGGATGACGACGTTGGAGAGGGAGAACATACAGCTCTGAATCCCCGCCGGAAGGCCGATCTGGATAATCATGCGCATGATGTGCGGCTTGATGGCGAGGCGGTTGAGGTGAAGCTGCGTCGGGCCGTCCATCAGCATCAGCGAGCGCGTGACCAGCGCGGCCGAGACCGCCTGTGAAATGATCGTCGCCAGCGCGACGCCCGCCACGCTCATCTTGAACCCGATGACGAACACCAGATTCAGCCCGGCGTTGATGACGCCCGCAATCGTCAGGAAATACAACGGACGCTTGGTGTCGCCGACCGCGCGGAGCACCGCCGCGCAGAAGTTATAGAGCATCTGCACCGGCATGCCGATAAAGATGATGCGGATATACAGCTCGGCGAGGTCGATCACGTCCTCCGGCGAACCCATGATTTCAAGCAGCGGGCGCGCGGCCGCAAAGCCGACGACCGCCAGCGCCGCGCCGCCCACGAGGGAGAGCAGCACCGCGGTGTGAACCGTTTCACAGACGCGCTCCGCGTCCTTCGCGCCGGTGAAGCGCGCGACCAGCACGTTGACGCCGATGGAAAGGCCGACGAACAGGCTGATAATCATGTTGTTCAGCGCGCCGACCGAGCCGACAGCCGCCAGCGCCTCGTTGCCCGCGAAGCGGCCGACCACGATGGTATCCGCCGCGTTGAAGAGAAGCTGCAAAATGCCGGACAGCATGATCGGCAGCGAAAAAAACAGCACCTTGGTCAGAAGGGAGCCTTCCGTCATATCCATGGTGCGGTGTGCGTGTGATTTGAACATAAGCGTCTCCTGTACATCAAAACCCAAAAAGAAAAAACATACACAGTCTATTATAGCACAGATTCGGCAAAAGTTAAGAGAAGTTTGGATAATTGTAAAAAATACGAAAAAAATAAAAACGCCCCGCGCAGACAGTAGATAAAAAAGCGATTCTCCCCAGAAGTGAGAGAGAATCGCCCTTTCTATAAGCTGAAAGAATACGAAAGGCGGAGAAGATCAGCCGATGAAGCCGGGGATGAAGAGCGGCAGATACACAATCGCGAGGAAGACGACGATCAGGCCGATGAGGTAGGGGACGACGGCCTTGGATATCTTCTCCAGCGACAGCCCCGTAATGCCCGAGGCCACGAACAGGTTGATGGCGACCGGCGGGGTAATCATGCCGATGGCGATGCCGACCACAAAGAGGATGCCGAAGTGCAGGGTGGAAATGCCCAGCGCGCGCACCAGCGGCAGGAAAACCGGGGTCAGGATGATGATTGCGGAGGACGTTTCCATAAACACGCCCGCGACCAGAATAATCAGGGAGATCAGGAAGAGGATGACGTATTTGTTGGTGGAGACGCTCAGCACGGCGGAGGAGATGGCTTCCGGAATCTTCCAGTTGGCCAGCGCCCAGCCGAACGGGCCGCTGCACGCGATGATAATCATAATGACGGCGCTGGTCTTCGCGGAGCCGAGCATCGTCGTATAGAGCTTTTTGAGGCTCATGTCGCGATAGACAAACGTGGACACCAGCAGCGCGTAGACCACGGCCACGGCCGCCGCCTCGGAGGGGGTGAAGTAGCCGGAGAAGATGCCGCCCAGAATGATCGCGGGCATCAGGATGCCGGGGATGGCCTTCAAAAAGGTTTTGCCCACGTTCCTGAGGGAGAACGGCGCGCCCTTGGGATAGTTGTTTTGATACGCCTGATAGAGGGCGATGGCGATGAGCATCACGCCCATGATGACGCCCGGCAGGAAACCGGCGCTGAACAGGCGGCTGACGCTTTCCTCCGCGATGACGGCGTAGAGCACCATCGGCACGGACGGCGGAATGACGACGCCGATCGTACCGGCGGCGGCGACGAGCGCGGCGGCGGAATCCTCGCGGTAGCCGCGCTTTTTCAGCTCGGGCACGAGCGTCGCGCCGACGGCGGCGGTGGTCGCCGCGCCCGAACCGGAGATGGCGGCGAAGAACATGCCCGCCAGCACGGAAACGACGGACAGACCGCCCTTAATCATGCCCAGCAGGGACTCGCAGAACTCGACGAGCACCTTGGAGATTCTGCCGCCTGCGAGCAGGTCGCCCGCGAAGATGAAAAACGGCACGGCGATCAGGCTGAAGGAATCGCAGCTGGCGAACATGCGCTGCACCACGATCATCATTTTGGCGTCGCCGAAGCCCGCGAACATCGTCGTCGCGGCGGCGGAGCAGATGGCAAACGCAACCGGTACGCCCAGCAGCAGAAGGGCGATAAACACGCCGAAGAGAATGACTGCCATTAGCCCTTGACCTCCTTCATGGTTTCAACCTCGCCCAGCGCCATGACCAGCGCGTGGAGCATCAGCACGCCCGTGCTGATGGGGATGCACAGGTAGATGTATTTCATCTTGATGGGCAGCGCGGTGGCCGTCTTGACCAGCTTGCCGCAGTATTTGCAGCTATAAAACAGCAGCACGGCGAAGAGCGCGCAGCAGATCGCATGCACCGCGATGCGCATGACGGAGCCGAGCTTTTTGGGCACCATATCCTGAATGAAGGTGATGGCGATGTTGCCGCCGTGGCGATAGACGCAGGTTGCGCCCAGGAAGGTGGACCAGATGAGCAGGTAGCGCGTCACCTCGTCCGACCAGCTCAGGGAGGTGAAGAACGTGCGGCAGATGATCTGCGCGGTGGTGATGACGACCATCAGGCCGAGCATCGCCACGATGAGCACGCTGCACACCCGATCGAGCGCGTCGCTGACGGGCGAAAGAATTTTCTTGAGTATCATGGGGGATGCCTCCGTTTTTTCCCGCAATTTCAAAGGGTAAAAAAACGTTTCCTCCCCTCGCGGGAGAGGAAACGCGGGCGCGGCTGAATTACTCGGCCAGCAGCGCCTGAATCCGGGCGATGTAGTCCGCGTACTGCGGATAAGCGTCGTAGACGCTCTGCACCGCGGCGCGGAGGGAATCGACGTCCGGGTTCTCGACGACTTCAACGCCGTGGCTCTTGATGGTGGCGAGCTGATCGGCTTCCTGCTCGGCGACCCAGGCACGCTCATACTCGGCGGCCTCCTGCGCGCTCTGCAGGAAGATCGCCTGCGTGGCCTCGTCCAGGCCGTTGAACACATCCAGACTCATGGTGATGATGGCGGTGGAGTAGCTGTGGCGGTCGAGGGTCACGTACTTCTGGCCGTAATCCCACAGGCTGTAGGAATAGATGACGTTGATCGGGTTCTCCTCGCCCTCGATGGTGCCCTGCTGCATGGCGGTCAGCGCCTCGGCCCAAGCCATCGGAACGGCGTTGACCTTGAGCGCCTTGAAGGTCGCGGTGTAAACCTCGTTTTCCATCACGCGCAGCTTGAGGCCGGCGAGATCGTCGGCGCACGTCACCGGGCGAACGGAGTTGGTCACGTTGCGGAAGCCGCGCTCGGCGTAGGCCAGACCCTTCAGCCCCGCATCCTCCAGCGTATCCAGCAGCTCGCGGCCGATTTCGCCGTCAAGCACCTTATAGGCTTCCTCGTTGTTGGCGAACAGGTACGGCATATCCAGAACGCCCATCATCTCCGAAAAGTTGACGAACGGGCCGCTGGTGATGATGCCCATATCCAGCATGCCGGTGCTCATGGAATCGAGCATATCGCTCTCGCCGCCCAGCGTGCCGTTCGGATAAATCTCAATCTTATATTCGCCGTTCGTGCGCTCGTCCACAAGCTCGGCGAATTTTACGGCCGCCACGTGGAAGCTGTCCTGCTCGTTGACCGTGGTGCCCAACTGCAAAGTCGTTTCGGCCAGCGCGCCCGCGCCGGTCATCGCCAGCGCCAAAGCGGCGGCGGCAAGGGTCGTCAATTTCTTCATGGTTTTCTCCTCCGAAAAAAGTGTTGCTCTCGGTCGCCGCGACGGGCGATAGAACACATTGTACTCGTTTTGAAAAGAATGTCAACACTTTTCATGCGTCAGATGAAAAACGTTCATGCTTCAAAAAGAACAAAACGAAAACGCACACCCCCGACTTCATAAAAAAAGGCAGAGAGCCGCGTATCCTGCCGATAACGCGACCCTCCGCTTATCAAAGAGAGGAGGCGGTGCTTGGCGCATCACGCCCGACGGGTCTTCCTTCCGGGCGGATGCGCGGCCATGACGACGGCGAATCTCGCGGCGGCGGACAGACGGTTCGGGTCTGAGCGATTTGCTCAGCTCCTCGCCCTCTATGATGTCCGGCGCGCGGCGAATTATGCGCGCGGAAGAGAAAAAATGCGGTGAAACGGTCAGACGGCCGGTTCGGCGCAGGACAGCGCGCGGGAAAGCGCCTCGTCCGAAAGCGTCGCACCCGCGGTTTGAACCACCTGCGCGCTGACGCGGTTGCCCAGCGCGACCGCATCCGGAAGCGAAAGGCCGCGCGAGAGCCCCAGCAAAACGGCGCCCGCGTGCGCGTCCCCCGCGCCGATGGTATCCGCCACGCGCTCGACCGGCTGACCCGGCACGGTGAGCAGCGCGCCGTCCCCGGCCAAAACCCGCGCGCCGTGCCTGCCCAGTGTGGCGATAACCGGCGCCTGCGTCCTTTGGTGCAGGGCGCGCATCGCGTCATCCAGATCGGAGCGCCCGGAAAGCGCGCGCGCCTCCGAGGCATTCAGATGGAGCATCGGGTGCAGGGCGAAGAGCGCCGCCGTCCTTTCCGGCGCGATTTGCGCGCCGCGCGGCCCCGGCGCGTACAGAATTCGATCAATCGGGGCGGTTTTGAGATAATCCACCAGCAGACCGCCGGTCTTTTCCTCGATTTCAAGCCCGCAGACATAGCCGTAGGCGTAGCGCTCGGCGGCATAACGCGCCATCCACGCGGGATCAAAGCTGTATTCCGCGCCGTGGATGGAAAGGAACGTCCGCTCGCCCCCGGCCTCGACGAGGCAGTAGCAGCAGCCGTTCGCCGCGTCCGGCAGATAGACGGGCTGCGCAAAGGGGAGCGTTTGGAGCCGATCCTTGACGAAAGCGCCGAACACGCCCTGAAGGCCGACCGGGGTGACGAACGTGACCGCCGCGCCGCCGCGCCCCAGAATGTTGGCGGCGTTGTAGGCACAGCCGCCGATGGCGAACTGCTGGCCGTCGGGATGCAGGTTTTCCTCGGTATGGGGAAGGTGATCGACGCGGATGATGACGTCCACGCAGGTCGAGCCGATGACGAGCACTTGATTTTCCATAATGTCCTCCGCTGGCAACAAGAATAATATCAGTATACGCCCCTTGAAGCCGCGCGTCAATTATGATATATTTTGGGCATAGAGAGCGAGGCGGGGCGCCGGATACGGCGCTTTGAACAGGGGGCTGAAGCGGATGAAGGGTGACTTTGCGAAAATCCAAGGGGAAATCGACGCGATGCAGCCGGAGCTGGTGCGCATCCGCCGCGATCTGCACCGCTGCCCGGAGACGGGCTGGCTGGAAATGCGGACGACGGCGATTCTGGCGAAGGCGCTTCGGGCGATGGGCTATGAAACACACACGGGGCGCGCGGTCTGCAAGGAGGGCGCGCGGCTGGGGCTGCCGGACGAGGCGATTTTGGCGGCGCACGCGGAACGGGCGCTCGCGCAGGGCGCGCCGGAGGACGAGCTGACGCAGGACGTTCGCGCGGGCTACACGGGCGTGGTTGCCGTTCTGCGCTGCGGCGAAGGGCCGACGCTCGCGCTGCGGTTTGACATCGACGCGCTGCCGATGGCGGAATGTCCGCAGGAGACGCACAGGCCGACGCGGGAGGGCTTTGCGAGCGTGAACCCCGGCATGATGCACGCCTGCGGCCACGACGGCCACGCGGCCATCGGTCTGGGCGTCGCGCACATTCTGGCGGCGCACAGGGACGCGCTGCGCGGCACGGTGAAGCTGATCTTCCAGCCGGCGGAGGAGGGCGTGCGCGGCGCGTATGCCATCGTGGAAAACGGCTGGCTCGACGACGTGGACGTGCTGCTGGCCTCGCACATCGCGCCGACGGGGCAGACGGACGACGGCGACGTGACGGTGGGCACATGGGGCAGTTTGGCGACGACGAAATACGACGCGGTCTTCACCGGGCGCGCGGCGCACGCGGGCGGCTTCCCGGAGCAGGGGAAAAACGCGCTGCTGGCGGCGGCCTCCGCCGCGCTGGCGCTGCATGCCATCCCGCGCCACAGCGGCGGGCAGAGCTTTGTCAACGTGGGCACACTGCGCGCGGGATCGGGGCGAAACGTCGTGCCGGATCACGCGCTGATGCAGGTGGAGGTGCGCGGCGAAACGACGGAGATCAACCGGTTTATGATGGCGCGGACGGAGGAAATCTGCCGGGGCGCGGCGGCGATGCAGGGCTGCGCGTGCGGCCTGACCGTGATGGGCACGGCGGAGGGACAGCACAGCGATTTGGCGCTGATCGAGCGCATCGGCGCGGTCATCCGCCGCGATTTGCCGGGGCTGACGCTTTCCGCCGAGCAGAACGCCCAAAACTGGGGGAGCGACGACGTTTCCGTGATGATGAACCGGGTGCAGGCGCACGGCGGGCAGGCGACGTATATGCGCGCCATGGCCGATATGGCGGGGGCGCAGCACACGGTCACGTTTGACTTTGACGAGGCCGTGCTGGGCAAAAGCGTTGCGGTGTTCTGCGCGGCGGCGATGGCGCTGATGGAGGAAGACGCATGAGGACAGCGATTGAAAACGCCGTCGTCCTGACGATGGACGACGATATGCGCGTGCTGGACAGGGGCTACGTGCTGACGGACGGAAAAAACATCGCCGAGGTGGGCGAGGGCGCTTTTACGGGCGAGGCGGACGAGCGGATTGACGCGCACGGGGGCATCCTGCTGCCGGGGTTTGTGAATACGCACTGCCATGTGTCGATGGTGCCGTTCCGCACGATGGGCGACGACTGCCCGGACAGGCTCCGGCGCTTCCTGTTCCCGCTGGAAAATGAGGCGATGACGCGCGAGCTGGTCTATCGCGGCGCGGTGTTCGGCATCGGGGAAATGCTGCTGGCGGGCGTGACGACGTTTGCGGACATGTATTATTTTGAGGACGAGGTGGCGCGCGCCTGCATGCAGACGGGTATGCGCGGCTATCTCGGCGAAACGCTGATCTCCCAGCCGACCTGCGACAGCGCCCAGCCCGGCGGCGGGCTGGCGATTGCCAGAGCGATGTTTGACACGTGGCGCGGGGAGACGCTGGTGCGCCCGATTGTCGCGCCGCACGGCACGACGACCTGCGACGAGGCGCTCCTGCGCGCGGGCGCGGAGCTGGCCGCCGAGCATGACACGCTGTTTACGCTGCACGCCAGCGAAATGGATTACGAGATGAAGTTCTTCGCGGAGCGCGGAAAAACGCCGACGCGCTATCTGGCAGAAATCGGCGCGGTGAACGAGCGGCTGCTGGCGGGGCACTGCATCCACATGACGCAGGCGGATATCGAGATTCTGGCGGAAGGGAACGCGGCCATCGCCCACTGCATCGGCAGCAACACGAAGGCGGGCAAGGGCGTTGCGCCGATGGCGGCGGCGGCGCGCGCGGGCGTTCGCTTCGGGCTGGGCACGGACGGCCCGTCCTCCGGCAACACGCTGAGCCTGTTTGACCAGATGCGCCTGTTTGCTTGCTGCCACAAGACGGCGAACCACGACCGCGCGCTCTTTCCGGCGAAGGAGATTGTGCGGGCGGCGACGCGGGGCGGCGCGGAGGCGCTGCGCGCGGGGGACGAATTCGGCCGGCTTCAGCCGGGCATGCGGGCGGATCTGGTGCTGGTGAGCGTGGACGCGCCGCACCTTTTCCCGGTCTACAACCCCTATTCGGCGCTGGTTTACGGCGCGAACAGTTCGGACGTGAGCCTCGTGATGGCCTCCGGCGAAACGCTGGTGCGCGGCGGAAAGCTGACGCGGCTTGACATGCGGGAGGCGAAGGCGCGGCTGCTGGAGCAGATGGGGCCGTTTATGCAGAGCGCGGCAAAATACGCGGACATCATTTGACGACCGAGAACAAAAACACGAACATTCTGACACATAAAGCGGCGAAATGATTATTTTTTCGAAAAAAGAGAAAGAAGAATTGACACATTCCGCGCTTTATGTTAAAATGAAATGTATTTTTACCGAACATTATGTCTGCGGAAAGGGTGAAACCTTCGGTGAATCGAAAAAATCGTTGGATTGCGGCGGCGCTGGTGCTGCCCGGTGTGCTGTTTATCGTGTTTTTCATGCTCGTTCCGCTGTTTTCGCTTTGCCTGACCTCGTTTTTTCCGGGCGAGCGCTTTTCGCTCTCCTCGTATTTCTCGCTCTTTGGGGATGTGTACTTCCAGCAGGTGTTTGTCCGCAGCCTGCGGCTCAGCCTGCTGAGCACGGCGCTCTGCGCGCTGCTCGGCTTCCCGACGGCGTATTACATCGCCAAACATTCCCGGCACAAGGGCATGATGATGGCGCTGGCCGTCTTCCCGATGTTCACCAGCCCGGTCATCCGCTCCTTTAGCTGGATGGTCATTCTCGGCAAAAAGGGCATCGTCAACAGCGCGCTGGTGTCGCTGGGCATTTTCGCCAAGCCGCAGAGCCTGCTGTACAACGAGTTTTCCATGACGGTCGGCTTTGTGCAGCTCTTCCTGCCGCTGATGATCCTCTCGCTCATCGGCGTGATGGATCACATCCCGGACGACCTGAGCGAAGCGGCCGGAAGCCTCGGCGCGACGAAGCTCGGCGCGTTCTTCCACGTCGTTTTCCCGCTGAGCATCTCCGGCCTGGTGACGGGCAGCGTGCTCGTGTTCACCGGCTGCATGACGGCCTACACCACCCCGCAGCTTCTCGGCGGCACGGATACCCGCGTGCTGGCGACGATGATCTATCAATACGCGATGAGCCTTCGCGACTGGGCGCAGGCCTCCGTCGTGGCGGTTGTGATGATCGTGGTGACGATGATGATCTCCGGCGTGTTCAACGCCCTGAGCCGAAAGATTAACCCGATGGCGTAAGGAGGAAAAGCAAACATGGCGCTGCTTGAATTGAAAGGGATTACCGCCGGCTACGGCCAGAACGTGATTCTGCGCGACTTCAACCTGAACGTGGAGCGCGGCGAATTTGTCAGCCTGCTCGGCTCCTCCGGCTGCGGCAAGACGACGACCCTGCGCCTGATCGCGGGCTTTTCCGAGCCGATGCAGGGAACGATCAGCTTTGACGGCAGGGATTACACCCATGTGCCGCTGCACAAGCGCAACTTCGGCTTCGTCTTCCAGAGCTACGCGCTCTTTCCGCACATGACCGTGTTTGACAACGTGGCCTTCGGCCTCAAGATGCGCAAACTGGATAAGGCGACCATCGAGCGCGACGTGATGCAGATGCTCAAGCTCGTCGATCTGGAGGGGTTTGAAAATCGCTATCCGCGCGAGATGAGCGGCGGCCAGCGTCAGCGCGTGGCGCTTGCGCGCGCCATGGTCATCAAGCCGGATCTGATGCTCTTTGACGAGCCGCTCTCCAACCTCGACGCGAAGCTGCGCGTCAAGATGCGCGTGGAGATCCGCCGGATTCAGCAGGAGCTGGGCTTCACGGCGATTTACGTCACGCACGATCAGGAGGAGTGCTTCGCCATCAGCGACAAGGTGGCCATTATGAACAAGGGCGTCATCGAGCAGATGGACGCGCCGAGCACGATTTACAACAGCCCGAACACCGAGTTCATCGCCCGGTTCGTCGGCTTTGAAAACTTCTTTGAGCTGACGCGCGCGCAGGACGGCGTTTTCGCCGCGGCGGACGGCACGGTTATCCGCACGGCGGATCAGAAGCCGGGCGAGCGCTTCAAGGGCTGCATCCGCCCGGAGGACGTGCAGGTTCGATCGGCGGGGGAGAAGGGGAACAACGCCATCCCCGGCGTGGTGATGGTCAGCACGTTCCTTGGCCGCCACAACCAGCTCAACGTCAAGACCGCGATCGGCGAATTTGTCGTCAGCGCGGATCAAACACAGGTCTTCCCGGTCGGCACGGCGGTGACGCTCGTGCTGACGGAGAATAAAATCAAACTCATTGGCTAACAGGAGGAGAAAAATCATGAAAAAGTTTGTCACCCTGCTTGTTACCCTGCTCGTGATCGCGAGCCTGTCGTTCTGCGCCGTCGCCGAGGAGAAGCCCTTCGCCGGCCAGACGCTGACCATCAGCACCTTCAGCTTCAACGCTGAGCTGCTCCAGAAGAACGTTTACGATCCGTTCGAGGCGGCTACCGGCGCGAAGCTCGTCGTGGATACGGGCCGCAACCCGGAGCGCGTGACCAAGATCGTCGAATCCCCGAAGGATTACGACGTGGTGATCATCGGCGATATGTTCGTCGATCAGCTCCGCGAGGCGGGCGTGCTGGAGACCTTCGATTCCAGCAAGCTCAGCAACATCAGCGGCATCTACGAGAACGCCCGCGCGCCGATGGGCGAGGGTTACGGCCCGGCCTACACCTTTAACCGCCTCGGCATCGTCTATGACAGCGCGTTCTGCGACGTGGAGATCAAGAGCATTGCCGATCTGTGGAACCCGGAGCTGGCGGGCAGCATCGCCGTGCCGGAAATGACCACGACCTCCGGCCCGCTGTTCTACTACGCGACCGCCGCCGCCTTCGGCCTTGAGCCGGGCAAGGACGACGAGGCCATCTTCGCCAAGCTGGCCGAGCTGAAGCCGAACGTCGTCAAGACCTGGACGAGCGCCAACGACACCATCAACATGCTCAATCAGGGCGAGATCAGCGTCGCCGTTCTGCTGGATTACAGTTACACCACCGCCAAGAACGCCAACCCGGATTACATCTGGGTCGATCCGGCCGAGGGCTCCTTCTCCGGCTACAACATGCTCAACATCGTCAAGGGCTGCGAGAACAAGGAACTGGCCGAGGCGTTCATCGACTACTACCTCAGCTACGATGTGCAGCTCGCCGAGGCGCTGGACGGCGTGGACGCGCCGGTTCGCCCGGACGTTGAGCTGACCGCCGAGCAGGCTGCCAACTTCACCTATGGCGAGGAAATGGTCGCGAACCTCAAGCTGCCGGACTGGAACGTGATCGCCGCCAATCAGGCGAACTGGATTGCAAGCTGGAACGCCATCTTCTCTGTGAAGTAAGCGAGAACTCTTTGGATCGCGAAGGAGGCTTTTCCCCCGATGAAAAAGAACAAACTGCTGTTTCTGGTGACGATACTGGTCTATCTGTTTTTGATCGGGCCGCTGGTGGTCATCATGGCGGCCTCCTTCAGCGATACCAATTATCTGAAATTTCCGGGCGAGGGCTTTACGCTCCGGTGGTATCGGCAGGTGTTCACGATGAGCGCCTTTGCCAAGGCCGCCAGACTGAGCCTGTTCATCGCGCTGGGCGGCACCGCGATTGCGCTGCTGTTCGGCCTGCCCGCGGCTTACGCGCTGAATCGGTACGATTTCAAGGGCAAGGACACGATCAAGACGGTCTTCCTCTCCCCGGTGCTGATTCCGTGCATCGTGCTCGGTTTCATCATGCTGCGCTATGTGGTCAATCAGTATGATCTGGCGGTCATCCCCAGCCTGCTGATCGGCCATACGCTGCTGTCGATTCCCTACATCATGCGCGTGATTACCTCCAGCCTCGCGAATTTCGATTTTGCGGTGGAGGAGGCGGCTTGCAGCCTCGGCGCGACGCGGCAATACACGTTCTTCCACATCGTTCTGCCCAACATCAAATCCGGCATTGCCTCGGCCTGCATCATGGCGGTCATCAACTCGTTCAACAACGTGTCGCTGTCCGCCTTCCTGACCGGCCCCGGCGTGAATATGCTCCCGATTGAGATCATGGGCTACGTCGAGTATCATTTCGACCCGACCATCGCGGCACTGGCGACCATTATGATGGTGGCGACGCTGGGCGTGATGCTGCTGATTGAAAAGACGCTCGGCTTGCAGAGCGTGGTGTAAAACCGAAGCCCAAAGAGACGACAAATGTATCAACAAAGACCAGAGCGAAGGCGGAAACGGCCTTGCAGCTCTGGTCTTTTCATTTTTCGCTTTTGCATAAAAAAGCGGGCGCGCGATGCGCGCCCCTACAATATTGCGGAAAAAAGTAACTGCGCATTACGCCGCCGTGCCCGTAGGGGCGCGCATTGCGCGCCCGCATTTTGTGTAACATTCGCTTTTTGCTCAATGATTGGAAAAAGAAAGTTGTTATAAGGGCCTTTGCAAATAAACCATATCGACCAGTTGAACGCCACATTCATAAATGGGATGGTTATAATGGTCGATAAAGAAATTTTGGATCAGATGGGAACGGACAAAACCACATTTTTCGTAGAAGGGGATGGTAAGCGGGCTGTCTCCTGTTCCGACCTGCAAGACTGAATAAAGGCCGGCGTATTTCTGAACGATATAATGGATGAGCGCCCTTCCGTAACCTTTTCTCTGACTTTCTGGGCTGGTTGCGATATTCTTGATTTCAAGACAACCGTTTCCTTCGTCGGTAACGACACATTCCGCCTTGATGCCGTGGTCATCCAGCACATACATCGTACCTTTTTCGAGGTAGCGGTCAATCATGTCTTCCTGTTCATCTGCCAGCAAAAGCAGGGAAAGGAATTGCTTTTTATTTTCGCGAATTTCTCTGATTTCCATAGCGGTTATTCCATTCCCCGTCCAACGCCTTGCGGCACGGACAGGAGAAGAAGTGTTTGCGATTATTTGACGCGGTGGCAGGCGACGAAGTGATCCGGCGCAACCTCGCGCAGCTCCGGGCGCTTCCGAGCGCATTGTTCGGTCGCATACGGGCAGCGCGCGCGGAAGCGGCAGCCGCTCGGCGGATCAATCGGGGTTGGCACGTCGCCGGAGAGGTGGATGCGGCTGCTGGCGGCGGCGATATCCGGATCGGGAATCGGCACGGCGCTCATCAGCGCCTGCGTGTACGGGTGCAGCATGTTGGAATACAGCTCGTGCACCGGCGCGCGCTCGACCATGCAGCCCAGATACATCACGCCGACGTTGTGGGAGATGTGGCGCACCATGGAGAGGTCGTGGGAGACGAACAGATACGAAAGCCCCAGCTTCTCCTGAAGCGATTCCAGCGTGTTGATGACCTGCGCCTGAATGGAGACGTCCAGCGCGGAGATCGGCTCGTCGCAGACGATGAACTCCGGGTTGCAGGCGAGCGCGCGGGCGATGCCGACGCGCTGGCGCTGGCCGCCGGAAAATTCGTGCGGATAGCGCTGGAGGTGATCCGGCTTGAGGCCGACGAGATCGACCAGCTCGCGCACCCGCTCGGTCTGATAGGCCTTGCTCGCGCCCGCATAACGGAGCGGCTCGGCGATGATCGAGGCGACGGTCATGCGCGGGTTCAGCGACGCATAGGGATCCTGGAAGATCATCTGCATGCGGCGGCGATAGGGGGTCAGCGGCTTTTCGCCGAGGTGGGCGATATCCTGCCCGTCGAAGAAAATCTGCCCGTCCGTCGGCTCATACAGGCGGACGAGGCAGCGGCCGACCGTCGTTTTGCCGCAGCCGCTCTCGCCGACGAGGCCGAAGGTTTCGCCCTTCTGAATGGAAAAGCTCACGTCGTCCACGGCCTTGAGCAGCCTTTTGGGCTTGCCGCCGAGCGTGCGGCCGACGGGGAAATACATTTTAAGCCCGCGGGCTTCTACAATCGTGCTCATTCGCGGTTTCCCTCCCAAACGATGCGCGGCGCGCCTTCATCCAGCAGCCGGCAGCGCGCGCAATGCGTCTGCGAAAGCCGGGTCATCTCCGGCAGGGCGCTGTTGCAGATGTTCATGGCATACGGACAGCGCGCCACGAACGGACAGCCCGGCGGCGGCGCAATCAGGTCGGGCGGCGAGCCCGGAATCGGAATCAGCTTGCGCTTTTCGCCGGATTTCTGCGGGATGGAGCGCAGCAGCCCCCACGTGTAGGGGTGCTTCGGCTCGTAGAAGATCTCGCGAACCGTGCCCTCCTCCACGACGACGCCGCCGTACATGACCAGCACGCGCGAGCACATGCCCGCGATGACGCCGAGATCGTGGGTAATCATAATGACGGCCGTGCCGAGCTTTTTTTGCAGGCTTTGCAGCAGATCGAGAATCTGCGCCTGAATCGTCACGTCCAGCGCGGTGGTCGGCTCGTCGGCGATTATCAGCTTGGGATTACAGGCCAACGCTATTGCGATCATAACGCGTTGACGCATACCGCCCGAGAACTCGTGCGGGTACTGCTTTAGGCGACTTTCGGGGCTGGGGATATTTACGAGTTTCAGCATTTCGAGCGCGCGCTCGCGTGCCTGAGCCTTATTAAGTCCCATATGGAGCTTAATCGGTTCCATAAGCTGCATACCGATCGTGTGCAGGGGGTTCAGCGACGTCATGGGATCCTGAAATACCATGCCGATTTCGCTGCCGTGCATCTTGCGCTTTTCGCGCTCGTCCATGGTCGTCAGTTCGCGGCCGTCAAACATGATCGAATCGGCGTTTACGTGCGCGTTGACTGGCAGAAGACCCATTACCGACAGCATGGATACGCTCTTGCCGCTGCCCGACTCGCCCACTATGCCCACCGACTCGCCGTAATCCACGGTCAGGTTAAGGCCGCGCACGGCGCGCACCTGGCCTACCTGAGTAGAAAAGGTGGTGCGCAGATTTTTTATATCC
>OKRW01000526.1_pt1 | contig 38641 bp, 27 predicted proteins | sample 1601151 | NCBI WGS metagenome assembly OKRW01 (sample SAMEA3541471, study PRJEB24748) | human gut metagenome | biome: human gut; feature: human-associated habitat; material: faeces | place: China | collected 2012 | reverse complement strand
GAATTGCATGCAGCAGGGGCTCTCAATGTTTTTATGTCCTGCTCATATCGTCTTCGTGCTCATCAACCCGCAAAAGTGTAGGTATTTCAGCTCATGAAATGATCGACGACGGAGTAAAATGTTTCAGTTATGTTTCATACCGAAGAAAGGCCCAACGTGGACATCAACGCATTCCTCATTGATGTCACAGGCGAAATCGACGGCTTCATGTATACCTACATCTTGCTGGCGCTGCTTGTGGCAACGGGCATTTGGTACACCATTCGTACCAAGGCCGTGCAAATTCGCTACATCAAAGACATGTTCACCCAACTCACCGAGAAGAAGCATGTTGGCGGCAAGCATTCCATCTCGTCGTTCCAGGCGCTCATGGTGTCCACCGCGAGCCGCGTCGGCACGGGCAACATCGCCGGCGTTGCAACCGCAATCGCCACGGGCGGCCCGGGTGCTGTGTTCTGGATGTGGCTTATGGCGATTGTCGGCGCCGCGTCGGCATTCGTCGAATCGACTTTGGCGCAGATTTTCAAGGTTCGCGGCGAAGACGGCGAATTTCGCGGCGGCCCGGCTTATTACATCGAGCAGGGTCTGGGCAAGCGCTGGCTGGGCGTGGTGTTCGCCGTGCTGCTCATTCTGTGCTTCGCGTTCGGCTTCAACGGCCTGCAGTCGTTCAATGCTACGAGCTCGTTGACGTATTACACCGGTGACGGTGAAATGTCTACGAAGGCCGCCATCGCGAGCGGTATCGTGCTTGCGGCTATGACCGCCATCGTCATCTTTGGCGGCTCGAAGCGCATCAGCATCATCACCTCGGTTGTTGTTCCGGTTATGGCGCTCATTTACATCGCGATTGCTGTGTGGACTACCGTGAGCAATATCGGCGAGCTCCCCGCGGTGTTCGGCCTTCTGTTCACGTCGGCGTTCGATTTCCAGTCGATCTTCGGCGGTTTTGCTGGCTCGGTCGTTATGCTCGGCATCAAGCGCGGCTTGTACTCCAACGAAGCCGGCATGGGTTCCGCTCCTAACGCCGCGGCTACTGCAAGCGTTTCGCACCCGGTTAAGCAGGGTCTGGTACAGAGCCTTTCGGTCTACATCGACACGCTGCTCATCTGCACCTGCTCGGCCATGATGGTGCTCGTGTTCTACGTGCAAGACCCCGAGACGGCCACCGCGCTCAACGGCATGCCGCTCGTGCAGATGGCCGTGAACAACTCGGTGGGCGAGTGGGGCATTCACGTGATCACCTTCGCCATTTTCGCGTTCGCGTTTTCGAGCCTTATCGGCAACTACTTCTACGCCGAAAGCAATCTGCGCTTCATCAAGGATGACAGTCCCGTGCTGCTCACGGTTTTCCGCATCGTGTGCCTGGTCATCATCTACTTCGGCGCTGTGAACAGCTTCGATCTGGCGTGGAACCTTGCCGATATCTTCATGGGCTTCATGGCCATCGTGAACCTTATCGCTATTTTGCTTTTGGGCAAATGGGCCATTAAGGCGCTCGATGACTACACCGAGCAGCGCAACGCTGGCAAAGACCCGGTTTTCGTTGCCGACAAAGTCGAAGGACTGCCGAAAACCCAGTGCTGGCACATTGGCGAGACCGACCTGAAAGACGTCGGAGAGCAGCCGGTGAAGGAATACTTCGCCGATGCGATGGAAGCCAAGCCGCTCGAGTAAATCTCGAAGACGTTTGCCATCTGGTGAACGGAAAAGCAACGCACTCGCAATCTTGCATGAAGCCGCCTGTTATGGGCGGCTTCTTTATTTGTTGACGATTCGGGGTTCCGTTCGTCACTATCGCATGATAAAGTGCTAGGGCATTTGTTAATGGGCTGCTTGTGGTGAACGTGCAGCCCTCAAACCTAGGGAAGGTTTCATTCATGCAGAAAAAGCAGACGCTCAAGCGATCGGAGTCGGTCGCGTTTTGCGGATTGGCGATTGCGCTCATCACGATTGGCGCATGGGTTACGGTGCCCTTGGGCCCCGTGCCGTTCACGCTGCAGACCATGGTGCTCGCATTTGTGGTCCTGCTGCTCCCCGCGCGCGAAGCAGTGGCGAGCGTTGCCGGTTACGTTGTTTTGGGCGCTCTTGGCGTGCCGGTGTTCTCGGGCATGGCGGGCGGCCTTGCGAAGGTCATGGGCCCCACAGGCGGCTTCATTATCGGTTTCGTGCTGGGCGCTGTTGCCGCAGTGCTTGTGCTTAAGGTGTGGAAGGCCCCTTCGTCGAAGGCTCTTGGCTTGGTTCGTGAGTATGTCGCCGCATTCGCCTTCCTTGCGATTTCGTATGTGTGCGGCTGGGCGCAGCTTATGGCCGTCGCAGGCATGAGCCCCATGGCTGCTTTCCTCGCGGGTATCGCGCCGTTCATTCTGCTCGATGCTATCAAGATTGTGATCGGCGTGAGTCTGGCACACGCACTTCGCCAGGCTGTTCCGGCGCTTCGTCGCGCGAACGCTTAAGGGGTGCCCAGGAATTATCCTGGGAATCGTTTCGGGCGAGAATGGGAAAGCTGGGCGGCGCTTTCCGAAAAAAGGAGCCGCCGTTTTGATATGACGAAAGAATCGCTCGCGGGCGTGGCCTGCGGGCGATTCTTTGTATTGATGGGGATGAGCCGCCTCGCCGCCAGGGCGATGGTAGAATGCCAGTACGTTTTATGTATGGTATGAATTCGCGGCACCGAGCCGCCATGAAAGGTGCATGGACCTTGAGCATGCAAAACGAATCTGCCGCGCGCGGCGCGTGCATTTTAGCATTTGATACGGCGAATGAAGTCGTGGCCGTTGGTGTTGGGATGTATACCGAGGCTCCTGGCGGCGACCCTGAGAATCCGACATTTGGGATGGTACCGCTCGCGTGCCGGGAGATTCCCGCGCATCGCGCGAGCAATACCATTCTTTTGAATGAAGTCGACGCAACGCTTGCCGAAGCAGGTGTGTCCAAGAGTGATGTCGCGGCGGTCGTGTGCGGGCGCGGTCCTGGCAGCTTTACGGGCGTGCGCATTTGCATGGCCACGGCTAAAGGTGCCGCTTCGGCGCTCGAAGTGCCGCTGTATGGCGTTTCGACGCTCGATGCCGTCGCGTGGCGCGCGTGGGCGGAAGGGGTGCGCGGCCGCGTGTTCGTTGCGGCCGATGCCATGCGCAAGGAAGTGTACCCCGCGCTGTTTGAAATTTCGGATTCCGAGATTTCCCGTCTTACGACCGATGCTGTGGTGAAGGCTGCGATTGCGTGCGAATGGGTTGCCGACCAGGAGGCGAAGCTTCCTGAGCGAGCCGGCGATTTGACTATCCTTGGCGACGCCTTGGTGAAATACCGAGAGATTTTCGAGCCTTTGGGCGCCATCGCAGATGAAAGCCTGTGGGCGGTGTCGGGCGCGGGTTTGCTGCTTGCGGCCCAGGCTGGCCTCGCTGCAGGCGATATCGATCTTTCGGCTGACGCATGGCATGGAGAATCGAATGCCGCCGCCGCTCGCGCGAACGCAGGCGCGGCCCCTGTGGCGTTGCGCCCGGGCGACCCTTCGGTGCTTCTGCCCGTATATACGCGCCTTTCCGATGCCGAGGAAAACGAGCGCATTCGCCTGGCGAAAGAAGCCTCCGAGAAAACTGATGCGCTCTCGCCGCGCGATTTGTCGACGGGCGTGCAGCATGCCAATGTCGTTTCGGCAGCAATCGAGAATCGTGCCGCCGTGGTTGCGGAAATCGCCGACGTTTCTGCCAACATTTCGTATCGTCCGCTCGATGCCGCCCACGCTGCCGGCGTTGCCGCTATGGAACGCGAATGCATGGGAAGCGATGCATGGTCCCCGTCTCTTGTTGCCGACGAGCTGCCACGCCGCGACCGCACGTGGTGGGCGGCATACGACGGACAAAAGCTCGTTGGCTATTGCGGCGGGTGGATCGTCGCTGGCCAGGTGCAAATTCTGAAAATCGCTACCGACCCATCGTATCGCCGTCGCGGCATTGCCGCCGAGCTCATCGCGCTCGTCGCTTCCGATGCGCGGAATTTGGGCGCTACCGAAATGACGCTTGAGGTGCGCGAGTCGAACGTGGGCGCCCAGGCGTTCTACGAAAAGCTCGGCTTGGCGATTATCGGCGTGCGTCCCCATTATTATTCCGACCGCGAAAATGCTGTCATCATGACGGGCCCGCTGCCTGCGTCGGGTGCTTCTGCGCATGATGAGTCGGCGGCTCCCGTTGTTGCCGGCATGGAACTTCAGGTGAGCGCCGTGTCGGGCGCGCCGCGCGAAGCGACAGCGACCGCGGTCGCGCTTGATTCTTCGAAGCGCCCGCTTATCCTGGCAATCGAGAGTTCGTGCGACGAAACCGCGGCGAGCATCATCGACGGGCAAGGCGGCTTGCATTCCGATGTGGTTGCCAGCCAGATTGACTTCCATTCGCGCTTCGGCGGCGTGGTTCCCGAAATCGCGAGTCGCAAGCATATCGAGGCGATTTGCGGTGTGTGCGATGAGTGCTTGGCAACGGCGGCAGCATCGCTGGGCGTTGAAAGCGTGCGATGGCGCGACCTCGATGCCGTGGCGGTGACGTATGCTCCGGGCCTGGTGGGCGCGCTCGTTGTGGGTCTTGCGTTCGCGAAGGGCGCGGCATGGGGTGCCGATAAGCCGCTTATCGCCGTAAATCACCTGGAAGGCCATCTGTATGCGAACCGCATTGCCGAACCTGGCATGCAGCCCCCTATGGTGGTATCGCTCGTAAGTGGCGGCCATACCATGCTCGTGCACGTGCGCGATTGGGGTGATTACGAAACCATGGGCTCCACCATCGACGATGCGGTGGGCGAGGCGTTCGACAAGGTGGCGAAGGCGCTTGGCTTGGGCTACCCCGGAGGCCCCATCATTTCCAGGCTCGCCGCGAAGGGCAACCCCAAGGCCATCGCGTTCCCGCGCGCGCTCATGCATTCGGGCGATTTACGCTTCAGCCTCTCGGGTTTGAAAACCGCTGTGACCACGTATATTCAAAAGGAGCAGCAGGCTGGTCGCGAGCTGAACATGCCCGATATCGCCGCGAGTTTCGAGGCGGCGGTGGTCGATGTGCAGGTGGCGAAGGCGAAGGCCGCGCTCATCGAGACGGGCGCGAAGGAATTCTGCCTTGGCGGCGGCGTGGCGGCGAACCCCATGCTGCGCGGCGCTTACGAGAAGATGTGCAGAAAGCTCGGCGTTCGTCTGACCATGCCGCCGCTTTCGGCATGCGGCGACCAGGCGGCCATGATTGCTGAAGTTGCGCGCGACAGATTCGCGCAAGGCAGGTTCGCCGATCTTTCACTCGATGTAAAAGCGCACGCTCCGCTCGACGAGCCGTACTAGGGCCGTTGGTCTTTTGACCTTCCGAGGGGGCTACCGTGGATTTCATCACCCAACATATACTTACGCTTATCTCGACGAGCGGCGGCGTGGTTCCGGCATTCATCGACTATTTGTCGGTTATCGCCGGCGTGCTTACGGGCGCGCTCGTTGCGTGCGATCGGAAACTCGATATCATAGGTGTTACGGTGTTGGGGCTGGTCACGGGCTATGGCGGTGGCATGTTCCGCGACTTTTTGCTGCAAAGCCATGGCGTGTACTTCATGGCGCATCCGTATTTGCTGCTTGCTGCCATTGCTTTGTGCGTGGTGGTGTTCTTCTTTCGGCAGATTTTCGACCGCATCGATTACGGCGTGTTCGTGGCCGATGCGCTTTCGGTCGGCTTGTTTGCCGTGGCGGGTGCGAGCAAGGCCTTCTCTTGCGGCGCCGGCTTTGTGATGTCCATAGCGTTGGGCGTGCTCACGGCGGTTGGTGGCGGCGCGTTGCGCGATGTGGCGCTGGGCGAGGTGCCGGGTATTTTTAAAGCGAGCAACTTTTATGCGGTAGCTGCGCTGGCTGGTTCTTTTTTGTACGTGGTGCTTGTGGCATATGGCGCGCAGGATACGCTCGCGGCGGTTCTGTGCGTGGTTTGCGTGGTCATGCTGCGCTGCCTGAGCGTGCGGTTCAATTGGAAAACGGGCAGCGATAAGCTCATGCATCGTCATTAGGGCACGTACGGGGGCCGCAATGTACGATAGTGGTCCACCTTGGCCGTTTTTGCCGTTGGTGGAGTTGGCCGTTTGTGTGTGTATTGTTCTCGGCGATTTCTTCTGCGTTCTGCTCTTCCCGTGTCTTTCCTTCGTTGGTGCATTTCTCGGGACTGCTGCTGTTTTTGTAACAGTTGGGCAAAGTCTCGCCCCGCGTAGCATGGGCCGGTCTCATTTTCGCTATAGTTACGAACCGTAATAGTAAGAATCGCATATCTGCGAAGGTTGGGCCGTCTGCGAGACGGCCTTTTTGAAAGGGTGAATTTCCGCTCATGTCTATTGGCATAAGCCTTATTCTCGTCGCATTTTTCCTGGCCATGAACGCATTCTTTGTCATCGCCGAATTCGCGCTTGTGCGTGTGCGCAAGTCACAGCTCGAGCTCGCCATAGAGGAGGGCAAGCCGGGCGCTAAGGCGGCTATGGAAATTGCCCTGAACGTGAACAAGTATCTGTCGGCCTGTCAGTTGGGCATTACGCTTGCATCGCTTGCTTTGGGCTGGCTGGGCGAGCCGGCATTTTCGGCCCTTATTCGACCGCTGTTCGTGTTGTTCGGCCTGCCCGAAGCCGTGATTTCCGTGGTGGCGGTGGCCATTGGCTATTTCATCATGACCACGCTGCATGTGGTGACGGGCGAGCTTATTCCTAAGTCGTTCGCGATTTTCGCCACCGAGCGTTATGCGCTGTTCACCGCGCGTCCGCTCATGGCGTTCTATAAGATCACCTATCCCATTATGGTGCTGTTCAATGGCATCACTAATGCGGTGGTGCGCATTGCAGGCCACGACCCCGCCAACGAGCATGAGGTGTACACCGACGACGAAATCAAGCTGCTCATCGACGAGTCTACCGAAAGCGGTCTTATCGCGCCCGAGCAGAACGAGTTCGTGGACAATATTTTCGACATCGCCGACAAAGATGCCGAATCGCTCATGACTCCGCGCCCCGACATGGTGTGCCTGTGCATGAGCGACACGTTGGAAGAAAACATGCGCATCGTCACCGAGGCGAAGTTCACGCGTTTCCCCGTGTACCGTCGCGACAAAGACGATATCGTGGGCTTCGTGAGCGTGAAAGACTTGTACAACTTGTCGCCCGAAAGCACCATGGACGACGTGCGCGTGCGCCGCATCGTGGCGGTGCCCGAGGGCATGCCTGTGGTGAAGCTGCTCAAGGTGCTCAAGCGCGAGAAAACGAAGATGGCTCTGGTCGTCGACGAGCACGGCGGAACGTCGGGCCTGGTGACGATGGGCGATATCTTCGAGGAAATCGTGGGCGATTTCGATGACGAATACGCCCACGGCTTGAGTGATGCGCTTACCGAGGTTGCGCCGAACCACTTCATCACCACTGGCGCATGTCCTATTGACGATTTCGCTGAGCGCATGGGCTTCAAAGACGAGAATTTCACCGAATACGAAACGCTCGGTGGCCTGTTGCTCGACGTGCTCGATCGAATTCCCGATGTGGGCGATGAAGCGAACTATGAGGAAGACGGCACTAAGGTACGTTTTGTGGTACGTTCGATGGATGCGCGCCGAATCAACCAGGTCGAATTCTGGGTGACTGAGGCTACGCCGGACGATCAGCCGGCGTAAGCCGTTGACGCTGCGTAGCAATCTGGTTTTGCCTTGGCTTCCAATCGTCGCTCGCGCTATGAAGCGTGCGTTGTTTCTCATCCGGGGCAATCAGATTTTCCAGCTTGCTGCTCACTGGCTTTGGTGCGAGCATTTCGTTGCGTTGCCGCCAGGGCAGTTCAATGTCACAATGAGCCGGTCTGATGATCGGCTCTTTTCGTTTGAGGAGTACCCATGCCCTATATCGAACTCGAATCGCTTGACGACGCGCGTCTCGATGTGTTTGCGCGCCTGACCGAGGCTCAGCTTCGCAATAAGCTCGAACCCGAAAAAGGAATTTTCATTGTTGAAAGCGAGAAGGTTATTGATCGCGCATTGCTCGGTGGGGTGCAGCCGCTTTCAATGCTCATGACGCCTGAATGGGTCGATCGTACGCGCGAAATTGTGGCGCGTGCCGAGGCGGCGTGTGAAGAGCCTGGTGGGATGCCCGTGTTCGTGGTTCCCGCGAAGGAGGCGGAGCGCCTTACGGGTTTTGCGGTGACGCGGGGCATTCTCCTGGCGTGCCGTCGTCCCCAGCTGCCGAGTGTGGAAGACCTTCTTGCTCGAGTTGACGCCGAAAAGGTCGCACGAGCGGCGGCGGTTGCGGCGGGCGAGCTTGATCCGGGCGAGGTGGGCAACATGCACGATGCGAGCCGCAGGCGTATCGCGGTGCTCGAAGGCATCGTCGACCACACGAATGTCGGCGCCATTTTCCGCTCAGCGGCGGCCATGGGAATCGATGCAGTGCTCGTAACGCCTACGTGCTGTGATCCTTTGTATAGGCGCGCGGTGCGCGTGTCGATGGGCTGCGTGTTTCAGGTGCCGTGGACGCGCATTGGCGAAAGCGTGCGCGATTGGCCCGTGGCGGGGCTTGCGCGCTTGGGTATAAGACGGCGGCCATGGCCCTGTCCGACGATTCCCTTCCGCTTGGTGCGCCTGAGTTGGCGCAAATCGACAAGCTTGCGCTCGTGTTCGGCACCGAAGGCGATGGGCTGTCGAACCGCACTATCGCGGGCTGCGATTACACGGTGCGCATTCCCATGCGCCCTGGGGTCGATAGCCTGAATGTAGCGGCGGCAAGTGCGGTTACTTTTTGGGAGCTTTGTAAGTAATGGGATGCTGATATTAAAAAGATACCGATAATGCTTCCTTTTAGATATCGAATAAGGCTCTAATAGAAACTGTAATACTTCCTTTTTGATATTGCTTTACTCTCTAAAAGAGATTAACAAACAAAAAGATACCAAGATTAGTATCGTAATGAAACCATAGACCGCGCTGTCATTTTGGACGCGTGGTCTTTTTCTTGGTGCCGATTTGGGCCGCTCTGTTCTGGTTGGCGTCGCCTTCCTCTCGTACGCTTTCCTCAAATTCATCGAAGGGGAAGGAGCGTCGAATGAAGGCTTCGAAAAAGCAATGGTGGCGCGTATGCCTTACGTCGGTAGTCGTTGCGTTTGCTTTGGCGTGTTCATGCATGATTGCGGGTTGCGGCGGAGGGTCTGGAGCCGTCGAATCGAAGGAACGCGTGCCCGAGGCGAACGTCGACCCTTCCCGCATCGACTCGGGAAGCTACCTCGCTGACAATGGCTTCGGATACTCTGCTGACGTGTGGTATATCGATGGCGACACATCGCGCCCCGGCTTCTATCTTGAAGCGTGGACGGTCGTTTTGCCTGTGTTCTTCGACGAGAGCGGCAAGCCCATCGATCCCGACTGCGATGCCACGATAAAAGATAAACATCTGGTGCCCTCCGAAGAATGCGAGTCTGGCTACGATATCGTTTTCGTTGACCCCATGACCTGCTACGACTCTGTGAACAATACCTGGTATTCGCGTGGCGACTACAATGCCGTGATGGCGAAGGTCGTCAATACGAAATGGAAGTCGCTCACAAACGAGTCCATCGAAATCGAGCTGAGGGAAGATGGAACGCTTGTCGAGAGCCGCGATGGCGAGCAGGCTGAGGCGGGTACCTGGGCCATTACCGCCGTCGACCAGGTTGGTCTGTATTGGGACGATGAAGACCCGGCGTGGAACTATGCCATCCATTGCGATTCGAACGGCAAGGCCGATAAGCTCGATTGGGGCTTTGACGGCAGCGGTGACTACGCACGCGTCGACTAGCGGTTTTCTTCATAAAGGCGATCAAGGGCTCCTCGCTTATAAGGCGGGGAGCCTTCTTTATTGCGGCGTGTTAGGCCGAGGGATGTGCGGTTTCGTGGGCGCGCGCTCGTGCGAGACTGCGTTCTGTGGGGCGTGGCCGTTCGGTAGGCTCCTAGTCGCGTTAGGATTCGCCTTGGGTTTCTCGGCGGCATTGCCATTTCCGCATGTGTGCAATAGCATATTCGTTTGCATTGAGCTCATCGAAGAAAAGGAATCGCATGTCGCAACGTCAGTTTATCCATCGCATTATGTTTGTGTGTCACGGCAATATTTGCCGCTCGACCATGGCTGAGTTCGTGATGCGCGACATGGTTGCGCGCGCGGGTTTGGGCGATCGCATCGCCATTGCGTCTTGCGCGACAACCAACGATGAAATCGGCAATGACACGCATCCGGGTACGCAGCGGGTGCTCGACGCGCACGGCATTGCCCACCCACGCCGAGCCGCCGTGAAGTTGCGCACGGCCGATTATGCTGAATATGACCTGTTCATCGGCATGGATGACGAGAACATTCGCGATATGCGCCGCATCCTGAAAGGCGATCCGCAGGGCAAAGTGCACAAGCTGCTCGAGTATTCCGACGGTGGAGATGCCGATTCGGCGAACAGCGTGGCCGACCCGTGGTTCACGGGCGATTTCGAAACGACGTACGAAGACGTGGTTCGCGGCTGCGAGGCGTTGTTGGCGTATATGCGCTAGTAGAGCTTCGCTATGTCGGGTGCAGGCTTCTGCAAAGGTCTGCACCCGATTTTTTTGAATTCTATATAACTTCTATTGATGTATAGAATTCAAAATGAACGGGGCGGACCGTTATGAAACGTTTCGAAATAGTCAATGGTATGCGTCGTTATATGGAGCCTTGTGCGGTTTTCGTTTGGGACGATGATTCAATTTCTTTTTCTATAGATATCGATGAAAGCTCGACCGAAAAGATGTCCCTATACTGTTCCTCTCATTTTTTGCGCATGGAACAGCGCCATATAGAGGATGCGTGGGTCGGGCGATGGGTTGGAGGGCGTATTGTTCCGTCGGACGGGCAGAAGTGCTGCGGCCGAACGGGCTTCAATTCTACGATTCGGTGCTGCTGCTCATCGCAGGTGGGGGTGGGTGCGCCCAGGATGATTTCTTTATCAAGAGGTGAGGGATGCGGTTGCTTCCGAATCGGTCTCGAGTCGTGTTGGGAATATAGCGCGTCAAGCTCGCGAGCAGGCGGGAATAAGCCAGGCGGGGTTTGCCGAAGAATGCGGCATGCGTCAACCAACGCTCAGTCGAATAGAACGAGGCGCAACGAACCCCACCGTCGAAACGCTTAACGACATTGCAAAAGCACTCGGGAAAAGACTCGAAGTTCGCTTTGTCTGAGATGCAAATCATTTTGGCGAATTGCCGCAGGCTCTTAATCCGTAACGCTTCGAATGAATGTTTGACCGTTGCCGTAGTCGTAGACCTCGTATACTACGAATGGTTCATCGATTTGAAGAGAACGAAGCGATCCCCCATTATCGTAAGCGCCGGATTTCCAGCTGGTTTTAACCTTTACGTAATAGCCGTTGACGATATTGAATGCGTAGTCTTCAAATTGTCCGGGGGCGACCCATACGATTTCGCTATCCGCGGTTAAGGGCTGGAGCGTTCTGGAGCTGGTTTCACATTCTAGGGATCCCATAATTTGATTCGACGTGATGGCGGCATCGATTAAGGAACGGGCGCTTTCTCGTAGATTCTGTTGGCTGTCACTTGCTTCATCCATGAATGGCTCGTTGTCGAGAAAGGTGAGACTTGCGGAGTATTCATGATCGGAATGAATGCTAAGCGAAAGGCGCGAATCGTAGTCAAAGTTGCTAGATTCAAGAACGCCGTCCGCTTTGGCTTGCGAATCTGCGAGCTTGATTCCCCATATCTTCTTCGTCCAGGTATTTCCGCCATCAATCGAAAAAGCAATGGTCAGATTGACTTCATCGGAACGAGGGGGCGTCTCAATGCCTCTGATTCCATATTCGTTCTCAGTGGAAAAAGCGATATTGTAGCTCGTTAGCGTATGTGCCGAAAAGGGCGACTCGAATCGAATTGCAGAATCGCTGAAAGTCATTCTGGCGAAATCGACGTTCTTTTCGGAGTCTTGTTCGCGAACGGCTCCTTTGCCGATATCGCCGATAAGGCAATCCCATCTTTTTGAACAAAGAACGTGTTGCATTTTTTCGGTAACGGCGTTTCTGTTTGATTCGATTTCGTTTGCAAGCCAATCTCTGCCGGAATTGGTAAGAAGGAATTGGATGAAATTGGAATCCGATAACTCGTAGGGCTGAAACTGAATGCTGACGTACGTGGCAAATTCAGCCAACTTTGCTTCCTCGGCTTCTTTGTCGAGGTCTTTTTCCCAAGGCTGGAATCCTCGGCAAACCAAGATATGCCAGTCGCCAACGGCGCCAATATCCTGTGTTAGGAAAGTGCCTTGCGGGCCGACCACAGTTCCATCCGCAAGCTCTTTCGAGGCATATACGAAGAAGTCGCAATAATTATTGCTCATGAAGTTAGTCTGGAAGCCAAACCAAGGCCCGTTGCTTCCCCAGGTATCGTTTTCTGGGCCAAGGCTGTATTCCTGGTAGGAAGTTTTCACACTGACCGTATCGGCATAATCTTTTGGAAGACTAACGGTGTAATAGGGCGCCACGAACGTGGTTACGTTTTCTTCTGACGACTTATCGGCGAGTTGTTCGACTTCCTGCGATGGCCCCTCAGCGACTTGCTCGGTTGGCTCTGGGCCATTGAATGCCTCATCGTCTTTGTTTTGCTGGCATGCGGCAAGCAAAAAAACGGTTAACGATAAAAGAAGAACAAGGGAGGCAGCGAATGCGGCTGCTTTTTTATGAATTACCATGGCATGCTCCGTAAATGAATGGGTATGTCCATTGTACTTGATATTCAACCCTCGTTTTGCCCGTTCGGGCTTACGGGAAGATTATTCGCTTTACCGGCTAAGCTGAGGCGGGTGTTTAGCGCGTTCGTCTTTCTATGACATTTAGTAAACAGCACTGAGATTTTCTCAAAAGGTGCTTGCATCATTTTATGAGGGTGTTAGAGTACCAACTTGTTAGCACTCGGGCATACGGAGTGCTAGCACTCTTCCCAATCTTTGGTTATAACAGGCAGTGGAGAAAGGACATTCCATGAATCTCAAGCCTTTGGGTGATCGCGTTATCGTTAAGCGCGACGAAGCTGAAACCAAGACCGCATCGGGCCTCTACATCGCTTCGAGCGCCCAGGAAAAGCCTCAGACCGGCATCGTTCTGGCCGTTGGCGAGGGTAAGCGCGATAAGGACGGCAACCTCATTCCGGTTCCCGTCAAGGAAGGCGACCGTGTGCTGTACGGCAAGTTCGGCGGTACCGAAGTGACCATCGAGGGCGAGGACGTGCTCATCATGCGCGCCGACGACCTTTATGGTGTTTACACCGCGTAAAGCAAACGATAGAAACCAAAGCGAATTCGGTAATTAAGTTTCGAAAAGAAACTATCCATTGAAGGAGCAATCACAATGGCTAAAGACATTAAATTCCAGGCCGAGGCCCGCAGCGGCCTTGCTGCTGGCGTCACCAAGCTGGCCGATGCCGTTAAAGTTACCCTTGGCCCCAAGGGCCGCTACGTCGCCCTTGAGCGCACCTATGGCGCTCCCACCATCACCAATGACGGCGTGACGGTCGCTAAGGAAGTCGAGCTCGAGGATCCCGTGGAGAACATGGGCGCTCAGCTCGTGAAGGAAGCCGCCACCAAGACCAACGACGGTGCGGGCGACGGTACCACCACCGCTACCTTGCTCACTGACGTTATCGTGACCGAGGGTCTGCGCAACGTCACCGCTGGCGCGAACCCGCTGGCCGTTCGCCGCGGCATCGAGAAGGCCACCGAGGCTATTGTCGACGCCATCAAGACCGACGCCATTCCGGTTGAGGGCAAAGAGCAAATTGCCAACGTCGGCACCATTTCCGCTGGCGACGAGGTCATTGGCACCAAGATCGCCGAGGCCATGGAAGTTGTCGGCAAGGAGGGCGTCATTTCCGTTGAGGAGTCCCAGACCTTCGGCATCGACATCGAAACGGTCGAGGGCATGCAGTTCGACAAGGGCTACATCTCCCCGTACATGGCTACCGACATGGAGCGCATGGAAGCCGTTCTGAAAGACCCGTTCATCCTGCTCACCGACCAGAAGATTTCCTCCATCCAGGATTTGCTGCCGGTGCTCGAGGAAGTTTCCAAGTCTGGTCGCCCGCTGCTCATCATCGCTGAGGACCTTGAGGGCGAGGCTCTGGCTACCATCCTGCTGAACAAGCTGCGCGGCACCTTCACCTGCGTTGCCGTGAAGGCTCCTGGCTTCGGCGACCGCCGCAAGCGCATGCTGGAAGACATCGCTATCGTCACCGGCGGTCAGGTTATTACCCCCGACTTCGGCATGACGCTCGCCGACGCGAACGTGAGCATGCTCGGCCATGCGAAGACCGTCAAGGTCTCCAAGGACGCAACCACCATCGTCGATGGCGACGGCGACAAGGCTGCTATCCAGGACCGCATCGACCAAATCAAGGCCGAAATGGAGCACACCGACTCCGACTTCGACCGCGAGAAGCTGCATGAGCGCCTGGCCAAGCTGTCCGGCGGCGTTGCCGTGCTGCGTGTTGGCGCTGCTACCGAGGCTGAGCTCAAAGAGAAGAAGAGCCGCATCGAGGACGCCCTGCAGGCAACCCGCGCGGCCGTCGAAGAGGGCATCGTTGCTGGCGGCGGCGTAGCGCTGCTCCATGCTCTGCCCGCTCTCGACGCTGTTGATTGCGCGAACCACGACGAGGAAGTTGGCGTCGCCATCATCCGCAAGGCCCTTGAGGCTCCTATGCGCACCATCGCCCAGAACGCTGGCTTTGAAGGCTCCGTTGTGGTCGAGAAGGTTAAGGGCATGAAGAAGGGCGAAGGCCTGAACTGCGCTAATGGCGAATATGGTGACATGATTGCCATGGGCGTTTCCGACCCTGTGAAGGTCACCCGCACCGCTCTGCAGTCCGCGGTTTCCGTTGCTGGCCTCATCCTCATCACTGAGTGCTCCATCAACGAGATTCCCAAGGACGGTCCCGATTTGAGCGCTCTTGCTGGCGCTGGCGCAGGTATGGGCGGCATGATGTAATCTTTGCCGACGCTGCGAGACCCGCTGGCGGGCGACTCGCCGTTCAAGCCTCGCGCATGGCCGAAAGGCCAATGCGCTTGGCTTTCGCGGCGATTCGCGCCACCGGCGGGCCTCTCGCTGTCTTTCGACGTGGAAGTCGGCTCCTCTTTTGGTTGACGCTGCTTCAAATTAACTTAGGAGCGTATTCTCGCTCCGTTTTTGGCCCCGCAGGTTTTCCTGCGGGGTTTTCGTTTTTGAGACCTGTTAAATGCTCGTAGCGTTTAACAGGTGGGGAGCGTTTAACAGGTCGCCCGTTCCGCATCGCGGAACGGCTGGTTCGCACGGTGAACTGGGTATGTTGCGGGCGTGCTTCGGGCGGCGCATACTGCAACCATCACGTATCCAAGAGATGCGCTGTGAATATAATCGCAGGTCGTTTAAGGGAAACGGCCGAGCGCTCGCAGCGTATCAACCAGGCGGAGGGGCCTGGTGAGGGATGAGGAGGACGTCATGAGCGCAATCACCGAACAAGGCATGTCTCGCCGTAATTTCCTGGCCGGTATGGCTGGCGTTGCCGGTTTGGCCGCAGCCGGTTTGGCCGGGTGTTCGTCAGCGGGCGGCAGCAAGGAGGCTTCAGGTTCTGTTGCTTCTGGTTTGCCCGAGAAGTGGGATGGCGCATACGACGTAATCGTATGCGGTGGCGGCGGATCAGGCCTTACGGCTGCATATTCCGCGCTTGAAAACGGCGCCGAAAAGGTGCTCGTTCTTGAGAAGGCTGCAGCGTGCGGCGGTACCACGGCGCTTGCCGAAGGCGCGGTGCAGGCGAGCGGAACGCAGTGGCAGAAGGAAATCGCCGGTGTAACCGACGATTCGGCCGAGCTGCATAAGAAGTTCTGGCTCACCGACGCCGAGGGCATCGTGAAGGAAGACCTCGTCGAGTGCATGGCGAAAAACGCGCCCGATAATTTGAAGTGGATGGCCGATAACTTCAACATCACGTTCAGCAACGTGTTCGGCTGCTATCCCACGCCGTACATGAAAGACGAGTACATGCGCGACCGCATCCACTTGATTACCGATGCGTCTGATGAGACCAAGACCGGCGGCGTGGTGTGGACCACGAACGCGCAGAAGGCCGTTGAGGAAAAGGGCGGCGAGATTCAGACGAACACCGAAGTGACCGACATCTATCAGGATGAAACGGGCACCGTGGTGGGTGTTGCCGCTGGCAAGAAGAATTACAAGGCCAACAAGGGCGTTGTGTTCGCGATGGCGTCTATCGACCATAACGAAGAGATGGCGTTCCGCTATGACCAGCAGCAATACTGGGATCTGAAGACCCAGTTCGTGGCAACGGCCGAAACCAACACGGGCGACGGCATTCGTATCGGCATGGCCCATGGCGCCGATTCCGCCTTCCATGGCGCGGTCGACCTTATTCTGCAAACCTGGAGCTACACAAACAACCAGAACCCCGAGATTCCGTATATTCTCATCGACCAGCGTGGCAACCGCTTCGTCCGCGAAGACACTACATACGCATTCCATTGCCGCGCGATGTTCAACGCGGCTATGGCTCAGGGCGGCATTGATGGCTGCACCTATATGCTTATGGATTCCAAGATGACCACCGCAGATGCGAAATGCGCATGGAGCGATAATGCGAAAGACGGTGCGAAAGCTCGCGAGGCTGCTCTTGCCGATGGCTCTATGGTGCAGGCCGACACGCTTGAAGGTTTGGCCGAGAAGCTCGGCATGTCGGGCACGAATCTCAAGGCGACCGTTGATGCGTGGAATGCTGCGTGCGCTGCGGGCGAGGACGCAGCATATGGCCGCAAGGTTCAGCTTACCGCCCTCGATACCGCGCCGTATTACGCCTGGAAGACGCAGAACACCAACATCGGTTCCATTGGTGGCCTGATCATCGATACCGATGCTCGAATCCTCGATGTTGACGGCAATCCGATTCCTCACCTGTATGGCGGCGGCGTGAATACTGCCGGTTGGCTTGGCCCCTACTATCCCGGTTCGGGCACTTGCCTGCAGGGTGCTCTGAATTGGGGCCGCATCGCAGGCGCAAGCGCAGCCGCGTCGAAGTAGGACAGTGACCTGTTAAATGCTCGTAGCGTTTAACAGGTTTGAGCACAACCCCGCCGACCCATCCTCCCCGGTCGGCGGGGTTGCGATTAATGGCAGAAAGAAATCCATCTGCATCAAATGCCAGCGAGCGGCAAGCTGGTGAGTGTAGTTCGGGCGTTGAAAATGCCTGTGGCATTTTCAATTCCTGCCTATGCGCCCGAGCGGGCGCGCCCAGCTCAGCTGGGCTCAGCGTACTTCGGTACGCGAGCCGCAGCTTGAACACGAAATGCGTCGCCGGCTTGTCGCGTGGCATCGAGCGTTTTCGCCGTTCGGAAGAACGGCGAAACTAATCTACATCACGTAGCCCATGGAAAGCGAGATGTTGCGGGCGGCTTTCACGACGGAATGCGCCATGGTTTCGAATTCGCTTTCAGGCATGTCGGCGTTCGAGCCGCTCACGCCTACGGCGGCGATGGCGTCGCCTGAGAAATCGAAGATGGGGGCCGCGAGGCAGCGGTGGTTCGCCTCGGACTCCTCGCAATCGACGGCCCATCCGCGACGACGCACGCCATGCAGGTATTTCAAGAACTCCTGTTTGTTCGTGATGGTGTTGGCCGTGTGCGCCTCGAACGTGAATCCATAGAGCGTTTCTTCCAGCTCGTCGGCGGAAAGGCATGCGAGCAGGCATTTCCCCATAGAGGAGCAGTGCGCGGGATAGCGTTTGCCTACGCGCGTGAATAGTTCGTCGGCCCTGTTGGTGGCTTCTTTTGAAATGATAGAGACGAAGGGCCCGTCGAGCACGCCTAAATATGCGGGCAGTTTCAGCTCGCGTTCAAGCGCGGCAAGATGCGGCTTGGCTTCAACCTGCAGTTCGAGCGAATTGATGTGGTAACTCAGCATGCTGAAAAGTTTCGGCCCAATCGCATAGGTGCCATTGAGCGTTTTCGTGACGTAATCGCGTTCGAGCATGGTGGCCAAAATGCGGTGCACGGTCGACTTGCTCATAGCGGTTTGTGTCGCAAGCGCCGAAAGCCCTAGAGGCTCGCGCGATTGTGCGAGCGCTTCGAGCAGGTCGAATGCCCTTTCGAGCACCTGCACGTTTCCTGTTTTCGGTTTCTCTGGCGAATCTCCCATAATCCCCTCCTCGTCAAAGAGACAACAACACTATACGCCCGTGCGCCGCCATGAGCTGCGGAAACCTAGGTGAAAAAATGGGCCCTCGTGATAAAACGAGAGCCCATCATCAAAATTTATCGTTGCGTGCGTTTGAGCGGCTTACCTGCCGAAAAGGCGGGCGAAGAAGCCCTTCTTTTTCGGCACGGGGGTAGCGGCGGGGGCAAGCTGCGGTTTTTTCGCTTGCGCAGAGGTGGCGGCGGGTGCCTTGGCGTCGGCAGGCTTTTTCGCCTCAACGGCGGCGTCGGCCTGCTGTTTCACCGCTTGGGTGTCTTCATCAAGCGTTTCGGCGATTTTCGCGATTACTTTTTCACGCGCAGCATCAACATTGGAGGTTTGTACAGGCTTTTCGACGGCGTCGGCTTTGGGCTTTTGGCTCTTGATCTCGACGGGAACCTGCGCGTCCTCTCCCTTGGGAGCATCGTCGATGGCGATTTCGAGGGACTCCTTTTCCAAGGAAGCGGGCTTTGCTTCGATGGCGGCCTTGGTCTCGACGGCAGTCTCGATCTTGGGTTCGCTTTCGGCTCGAGCTTCGGCGGTCTCGCTTTCGCTCCCCTCGCTCTGTTCGATTTCCTCAGCGGTCACGAAATCTTCCTTGGCGTCTTCTGCCATATCGGCCATGGTGGAAGAAAGCGTGGGCGCGGTTGCGGGGGTGCCGCTCACCGCTGCGTCGACGAACTGGGGAGACGTCAGGCCGGTAGCGCGGGCGCGTTCGGCGGCGATATAGGCCTCTTTGATGAGGTGGTCTTGCGCGTCGAACGGGTTGCGGCCCTCGGGAACGAAGGCACACAGGTCGGTAAACGTGCCGTCGCTTTGCAGCTCGCGCAGCTTCGCGGTGTCAGAGAGCATGGTCGTGAAGTAGTCGAGCACGCGGGCGCGCAGTGCGGGATCGTTTACCGGCCAGGCGATTTCCACGCGTTTGTCCAGGTTGCGCGTCATAAGGTCGGCGCTCGAAAGGAATACCGTGGTTTCGTCGCCTACGCCGAACGCGTAGATGCGTGAGTGCTCGAGCAGGCGGCCAACCACGCTTACGATGCGAATGTTCTCGGTTTTGCCGGGAATGCCGGGAACCAGGCATGAAATGCCGCGTACCAGCATGGTGATTTTCACGCCCGCGCGGCTTGCTTCGGTAAGCTTTTCAATCATATCGCGGTCGGTGATCGCGTTGCTCTTCATAAGGATGCGAGCGGGCTTGCCGGCTTTTGCCTTCGCGATTTCGCCGTCGATGGCCTCGCACATGCGCGGCTTGATCATGAGCGGCGCCACACGCAGCTCCTTGTAGTCGCTCGACGCGCTTTCAAGCTGCATGCTGCGGAAGAAGCGCGCGGCATCCTGGCCAACTACGGGGTCGGCGGTAATCATGGAAAGGTCGGTGTAGAGCTTGGCGGTTTTCTCGTTGTAATTGCCCGTGCCGAGCTGCGTGATGAACTGCAGGCCTCCTTCGCTGCGGCGCGTGATGGCGCAGATCTTCGAGTGCACCTTGTAGTCGTGGAAGCCGTAGATGATGTTGCATCCGGCCTGCTCAAAGCGCTGAGACCACTCGATGTTGTTGCTCTCGTCAAAACGCGCACGCAGCTCGAACAGTGCGGTCACGTCTTTGCCGTTTTCGGCTGCGGTAATAAGGGCCTCGGCTAGGCGCGATTGGCTTGCCAGGCGGTACAGCGTGATTTTGATGCTCACGACATCGGGGTCGACCGCGGCTTCCTGGAGCAGCTTCACGAATGCGTCCATGGTTTCATACGGGTAAGAGAGCAGCACATCGTGGCGAAGCACCTGGTCGGTGATGCGCTCTTTGTGCGAAAGCGATGCGGGCCATTGCGGGCTTGCCGGCTCATCCATGAGCGGCTCGGCGATTGCTTTGGGGGCCTTGCCCATGAGGGCGAACACGTAGCCCATGTCGAGCGGCATGCCAACGGTGTAGGCCTGCTGCTTCTTCAGGCCGAGCTTTTCGCGCAGGAATTTATCGGTTGTGTATGACAGCGGGCGCTCGCTTTCGAGGCGAACGGGAGCCAGACGGCCGCGTTTCTTCAAGATGCGCTGCATATGGCTGCGGAAGTCCTCATCGTATTCGTCGGATTCTTCGGCCGTATCGAGATCGGCGTTGCGCGTGACCTGAATCACGTTGGCGTATTTCACCGGATACATCTCGAAAATTTTGTCGGCGACCATCTCGAGCGCGTGTTCGAGCAGAATAAACGAGTATTTGCCGTTTTCGCCCGTGAGCTCGATCATGCGCGGGCAGTTGCGAGGCATGGGGATGATGCCCATGAGTACGTTTTCGGCCGCTTTGGCGCGCGCGGCTTTGCGCTCGGCTTTGGTAGCGTTTTCGGGCAGCGCTTCGGCTTCGGCTTCCTCATCGAGGCGCACGGCGATATAGAGCGCGCCGTTTTCCAAGTGAGGGAACGGGTGCGTTGCGTTAATGATCTGGGGCGACACGAGCGGCAGCACGTTGCAGTCCAGATAATCCATGAGCTCGCTGTGCTGGGCGGGCGTGAGCTCGTCGGGGTAGAGCTGGTGGATGCCTGCATCATCGAGCAGGTGGCGCGTTTGGCGGAAATCTTCGGCTGCGATGGGCGTGAGTTCGCGCACGCGCGCATACACGGCATCGAGCTGTTCGCGCGGCGTCATGCCGGTCTTCGAGTCGAACACCATTTCTTTCGCCAGTTCAAGGTCGGTAAGGCTGCCGACGCGCACCATGAAGAATTCCTGTAAGTTGCTGCGCCAGATAGAGATGAATTTCAGGCGCTCGAGCAAGGGAACGTGCGGGTCGATGGATTGGTCGAGCACGCGCTTGTTGAACTCGAGCCATGAAAGCTCGCGGTTCTGCATATAGGACTTGTGCGCCGGGCGTACGATTTTTTTCTCGAGACGATCGGCCTTCGGCTTCTTGGCCTTTTTCGTGTCGCCTACCTCTGCGACAGTGGCCTTTGCTTCGTTTTCCTCACCCATGATATTCCTCCCTCATGTGCATCGAGAACAGGGGAAATGCACCAAATCGCATAGATATAGGGCGTATTCTCCTGAAAAAGCGCATCAGCTACCAACCATTATACCGATAAGCAGATGCTATGAATTTGCACAAACCCAAGGCTTTGCACCGATTTAGCGAAAGGAGCCTTGCGGGGCGTGAGTGGGAGAATGCTGGGGAGCGGACGAATGCCGAGGGCGGCTGCAGGGTGCATGCATGCATGCTGCGAGAGGTGCCGATGTGCTCAACGCTACGAGCATTCGACATGTGCTAAATGCTCGTAGCGTTGAGCACATCGGTGTATGTTCGACACGTTTAAGGGCGGAATGGGCGTGGAATGGGCGCGGGGAAAACTGAATTCGGCGTGCGTGCGGCGCGAAGATTCGTTTTGGCTCACGGGCGACAGGCAAGCTTGTCTCAAGCGCCTGCGTAAAGCCCGCAACGACGTGTAAACAGTTGCACGAAATGTCCGTTGCCGCCTCGCCTGTGGGCGACGTTGACGCATAATTGGGCCAACGCACAATGTGAAAGGGGATTCATATGCTGGAACAAGTTGATCTTTCGGCGAAAATGTCGAAGGAAGAATACAAGCCCCTGCACGACGAACTTATTGCGAAACTCGTAGTGCTGCAGCAAGAGGCCCGCAAGAAGGGCGTGGGCGTCGTTGCATTGTTCGAAGGCTGGAACGGCGCGGGCAAGGGGAGCCGCATCGGCGATTTGGTCTATGAGCTCGACGCGCGCGCGACGCACATGCATGTGCTATCGAATTTCGACGAGGAAGGCGCGGCTCGTTTTCGCGATATGGGCTCGGGCGTTACCGGCTTCGAGCCGCTCATGCAGGAATTCTGGCAGGCGCTTGGCCCTCGCGGCGACATGACGCTGTACGAACGCGGGTGGTACACGGCGGCCGCACGTCGTTTGGTGTACACCGATTCCGAGGCGAATCATGCGGCCCACCTGCAGGCTTATAGGCGCGCCGTGAGCGAGTTCGAGCGACAGCTTTCCGCCGATGGCTACGTGGTGCTGAAGTTCTTTGTCCACATTTCGAAGGACGTACAGAAGAAGCGCCTGAAGGGCCTTCACGACAATCCCGATACCGCGTGGCGCGTGAGCGACGAAGAGCTCGCCACCGTGAAGGACTACGACGAGATTTATGCGCGCTATGATGAGCTTTTGCGCAATACTGATTTCGATTTCGCGCGTTGGACCATGGTCAACGGCGAGGACAAGCGTTCCGCGAACATCGCAATTGCCAAGGCGCTCGTGCGTGCCTTAGAGCGCGCACTTGCGAGCGGTCCCGATGCTGCCGCCGAAGCCGCCGCTGCGAAGGCTGCCGCCAACAGTGCCGGCGCTCTTGATCAGGCCGATCCGCGCGACCGCACGCCCGAAGAGACCGAGCGCGTGATGGCTGCTGCTCGCGCACAGGCTGCCGAGCAGGCCGAAGAGGCGCCGCTGCATTCGCGCTTCACCATCGTGAAGAACCCGCCGCGCTTGGCCGATATCGACCATACGCTCGCGCTGACCAGGGAAGAATATCAGGAAGCGCTTAAGCGCGAACAGAAGCGTTTCGCCGAGCTTGAGCTGAAAATGTACCTGGCCCGCGTTCCGCTCATGGTTCTGTATGAAGGCGATGACGCGGCTGGCAAGGGCGGCAACATCAAGCGTGTGGCGCAGGCTATCGACCCGCGCGCTTACACCATCTTCCCCAGCCCAGCGCCCACGAAAGTCGAGCTTGCGCATCCGCACCTGTGGCGCTACTGGACGCGCCTGCCGCGTGCTGGCCATGTGGGGATTTACGACCGCAGCTGGTATGGCCGCGTGCTTGTTGAACGTGTTGAAGGTTTCGCGAGCCCCGCGGAATGGAGCCGCGCCTACGACGAAATCAACGAATTCGAGGGCGAGCTTGAGGCATGGGGCGCGCTGTTGTTGAAATTCTGGGTTGCGGTAAGCCCCGAGGAGCAGCTCAACCGCTTCAACGATCGCCAGAACAATCCCGACAAGCAATGGAAAATCACGCCGGAAGATTGGCGCAATCGCGACAAGCATCCGCAATACGATGCTGCCGTCGATGATATGTTCCGCCTTACGAGCACGCCGTATGCTCCATGGCGCATTCTTGAGTCCACGAACAAATACTACGCGCGCGTGAAGGCGTTGAAAATCATCAACGACGAGCTTGAAAAACGCTTGGGGTTGTAGCTGCGTTCACGCTTTTGTTCACAATGGGCCTCGAATGTGGCATTTACGTGCCTTCGAAAGGATATTTGGGAAGAAAACCCCAGGTCGCATACTTTGTGACCTGGGGTTTTGCATGTAGGGTTAGGTGTAATGCGTCCCGACCGCTTAGGAACGGGTCGCGCATGCCACATTCGACACGCTTTTTGAACAGAATTCTGGTTGTGCGCGATTCCGCGCCTTTGTACCGCCCTCGGGAAGATGTGCGGTGAGGCACGCGGAAACCCGCAACGAAAAGGCGATGAGCGCATGTGACGAAAGCATGCGGTATGTGTGGCGGGCGCGGCGACGAGAGTCGCATTCCGCTCAAACGATGCCCAACGTGCCGCCTTCGTGAAAAATAGGCGCACTGGGCAGGAGTTCCTTTGTGCTGCTGCACCCTTTCTTCTATAGTGGGCAGCATGAATACGAACAAACAAAACCCTTATCGCGCGAATTCGACGCAGGGGCCCGCCCAGCAGGGTGGGTTCGTTCCTGCGCGCCCTGCGCAACCTCGCCATGCGACAAATCCCTATTCTGCCAACGCTTGTGGTGTGGCGCGACCGTCGACGCAAAATGCTGCTGACTATTCCCGTGCCAACTACGGTTCGAATATGGGCGGGGGCAAGCACGGCCGCGGCGGCAAACATGGCGGTTCGGGAAAGAGCCGCGTGTGGACGATCGTCCTCATCGTTGCCGCGATTGTACTTGCGATTTCGCTCGGCGTGCTTGGCGTTATTGGCTATGGCTATTGGCATGGCACGAAGGTCTACGACGACATTTCCGCGACATCGGGCTTGGCGAAAGAGGAAACCGCGCTCGCCGATATGACGGTGAACTGGGATGCGCTGCGCGAGCAGAACGAAGACATCGTTGGATGGGTATACATGCCGGGCACGAGCATCGACTACCCTATTGTGCAGGGCGAAAACGACGAGGAATACCTGCAGAAAGATTTCACGGGCAGCACGAGCGGCCTGGTGCACAAGGGCACTATTTTCCTTTCCGCCGATAATGCGGGCGATTTCTCCGATTCGAACAGCTTCATCTATGGCCACAACATGAATGACGAAACCATGTTTGCGCACATTCTGGCCATGACCGATCAGGCGATGTTTGATGCAGCGCGCACGTTCTATATTTTGACGCCCACGCAGAACTACCGCTGCCGCACCTATGCGCTCGATGTTGTGAAGAATACGGAAACGAACATCTTGCAGCCGAACTTCGCCGATGAAGCGGCCATGCGCTCATATATGACGGCACGCATCAACGATTCCGCGGTAGGCGCACCGACCGATGTCGATTTGGCGTCGGTAACGAAGCTGTTCACCCTCATCACGTGTGGCGACGACTACGCGAACACGCGCGCGGTGCTCTGTGGCGGCTGCGTCGAGCAGGCGACGCCCGCGAACGCGGAATAAAGTCCTCGCCGCGCACGACTGAATACTGGGGGATAACCGGAAATAGTTCCTCATTGAAAAGGCGGGCATTAGTCAAAACAAGCCCGCCTTTTGTATATCTATTGGCTGCCCCTCGACCACTCACCCGTTGGTTTCGTTTGTGTATACGTGCTTTTCGGTCTCACGGCGTGCGCGCGATGGTACCATGCGAATATCTGGCCAATTTTGGCCAAGCATCGAGCGTGTTCGAACATTTCCGACAAGGGGGAATACCGGGTGGCAACGTCAATCTTTCCCGGCGAGAAGCCAGATCGGCTTGAAGAAGAGTGCGCGGTGTTTGGAGTGTACTCCACCACCGACGATGTCGCGAGGCTGACCTGCTTTGGCTTACAGGCCCTGCAGCATCGCGGCCAAGAAAGCGCCGGCATTGCGGTGGGCGATGGCGACACCGTGACGGTTACGAAAGACTTGGGCTTGGTTACCCAGGTGTTCAATGAAAGTGCGCTCGCTGCGTTGCGCGGCGAAGTGGCTGTGGGCCATTGCCGTTACTCCACGAGTGGCGGCATGGGCAACTGGACAAGCGCCCAGCCCCATATGTCGGCCATCGACGAGGTGCTCATCGCGCTTGCACACAATGGCACGCTTGTGAACACGAACCGCATTCGCGCCGACCTTATTAGCAAGGGCGTCGAATTCCGCAGCAACACCGACTCGGAAGTCGCGTGCCAGGTCATTGGCTATTACACGCGCGAAACCCATCATCTTACCGAGGGCATCAAAACTGCCATGGAGATGATTGACGGCGCCTACGCCATGGTGCTCGCGAGCCCCACGGCGCTCTATGCGTTCCGCGACCCGCACGGCATTCGTCCGCTGTGCTTGGGCAAGCTTCCCGACGATCGCGGCTGGGTCGTTTCCAGCGAAACTTGCGGCCTCGATATCGTGGGCGCAGAATTCGTGCGCGATGTGCGCCCGGGCGAAATCATCCGCATCAACGATACGGGCATCTCGACGCTGCAGGCCATCGAGCCCCGAGAGCCGCGCGGCTGCATTTTCGAATACGTCTATTTCGCGCGCCCCGACTCGGTTATCGATGGGCAAAGCGTCTACCAGGCTCGTCGCAACATGGGTCGCATTCTTGCGCGTGAAGCTCCGGTCGAGGCCGATCTGGTGCTCGGCGTGCCCGACTCGGGCGTGCCCGGTGCGCTTGGCTACTCTGAGGCGAGCGGCATCGAATTCACCGACGGCATCGTGAAGAACCGCTACGTCGGCCGCACGTTCATTCAGCCCACGCAGGAAATGCGCCAAATGGGCATTCGCATCAAGCTCAACCCGCTGCCGAGCGTCATCGCGGGCAAGCGTCTGGTGGTCATCGACGACTCCATCGTGCGCGGCAACACGTCGAAGAAACTCGTCGACATGCTTCGTTCGGCCGGTGCGGCGGAAATCCATTTCCGCATCGTGAGCCCCGAGGTTATGTGGCCATGCTTCTATGGCATCGACACCGCCAACCAAGACCAGCTCATCGCCGCAAACATGACCAACGAGGAAATGTGCGAGTTCATCGGCTGCGATTCGCTCGAGTTCATCTCACTCGACGGCCTGCGCGAAGCCGTGGGCGATGCGCACAGCAAAACGTTCTGCGAGGCATGCTTCACAGGCGAATATCCCGTTGCGCTGCCCGATTCCATCACGAAGAACGCGTTTTTGAAGAAGAGCTAATCTGTTGCGCCCGCGCTCCTATCCAGGTGCGGGCGCTTCCGGTTTTCGATGGGGCAAGGGGCTTTCCCTTTGTCCCGCTTTTGTTTCAGATGCAAGAGACATTGCATGAGGTTGAAAATGGGGAAGGGAATTGCCCCTTCGCCCGTCAATGAATAGACAGGAGTCTTACCCATGGCAGAAATCACTTACGCCGACGCGGGCGTCGACATCGAAGAGGGCGCGGCTGCGGTCGACGCCATTAAAGACGCCGTGCATTCCACGTATCGTCCCGAGGTCGTGGGCGATATCGGAGGCTTCGGTGGCTTGTTCTCTGCGGCGGCATTCAAGGGTATGGAAGAGCCGCTTATGGTTTCGGGCACCGACGGCGTGGGCACGAAGCTCAAGGTCGCCCAGCTCATCGGCGAGCATGACACTGTGGGCATCGACCTGGTCGCTATGTGCGTGAACGACATTCTGGCGTGCGGCGCCGAGCCCCTGTTCTTCCTGGACTACATCGCCATTGGCAAGCTGAAGAAGGAGCATGTCGCCAAGGTTGTGGGCGGCATCGCGGAAGGCTGCCGTCAGGCGGGCTGCGCGCTTATCGGCGGCGAGATGGCCGAGCATCCCGGCGTTATGGATCCCGACGATTACGACCTGTCGGGCTTCACCGTGGGCGTTGTCGATCGCCCGAAGATGATCGGCCCCGACGGCGTCGTAGAAGGCGACGTGCTCGTGGGCTTGCGTTCGAGCGGCTTCCATTCCAACGGCTACTCGCTCGTGCGCAAGGTGCTCGTTGAGGGCAAAACCGCCGAAGAGCTTGCGGCTCCCGTGGCCGAGCTCAATGGCGAAACGCTTGGCGACGCCCTTATCGCCCCCACCCGTATTTACGTGAAGCCCGTGCTCAATTGTCTGCGCAACCTGCCGGGCGACGTGCATGCCCTGGCGCACATCACGGGCGGCGGCATTACCGAAAACCTCAACCGCGCGCTTCCTGAAACCATGGATGCCCTGGTCAATAAAGGTGCATGGGAAGTTCCCGCCATCATCAAGATGGGCATCGAGGCCGCCGGCCTTACCGAGGAGCAGGCGCTCAAGACCTTCAACATGGGCATTGGCATGGTGCTCATCGTTGATGCGGCGCGTGTCGACGCCGTGATGGATGAGCTGGCGAAGTCGGGCGAAGAGCCGGTCGTCATCGGCAAAATTGTTGAAGGCACTGGCGTGGTTCGTTACGCCGAATAAAGCAAAGGAGCGGGTCGGGAAAAGCCTGGCCCGCTTTCTGTTTTCGGTCTGCTCTCTCGGTCCGACGAGGCGCCTGGAAGGGGCCGCTCGGGCCGCAGCGGGCTGTCGTTCGCGTCTGGCGTCTGGGGTTTCTCGGAAAACCTTGCTGCGGCTACCGCTTCGCTCCTTTGGGGTTTCGCCATGTGCTCGCCTGGTTGCGTTTCATTTTGAGAAGAAGAACGAACATGAGCGCAGGTGGTTTCGCACAAGCCCGCTCAAGCGCGGCGGGGGCGAAACGTTGCGGGCGCCGAGCAGCGCGGCTTTTATTTGCACCTGGAAAGGATTTGAATATGACTCAACCTTTGAAAATCGGCGTTTTGCTTTCTGGTTCGGGCACGAATCTGCAGGCGCTCATTGACGACATCGCTGCGGGCACGCTGAATGCGGAAATCGTTCAGGTGGTTTCTTCGCGTCCCGACGCGTATGGAATTGAACGCGCGCAGGCTGCGGGCATTCCGGTGCTTGTCATGAACAAAACGCTGTACGCTGACGCGGAAGCCGCCGATGCCCAAATTGTCGAAGCGCTGCAGGCTGCTGGCGCCGAATACATCGTTATGGCTGGTTACATGCGCAAGGTGACGCCGGTCATGCTGCGCGCATTTCCGAATCGCGTGTTGAATTTGCACCCTGCGCTGCTGCCTTCGTTCAAGGGCGCGCATGCTATTCGCGATGCTTTTGAGGCGGGCGTGAAGGTAACGGGCGTGACCGTGCATTTCGCCAATGAAGATTACGACAAGGGCCCCATCGTCGCGCAGCGCGCTGTCGAGGTTGCGGAAAACGACACGCTCGAGACGCTCGAGGCGAAGATCCACGAGGTCGAACACGTGCTGTATCCGCAGGCCGTGCAGCTGATTGCTGAAGGCCGCGTGTCGGTCGACGAAGAATCGGGCCGCGTGCACATCAAGTAATTCGATGCGGGGGTCACCTGTTAAATGCTCGTAGCGTTTAACAGGTTTAAGGGTTTTCTGCCGTGTCTCGTTTGCGAGTGGGGCGCGGCAGAAAATGTGGTCAGCGGCGAAAGGGTAGTGAGCGGCGAACGGCGGCGACAGGGCCTGTTGGCGAGACCCGCTAAACGCTATGAGCATTGAATGGCTCGACGAAAAAGACCGGTCGTCTGCAGCGAAGGCTCGCTAATTAAGAAGGTTCCACCAAATGCGAGGGCCATGTAATGCGAATGCGACAGCGCCGCCGAGCATCGGGTGTACCTGCTAAATGCTACGAGCACTTAGCAGGTGCTTGCTTAGTGCGCCGCCGCGCATCGCGCCCCGCTTGCGGGTGGAACGCGATGCGGGGTAGGTGGCGGCGTTTTAATGAGGGGTTTGTGGTGCGTATGGTAACGGCAGAATTTCTGCGCTCGCTCGCGGCGGATGTTGCTGCAGGCAGGCCGGTTGAGCTTTCTTTTGACGACTTTCCGTGTTTCACGGCCGAGGCGCTCGAGGGCCGTGCGCATGTGACGCCCGCTGCGCTCGCGGAAATTTCGGCTGGCCTTACGCCTGCCGATGCGTGCGTGTTCGAACGCGCGGCAAAGGCAATCGACGAGGGCGACCTTGCCTGGATTGGCTTCAAATATGTATACGATGCGTCTGCTGCCTGCGAAAACGTCGACAATGAAGTCACGAAGAAATACGGTGATGTGGGTTCGGGCTGCGGCGATTCGTTCGTGTTCTTTTGCAACGACGCCAAGGAAATCGTGTGCGGGCGCGAGCATTCCCCGCGCGATATCTTCCAAATGAAAGACGCCACGCGCGGTCCTGCCATGCATACCGAGCAGTTCGATGGCCTCACGTGGCTTGCTGTTGCGCTTTTCGACAAGGTTCGCGTGTGGCTTTTGGGCGCTTCCGACGCGTCGGCGGAGGTTGCTGCGCTTGCGCACCATGTAGGCTTCGACGTTGTGGCGGTCGACTACGACCCTGCATACATTTCGGAAGAGCGTTTTCCGAACGCTCGTCGCGTGCTGCTCGGCGGCGGCAACTTCGATGAACTCTCAAACATCACTGCGAACCCTGCCGATTACGCATGCGTGCTTACGCGCGGTCACATGTTCGACCCCGAGGCGTGCGTGTGGTCTATTAGGAACAATTTACACTATATAGGCATGATGGGATGTAGGGGTAAAAATGATACCGTACATGACCTTGTGTTATCAAAGGGTGGCACTGAAGAAGGGTGGGAGCGCATCAAACGCCCCATTGGTTTGAAGTTTGGTGCAAAAACGCCCGCTGAGCTTGCTATCGCCATTGTTGCCGAGCTTGTCGATGAGCGATATAAGCAGAATTATTCGGAAGCCGCGCGTGCGAAACACGACTCGAATTTGGGTCGATAGCGTACATTTCGGCTTCGCTGTATGACGCGGCGGTCCGATGCGTGTCTTTTTCGCCCACTCGCGTTGATGTCGCGGCGTATGGGCGATTCGGCTGATAAGGTAAACAAAAGTCAACGGAAGGAAAACGGAGGAGGAAACGTGACTAACCCCCAGGTTAAACGCGTTCTGGTTTCTGTGACCGACAAAACGGGCGTGGTTGAGTTCGCGCGCGCTTTGCACGAGGAATTCGGAGCTGAGATTATTTCGACCGGCGGCACCGCGAAGGTGATTGCCGAAGCGGGCGTTGATGTGACGCCCATCGATGCGGTGACGAATTTCCCTGAAATGATGGACGGCCGCGTGAAGACGCTGCATCCCATGGTGCACGGCGGCCTGCTCGCGAAGCGTGACAATGCCAAGCACATGGCCGAGGCCGAAGAGCACGGCATCAAGATGATCGACATGGTGGTCGTGAACCTGTATGCCTTCGAAAAGACGGTTGCCTCGGGCGCTGACTTCGGCACCTGCATTGAGAATATCGACATCGGCGGCCCGTCGATGCTGCGCAGCGCCGCGAAGAATTTCGAGAGCGTTGCCGTGGTCACCGAGCCCTCCACCTACGATGCCATTCTTGAGGAAATGCGCGCCAACGACGGCGCCACCACGCGCGAGACGCGTGCGAAGCTCGCGCTGAAGGTGTTCGAAACTACGAATGCCTACGACGGCGCGATTGCCGCTTGGATGGACGAGCAGCTCAACGGCAAGACCGATTTCAGCGAGAAGACTCCCGACGTTATCGACCTTCACCTCGAGAAGCAGCAGGACCTGCGCTATGGCGAAAACCCGCATCAGAGCGCTGCGTTCTACCGCCTGCCCAATGCCGACGCGCATAGCCTCGTGAATGCCGAACAGCTTAACGGCAAGGAGCTTTCCTACAACAACATTCTCGATACCGATGCGTGCTGGACGCTCGCTCGCGAGTTCGACGAGCCTGCCGTGGTTATTCTGAAGCACCAGAACCCCTGCGGTTCGGCTACGGCCGCTACGGTCGCCGAGGCTTATGACAAGGCGTTCGCGTGTGATCCGAAGAGCGCTTTTGGCGGCATTATCGCGGCAAACGTCGAGGTTTCGCTCGAAATGATCGAGCATATGAATGCGAACAAGCAGTTCGTTGAGGTCATTATTGCTCCGAGCTTCGAGCCCGCTGCGCTTGAGCTTCTGCAGGTGAAGAAGAACCTGCGTGTTCTGCGTACTGGCGGCGTGGATGCCCCGGTTCGCGTTGAATATCGCTCGGTCGACGGCGGCATTTTGGCCCAAACCGCCGATGCCGTGACCGAAACGCCTGATGAATTCACCGTTCCCACCAAGCGTAAGCCCACCGACGAGGAAATGGACGAGCTGCTGTTCGCGTGGAAGGTGTGCAAGGGCGTGAAGTCCAACGCCATCCTCATTTCCAAGAACCATGCGGGCATTGGCATGGGTCCCGGTCAGCCAAATCGCGTTGACTCGGGCCGCTTAGCCGGCGAGCGCGCGCTTGAGGCCTGCGAGCGCATGGGCCTTGAGCCGAAGAACCTTGTTGCCGCGTCTGACGCGTTCTTCCCGTTCCGCGACAACATCGATGCGCTGGCAAGCTTTGGCGTCACCGCCATCATCCAGCCCGGCGGTTCCATCCGCGACGAGGAAAGCATCGAGGCGTGCGACGAGCACGGCATTGCCATGGTGTTCACGGGGCATCGCCACTTCCGTCATTAAAGGTTGCGCCGTTCTGCCGAACGGCGCTAACCGTTGATGCTGCGCGGCAATCTGGCGGCCGACTTGGTTCTCAATCGTCGCTCGCGTAGCGCTGCTACGCGCCGCTTCTCTTTCGAGCCAATTCGACTCGCCAGCTTGCCGCTCGCTGACCTGGGCTGCGAAAGTGGCATTTGTCGAGTACTGCTCAATCGCGATCAGCGTAAAACGGATTTTGTATGGGCCGGGGAATCTTCCTGGCCCATTTTGTTTTCCAGGGCGGCAATTGCGCCTGCTCAAAGACGCGTCGAAACCGGTTGCGCAGCCGCGCGGCCGGTTTTTTGCTATCATGGGGCAGTTTCTGGGGAGAAGATATAAGGGAGGCGCGCATGTCCGTTGCGCAGGCGAGGGGTATCGTCAAAGGCTTGAAGTGGCACCACTTGGGCTTCTGCTTCTTTTGGGCCGTTACGTTCGTCGCGCTCATGGCTCCTGCCGATGAGTTCGCGTTTGCAAGCACGGGCTTTTCCGTGGGAAAGCAACTTTCGACCATCGTTGCCGTCGTGGCGGCGGCGACGCTTTCGGTCTGTCGCGGCAGCAAGGCGTTTTCTCCCGAGTCGGCGTATATCGCGGGCATCGTCCTGTCGGCGGGGTCTCTTTTGTACTATCTTGCATTCTTTTTGGCCGATTTCTCGGTTGCCTCGGTCGCAATCGCATCGGTACTGGTAGGAGCTTCGCAGGGCGCGTTTTTCGTGATGTGGCAAAGCTTTTATGCGTCAGAAGGCACCTCGCGCACCACGGTTTATATCCCTCTTTCTGCGCTGTGCTCGGTTGTGCTGTGCATCGCCATTGGCTTCTTGCCGACGGAATGGCTTGTGGTTTGCGGCGTCATCGTCTTGCCCGCGCTTGGCGCTTGGACGCTGCGCAAAAGCCTTGCTGAGGTCGTTCCCTATGAAGCGGAGCCTCTCACTCGCGAGCGTCGCTGCATGTTGCTGCGCGATATGGCGCGCCCCGTGTTTTGCGTGTGCGCCATCGGTTTTGTGTGGAAGATGATTGGCTACGTGGTTCCGCAGGGCAACCTCGGCTCTTTCGAGGGCATCATGCTCGGCATGAGCTGTGCCACACTTGTGGTTGCGGCCATCGAGCTATTCACCGAGCGTGGCTTCGACATGCTGCGCGTGTATCAGGTTCTCTTTCCGCTCATCACTGGCGTGTTCCTGTTGCCCACGTTCTTTGGCATTGAATGGCTTGGCGCGGTTTCGGTATTTACCATGTTCGGCTTCGAGGTGGTGAATCTGTTGCTGCTCATTACGTGCGCGGCGTATGCAAGCCGCAAGGCCATCGACTCGTCGCTTGTGTATGCGCTGTGCGTGGCCCCCACGCTCGTGAGTTTGCTTTTGGGCGATTCGGTGGGGCAGGTTGCCGCTGCGCATACAGTGCTCGATTTCACGCTCGTGGTCGACGTGCTGTTCGTGTGCGTGTATGTGCTTACGGCGGCGCTCTTTTTGGCATCGCTTGGCCGCAACAGGAGTGATGTGCGCCGGTCGATAACCGCGGCTCCCCAGTCTGGTTCAGGTGAACGCGATTCTGGGGAATCCATTGCGGAAAACGTCGTTCGGACAAAATCTGAGGAATTCCCGGTTCAAGGCGCGAGCGTGGTTGAAAGGGGCCAATGCGTTCAGAAGGAGTCGCCGAGCAAAGAGGCATCGCGTGATGTTCAACAGTGTGAAGAAAAGCCCTCGGCCGCTCTTCGCCGCTCAAATGGCGCCGCCCCCATGACGCCAACCGATGAGTCGCCGACTTCCCTTGAAGAGCGTCTTTCTTCGCTTGGTCTTGCCGACCCGCTTTCTGCTCGCGAGTGCGAGGTCGCCGATTTGATGCGGCATGGGAACACCGTTGCGACTATTGCTCGCCGTCTCTACATTTCGGAAAACACGGTGCGCGGGCATACGAAAAGCATCTATCGCAAACTCGGAATCCACTCGAAGCAAGAGCTCATCGATCTTTTAAATTAGCCCGCCTTTAGTCTTTCCGCCGTCCTTCATATCCAAGAAAACCCAACCCATCTTGCCGAAGCGAGGTGGGTTGTCTTGTTTTTCAGCCCTGGATTCCATGGGTTACTACCCCGATAATACGAAGTTAAACAAGCTCTCTACCAGGCTAAACAATAAAACAACCCATAATATGTGGTGCGTCGCGCCCTATCTCGCCTCTATAGTGACCGCATCGCATCCAGGGAGGGTGCAGATGCAAGCGCCAGGGAGGGCGCGTCTTCGCAAAGCCATGAAATACGCCTGCGCGGTCTTGGGCCTGCGCGGCTTGCCGTGGCGTTTGAAGCGGTCTCCTCGGGCGCGGCATTCCAAGAAATTCCATTAGGAGGGAATTATGGAAGAATTGAAGAAGGGCATTTCTCGCCGCAATCTGCTCAAGGGCGCAACGCTTTCTGCCGCTGGCGTGGCGGCGCTCGGCATGTTTGGCTGCAGCCCGGCGGGCGGCTCGTCGAGCTCGAGCAGCAAGTCTGACGCTGCTGCTGGCGAGAAGAAGCACACGTGGGAGGTAGCCCCCGAGGCCATCACCGATATCGCCGAAACCGTCGAGACCGAAGTGCTCGTTATTGGCGCCGGCTATTCGGGAACCTGCTGCGCTCTGAACGCTGCGCAGAACGGCACCAAGGTCACCTTGGTTGAGAAAGACGGCGTGCCCAACGGCCACGGCGTTGGCGGTACGGGCGCTATCGCATCGAAGGCGCTCGATGCGCTCGACATCCATTTCGACAAGTCCATCGAAATGGAGCGCTGGGTTTCCACGTGTGGCAACCGCTGCCGTGAGTCCCTCGTTGCCAAGTGGTTCCGCGAGAGCGAGCGCTGCATGAACTGGCTGCTCGACCTTGCCGAGTCCGATGGCGCGAAATGCATGGTCACCGTTGGCTCCAATTCCACGGTGCACCCCGAGATCGATTGCTATCACATGATCTTCGGCGGCAACCTCGCCAAGGAAAACGAGGCAATCTCCATCGCGACCTACATTGAGTACCTGTTCATCGCCAAGGCTGAAGAGACGGGCAATTTCGAGCTCGTGTACAACATGCCTGCTCAGCAGCTCGTTACCAACGATAAGGGCGAAGTTACCGGCGCTATTTGCAAGAATGAAGAGGGCAAGTACGTGCAGTACAACGCCTCCAAGGGCGTCGTGCTCGCCACCGGCGACGTCAGCTACAACGATGAGTACATCAACGAGTTCGCTCCCATCGCGAACAAGGTTATGACTCGCCTGTGTTCCGACCAGGGCAACACCGGCGATGGCCACAACATGGCCGCATGGGTCGGCGGCGCCTTCCAGGACGGCCCGTGGCCCACGATGATGCACCCGCAGGCTGCGGCTATGTATCATGGCCCCTTCCTGTTCGTGAACCCCAAGGGCAAGCGCTTCATGAACGAGGCCACCTGGGTTCAGGGCAAATGCGTCGGCACCATGGTCAATGGTGGCGCCGACCACTGCTGGTCAATCTTCGACTCCAACTTCGAGGCCGACAACACCGCGTCGCTCGAGTTCGGCGGCGGCATGTTCTGGGATTCGTTCCGCGCTGTGGGCACCACGGCTGCCGATGCGTCCGCATCCCATGCCAAGACGGTGAAGGAAGGCGTCGAGAAGACCCCCGACAACTACAAGGTTGCCGACACCATCGACGAACTGCTCAAGCAGCTCGATGTTGACGTTGACGAGGCCAAGAAGACCATCGAGCGCTACAACGAGATTTGCAAGAAGGGTGAAGACACCGACTTCTACAAGGAATCCCACTTCCTGTTCCCCATCGAGCAGGGCCCCTTCTACGCAACCAAGGTTGCTCCTGGCCTGCTCGCCGTTGTTGGCGGTATCGCGATTTCCGACAACTTCGAGGTTGTCAACGCCGAGGGCGAGCCCATCAAGGGTCTGTACGCCATCGGCAACTGCTCCGGCGATATGTACGCGTACGACTACCCGATCAACATTCAGGGCAACAGCCATGGTCGCTGCCTCGTCGAGGGCAAGTGCCTCGGCGAACAGCTCGCGGGCGTCTACGAGGAGCAGTAGGAACACGAACGAGCCGTCGGCTGGCCATGTGGGCGAGATGCAGCTTGGCATCGCGAATTGCTTTGAAGGCAGGAGCGAAGCGTGGCGGCGCTACGCAAGCGACAAGCGCAAGGCGCGATGCGGTGCTCGGCTGCGCCCGACGTCAACTTGAAGCGCTGTTCAGCGGAACGGCGCAGAAATACACCCCTCCCCGGGCCCGCCGCTTGGCGGGCCCTTTTTGCTAGACTTACGTGCGATGAAAGGAATCGCATGACTATGAACGACGAGGAATTGTTCGAGCATTTGCAGGAACTTGTTGCCGAGTTGCCCGCAATGCAGGAAAAAGGCGCCGTGCTTGCGAGGGCCCGGGCCGCAGCTGAAGTTGCTAAGCGCGCGCATTACTACGAAGGCCAGCAAAATGAGCTGAATGGCATTTTGTCCGAGATGGCCGAGCATGAACGGCAGAGGGCGATCGCCATCGAGCAAGGCGACCGTGAGCGCGAAGAAGCGCAGCGCGCCCTTATCCTGATGTGCGGCACGCAGCGCGGCATTCGCAAAGGTGCTGCCGATGCGGCGAAACGCGAGCTTGACCAGGCTCTTTCCGATGGCGGGTTCGCGTCTTGCGAAGAAGCGCGTGCCGTGAGGCTTTCTGAACCTGACCTCGCGAGCCTTTCTGCGGAAATCGAAGCCTATCAGGCCGATTACGCTGAAACGCTCGCCGCATGTGAGCGAATCGAGGCAGCGGAGGCGGCTTCGACCGATGCGGAAGGTGTCGAAGAAGCGTAAATTGCGCCGCGACCTTTCGCCGCATGGGCTTCGTGCGCTACAATAGCCCAGTTTGAGCGATTAGTTTCACTTCGCAAGGAGCTATAAACCGATGACCGAATTCATCAACGAGTATTGCATGCACGACCACACGTGCGGCGAGCTGCGTGCCTCCGATGTCGACGCGCAGGTCACCCTCACTGGCTGGGTGTGGCACAACCGCGACCACGGCGGCCTGATTTTCGTGGACCTTCGCGACCGCGAGGGCTACACGCAAATCGTGATCGACCCCGATTGCGTTTCCGAAGAGGAATTCCACGTTGCCGAGCATCTCGGCCGCGAGTTCGTGCTGAAAATCACGGGCAAAGTGCGCGCTCGCGCTGAAGGCACCGTGAATCCGAACATGGCGACGGGCGAGATTGAAGTGCTCGCCAGCGGCATCGAGGTGCTGAACACCTCGGTCACGCCTCCGTTCTCTATTGAGGATGGCATCGAGACCGACGAAACCACGCGCATGAAGTGGCGCTACATGGACCTTCGCCGTCCCGAGATGTACAAGAATCTCAAGCTTCGCCATACCGTGGCTCAGGCTATGCGCAAGGCCCTCAACGAGCGCGGCTTCCTCGAGGTCGAAACGCCGATCCTGGCGAACTCCACGCCCGAAGGCGCTCGCGACTACCTGGTTCCGTCTCGCCCCAACCCGGGCAAGTTCTACGCGCTTCCGCAAAGCCCGCAGCAGTTCAAGCAGATGCTCATGGTGGGCGGCATCGAGCGCTACTACCAGATCGCTCGCTGCTTCCGCGACGAGGACCTGCGCGCCGACCGCCAGCCTGAGTTCACCCAGGTCGACATCGAGATGTCGTTCGTTCAGGAAAACGACGTCATCGACATGATGGAGGGCGTGTTCAAGGAAGTTCTCGAGGCCGCTGGCGTCGAGCACGAATTCCCGCTGCAGCGCATGCCGTGGAAAGAGGCCATGGATCGCTTTGGTTGCGACCGCCCCGACATCCGCTTTGGCATGGAGCTCGTTGACCTTACCGAGATCGTGCGTGGCTGCGGCTTCGGCGTATTCGCCAAGGCTGTCGAGGCCGGCAATATCGTGAAGGCCATCAACGCGAAGGGCGCTGGCGACTGGAGCCGTGGCGACATCGATAAGCTGGCCGACATCGCTTCCGCCAATGGCGCGAAGGGCATGGCTTGGATTGCCTACACCACCGACGGCAAAGAGAAGAGCCCCATCATCAAATTCCTGGGCGACGAGGTTCACGCGAAGATCAAGGAAGCCATGAACGTCGAGCCGGGCGACCTAGTTTTGTTCGCGGCCGACACGTTCGGCATCGCGAACGCCGTGCTTTCTGCCCTGCGCCTGCACATGGCCGAGGCCCTGAACATTCCGCGCGATGGCCACAAGCTGCTGTGGGTCGTCGATTTCCCCATGTTCAAGTACGACGAGGAAACCAAGAAGTACGCGGCTGAGCATCATCCGTTCACGATGATTCCGAAGTCCGATTGGGATAAAATCGAGACCGACCCCATGGCGTGCGGCAGCTACAGCTACGACATCGTCATGGACGGCTTCGAGGCTGGTGGCGGATCCATTCGTATTCACAATGCCGAGCTGCAGAAGCGCGTTTTGAAGCGCTGCGGCGTCGACGATGAAGATATGGAAGTGAAGTTTGGCCACCTGATTCATGCGCTCGAGCTTGGCGCGCCCCCGCATGGCGGCATCGCTATTGGTCTCGACCGCCTGGTCATGCTGCTGGCTGGCAAAGATTCCATCCGCGACGTCATCGCCTTCCCGAAGACGAGCTCGGCGGCCGATCCCATGACCGGCGCCCCGAACGAGGTTACGACCCGTCAGCTCAAAGAGGTCAACCTGCGCACGCTGTAAGCGCTGGCTGCAAACGTAGTTGCATTCTGAAAGCCGCTGCCCGGTATGGGCGGCGGCTTTTAATATGAGCAGGACATTGTCAATAGGCAAAACCGGGCCTGGCCTCGATTCT
>OKRW01000523.1_pt1 | contig 38719 bp, 19 predicted proteins | sample 1601151 | NCBI WGS metagenome assembly OKRW01 (sample SAMEA3541471, study PRJEB24748) | human gut metagenome | biome: human gut; feature: human-associated habitat; material: faeces | place: China | collected 2012 | reverse complement strand
CGCCGTCTGACGTGCGCAGCATTCCCGCCGCGAAGAACGAGCTGACCACGCTGGTGCGCTGCGACACGATCGAATACCGCAGGTTCTACGACAACAAGGCCGTGAAGAAAACGCTGACGATTCCCTCGTGGCTGAACACGATGGCCGAGCGTCAGGGCGTGAACTTCTCACTGACGCTGCAGAACGCACTGAAGACAGAGCTGCATATCTAAGAGCACCCCTGTCCCGATGATGAACTGCTCCAGTTTGTGCGGACAGCACAAAAAGCCCCCATGTAGGCGATATGAAGTTTAAGTGGAGTGGCGCAGCATCAGCGGCGCCACTCCGGTCTTTGTCTGGATGCGCTCGTGGTTGTAGAAGTGAATATAACGATCAATCATTTCATTGGCTTCATTGAAGGACACCGGTTTGTGTCTGTAAATACACTCGGTTTTGAGAATGGAGAAAAAATTTTCTGCCATCGCATTGTCATAGCAGTTCCCGCGTCTTGACATGGACGGAGTTATACCGTATTTTTGAGTTAGCTTGAAATATGCTTGGGATGTATATTGAAAGCCCTGGTCGCTGTGGAGCTGCAACTCCGCAGCGACCCTCTTTTTCTCTTTGCGCATAGCAAGGCGGATCGTGTCCAGCACAAGGTTAACCGTTTGTTCTGTGCCAGTCTTATAAGCGACAATGCTGTTATCGTATAGATCCCGGATCATTGACAGATACAGAATGCCTTGCTTTGTGTGTATATACGAAATGTCTGTGACCCATTTTCTGTTAGGCTTGTCAGCATGAAACTGCCTGTTGAGCAGGTTCTCATAGCGATGCAGCTGCTGTCCCATGTTGACCCACTTCCTTCGCCGGCGAATTTCAGACAACAGATCGTATTTTTTCATCACACGCAGAATGGTTTTGGGGTTGCAATGTATGCCTTTGGATTTCAACGCAAGACACATCCTGCGATATCCGTATGTGTTGAAGCTTTTTTCCTGCTGCTGGCGGATCGCGGCCGCCAGTTCCGCATCCTTTTCCGGCTTTCCTATCCTGCGGACAAAATCATAGTACCCGCTTCGTGATACGCCAAAAAATCGGCACATCGTGGATACTGAATATTCCGACCGATGACGATGGATAACAGCGTACTTTGCCCGTGGCCTCACTTCCTTTCTATGGATTGCAGAAAATCCCGCAACAGTTCATTCTCCATTTTCAGCCGCTTGTTTTCGTACTTGTACCCGGCTAATGTTTTTGCAGGCTTACGGCCTCGCTGCTTAGGAATACCTTCTGCATTTCGCCTACGCTCTCTTCTCAACAGTCCCTTTACTACATACTTGTTCTTAAATCCGTAGTATTCGGCGATCTCCCGCTGCGTTTTCCCTGCTTCTATCATTGCTTTAATCTCTGGATACAGCAACCGCACATGGGTATATTCTCTTTTTGACATAACAGCACCCCCTGATGTAGTTCTATTTTCCTACATCAGGGGGGTGTTTTGTCTATTGTCCGTTTTTACTGGTCCTGTTCAGTCCTCCGCCGGGCGGCTTTTTCTACTTAATATCTCACAACAAAGAATCGCAGCACCAGACGCCGGAAGAACTTGGTATTCTTCTTCAGTTGCACGAGAAGCGCATCGTGCAGGTGCTTGAGCTTCTCTCGCTGCTCTTCGTTCATCTCGTGCGTGCTGAACGCCGCTTCTTCCCACAGCGCGGCGCATTCCCCGTAGAGGGCTGCCGTGTCCTCGCCGCAGAGCTCCGCAACGCGCGGCGTCAGCGAACAGACCGACGCGCCGCCGCTCTTTATGCCCATGTCGCCGAGCAGCTCCCGGCAGTAAGCAAAAATCGCGCAGATACCCTCTGCCGCGGACGCATCGTCAAACCCGGCCAGCCGCTGCCGCAGCTCGCGCCGCTTTTTCAGATAACGTGCCAGCAGGAAGAGGATCGCCGCCAACAGCAGCCCCAGCAGCGAGAGTAGCGCCGTCTTTGCCGTTTCGCGGACATCCGGCCGTTCCTTTTCTTCGGACTGGATGTAGTTATCCTCCGTCATTTCCTCGGAGGCCTTGTCGTCGCCGTCCGATTCGTTCTCGCCGGTGTCATAGCCCTGGAAGATATCCGGCTGCTCCATCCGGTCGATGTACGGCGGCGTCACCTCAAACGGTACCCATCCGATGCCGTCCTGATAAAACTCCACCCAGGCGTGTGCGTGCGCCTCCGGGACGGTCAGGACCGCGTTTTCCAGCTGTCCCTCCACGTCCTCCGGGAAGATGAGATATCCCTCCACATAGCGCGCCGGGATACCGTAATGCCTGAATATCAGCGCTGCGGCCGTGGCATAGTGCACCGAGTACCCGGCACCGCTCTCTAGGAAGAAGCGCAGGAAGTCCTCGCCGTCGTCCCGGGTCTCCTTGGGCATCTCGGTGTAGGATGCATTGGCCGTGAGATACTCCAGAATCCGCTGTTTGGCCTTCTGGTAGGACATGTGCTGGCCGTTTTCCGTTTCCGGCTCGCCGAGCTCCCGCGTGAGATAGCTCTCCACGCTCTCCGGCAGCGCCGTATAGGCGTCATACACGAAGGTGTTGTACTGGCTCTCGCTCACGAGATACGACGAGAGCTCGTCCGAAGGCGTCTCCGCGTCCATCCGCAGGAAGCTCACCAGCTCTGTATACCGCTTCACCTGATTCGGCAGGGCCGTGTAGGTATAGCTGCCCCGGCCGCGGAAGCCGCGGGAGAGGAGCGCGCTGTCGCCCAGATTCTCGCTGTCGAGCAGCGCCGCGTCCGCGCTGCACAGCTCATAGGGCGCGTAGACGTATTTCCGGCTGGCATCCACGGTGTGGACGGAGAGTGTGTTGAGATCATTGCTCGTCAATCGCCCGTCCAGAAGCGCCGCTGCGCTGGCAAGCTGCGTCTGGCCGTAAAAGCCGTTCTGATGCAGCCAGTAGAAAAGATTGGCGCTCGTGTACAGTCTCTGCTTATCCAGCGACGTCCAGCCGTCGCCGGTATAGCTCTCGCCGACAAAGCCGCGCAGATACAGCGAATCCGGCTGGCTCATCACGACCTGCAGAGCCGTGGTCTTCGGAAACACCAGATCACCCAAATTCCGGAAGTCGCCCTCCGGCAGCGCACGGTTTTCCGCTTTCCCGTAACGCGCCTGTCCGGCAGCAGTTTCCAGCGCCGCTTCCGTTCCGGAAGCGATTGCGCTCTTTTCGTAGCCGCGGACGGGGATAAAGAGTGCGGACAACCCCAGTGTCACGCAAAGGATCAGCGCGACGCTGCCCGCCGCCGATACGGTGGCTCCGCCGTCGGTGCGCAGGCGAAAGCCCCGCCCCCGATAAAACGCGGTCACGATCAGCAGCGCCTCCGCACCGAAGAGACACAGTCCCCAGCCAAGCGCTGCCGTGCCGCCGGTAACGGCCTGCAAAACGACGAGCCCCAGCACGAAGAGCGTTGCAAGCAGTAAGTTTCCGTTTTTCACGATCCACGCGCACAGATATCCCAGCAGAAGCGCGAGCGGCAGCAGGAAGAATGTTGTCTGCCGCCAGACATTTCCCTCGGTCGCTGCAAAGTGCGTCAGGACCTTCCGCTGCGCCGTGCCGAGTGCGTCGGAGACGGCGTTCGCCGTCCGACAGAACCCGGAACGGACGTCCGGCAGAAACGCGAGCGTCATGCCGACGCCCCAGACCAGCAGCACAAGAAGCGCCGCCTGCCGGATACGGCGCTGCCGCTCCGGCAGAAATGCCGCCGCGATCACCAGCGCGCCGCCGAGCATAAGCAGCGGCAGATATACCGTTAGAGAAAAGGTCGTGCAGAACGTGCCAAGGATCCCGGCGAAGAGCGCTGCCGCGGCGATGGCGTCGCCGAACGGATACTTTTTCTGCCGGGTCAGGACGAAGGAAAGAGACAGATTGGATGTTTTCTTCATATCGTTTCCTCCGCCGCTCTCAAATCGCAATATAGCTCAGTTCCCGGAGATAGTTCTCCGGAGTGAACGCCATAACATGTACATTATCCGCATACAGCGCCTCCGGCCAGCTCTCATCCGAGCAGAGAAAGAGCGTAACGTGGCCGGCATGGGCGCTCAGCTCGGCAATGGACGCGGGAACGTGCGGCGCAAAACAGATCACATGGGCATAATCGTTCTCCGCGCTGTCCAGATACCGGCGCACCACGTCGCTCTCCTCATCCGCTCCGGCGTCCAGCAGCCGGGAGATCGCGCCGATCAGATCCTCGCTTCCGTGAACATCGGTCTGCTCATAAAGCCCGGTGCGACCGTCTGTCCAGCCCATGCCGAAGCGGACATCCTCCGCGGCGAGCACCTGCACAACGGAGCAGTACGCCTCCGCCAGCGTGTCGCGCACCGCCGCAGGCGACGCCGCGTCGTTTTCAAAGAGGAACATATACGAGGTCTCCAGCGGCAGCCCTGGCTCGCGGACCACCATGCGCTCCAGCTTGGCCGAGAGCTTCCAATGGATGCTACGCGGGCTGTCACCGGCGCGGTACTCGCGGATATCAAAGGTCTCCGCCGGGTCAAAGCCGGGCTTGTCCGGCGAGTACTCGGTACCTTCGGCATCCATGCTCATGCGCGTTCCCACCGAGAGCGCCGGGGAAAACGTGTCCGGGAACACCGTACACCGCGCAGCCGCGTCCGTCGTATAAGTGCGGTGGGACAGGCCGAACAGATCTCGCACGGCCAAACACTCTACATGCAGCTCCACCGCGCCGCCGTGGCGGCTCTCGAGCGTGAACGGCAACTTGGCCGCCGTCCGCCCCGGCAGACGCAGCGACACCGTCCGGCTCACGCTCTCTCCGGTGAGGCGGTTCTCCTCGCGGATCGTGCAGTCGATGCGTCCCATCGGGAGCGCCGTACGGTTATCCAGCTTCAGCATTCCCTCGGTCTTCTCGCCCTTGGCCGCGGACGGCGCCAGATGCAGCGATACCGCAGGGCCCGTCCGGCGGCAGAGATTGCACAAAACGCACACCATCGGCCCCGCAACGGACGCGAGCAGCAGCACCAGCGCATAGTAACGGTCGGTGAACACATACAGAAGCGCCGCGCCAACCAGCCACAGGCCGTAGGTCAATCGCGCTTTCCACATACCCCTTACTCCCCGCGGCCCGCCGCCGGCATGGGAACGCTTGCAAGCACGCTCTCGATCACGGAGGAGGCCGAGGTCTCCGTCATCTTCGCCTTCGGGCTGAGAATGACGCGGTGGCCGCTCACGTCCGCGAATATGGCGGCGACGTCCTCCGGCACGGCATAGTCGCGCCCTTCCATATAAGCGTGTGCCTTCGCCATGCGGCAGACGGCCAGCGCGCCGCGGGAACTGAGACCGAGCGTGATCATGGCGTGCTCGCGCGTCGCGCGGCTCAGCCGCGTCACATACTCATACAGGCTGTCCGCCATATGCACCGCCACGGCTTCCTTCTGCATTTTCAGCAGCGCTTCCTTGTCCGCCACCTGCCGCACGGAGTCCAGCGGGTTTGCCGTGTGGCGGTCCTTGAGCAGATTCATCTCATCTGCAAACTCCGGATACCCCAGATGCAGCCGGATCATGAAGCGGTCGAGCTGTGCCTGCGGCAGCAGCTGCGTTCCCGCCGAGCCGACCGGGTTCTGCGTGGCGATAACGGTGAACGGCTGCGGCACGTCGTGCGCCCGGCCGTCCACGGTTACATGGCCCTCTTCCATGACCTCCAGCAGCGCCGACTGCGTCTTGCTGGACGTGCGGTTGATCTCGTCGGCCAGCAGCAGATTGCACATGACCGCGCCCTTGACATACTCAAACTCCTTGCTCTCCTTGTTATACAGGGAAAAGCCGATCACGTCCGACGGCACCGTGTCCGAAGTAAACTGAATGCGCTTATAGTCGAGTCCCAGCGCCTTGCTGAAGGAGAGCGCCAGCGTCGTTTTGCCGGTGCCGGGCACGTCTTCAAGCAGCACATGGCCGCCGGACAGCATGGCCATCAGCACCTTGGCGATGGCGTCGTCCTTGCCGAGAATGACCTTTCCGACCTCGCGCCGGATCTCTCCAATGATCTGATTCATTTCCCTGTCTCCTTCGTTTTTATCTCTTCGGTATGGGATGCTGCTTTTTTCTTTTTGATGATAATGAGAACGATCGCTGCGGCAGCAATCACCGCGGCGGCCGCCGCGATAATTCCAACCGTCCGGCCCGTCTGCGTACGGTCCAGCCGCTCTCTCGCGGCATAGAGCCCGCCCGCACCGGTGACGTACGCCCGGTCCGCCTCCGGCAGCGCCTCGATCTCCGCGATGACCTCTTCGAGCGCTGCGCGGTCGCCCGCGCCGAGCTTTTCTGCCGGGAACAGCTCTCCGGCGATGCGGGCGTTGATGGCCGCGACCTCCTGCCGCTGCGCTGCGATCTCCGTCTCCTTCTCCAGAAGGGCGGTACGCCAAGCGCTGTCCGTATCGCCGAGCTTATCGAGCAGCAGCGCCACGGTATCGGCATCGGCGAGCGTCGCCGGGCTCGGCAGCGCCGCGCAGACCGCGGCGTCCGCCGCCGTGAAGCGGGTGCTCCACGCCGTGCCCGCTGTCCGGACGTCGAGTTTCTCCGCTGCCGGGACTTCCTCCGCCGGGTCATAGAAGGGCTCCTCGATATCCATGCCGAGAGCGCGCTCCCAGCGGAGAAGATACGTATAATTGAACACATACCGCCGCTCCCCGGCGGGAATGGCGTCATAGCGCGCCTGAAGCTCCGCCGCCGTCGCGGCGTCGGGCTCCGTACCCGCCGCGGCCAGCGCGTCGATCTCCTCGCGAAGCGCGCGCACGGCCTCCGCCGTTTCCGCGTCCGCTTCCCCGCGCAGATCGTACAGGCTGTGCAGCCCGTCCTTGAAGCGCATATATGCCGTCAGCGCGCCAAGCGCCTGTTCGCCCGCCATTGCGTTGGAGCCGTCCGCGCCCTTTTCGAGCGTGTGTGCAAAGCCGCCGTCCGGCTTGGCGAAGCGCAGCAGCGCGTCGAGCACGCTGCCGCCGCGCTTGACAAAGCGCGCGTCCGTTGCCGGGTCGATGCCGAGCGCGCACAGCGCGATGATGACCTGCGCCGCGCTCTCGGAGCTTTCGCCGTCGTCGCCGAAGCCGCCGTTTTCCATCTGGCAGGCCGAGAGCGCGCCGAGCGCCAGCTCGATCGCCTCGCTCACGGTGCGCTCGACCGTTGTTCCCGTCGCCTTATCCGTTACGGTGAAAACGTGGGTGCTGTTCTGATACGGCGCGAGCGCCTGCAGCGTCATGGCCGTGAGATCGGCGCTGACGCCCTCGCCGCTCAGCGAGAAGCCGCGCTCGGCCGACTGTGCGCTGAGAATGCGCGTGAGGATGGTCTCGCGCGTGTCGGCCGCGCCCGCCGGGACGGAGTAGCCCCGGCTGTCGAGCAAGAGCAGGCCCCAGGTGAGGCCGTTGATGCCCTGCGCGCCGAGATCCTCTGTTTTGCCGCGGTCGTACACGCCGTCCGCGACGAGGTTGATCGTCTCCCCGGCAGCGTTTGTGCCGAAGGCCAGCGCGTCGCCGCCGCAGGCCGTGGCCGCAAGGCCGGTGCGGTGCCATTCCGAGGCGCGGACACGGTCCAGGCCGCCGTTTTCCTGATATTTCTGACTCACGGCGTCCTCGAGCGCGCTGCCGTAGGCGGCGTAATCGCTCTCATAACCCGCGCGGTACATATAAAGCGTGTACCAGTCAAGCCCGCCCGCTGCGGCGTATTCCGCGGTCTGCGTGCTGAGCATGGCATCCTCGCTCACGCCGAGGCGTCCGGCGCACCATGAAACGATGCCGTCCATGTACCACGCGATGTCCTCGCGGGTATAGCCGCCGCCATCGGCGGCCTGCGCGGATGGCACGGGGCAGCACGCCAACACCAGAAGCAGCGCGAGCAGCAGAGAGGCGAGTTTCTTTCCCTTCACGCCGTCACCATTCCTTCCCGTAGCTGTTGATGAGGCCGTAGCCGCCGTTTTGTCCGACGTCCTTGCCGTAGGCCAGCGTGAAGCGGACGCGGAGCACCTGCCCGTCGAGCAGGAAGCACTCGGAAAGGCTGTGTGTCGGGTAAACGCCATCCACCTGATACATCCAGCCGGAGCCCTCGCAGAAATCGAATTGGCCGAGGGAGTTTTCGGAGTAGTTGTTCCATTTCAGGCCGTCCTCCTCGATCTTTTCCGCAAGATCTTCGGGGATGGACGCGCCGTTGGTGATGCCGTCGCGGATGATGTACGCGAGATAGAACGAGCCCGCGGCGTCGCCGCCGTAGTTATATTGGAAGCCGTTCTGGTTGAGCAGCTCCGTGAGCGTATACACGGCGTTCACGCCTTCGTAGATCGTTACCTGCGTGGGCGGGATGAGGTAGCCGAGCCCCACGGTCGTGGCCTCGACGCTTACCGTCGCCGTGCCGATGGGGTCACCGTTTTCCACGGAGTTGCAGTATATCTCATACGACCGGCTGGCCGAATAACCCTCGCGGTCGGTAGCCGATATGGTCACGATGTTGGTCAGATTCGGCTCAAAGTACAGCTCATATGTCGTATTCGAGGATGCGGGGCTGATCGGCTCGCCGTTGAGCACCACCGTTACGCCCGAGCCGTCCGCGCCGGAGGCGTAGATCGGCTCACCGAGATACGACGTCGCCGTAACGCTCAGCGGGAAGCGGCGGCTGTTGGTCGTCGCTATGTCGTCCAGATTGGTGACGATTGTCGGCCGGTTTGTTTCGAGCGCCGAGGTATCGTAAACGATCACGAAGCTCTGCTGATAGTTCAGATCGTTTTGGGCATCGTTGACGAGCAGCGTGATGGTGTTGTTGCGCGGCTGAAGCGTCACAAAGTATTCGCCGCTGTCGTTCGTGATGGTGACGCCGTTGAACATTACGCCGTAGCGCGCCGCGCTGCTCAGACCCAGATCGCCGCGCAGCCGCGCGATGAACGAAAAGTCTGCGCTCTGTACGGTCATGTTGGCGAGATTGTGCTCGAAGAGGATGCTCTCGTCATAGTAGACCGTGTAGGACTTGGAAACGGTGCGCGTCGTTCCGTCGCGCATGGAGTACTGCGCCGAAACGGTGATCGTGTTCGCGCCGTTATCGAGCAGCACCGTGCCGGAAAACTGCGGCACGCCCCAGCCGTTGACCTCCACCGCGGTGGAGACGGGTGTGAGCGCGTGCTGCTGCAGCGCCTCGAGATTATGCTGGATCGTAAAGGAATACCCGCGCACCGCCGAGGTTGAGCCGTTGACGATGGAGGTATAGAAATACACCAGATCCGTCGGCACGGTGTGATCGCCGTTCCCGCCAGGCTCGTCCGACTTGCCGTCGCCGGGCGACGGGCTCGGCGTGAGCGCACCGCTCGGCCGGTCGGCCGGAGGCGGCGTGAACACAAGCTCCGGCATATCCTCCGGTGGCTCCGGCGTCGCGTCCGCCGGTTCCGGCGTCGGGCTTGGCGGCTGCCTCAGCAGCTCCGTGCTTACCGAGAGCGAAGGATCGCTGTCGAGCAGAAGGAATGAGCTGTCTGCGCGATCGGTATACTCCTCGCCCGGCGGCGCAACCTGTGCCCCCGCGGCAATGTATATAAAGCCGAACAGAGCCGCCAGCACTATGAGCGTTGTGAGGAGGTTAACGGCTCTTCTTCGATTTTTGTTTCCCATGTTATCCGCCCTTCTTTTTAAGGCTTTCTTTTCTCAAAGTATCTGCGATAGGGTGGCTGCGCCATCCCCGCCGCCGAAGCGGAGGGATGACGCAGATTTTTCGTTGTTCGGGATAGGCCGCTTTATTCTTCGTCCTCGTCCCCTTCATGTTTTTTGCCGAGCACCAGCCAGAGTACGACACCGCCGCAGAGCACCAGCGGGATCACCCACCAGAGCCAGCTGAGGCCGGAGCCGGAATCGGTATCTGCCGTATTCTCGCTGGGGGTGACGCCGGTCTCGATCCTGCCGCCGGTCTTGCCGGAGACATCCGTGACGGTCGTTTCGCTCTCCGGCGTACCGGCGCCGGTCTCGCCGGACGGGTTTGTCCCAGTCGTGCCGGTGGTTCCGGTCGCGCCGCCGGCCGTCGTGCCGGCGACGCCCATGTTCCCGCCGGTGATGGTGCTGCCAGGGGTCACGCCGCCACCGCCCTGCGTTGGGCGGTCGCCGCTGGTGAGAATGCGTTTGTATGCCGCTTCCGCTGCAAGGAGAACGTTGTAGTTTCCCACGCGGGCGCGCAGTGTCTCGGAGAGCGCATCAAACGCGGTGCGCGCTGCCGTAATGGACGGGCCGCTGTTCTTCGTCACGGTGCCAATCGCGTCAATGAGTGTTTCCACCGCGGCGATCTTCTCGCGGTTTTCCTCCTCGCGGGCCGCATCCTCCGCGGCCTGCTTCTTCTTTTCCGCAAGTGCTGCTTCCAGCGCTTCGAGCCGCGTGAGGCGGTCGGGCGAGTACATTTCCTTCTGCCGGACGGTCAAACCGTTATACGCGGTACGCGCCGCGCTGATGGTCTCTTCGCTCTCGAGTGTGACCGGTTCGGCGATTCGATCGACCAACGCTTCGGCTTCCCGCACGGCGTCGCGCTCGGCAATGAGCTCGGCGAGCTTCTTCTCCGCCGTTTCAAGGATCACAAGACTGTCCTTGATCTCCTCCTGCAGCGTCGGGATGACTGCGTCATAAAGCTCGCGCGCCTCGCGGATCTGCTCTTCCTTCTCGAGCGTCACCTCGCCGATGGCTTGAATAGCATCAATCGCCTTGCGCTGCGCCTCGTGTTCTGCATCGGTGATGACCACGACCGGCACGAGCACCGTGAGAGAGCTGTTCCGCAGCGAGTAGGTAAGCTGCACGCTGATGTCGCGCCCTTCCAGCGGCGTGTCCGCCCAGGTAAGCAGTTTGGAGTTCGTGATGTCCTTCTCCGCGCCGTTCGCCATATGCGCGACGACCTTCATGCCGGTGGGGTCAAACATCTCTCCGGCGTCGTAGCGCGTTTTGTCCGGCTCCTGCACCAGCTCGATACTCTGCACCTTGCTGCCGATGGCAAAGAGGTGGTTCGAGTCGTTCTTCATGTAGATGGTGCCGTCCTTGTCCACGATGGGGCTCGCGATGCAGTACTGCGCGAGATCGCCCTGCGGCGTGAACAGCACCGGTGCGCAGTTATCCACGGTGTACCGCTTTCCCGCGGAGGTATAGGTCTCCGACACGGGATCGGCCAGTGCCGTCTGTCCCGGCTTATCGCGGATAACGCGCAGCGAGCCGGGCGTGTAGTTGTCGGCAAAGTAGACATACACCTCGTCGCCGTAGCCGGTGGACAGCAGGCCGCTCGTCTGCGGGCAGCCCTTGGTGTTGGCCGTGTACGCGATGCTCCACGACGCCAGATCGATGACGGCGATGTGGTGCCCATCGTACACCTTGAACTGCGCCGCGCCCTGCACGCCGACATACGCGCGGCCGTTGTAGATGACCGGCGTCGATACGCTTCGTCCGCCGAGCCGGATTTCCTTCAGGCTGTCCTTCACAAAGCGGCCGTTTGCCTGGACCTTTACGCTGTAGAAGCTGCCGCCGCCGCTGGTGAAATAGTAGCTGTCGGTCGCCGCGTCGTAGGAAACCGTCGAGCGGATGTCGCCGTTGAGCCCTTCGATGGAGTCGAGCAGTGCGCCGCTGACCGGGTTGAGCGAGAGCAGCATACTCGTCTGCGACTCATACCCCTTCTCGCCGTCCTCCGTGCCGACCAGCACAAACTTCTCCGTGGCGAGTGCGCCCGCCCAGTAGAAGCCGCCGGACTGCGTGCGCACCCAGAGCGGCTGCTTGGCCTCGAGCGGCTGACTCGGGTCCTCGTCCGTGATCGTCAGACACACCATGTGCGCCGCACCCTGCTCGCTGTTCCAGAAGCCCGTGTAGATGCAGCCGTCCGAATAGGTGATCGGGCAGTTCGGCTGGTTCGCGCCGAGACCGATGCCGAGCGAGTCGGTATAGAGCCACAGGGATTCCAGCGTCTTCGCGTTGAACGCCTGCACCATGCCGCCGCCGAGCGCCACGAAGATCATACCCTCGGCATACGCCGGAGGCGTGATGGCGAAGGGCGAGCTGCCCTGCATCTCTCCGCGGGCCAGCACCTCGCCGGTCTCCGAATCAAGCCGCAGCAGCTCCTTGCCGGAGTAGCTGTAAAGCTCGCCATTGATGATGATGGGCGTTCCCGGTGCGCCGTTGGCCTGCCCGCCGGTCGCAATGGACGTTGCCCAGTAGAGCTCGGCGTTGTCCGCGCTCGTCGGCGTTTTGGCATCTGTGACGCCGTTATTATCGTCGTTGCCGCGGAAGTTGCCCCACTCGGCGGGAAGCTTGGTGTCAATGTCCGGGTTCGTCTCGGCAGGGACGAGCTCGATGTCAATCTCCATGTCCTTTTCCGCACAGAAGGAGCCGGTCTGCGCCACATAGCCCACCGCGGAAACGGAGTAGGCATAGTTTTCCTTTTGACCGAGCGTAAAGGTGCCAAGCCGCGGATAGTACACGGCGTCGCCCGCATCACGCAGCAGGACATTGTAAACCGCGTCCTCCGGCGTGACGTTGAACTTCACCTTCACCGGCAGCGAGCGGTTGATCGTGAGCTTGTACGTTTTCTCCACGCGGTCCACGATCCCGTCGTCGTAGACAAGATCAATGGTAAAGCGCGTCTTCGCGCCGTCGAGCGGCAGGGCATATACGGTGCGGTTCGAAATCTGCGTACCGTCGAGCGTTTCACTTGCCTCGATCGTCTCGCCGTCTACGGTGACCTTATAGTACTCTGTGTCGCCGGTCGAGAGCGTCATATATACCGTCTCAAGCGTCGCGGACACGTCCACAGAGCATTCGAGCGTCTTCGCGTCAAACGCACACTCGGTAATGCCGTAATAGTGACGGTTCTGCACGTTGGCCTCGCTGACCTTTTCGCGGTAGAGCCAGACGTTCTGCACCGAGCGGTCGCGCAGCACGCGGATGCGGTAGACCTGCTGTCCGCCGTCCTTATCCGTGGTGGTGATGTTGATCCAGCTCTCCCCGGGTACATAGGGGCGCAGTATCCATTTGACTTCCTGCGACGTTTCGCCGGTCAGGTCGGTGAGCTGCGTGGTCGCAATGCCAGTGCTCGGCGAGCCGGTACTTCCCCAGCCGGAGAGATATGTGACCTCTACCTTCGCGCCGTCACGCAGCGCCTCTGGCACCAGCGTCTTGAAGTACAGATACTGCCGGCTGTCGTTCACGGTCATCGTGTATTCGTGTACATCCGGCTGGAACAGCGGGTAAAGCGAGATCATTTGGGTCTTGCCGGTATGCTTATCGTAAACCGTCAGATCTTCGAGGATTTCCTCGCCCTGCTTCTGATCCTTGTGCGTGAATGTGAACGTATACTCGCTCGTGCGTCCCCAGCCGGAGATGTAAGCGGTAAATGTCGTGTCGTTCTCCGGATCAATGGGCAGGCGGAAGAGACAGCCGTCGCCGGGAAGCACCTCCGGCTCGTACCCGTCGATCGTGATGGGGATGCGCTCTTTTTCAAGATAGTCATTGCTCGTGTCGAACGGCACGAGGATGAGCTCGGCGCTGTCCGCGCCGGCCGGCACCTCAACGGTGAAGTTCCGCTTGCCGTTTTCCATGGCGAGCGTCTGCATCAGGCCGCCGGAGGTCACGCCTGCGCGGAGGATCCACGGCTCCATATAGACCTCTACGGTGAAGATCTGCTCGCGTCCGTCGTCCGCTGTGGCAGTGACCGTGATGGTCTTGTCGCCATTGCGATCATTGGCGACCCAGAAAAACTGGCTCATTTCTCCGGCGTAGGTAGAGCCGCTTTCCAAAGACAACGAGGTTTCCGTTGTGTAGCCGCCAAGGATATATTTGGCTTCAATCTTGCCGGTCACGCCGTCGGCGAACGCCGCGCGGATGTACATATGCTTGCGGCCTGTCGTTTCCGCGACCCGCCCCTCGTAGTGGAACACGCCGCGCTCGCCGGTGAAATTGATCACGTTCCACGTACCCGGCTCGCCGCTCTCGCTGATTTCAATTGTTTTGAGCAGCGGCTTTTCGAGGAACTCCTCATTGATCTCATAATCCAGATCCCCGGAGGAGAGTATCATACGCCCGGTCTTGGTGTGCTCCTTCCCGTCTGCGGTGTAGGCAAGTGTGTAGGTGTATTCGCCGGGCTGGAGGGTGTTTCTCCCCGCCTGTCCGTGCGTGACCTTTCCATTAACGTCTGTAAACGTAACGGAGAGTCCCGACATTACCGGTTCATCCAGATAGGTGGCCGAGACGAGGACGTTCACCGGAGTAACCGGCGCTTTCACTACGCGCACGGAGCCGTACCAATGGTACGCCGCCTTATAGGCATACATGCTGGTGTCCTTGACGCGCAGGTAGTAGAGTCCCGGCTCGCCGAAGAAAATGGTGATTCCGGTTTTGACGTCGCTTACGTCATCCAGCGTCCGCCATTCGCTCTCGTCGGCGCGGCGCACCTCGACATGGCACTTTCCGGCGCCGTTCGTCAGCGGAAACTGCGTACCGGCCGCCACTGGGCGGACGGTCAGGCGGGAATAGTTGTCCACCACGGCGGTCGTTTCGTTTACCGGCAGATAATTTGTCTTATAATCCGACCCCGGCAGAACGAAGCCGAGGAATTTCTCTTCGCTGAACGCATCGTCGTTCACCATGACGGTGAGCTCCTGCCCGTCGGAGAGCGTGCGCAGCCACGCAATTTTCGGCGCCGGTACGCCGGGCATATAGTACTGCGTGCTGAAGATGTGATCCACAAAGAGGTTGACCGGCCGGGCGCTGCCCATGAAGTGCGACACCTCGCCGCCGAAGTAATTTATGTCCACATACGGTGAGCCGATGTTCTTGTTGCGCTCGGTGAGCGTCAGCGTATTCTCGCCGTAAAACTGCCGTTCCACCTCCAGCAGCGCCATGAGCACCGTGACCTGTCCGGTCGGCCCGTCCGTTTTGGTCCAGTTGGTCGTCAGCGGATCATAGACATAATCGTCGTAGTAGCCGGACATATAATACTCGCTGAGATCGGCGTAGGATACCGTGACGGGGCGGCGGTAAATATCGCCCTGCGCGTCCGTCATGTACTTGTCGCCGTCCATGAGCGAGACATAGACCGTGACCGTCTCGCCCGCAATCGCACCCGGGGAAGGCTTCATAGCGATGTCAAGCGTCCTTGCCTCGCCGAGAACGTCAAACGTTCCGCTCACCGTGCGGCATCCGGGCGCCTCCACGGTGTAGATATACTTCCGCCCGGTATAGAGTTTCAGCTCCGTGGTACCGTCAAAGATATCCTGCGTCTCACCGTTCACGGTGAGCTTCACGCCCTTCACGGGCGCGCCGTCCTTCGTGACGTTCACCGCCACGGCGAAGGGACCGCGGTTATAGAGCGGCAGCTCCACGGTGATGGACTGGCTCTCGTCCGTCACAACGAACTTGCCGGTAACCTCTTTCCAGAGCTTCGTCCCGGCCTCGTTCTTCGCCGAGATCTTGTAGGTGTAAATGCCCGCAGGAAGACTGTACACCTTGCTCCCGGTGTACTGGAGCGCGGCGCTGCGGGTTTCGTTGGCCCACCACTCCGCGCCGTCCTCGTCGGTCACCGTCATGGTGACCTTGGCGCTGCTCGGAAGATTCTTTCCGGTGTCGCCGTTGATTGCCGTGAGGATCACGGTCTGCGCATGGGCAATGCGCAGGACATTATTCCTCGGGCGTACCCATGAAGCACCGGTCACATAGGACGTGAATATGTGTTCCTCGTCCTGCTCGCCGACGGGGATAACGACGCTGGTGTCCTCCATCGGCTCGCCGTCCAGAAGGATGGAATACTCACTGCTGGCAAGGTTTTTGACCGTGATGCCTTCGACATCCTCCGTCACAGCAACCGTCCGGACGCTTCCCTCGGTAATACAGCCGTCCTCCTGCCGGTACTCCAATTTATCCGTCGGAATATAGGATTGGGAAATATTGCTGCCGCCGCTTGCATCCGAAAAAATGAAGTTCTGATACGAATGGATGTAAAACCGGAAGACATAGTCCTGCACCGTTTCGCCGTCCGCGCTCGTGCAGCGGATGGTGATGCCGGTCACGGCCGTAGTAAGGTCGCCGAAAATGTTTTCGTAGGTGTATGCGGTATCGTTGGTGCGTGACGAGCTCTGCTCCGTGGTGCTGCCATCGGCGTTCATGAGGAGGAACTTGTAGGTGCCGTCGGCATACTCGTCCGAGAGCTGCGCACCGGCCCGGATCCTCGCTTGGAACCCGAAGGAGCCGTCAGTACAAACCTCATAGTAATACCGGTCCGGCTGGAAGCCGGTCTCCATCACCCTATTGAGCGCGCCCTCAAAATACACGCTCTTGAGCATGGGTGTGTCGTGCCGCTCCTCGCGCTGCACGGCGAGCATATAGGTGCGGCTCACGCCGCTCGCCTTGTAGGAGATCGTGACGGGGATGGTCTGGCGGCCGTCCTCGTCCGTCGAGAGCGTGACATACCGTCCGCGGCAGTCCGCCGGGAGACGCACGCCGTCGATGGAGACGCTCTTAGCCGGCTCGTCCGTGAGCATGTAATTCATGGTCGTGCGGACGTACACGCGCTGCGCATCCATCGGCACGCCAACGGCATAGTTTTCCCGCTTGCTGTTAAAGACCGGCGAGAGTGTTTCCGGTCCGACGTCCGTGCTGACGGAGATGCTCCAAAGCTCCGGCAGCGGGATATAATAGAACGTATAGACCTGCTCCACATCGCCGAGCGTTACGCGCACCGTGCGCTTCTGCTCCTCGCCGACAACGCCGTAACGCTCGCCGAGATAGGACTGCGCCCAGCCGCCGTTGGAGATGTCGTAAACGGCGCTGTGGGAAGTGCTGCTGTTGTCGTCGTAGCCGTAGGTGTATTCGAGCGAGACGGTCGCGCCCTCAGAAAACTCCGCTTTTATGTGGTCGAAATAGCTGTCTCCGGTAAGCGGCACATGGTATTCAAATACGCCCGGACGCACGTCCGTGCGGAGGACGGGGGTATATTGCCACGCGCTGCCGTCCCACTCACTGCCGCCGACGATCAATGCCTTGAGGAGCATTTCGTCCTCATAGGTCTCCGGCTCGAGCGCCGCATTCACGGTGCGCCCGGCCATGCCGACGGTGAAGGAGCCGGTCTCCTTCTTGTATCCCTCCGCCGTGATCTCGTAGGTATAATCGCCGGTGAGCAGCGAGTAGGTATACGCATCCTCCGCCGAGGCGGTCATACGCTGGCCGTAAGCGTCATATACGGCGATCTTCGCGCCCGCGATAACCGCGCCGCCGCCGGTGACGGCAAAGCGTGTGTCATAGGCGCTCGAAACGCCCTCGGTAACGTGGAGTGTGTACGTCGTCGCGCTGGCAAGGCCGCGCGCCTCGTCCGCCGTGTGGGACACGGTGATCTTCACGTCCGCGCTGCCGCCAGCAAAGGAGACCTCCGCGATCTCGCCGCCGGTCACTTCCTCGCCGTTGATCGTCACGCGGTAACCGCGGGATTCGGTGAAGAACGGCGTCGCCGTGATGAAGAGCGCCTTTGTCCCCTCCGGGACCTCCACGTTATACTCGGTGATATCGCGCGAGAACGCGGGGCCGAGCAGCGCCGCCTCGCCGTTGGCGGAGACGGTCAGGCTCTTGAGCGTGCGATGGAGCAGCAGCTCCACATTGTACTGCTGCACCTGCTTACCGCGCGTGAGCGTCAGGGTAAAGCGGCCGCTGCCGTCCACCTCGTTGGCGAGATCGCTCGGCTTCCAGCCCTTCTGGCCGTTCTCATCAATCAGCACGCCGTTAAAGGTGAAGGAGAGAGTCTTGTCTTCGCCGCTGAGATTCGTATAGGCGATCTCCGCCGCGGCGTCCGGCTGCGTCTTGCCAACGGGCTCGAAAAGGAATGCGTTGGAGATTGAAAGATCGGTGCTGATACGTCGGTAGTCGGGGCCGTCAAAGTGCAGCGTGATGGGCTCGCTGTATGGTACACCCTGCAGGATGTTCCACGCGTCCTGATCCTCACGCGCCGAAACGCTGCTGACATTCTGAAAGCGGAAGTTTGTGAGCCAAGGATAATTCACCTGCGTGAGTGTCAGCGCGGTTTCCTGATTCTCCGTGGTCTTTTTCACCGTGAGCTCGCCCTCGCAGGGCTCGTAGAGCTCACGGTAATCGTAAGTGACCCAGTTAAATCCCTGCTGTTTGAGACCGTAGCCCTCCTTGCAGGAGACGGTGTAGGTATACCGCCCGCGCGGCAGGCTGAGGGAGTAATAGCCCTCACCGGCCTCGGTCGAGGTGGTTTTCTGGTTGTTATAGTCAAGGCTGGCGACCGTCACGGTCGCGCCGGTGACGGCGTTGCCGTCTGTGTCCGTCAGGTAGAACATGACCGGGTACTTCACCGTCTGCGTGGGGGCCATTTCCACGTTGATGACCATCGGCTCGGCCGACTCGACCACCTTGATGATTACCTGCTCCACGTCCTCGTACCCCTCCATCGAGACGGAGTACATATACTTGCCGGGGCGGAGCATGAAGTTATAGTTGCCCTGCGTGTGCGGGACGAGCTGATAGTTGGCGTCGCGCAGCGTCAGCGTGGCGTCCGGCAGATCGATACCGGCGTAGGCGATGGAAAAGCGTACCTCGTAAACGCCCTCCTGCACGGAGAGGTTCACGGTGTAAACGGCGCGCAGCTCGGATGCCGCGCACGCCGCGGCGAAGACGAGCGTATGCTCGCCCACGGCGTCCGGCGTGAAGGAATAAACGGTTCCCTCGACCGTCTCCTCCTCGCCGCCGTCCATCGCGACGGTGTAGGTTAAATCGTCGTTATTATAATCGGTAAAGATCTTCGTAAGGTCGAGATTCCACGCGCGGTTCACCGCCGTGACCTCGCTCGCCTCAGCCTCCACGCCGTAGACAAGCTCCGGCGAATGGGGCTTCGGCGTCTCGGACGGCTCCGCCGTGGGGGAGGCCCCCGGCTCTTCCGACGGCTCCGCAGAGGGAGACGCGGACGGGGAAGCCGCCGGGGATTCGGACGGCGGCGCGGAGGGCGATTTTTCGGCGTCGTCCGAGCTTTCCGTGCGCGCGGCGGGCTGCACCCGTACCGGCGCTATCGTCGCCGGTGCCGAGGGTGTGGCTGCCGGGACAGGCGTTTCCTTGGTGTCCGACGCATCTTCGCCGTCCGCCGGAACGGCGGACGGGGCGGGCGTCTGGGAAGCCGCTGGTGTAGGCGATGCCTCGCTCTCCGGCGTCCAGCCGAGTGCGGCGGTCAGCTTCGCGGCCAGCGCCGGGCTTTCCACGGCCTCGCCGTAGCTCTCGAGCGCGGCGAGATATGCCTCGCTCCCCTTATCCTCCGCCGCGGCCATCGCGCGCAGGAGATTCTGCAGCGTCTCGGGGAAGTAGTCCTTGCCGTTTTCGCTCTGCACGCTCTGGTGCAGGCGCACGACGTGCACTTCCTCCGGACGGTACATATCCGTCAGGGTCATAACGCCGACGTGCGTATCGCACGTGGCGATGTATTCCTCGTCGTTGAGCGTGATGCGCCCAGTCGCCACATCCGTGCCGAAGCGCTCGGAGACCGTCACGTCCTCCAGACACGCTACGGCGTCGAGGATCGTGTCGCCGGTTTTGTACTCAACGCGCACCGGCGCGAGCGCAAAGCCGTCCGTCGTGACGCCGTCCGCGGAGGTCTCCGCGGCGAGGACGAAATACCCGTCCTTCTCCGCTCTCGCGGGGGTATAGAGCGGCTGCGCCTCTCCGTTTTCCGTTTCGCTCTCCGTCTCCGGGCTTGCAGATGCCGCCGGTTTTGCCGACGGCTGGGCGCTCGTCTCCGGCGGCGCCGCCGCTTCCGCCGTTGGCTCGGCGGTGCTCTCCGTCTCCGAAACGGCGGCGGCGGGCAGCGCCAGCGAGAAGAGCATAACGACCGCGAGCAGCAGCGTTATGAATCGTTTACCCTTTCCGTATGTCTGTGTCATGGGCTTTTGCACCTCTCTGCGCAGTTCTTCTGCTGTCAAAGCCAACGGGCGTACAGCGTCATGTTTTTCTCTACTTTATCTTCCGCGAAGTTCCAGGGCTTCGTCCGCGCCTTGTCGGTATACCAGCCGCCGAAGCGCGCACCGGCGCAGCGGGGATCCTCGGGGCGGGCGACCGCCCGGCCGCGCCAGACGCGCGCCGCGTCAATCTCGGAGCCGACACCGGTTTCAAACCGCACGGTCTTGCGCAGCAGCGCCAACAGGAGCAGCAGCGCCAGCAGCAGAGCCCCGCCGCCGATGCCGACCCACAGCCACGGCCCGCTGCCGCCCGTCAGGCCGAACGCCTCGCTCTTGTCCTTCGTCCAGCGGGCGTAGAGCGTCATGTTGCCCTGCACGGTGTCATTTTCAAAATCCCACATGGTTTTGAGATCCATGTCGGCGTACCATCCGGCAAAGTACCAGTCCTCGCGCTGCGGGTTTTCCGGCAGGGTCACATGCTCGCCGTAGGGCACCGTTTGGTCCTCGACGGCGCTGCCGCCGTTCGACTCAAACCGCACGCGGCAGTCGGTGGACACGATGATCGTCACGTCTTCCGCTGTGCAGCTGTAGGAATCGGAGCCGTCCTCGCGCGCGACAAGATAGTTCTGGCTCGTGATCTTCGATGTGCCGCTCTCGGCCTTGACACGAAACTGCACGCTGCCAACGACCGTCCGGGCGTTCCACGCCGCGCCGCCGGAGAGCGAGAGATAGTTCATGTAAAACTCGCGCATGCCGTCGCGCAGCGTGATGTCCGTGCTCTGCACGCCGGAGGTCAGCAGTGCGCCGCCCTCCACCAGCTCGAAGAAATCCGGGTCATAGAGGATTTCGTCCTGCATGGCGTACATGGTGTAGCCCGCGTCAGCATCGGTGCGCTGCAAGGTGAGCAGCACGGTGACGATGTCGCCGGGGGCGACGGTTTTGGTATGCTCGCCGTCTACCGTCAGATCAAAAGTGAACGCGGGGTCGGCGGCCAGCGCCGCCGTGCCGAGCAGCAGCGCGAGCGTGAGCGCGAGCACCGCCGTGAAAATGCGTTTTGCTGTTCGTTTCATCCCTTTTTCTCCTCCTCGTTCTCGTGCATATAGATCCATACGATCGCCGCGCCGTCCTCCATATCGAGATGGCCGTCAGCATTCGTGTCGCTTTCCAGAAACCGCAGCATATCCTCGCCGGAAAGACTCTCGTGCCGCGCGTTGTACATTGCCTGAGCAAGCTGCGCGTCCTCCGCGCGGGTAAAGCCGGAAAGATCGCAGTCGCCGTTGCCGAACACCTGCCCCGCGCTTGCGCCGCGGCCGGTGCCGACCGCTTCGCTCACCGCGCGCTCCACACTCTCCTGCCCTTCGCCGGAGAGGATGAGCCAGGCATACGCGCCGTAGTGTGGCGCGTAATACATCGGCTCGCCGTCATAGGTGCAGCGGAGATTCAGCTCCGCCGGGACGGCGGCGCGCACGAGCCAGACCGAGCACTTGTCCTTGAGCTTCACATATTCCGTCACGGTGATATCCACGCGCGCCTCGCGGTCGATGCGCACCGTGATGGGTCCGGCGACGTACTCGCCGGTGATGGTATAGGTACCGTCGCCGTTATCGCGCAGCGGCACATCCTCGCCGTTCACCTGCGCGCTCAGCTCGTAAGCGTAGAGCTCCGAGGGGGTCACGCGGAACGTGTAATCCTGTCCTGCAGAGGCGGTCGGCTCGCCGCTGGCAGCGTCCGCGCCGGAACCGTCAAAGATCACGGCAAAGCCCGAACCGGGGCGGGTGTTGCCGCCGGGACGGGTGGAGGCCGTCTTGCCGACGGTGATGGTAATCGCGCCGTCCAAATACTGTCCCGGGATCGTGTAGGTGTCGCCCATGATGCGGGGGGATACCTTCCGTCCGTCCATCGTCACGTTTACCGTGTAGGTATAGCCGTTGTCGCGCACAAGGCGGAAAACGTAATCCTTGCCGTAGGTCGCCTTTGCGCCGTACTGCACGTCGTCCTTGCCCGCGCCTTCCACGGTGACGGTGTAGCTCTTCGGCATCACCGCGGCCGTGACCGTAATGTTGCCCGTGACGGCGGAGCTGGGGATAGTGTATGTCCCGTCGCCGTTATTGCGCGGCGTCACCGCCGTGCCGCCGACCGTAACGGTGAGATCGGCGTAATCGTAGTGCGCCGGGTCGGTCGCAAAGGTGTAGTCCCGGCCCGCGGGGGCGGTCTTGCGGCCCGTAAAGCCCGTGTCCGGCAGCGTGACGGTGTAGGTCTCGGCGACGTGCAGCACCGTTTCCGCGTCGAGAATACGCGCGGGCGGCGCGTCCTGCACGTTGGCGTTGCCCTTGGCGTCGATGTTCGCCGCGGTCAGCCGCACCGTCGTGTCCCCGGCCGCGATAGGCCGGAACGTGAGCGTTACCGCGCCGAAAGACGCAGAAGCGCCGTAGCGCGCGAGCGTCACGGTTCCGACGGCGTCGTTCACAGCGTAGGACGCGTCACTGCAGCCGGTGAAGGCGAGACGCGCGGCGTCGTAGCTGAGCACGAGATACGCCGCGGCGTAATCCGTGCTGTCCGCCGAGCCGATGACAAGGCGCAGCGCCGTTTCCTCGCCGACGGACGTACTCTGGTCCATCGGCATGGCCGCCGTGTAGCTCCCGGCGGCGAGCGCCGCGCCTGGCAGCAGCGATGCCGCCAACACCAGCGCCAGAAGCAGACTGACCGTTTTCTTCATAGATCTTTCTCCTTTTCGGATTCGGATGGTTGCACATATTGAAGTCCCCCTCTCAGAGGGAGCCCCTGCGGGGGATAAACCTCTCCGTCAAAAACTTCGTTTTTGCCACCTCCCCTGTTAGGGGAGGCAAGCGGGATTTCGGATAACCAACTTGGCTCCCCTGACAGGGAAGCTGGCGCGGCGCACAGCGCCGTGACTGAGGGGTTCGCTCCAAAGCCTCCCGTGTAAAGGGTGCCTTTGTTTTTCGGTTCATCCCTGCCGCCCGTGGGCGGCGGGGATCAGCCGAAAACTCTGCCGAAAAATACGCGCTATCCAGCCCTGCGGGAACGCAGGGCTGGATATGGAGTTTTTATGCGAGTTTTTGCTGCATTATTTGCCGAGAACCGTGTTCACGACCGCCGCAGCGTCAAGCACCGTTACGGTATGGTCGCCGTTCACGTCCGCCGCGAGGAACTTCGCGCGGCTGAGTGCGTCAAAGCTGGTGTACTCGGTGTTGTAGATGTTGTAGACGAGCTGCGCATCGTTCACGTCGATGTTGCCGGTGCCGTTCACATCGCCGGTGTAAACCGCCGCCGCCGCGGTGCCGCTGCCCGCCTTGACGGCGGCGATGGCCTCGGTCTTAACCGTGTCCGCATTTTCCGCGGAGATCACGAGCCAGCAATAGCCGCCGTACTTCTCAGAGGTGAACATCGTGTCCGCGCCGTAGGCAAGGACGCTGTCACTCTTGGCAACGACGAGCCAGATGCTCTGTCCGTCGAGCTTCACATACTCATACACCTCAACGCTGTAGGGATTCACCGCGGTCTTGGTGACGGTGACGGTCAGCGGCGTACCGGTAAGCAGACTGCCGGGGATCGTGACGGTGCCGTCCGCGCCGACGGTGAGCTCGGTATCGCCGGCCTTCACGGTGTAGGTGTAGCCGTCCTTCCGGCTGATCTTAAACGTGGTATCTTCACCGTTTTTCGCCGTGAGGATCAGACCGCCCTGCACGTCGTCGGTGTCGCCGGTGATGGTGATGGTCGTCGTCGGAATGACGATGGCCGTCTTCTCCACGGTGATGATCAGCTCGCCCTTGATGTCCGCGCCGGAGATCGTGTAAACGCCCTCGGTCGTCGCGGTGGCCGTGACGGTGTTGCCGCCCGCGGTGACGGTGACGGTGTAGTTGCAGCCGTCCGCCTTTGTCAGCTTGAAGGTATAATCCGTCTTGTAGGCAGCGGTCGCCGCATTTTCGCTCACATCGCCTGCGCCGGTGCCGGTAACGGTGACGGCGTAGGTCTTCGGCGTGGCCGTGACCACGATCTCGCCGGTGACGTTCTTGATGGTGAAGCTGCCGTCGCCGTTGTTCGTGACGGTGGTAGTCTCGCCGCCCATCGTGGCCGTCACGTCATAGCAGCCGTAGTCGTCGCCGTTGGCCTTGAAGGTGTAATCCGTGCCTGCGGCAGCGCTCGCCGCGCCGGAGAAACCCTCGGGCAGCGTGACGCTGTAGCCGCCGACGGTGATCGTCGCGGCCGCGGTGGTCTCGTCGATGTTCGCTGCGGGGGCGTCCTGCGCGTTGGCATTGGCTTTGGCGTCAACGTTCGCCTTGGTAATTGTCACCTTGCCCGCACCGACGGCCTTGCCGGTGAAGGTGAGCGTGGCGGCAGCGGTGCCGCTGTCCTTATTCGCGCCGTAGCCCGCAATTTTCAGCGTACCGGTCGTCTCGTCCACAACGACATCCTGCACACCCGCGCTCTTGTAGGTGAGAACGTCCTTGTTGTAGCTGACCTCGAAGTAATAGGCGTTGTAGGCATTGCCTTCCTTGTGGGTGACGTTCAGAGCAACCGTGGCTTCCTCGCCGACGTTGATGCCGGCATCGCCGCTCGCCGCCACGCTGTAGCCCTCGGGAATCACGGGCTCGGGCGGTTTGACGCTGCCGTCCTCAATGGTGAGGGTGGCGGTGGCCGTGGTGGCGTTGGTCAGAACGGGAACCGTGCCGTAATCTGCATCTGCTGTAACGCCATTAATAAGAATGTCATAGTTTCCTGCTGCCGTGTTCGCGGGGACGGAAATGGTAATTTCAGCAAATTTGCTGATTGTTGCGTTCTCCGCGTCGGCAGTCTTAAATCCAATCTGATTGGTTTTAAGGTTGTAGTTTCCTGCGTTGAGCGGAGCATTAGAATCATCGTTGGTAATGGCTGCAATGCTCCAGCCCTCCGGCAGGTTAACCGTGAAGCCATAACCGGCAATGTTCAGGGCGGATGCAGGGGCTACCGTGAGCGTTACGGTCTGAGCCTCTTCGCTTTTGGTGAGCTTTTCAACGTTGAGCGTGGCGTTAAGCGCAACATCGTCCGCCGCTAACGCTCCCACGCTCAGGGAGCAGAGCAGCAGCACCGACAGCAGCAGAGCCATACCACGCTGGGTAAAGTTTTTCATATGTATTTCCTTTCTTGAGATCACCATTTAAATACCAGCTTGCCGAGAGCAGCTGCGGCAATCTGAATCGAGTCGGTATTCGTCACACTACTGCTGCCGCTGACGGTTGCACAGCAGAGATTTGCGCCGGTCAGTGTCAGTTTGCCGAGCGAGGCCGCAAACGTCTGAATATCGTCCGTGTTGTTGATTACGCCATCCCCGTTCACGTCGCCCTTGAGGCGGACGATGATCTCGTCGCCCTCGGCGAGGTTGGCGGTAAAGCTGTGCGTTTCGCCGCTGTTCGCCGCGGTGAGCTTCGTGTAGGTCTCGCCGCTCTTGACGAGCACGACGCACGCCTTGTTGCACGCCACGGTGAAGGTGTTTTCACCGGCGGCCCAGCCGCTCGCCGGGGCCGTCACGGTGACGGTGGGAGCGCCGGTGCCGCTGCCCGCCGGGAACGTTGTCACGTTGTTCACCGTCGTGCCGGCCGCCGTGCCGTTGCCGATAACCGGCGCAAACGCCGGGATCTCCGCCTGCACAACCTTCATGTAGTAGTAATACGACTGGCCGTCTTCGGTGACCGTCACATTGGTAGTCAGGCTCGGGGTACGCATCGTGTTAGCGCCGGCAGCTGTGCTCGTCGCGCCGTTGGTGATCTTGACGGTCGCGGCGCCATCATCTGTGGCATACCAGCTGCGGCTGGCAAAGTCGGCGTCGATAACATGGATCACGATCTCACCAGCATATTTTGTGGTGCCGCTGCCGCTCACCAGTGCGTCATACTGCACGAGTTCGGTCTTGGCAACGGGGAAATACACGCTTCCGCCGCTGTAAGTGCGCAGCTTTTCCAAAGAGAACTCCAGAATCTGCGGCCACTCCGGCGCGCCGGGGCGTCTCGTCCGCAGCGTGACGGTGTAGGTATCGGTGGAATCGACCTTGCCGTCGTTCGCCGTGAAGACAAGCGTATGTACGCCGTCCGCGGGCGTATAGGTATAGGTGCTTCCCTCGATGGCGACGGCTTCCGCGCCGTTGACGGAGACCTTATAGCTCAGGGGATCGCCGTCCGCGTCGGAGAACAGGCCGTTGAGATCGATCGTCCACGCGACGTCCTGCGTGACCTTTTCAGTGCGCGCAGCATTCTCCACCGCGAGGATGGGACGCGCGTTCGAGCCGATGAGCATCAGATCATAATAGGTAGTAAGGGTATATTCGCCGTAGGTCTCGTTCTCGATATTCTGAGAAACGGAGACGGCGTGCGCTATACGGTAGTTATCCGCCATTTTCAGGAAAATATCGTCGTCCAGCTCTACGCCGACGGCCGCGCCGGTGCTGGCAGTGGCAGTGGCCTTACCGGCGCTGAGCTCGTAGCTCTCACGCGCGGCGGCGATGACGTCCTCGTCCGCGCGGATCGTGATGAGACCCGCGGCGGCTTCGCCGTTCGCAACGCGCAGCGTGTCATACGGGGTGATGGTCACGTTCTTGACCGCAATGTCGCCCTCTTCCGCGCCGGTATCGCTATTGGCGACGCCGTGCAGCGTGGTGGCCGAGAGATCGGTGATCGTCGGCCAGCTCGTGGGCATCACGGTACGGAATGTGAAGGTGACGGACTCGGAGCCCCAGTCGCTGCCTGAGTAACCGAACAGCTTTATAACCGTGTCGCTGCTGGGGTCATTAGCGACGTATTTATACGGCTGATAGGTTATGCGGGTAGTGGTGTCACAGAACTTTACCTTCCCAATATCCTTCGAGTCGTTATCCTCGAAGTAGTCCCCGGCATCGAGCGCCAGCGTTGCGCCGAAGGGGACCTCAAAGGTGTAAGCCTCCTGCACGCCTTCCTTGCGCGTGGCCTTGTGATCCTCCATCACCGTGACATGCGTGACCCACTCCACATATTCGCCGTAGGGGTCGGTCGCGCGGAAGGTGACAGTGCGCTCACCAACACGACTCTTGCTCGCGCCGGTGGCGTAGCCCGTGTTGGGATAGTAGGTACGGAAGCTGGGGTCCTTGTCGTCCTTGAAAGTGAACGTCAGTCTGCTTTGCTCGCCGTTGTCACCCGTATCCTTGAGATCATCGCCAAACACCTTCGAGAGGTCGGGTTTCCAGTTCGTATAATATGAGCCGCCGCCCGTCCACATCGCTTCCGTGCGTTCTTCATCCTTGGCAGTATCCAGAATGTAGGGCTTGTAGTTGGTAACGCTTTCGCCCGTGACAGTCAGGGTGTAAGTATACACATCGGAGAAGAGCGGGCCGAGAGCAGCACGGAATTTCAGGGTGTGCTCTCCGGCCGTTTCAAAGGCACGGCTGAATTGGGCGCCTCTTTTCGCACTGCGCAGGAAGAAAAACTCTTCTCCGCCGTCGATAGAAACGTAGTAGTCGAGTTTCGTGAATGCGCTGGCTTCATCCTTGAAGACGTTGTCCAGATACACGTTGGCGTATGCGCCGGCTGCGGCACTGCCGCTGCCGGATTCGACCAGCCGCGTGGGCGTGTGCTTAACGTCCAGTTTAACGATATAGGTATCGGACGATTCAACCTTACCGTCGTTGGCCTTGAAAATCAGCTTGACGCTGTTCTCGGTGGTCGCGGGGGTGTAGCTGTACTTCGCGTCCGCGGCTTCAAACTCGCCGTCGTTGACGGATACCTTGTAGGTCAGATCGTCGCCGTCCGCGTCATGGAAGATCGTGGAGAGGTCCAGCTCCCAGGGAATGCCTTCATAGGCGCTGGCCTTGACGCTCGCCGCCACGCCCTCCGCCAGCGTCGGCGGGGTGTTGGGCTTTTCCACCGTGAGCTGCACGACATAGTTATCGGCCGTCGCGGCGGATTTGTCGCCGTAGATATGGATGGTATAAACGGCGGCTTCCTCCGGGGTGACGGTGAACGTGCCGTCAAAGGACTGCTCCGCGCCGCCCGTAGTGCCTTTGCTGACGCGGACCAGATAGTTTCCGGGGATGTTGATGCCGTCCAGCGCCGCCGGATCGATGGTGTACGTCTCGCCCAGGGTGATCGTCGCTTGCGTGTCGATGGCGATTGCCGTGTAGGTGATTTCGATGCCAGAAGAGGCATTTGCGTTCGAGGTATCATTGCCGTAAGCGGTCTCGGTCTTCGTGTCGCCGGCGTTTGCCGCTTTATAGCTGCCCGCGCTTCCATATCTCGCGCTCTTGAATCTCAGATTGCCCTGATCCTTGGCATCAATATCATCATAGTAGAGGTTGGCGTCCACCTTATAGCGAACACCCACGGGAACAAACACGCTGAGCTTGTCCGGCGCATCGGCCTTCTTGGTGGGTATGTGGTTCGACACCTTCTCGATCGTGACGGTGAGATCCGCGTATTCGCCGTAGGGGTCGGTCGCGCGGATGGTCACGGTGTGGGTGCCGTCCGGCTTCAGATAGTCGGCGTGGATACCGACGGTCAGATAGTATTCCGAAAAATTACTGCCGTCGATGCTGTAGGAGTAGGTCAGAGTGTCGCCGTCCGGGTCGCTGAAAATACTTGCCAGATCAGGCTTCCAATATGTGACATTGACGCCCGAACCGAGCTGGCCGGGGCCTTCGGTCGGATTCTTCACGACGGGCGCGTGGTTATTGATATCCTCACCGGTCGCCGCGACCGTCCACGTATACACGCCGGACGTTTTGCCGTCCTCAAGGGTTTTCGCGGTGCTGGCCTTGAAGAGCAGCGTATGTGTTCCGGCCTTGGTCGGAGCATAAGTATATTTGTTGCTTGACAGGGTGACCTGCTTATACTCGCCGCCGTCGATCGACACGAAATAGTAGAGACTGTAGCTCTTCGGGCTGGTAATCAGCGTGCCGATGCTCAGCCGCACCGCTGTGCCGGTCGTGGTATTGGTGGTGCTGCTGTCCGCGCCCTTGACCACGGGATATTCCGGGTTATTGAGGATCACGGTGCAGTTTTGCAGCGAATCCGCCTTGCCGTCGTTCGCCTTGAATGTGAGCCGAGCGTTGACGAAGTTTTCGCCATAGGTGTAGGTATAGGCTTCCGGCTTTTCCAGCTTCGTAAACTCGCCGCCGTTCACGGAGACGTAGTAGGTCAGCGTGTCGCCTGCGTCCTCATCGACGAAAAACTTGGTGACGTCAGCGGTGTAGGTCTCGCCGTCCGGCGCCACCACCGTGTACAGCGCAACGCCGGAGGCCAGCGCCGGGGCGGAGTTGGTGACGCCTTCGATCTCAACGCAGAGAAGCGCATAGCACCAGTTGCCGTCGGCGTCCTTGCACCGCATCCATGCGAACACCATCTTTTGATAGGACTGGTCCTTGATACTCTGGAGTGCTTCTGCCGACGCAAAATATCCTTTGGTAACCGCCGCAGTCTCCTCTGCAGAATGATCAGACAGCGGGAGAGCGAATGTTCCGTTGGAAGCTTTCAGATCGTTAAGAGATACCGTGCATGCACCGCAGGGGCATGCAACAGCGCCGCGTGTTACCAGCAACCCCCAGTTCACCGTTACAGCCGCCGTGCCGTTCGGCACTACGACCTTATAGATCGGTGCAGCTTTAGAATCGGCCGTCACCGTTCCGGTGTTCTTCACTTCATACGCCGTGCCGTCCACCGTGACGGTGATGGCGTTGTCGCTGCCGCTGTCGTCGGCTTCGACCGGCAGGGTGACGGTCTCCTCGTCAGCCTGCACCGCGATGTCCTCCGCTGCCGGAGCGGCGGGGGCGGTGTCTCCCTCTGCGGCGAGCGCTGCGGCGGGCAAAAGCCCGAGAATCATCAGCGCGGCCAACAGAAGGGACAGTAGTTTCTTTCTCATGTGTGTCTGTTGCCTCCTTAAAAAAATATTTCTCTCGGAACGTGCGCCGCTCGTCCTTCCTCCGTCCGTAAAGGGCGGAGGAAGGCAGGGAGGCGCTTTGTTTTGTCCCGGCGGCTTTACCGGAACAGGAAAGGGCGAGCGCGGAGACCGCGAAAAACGATCTCCGGCTAAAACGGCACGGGTGGCCGGTGTAGCTGAAATAGGATGAGGGACAACAATCCCTCAGTCAGCTTCGCTGACAGCTCCCTTTACACAAGGGAGCCCTTACGAGGGAAAACCCTTCCGTCAAAACCTTCGGTTTTGCCACCTCCCCTGTTAGGGGCGGCAAGTGGGTTTGCGGAAAACTATCTTGGCTCCCCTCGTCAGGGGAGCTGGCGCGGCGCAAAGCGCCGTGACTGAGGGGTTTCTTAGCCGCCGCTTCCCGATACCCGATCCTCTTTCCTTATATAAATAGGAGACTTCGGTATCAGAGAGCCGCGGCGACGGCGGCGGAGGTAGTTTCGGCGCGGGGCGGCTCCTGCGTGCGGATGGCCTTGATCTCGCCTTTTTTCACCGTGACGGTCACATGCCCGCTGGAGAGTTGGCGCATGGTGCGCAGCAGCTCCCATTCCGCGGCGGAGATGCCGAGCGTTTCCGCCTGTTCGGCTTCCAGCTCGCGGTTGATGCGGCCCATCACGTCCATCCAGCGGCCGAGCCGCGCTTCAAAGTATTGCAGGCCGACGGTTTTCACGGGCTTGAGGTTTTTCCCCTGCTTGCGCTTCATTTCCTTGAGCAGCGCATAGAGCTCCTCGTCCGTGTCGTTCGCGTGGTCGCGGGCGAATTGCTCCTCCGCGGCCTTTCGCACCGGTTCGGCCAGAACATGCTGGATATGCGCCTGATTCAGCATGGCGCGCGATTTCGCCGTCATTTTGTTCGACATCGTGTGCCTCTCCTCGTACAGTTTTTTGACATAGCAATGCCCGGAGACGCGAAAATGCCGCTATTCCCGCTGTGGGAGTTTTTCGGCCTTTTCCGTCTTCGGAAAACAAAAAACGCCGACCTCTTTCCCTTGCGGGAAAGGATCAGCGGATTCGTCTTCATTACTGTACATACGGAGAGCTCGCCCGCTGTCAGATGGTCCCGGACATGATAATTCTTCTGGCTTACGATCTGGAGAATCGCTTCTCCGCGCCCGTATCCTACCTTCTCCCGGAGCCTTGCTCCGAAATGGCGGACTTTCGTCCCGACGGCTTTCGCCGCTTCGGTACGGACTCACGCATACAGTACCGTGCGTGCAAGGGGATTCGCACCCCTTTTCTTTTTTCACCGGCGCCTGACTCGTTGCTGAGCCTTTACAGCGGACGGCTATGTGTCCTTGCAGACCTATTCAGTTGAGTGACTGAAACAAAAAGCAGACAATTCCTTTTACCTGTGGTATGTTTTAAAATGTCAAGATGTAGTATATAAAAAACAAATACATCGCTATATCTTCGATTGCTCCTTTGAAACAAAAAGTCTACCATTATTTCGAGCGGGTTTGGCAAAATCATGTGCTTTCTTCGCCGCAACATGCCGGAGAAAGGGATAGAAAAACCGAAAAAGCTATGCTATGATACGAAAATGGAAAGTCCAAATGGCAGAAAGGGTGGTTTTGCCCCATGCAGAAGAAAAAAATCGCCAATCTCATCATGGTGCTCATCATTGCGGCGCTCGCCGCCGGCGGCGGGTTCTGGGCGTTCAGCCAAAGGGACGCCGCCCCTGCCGCGCTCGGCACGGAGTACCATATACAGGAACTAAATGATAATGCACTGACCGAGCCGGAGCAGGAACTCACCTGCACCATCACGATCCGGTGCGACACCGTGCTCCAAAGCCTTGATTCGCTACGTGAGGAGAAACTCCCCTATGTCCCGCGCGACGGCGTGATGCTGCCGGAAACGACGGTATCCTTCGCCGAGGGCGACACGGTGTTCGACGTATTGCAGCGCGTCTGCACCGCGTCGGAGCTGCAGATCGAATACAGCTGGACGCCGCTCTACGACAGCTATTACATTGAGGGCATCGGCCATCTCTATGAGTTCGACGCCGGGCCGGAGTCCGGCTGGATGTACAAGGTGAACGGCACGTTCCCCAATTACGACTGCTCAAGCTATGTGCTCACGGGCGGCGAGGAAATCGTCTGGTGCTACACCTGCGCCGGGCTCGGCGACGACGTCGGCGCGGCGGTTATGGCGAAATGAGAGCAGACGCCTTTTCCAAGCGCCACCCGGCGGTAAACTTTGTGTTCTTCCTCGGCGCCATTCTCGGCGGGATGCTCAACCAGCACCCGGCGTATCTGCTCGCGGGGGTCGTCAGCGGCGCGGCTTATTATCTTCTGCTGCATGGGCGGCGGGGCTGGCGGTTCATCGGGGGTCTTGTTCCCCTGTTTCTCGTGTTCACGGCGGTCAATCCGCTCTTTAATACATACGGGGCGACGCTGCTCTTTACTTACTTTGACCGCCCGTACACGCTCGAAGCACTTTATTACGGCGCGGCGCTCGCGGCGGTGTTCGTCAATATGCTGCTCTGGTTCGGCTGCTATAACGCCGTGCTGACAAGCGACAAGTTCACGAGCCTTTTCGGCAATCTGATTCCGGCGCTCTCGCTTTTGCTCGTGATGGTGCTGCGCATGATCCCCAATCTGATGCGAAAGGCCCGGCAGATCGCCGGGGCCAGAGCGTCCATCGGGCGGGGCGTTTCCGAACAGGACGGCACAAAGGAAAAGCTCGCCGAGGGGATGACCGTGCTCGGTACGCTGACATCGTGGGCACTCGAGGGCGGTATCGTAACGGCGGACTCCATGCGCAGCCGCGGCTACGGCTGCGCGAAGCGGACGAGCTTCCAGCGCTACGCGATGACCGGCACGGACTGGCTGCTGCTTGCGCTGGAGATCGCGCTGCCGGTGCTCGTTCTTGCTTTCGGCGACGCTGAAGCGGCGTATACGCCGGACCTCTATATTGCTCCCCTCCGGGGGCTGCCGGTGCTCGGCTTTGCCGCCTACGCCGCATTTCTTCTGATCCCCACCGTTCTACATATAAAGGAGACCGTTCAATGGAACATTTCGATATCCAGAATCTGACCTTTTCTCACGCCGCGGCGAAGGGCAAGCTCTCGCTCGGCGGCGTTTCGCTGCGCATCCGCGCGGGGGAATTTCTCGTGCTCTGCGGGCGCTCCGGCAGCGGCAAGACCACGCTGCTGCGCCATCTCAAAACGGTGCTCACGCCGAACGGCAAACGCAGCGGCGAGATTCTCTTCTGCGGCACGCCGCTCGCGCAGGTATCCGAGCGCGACCAGGCCGCGAAGATCGGCTTTGTGATGCAGAACCCGGACGATCAGATCGTCACGGACAAGGTCTGGCACGAGCTCGCGTTCGGGCTCGAAAGTCTCGGCTGCGACCAGACGGCCATGCGCACGCGTGTGGCGGAAATGGCCTGCTATTTCGGCATTCAGGACTGGTTCCACCGCGATGTGGCCACGCTCTCCGGCGGACAGAAGCAGCTTTTGAATCTCGCTTCCATCATGGCGATGCAGCCGGAGGTGCTGATCCTCGACGAGCCTACGAGCCAGCTTGACCCCATCGCCGCGAGCGATTTTCTCAATACCGTGCGCAAGATCAACACCGAGCTCGGCACGACCGTCATCATCACCGAGCACCGGCTCGAGGACATTTTCCCATACGCCGACCGCGCCGTCGTGATGGACAGCGGAAAAATTATCGCGGACGACGCGCCCGCGAACGTCGGGCAGCTGCTCTTTGAGCAGAAGAATCCCATGTTCGCCGCCATGCCCACACCCGTGCGCGTCTTTTACGGCGCGGGCTGCACTGGAGAAAGCCCGCTGACCGTCCGGCAGGGACGCAACTGGCTGAGCCGCGAGTTTCCCGCCGCACCGAAAATCAAGGCCGAACCCGCGAGCGCTCCGGCGGAGGTCGAAGACCCGGCGCTGAGTCTGAAGGAGCTGTGGTTCCGGTATGAAAAAGATGGCCGGGACATCCTGCGCGGCGTGTCCGCGGAGATCCCTGCCGGGGATATCTATGCCATTCTTGGCGGCAACGGCGCGGGAAAATCCACGACGCTCAAAGCCATCTGCGGCATCTGCCGCCCATACCGAGGGAAAATCAAGCTCTTCGGCAAGCCGATGGAGAAATACAGCACGAAGGAGCTGTTCCGCGGCTGCATCGCCATGCTGCCGCAGGATCCCAAGAGCCTGTTCGTGAAAAAGACCGTGCAGGAGGACCTCGCGGAGATGACCGCCGACGCGGAAAAGATTGCGCGCACGGCGGAGATCTGTCAGATCACGCCGCTGCTCGAGAGCCACCCCTACGATCTCTCCGGCGGCGAGCAGCAGCGAGCCGCGCTCGCGAAGGTGCTGCTCACCGAGCCGAAGCTCCTGCTGCTCGACGAGCCAACAAAGGGCATCGACAGCTTCTTCAAGGAGACGTTCGCCGCGATCCTCGCCGATCTGAAACGGCAAGGCATCACCATCGTCATGGTGTCGCACGACGTGGAGTTCTGCGCCCGGTACGCCGACCGCGTGTCCATGTTCTTCGATGGGCAGATCCTCACGACCGATACGCCGCGCCGGTTTTTCGGCAACAACAGCTTCTATACGACCGCGGCGCACCGCATGAGCCGCCATGTGTTCAACATGGCCGTCACAGCGGAGGACGTCATCGACCTCTACCGAAAAAACAAGGAGGCCTGATCCGTGAAAAAGTCCCACATCGCCATGCTTGCGGAGTTCTTTGCTGTGATTCCGCTGACGCTCTATTTCGGCATGCATCTACCCGGGCGAAGCTACTACATTACGAGCACGCTCGTCATTGTGGAGCTGATCGTGCCGTTTCTGCTGGCGTTTGAAAGCCGCAGGCCGCAGGCGCGCGAGCTTGTAGTGATCGCGGTGCTCTCCGCGCTGGCCGTAGCCGCGCGCGTGGTGATCCCGTTGCCGCACTTCAAGGCGATCTTTGCCATTATCATGCTCTCCGGCATCGCGTTTGGGCCGGAGGCGGGCTTTATGGTGGGCGCGGTCAGCGCGCTTGCAAGCAACTTTTTCTATGGGCAGGGCGCGTATACGCCGTGGCAGATGTTTGCCTACGGTGCGGGCGGCATGCTCGCCGGGTTCCTGTTTGCAAAAAACCGTCTGCCGAAAAAGCCTGTCGTGATGGGCGTTTTCGGCTTTCTCGCCGTGCTGCTGTTCGTCGGGCCGCTGCTCGATACCTGCACCGTGTTCCTCACGCTGCCGGTCATCAACGCGCAGACGGCGTGGCCGCTCTATGTATCCGGCTTCCCGGTCAATCTGAGTCAGGGGCTCTGCACGCTGCTCACGATGCTCCTTTTCGGCAAGCCCCTGCTCGAAAAGCTCGACCGCGTGAAGCTCCAATACGGGATGGGGGAAGACGATGGGCTTTGAATTCTGCCATCCGGCGGTAAATTTCATCTTTTTTACCGCCGCGCTCTATGGCAGTATCGCGTTCTCGCACCCGGTGTTTCTTGCCATCGCTTACGCCGCCGCGTTTGCCTACAGCATCCGGCGGGGTGGACGGCGCGCGCTTGTGTTTGACCTCTGTCTCGTGCCGCTCGTTTTGGTTTTTGCGCTCTGCTACACCGGGAACCATCACTTCGGCGTGACCGTGCTGCGGCAGAACTTCATTGGGAACAACATGACAGCGGAGAGCCTTGTGTACGGTCTTGTGCTCGGCGTGCGCGCGGCGTGCGTGTGTATGTGGTGCAGCTGCCTGTTCCGTGTCGTGTCGTCCGACAAGGTCGTGTATCTCTTCGGGCGTGTGAGCCCGCGGCTCGCGCTCTTTCTTACGATACTGCTGCGGCTCATCCCGCGCCTGAACCGCGAGGCCGTGCGCATTGATCTCGCCCAAAAGGGCATCGGCCGCGGCAGCGATCAAGGGAATGTCTGGGAACGGTTTGTGCATTGCCTTCGCATTTTCTCGATGTTGATCACCTGGCTCATTCAGGCGCTCGCGCTGGAGGCGGACTCCATGAAGAGCCGGGGCAGCGCGCTCCGCGGCCGGACGGCGTTTTCTATTTATCGCTTTGATAACCGCGACCGCGCGTTCGTCGTCGCGCTCTTTTCCGGCATCATTCTGACCGGCATGGGCGCCATCCTCGGCGCGACGGAGATGTTCTACGACCCGGTCATTCTCTGGAAGCCGCTGAACGGCCTCGCCGCCGCCTCTGCGGTGGGCTACGCCTTTCTGTGCCTTCTCCCCCTTGGGCTGGAGCTCTGGACGGAGTGCCGCTTTGAACGGCTGCGCCGCATGGCGTGACCTACGGCGTTTCGCGCACCCAGCGCAGGAACGTCGGCTGCGATATGCCCAACCGCTCCGCCGCAGCACGCGAACTCATCTCGCCGCTATTCCAGCGGCGGTATACCTCCGCGAATGCGGGCGGAACTTCCAGCCGCGGGCGGCCGAACGTCTGCCCTCGCGCCCGCGCGGCGGCAATGCCCTCGGCCTGCCGTTGGCGGATGAAGGCACGCTCCGTTTCTGCCACATAGCTGAGAAGCTGCAAAACGATATCCGCCGTCAGCGTTCCGGCGAGATCGCGCTCCTGCCGCGTATCGAGCAGCGGCATATCCAGCACCACGACGCCGACGCGCCGCTCGTGTGTGAGAATTCGCCATTGCTCCAAAATTTCGCGGTAGTTCCGCCCTAACCGGTCAATGGATTTGACGGCCAGCGTGTCGCCGGGGCGCAGCCGCCGCACGAGCCGACGGTAGGCCGGGCGGTCAAAGTCCTTTCCGGACTGCCGGTCGGTGAAGATGCGCTCATCCTCCACGCCGAATTCGCGCAGCGCCAGAAGCTGGCGCGCCTCATTCTGCTCGCGGGTCGATACCCGCGCATAGCCAAAGATCTGTGCCATGAGAAAACCTCCGTTTATCAGAATGACAACAGTGTAACAGCTCACTCCGCCGCGCTGCCGGATCTTTGGAAATTCCCTTTTTTCCATCATTCATAAGAAACCTTCTTTGATACTGCCCGTTGTTCGCTGCCGAATCTAACTGTGCCGTATCATGGAAGGTTTTTTCTTTATATTTGGACATTGAAAATGCATGAGTTTTGACAGGCTGACTGCCTGTTTAACAAGAATAGATGCAGAATCTGGAATGCAATTCCAAACGGCTCTCGGCAGCGGCTATGACAAACGGTTTGCAGGACGCTTTGAACGCGATTTCCTGATGCGGCGAATAAAAAATCAGAGCAAAGCGAACTTTGCTCTGACTGGCGGAGATGGAGGGATTTGAACCCCCGCGCCGGTTTTCTACGCCGACCTCCCGGTTTTCAAGACCGGTCCCTTCAACCGCTTGGGTACATCTCCAAATGTATTCCCGCTCCAATGTTTCTCGGAAAAAAGGAGAGAAACTTGGAGAGAAATCCCGATTTTCTCTTAATTTCTTACAGCCGCGACCCGTTGAAAACACAGGGGAAATTGAAAAACGGCTTCCAAAATGCCCTCCCGTTTTCGAGACCGTCCCGTTATGTCCGCTTTGGTAATTCCCCATGGCGCGCCGAACGGCTGTATGCTCAAAAAAGTTACCACAAATCCCCCGTACTGTCAATCGAAAAACGCCGCTGTACAACGATTTTCGGCAGAAAGGGGTTGCATAAAGGGCATTTTATGATATAGTAATGAGATGTATGTATACTCGCATTCATTCTACGGCAGTATATAAGTGTAAGGAGAGTATTTGAATGAACGACTTTGGAAGCAAGATTTACGCCGCCGCGCAGAAGGCCGTAAAAGAGGTCTATGATCTGGACGTGGCGGAAGGCCAGCTCGTCGTTGAGACGCCGCAGGACACCAAGCTGGGTGACTATTCCACCAGCATTGCGATGAAGCTGTCGCGCACTCTCCGACGCAACCCGATGGAGATCGCCGAGCCGCTCGTCGCCAAGCTCGCGGAGCTTCTGCCCGAGTGTGAATCCATCACCGTCGCCCGCCCCGGCTTCATCAACTTCAAGCTCAAGGCGAGCGCCCTCACCGCCGTTATCAACGATGTCATCACCGCCGGTGACGATTACGGCAAGAACGATTCCGGCAAGGGCAAGCACCTGCTGCTCGAGTGGGTCTCCGCCAACCCGACCGGCGATCTGCACTGCGGCCATGCCCGCAACGCCGCCTGGGGCGACTGCATCGCCCGCATGATGGAGGCCAGCGGCTGGGACGTGCTGCGTGAGTTCTATGTCAACGACGCCGGCAACCAGATCGTCATGCTCGGCGAATCGCTCACCGCCCGCTATTTTGAGCACTTCGGCAAGGAATACCCCCTGCCCGAGGGCGGCTACCACGCCGACGACATCAAGGGCATCGCCGCGCAGCTCGCTGAGGAAGAGGGCGACAAGTGGCTCACCGCCGATCCGAAGGAGCGCCTCGCGCACTTCATGGACTACGGCAAGAAGAAGGAGCTCGAAAAAATCGACCGCGATCTCAAGGCCTACCGCGTCACGATGCAGAGCTGGATGCACGAGACGTTCTTCTATGAGAACAACGCCAAGCGCATCAACGACTGCCTGCAGCACATGGCGGATATGGGTCTCACCTACGAAAAGGACGGCGCGCTCTGGTTTAAGAGCACCGACTACGGTGACGACAAGGACCGCGTCCTCCGCAAGAGCGACGGCACTTTCTCCTACCTGACGCCCGATATCGCCAACCACGTCTATAAAATCGAGCGCGGCTACCCGCTGCTCGTCAATCTCTGGGGCGCCGACCACCACTCCTACGTCACCCGTATGCAGAACGCCCTCACCGCGCTCGGCTATCCGGAGGGCACGCTCTCTGTCGACCTTATCCAGATGGTCCGCATGGTCGAAGACGGCAAGGAAGTCAAAATGTCCAAGCGCACCGGCAACGCGATCACCATCCGCGAGCTGTGCGAGGATATCGGCGTAGACGCTGCGCGCTGGTTCTTCGTCTCCA
>OKRW01000521.1_pt1 | contig 38783 bp, 28 predicted proteins | sample 1601151 | NCBI WGS metagenome assembly OKRW01 (sample SAMEA3541471, study PRJEB24748) | human gut metagenome | biome: human gut; feature: human-associated habitat; material: faeces | place: China | collected 2012 | reverse complement strand
GGATATGCATGCAGGAGGGGCTTCCAACTTTTTATGTCCTGCTCATATCGTCTTGGGTGCGGGAAGGCATAGTTCGCGAAGGGGCCCACGTCGCGGGCACGAGGGTCCTCGTCGTGCATTAAGCGAGAGCGTTAAGTCCGTGCATCAAGCCCGTGCGAAGGTGAGGCAGTGCACGTCGCGCCCGCCTGCTTCCCGTATCGCGTCGCACGCGGCGAACAGTGTGGCGCCTGTTGTGCACACGTCGTCGATAAGAAGGATGCTCTCCGGCGCGCTCGCGCCCGGCAGGGCGGATACGGCATGCGCCATGTTCCCCATGCGCTCGCGGCGCGAGAGTGCGCGCTGGTCGTGGGCGCGCGGCGGGGAAAGCAGGGGGATGACGGGCCGCCCGATTACGAGCGCCACCTCCTGCGCGAGCAGCTCCGCGTGGTCGAACCCTCGGCGTGCCCGGGCCTTGCGCGAGGCGGGGACGAACGTAACCCCTGCCACTTCGCTCGCGATCTCGGGGGAGAGGTAGCGTGTCATGTAGCGCGCCATCTCCGTGGCGAGTCGTTGCTCGCCCCCGTCCTTGTAGACGACGGCGATGCGCCGCGTGTTCTCGGCAAGTTCGAAGGGACTCGCGAGGCTCGAGAACGCCACGGCTTCTCGTCCCGTTGCGGCAAGCATCACGGGGTTGCACTCGGTGCACTGCGTATGTCCCCAGGGAGCGCCGCAGATGGGGCACGCGCGCCAAAGGTCGATGAAGGGAAGTTCGCTTCTGCAGCGTTCGCATAAAAGTTCGCCGGGCTCATCGCAAATGGCGCAGCGGGTGGGCCAAAGCGTTTCCGCCACAGCCTGCGCCGCTGCCTCGGCGTAGAGGCGCGCGGTGTCGGCGAGGGTGGTTGTCGCGAAGGCTGTCATGATGTGGAGTGTAACGAGCGATCCTGACAGATGATGCGTACGAGCCTTGTCAAAACGCGGCGCGATGGAAACAGGGACGACTGCGTTTTTCCAATTATCTGTGGGGATTCCTGTCAACGCTGCCAAGACTCCGCGGGTTTTCCTGCCAGAATTTCTCCGAGCGTGCGCATATTCCGCCTTTGGTTCGCTCCCGCAATTCGAAAAAACCTTGCAAGAACCTGGCAGGACCCCCTGGTTTTTAGCCAAGGCGTCGTAGCTTCGCCGCGCTATTCGCGCCATCTTCCTTTTCTAGACATTAGTCATGTGCAGTAGATACAAAAATTCGTACTTCTATTGGCCTCTGAGCACATACTCATCTCTTCTCGCGCTCCCTATACTTCATGGCAGAGAGGGACCTGACGGGGGTCTCCATCGAGGAGGAGAGAGGGCGAGAAGATGAAGTTCAACGAGAATCTCTATCGCAAGGAAAAGCACTGGAAGGAAGGGGAGTTCGACGTTTACCGCAACATGCAATGGACGGGCCCTGGCTGCCACGAAGGTTGCGGCGTGCTGTTCTACGTCAAGGACGGTAAGGTCGACCACATCGAGGGCGACCCCAATGATGAGTTCAGCCGCGGCCGTCTGTGCATGCGCTGCCTGAACATGGTCGACGAAGCCATCAACAACCCGACTCGTTTGGGCCATCCCTTGAAGCGCGTGGGTAAGCGCGGCGAGAACAAGTGGGAGCAGATTTCCTGGGATGAGGCGTACGACATGATCGAGGAGCATGTCCGCGCTGCCTGGGACGAGATCGGCCCCGAGGCCATCATCGCTCTTGAGGGAACGGGCCGCAACGTCGTGTGGCAAATCCCTCTGCTTGAGTACTCTGCGTTCAAGAGTCCGAACTTCGGTTGTGGCTTCCTCTCTGGCGACTCGTGCTACCTGCCGCGCTGCTCGGCTTCCGTGGGCGTTATGGGCGGCCCTGCTGTCGTCGACTGTGGCCAGTACGACCCGCGTCGTTACGATAATCCCGAGTACAAGTTCCCTGAGGTCATCCTCCAGTGGGGCTGCAACGCTGTCAAGACCAACGCTGATGGCTTCCTCGGCCACTGGCTTGTCGACTGCATGAAGGAAGGCGGCTCAAAGCTCATCAACGTCGACCCGCGCGTTACTTGGATGGGCTCGCGTGCCGAGTACAACATCCAGCCCCGTCCCGGCACCGACGCTGCCGTTGCGATGGCCATGATCAACGTGATCATCGAGGAGGACCTCTACGATCACGATTTCGTCGAGAACTGGTGCTACGGCTTTGATGCGTTGCGTGATGAGATGAAGGACAAGACCCCCGAATGGGCTGCCGAAATCGCCTGGGTCGATGCCGAGGATATCCGCGGTGCCGCCCGTCTCTACGCGTCCGGCAAGCCCTCGGCCTTCCATTGGGGCCTTTCGACCGACATGACGCCGAACGGCGTTGGCCAGGCGCACGCGTTCATGGTACTCGAAGGCATCACTGGCAACGTCGATGTGCCTGGCGGCAACTACCTGGCGACCGGCCCCTATGGCGTCGACGCCCTGTACGGCTGCGGCTACAATTACTTCATCTCGCCCGAACTTCAGGAGAAGCGCATCGGCGTCGAGAAGTACCCGATGCACAAGTACGGCGCTGCGGCCTGCGCTGTAGGCGATGAGATCCTGCTTCAGCTCGAGACCGAGCAGCCCTATCAGATCAAGGTTATGTACCTTGCAGGCACGAATCCCATCGTGAACATGGCTGCTGAGGCTCCGCGCGTTTACAAGGCGATGCTCAACTGCCCGTTCATCGTGGTTGCCGATATGTGGATGACCCCGACCGCGACTGCCTGCGCTGACCTCGTCCTGCCTGTTGCCATGAGCTGCGAGCGCGACTCCTTCCGCGAATGGTGGACCCCGAGCCGTGCGATCACCAAGATTACCCAATACGAGGAAGCGAAGTCCGACGAGGAGATTCTCGTTGACCTCTCCCTGCGCTTGAACGGCGACAACGTGCCGTGGCACGATGTCGAGTCCCTGCTCAACTGGGTGCTGGCAAAGGACAACGCACCGCGCACCTGGACCGAGCTCAAGGACATGATGTACGAGTACAACTTCCAGGGCTACCGCCGTTACGAGTCGGGCAAGCTTCGCCCCGACGGACAGCCTGGATTCAACACGATGACGGGCAAGCTCGAACTTCAAAGCTGCCTTCTGGGTGCGCTCGGCTACCACGACCTGCCGTATTTCGAGGAGCCGCCCGAGAGCCCCGTTTCGGCGCCCGAACTCTACAAGGAGTACCCGCTCGTGCTCACCACCGGCAAGCGCCACTGGGAATTCTTCCACTCTGAGCATCGCAATATGCCCACGATGCGCGAATTCCGCCCCGAGCCGACCTTCGACATCAACCCGGTTGACGCCGAGAAGTACGGTATCGAAGATGGGCAATGGGTGTGGATCGAGAATCAGCGCGGCCGCTGCCGCCAGATCGCCCACCTGGTGCCGACGATGAAAGAAGGAACCATCTGCGCCGATCATGGCTGGTCGTTCCCCGAAACCGAGGAAGCGGCGCCGAACCTGCAGGGCATCTGGGACGTCAATATCAACAATCTGACCACCCAGTGCGTGGTCGGCGAAACCGGCTACGGCGCGCCCTATCGCTGTCTGCTGTGCAAGATCTACCCGGTGACTGAAGAGAACAGCAAGGTGACGCCTACCCAGGTCGTTGCCCAGATGATCGCGGATGAGGAATAGGAGGAGCAGGAAATGAGCGCAAATGGCCTTTTCATCAACTACGAGTTCTGCACCGGCTGCCACAGCTGCGAGGTGGCGTGCAAGAAGGAGCATAAGCTTCCCAAGGGTCAGTTCGGCATGCACGTGCTGCAGGACGGACCGCGCCAGATGCTCGATGGCAAATGGGAGTTCACTTACATCCCGTACCCCTCGCACCAGTGCGACCTGTGCGCTGAGCGTACGGCGGAGGGGCGCCTTCCCACCTGCGTGCATCACTGCCAGGCGGGCGTCATGGAATACGGGCCGCTCGAAGAGCTTGTGAAATACGCCGAGAAGTACCCGAAGTCGATGATTTACTCGCTGTAGAGAAGCACTAGCTTCACGGCGACCTCGCCTGATGCAAGCCGGCTTTGCTCGCTTCGTGCGCGCGGGCCGGCTTGTGTCGTCGATGGCGAGCCGTATCCGTCAGAGCGCCTGTCGGCCGTTCCTCGTGTGCGGGCCGACTTACGTCGCGGGAAAGGAATCTTGCCATGGGCTGTATGAGCTGCAATCCCTTCTGCGGGAAGTGCCGGCCGCCTCATCCCAAGCCAGTCGTCTGCAAGGCGTGCGGCAGGCTCGTGATGTGCGGGCGCTACGAGAAGTGGGCATGCCCCCGCTGCGGCGCCGCCCTGCCTCCTCGTGAGCGACTCCGTTGCAATTGGACGGGCCTTTTGTGCGACATCCCCTGCATGTACAATGTGCGCGAGAATCCAGCGGGCGCGCTCCATCCCTGCAGATGGCCGGACGGCAACCATCTCTATAAAGGCTGATTCGGGGCGAGGCAGTCTGGGATTTGGTAATGTGGGCCCGTTAATCCATGATTCCGAAAAGGTAGTGAAGGAAGAGACGTGTGTCGCAATTGTCCAGGTCGATTCGGTAGTCGGTTTTGATCTTGTTGAGCCGATACACCACGGTATTGCGATGCATGTTCAAAAGCTCGGCCGTCTTCTTCACGCTGCGATCGAAATAGAGGTAGATCTTTAAGAGGCCGAAATCGTTGGTCCCGTTCTCCTCGTCGGCGCGGCGGAGCCTGCTCACGAGATTGGGGGATGCGGCGTACTTCGCGATGAACTCGGCGGTGTCAGCGTACGGATCAACCAGGTAGCAGGGGAAATAGCGGTTGAATCGGAAGACGCAGTCGATGTAGGGCTCGCTGGACTGCAAGGCGAGGTACTTCGAATAGTTCTTCTGGCCGTACTCCAGGGCAACATCCGCTTCCATGCGCCCCATATGGCAGTACTCGAGCAGGTCGAAACGCGAGGAAAGCCCTATCTTCGCCTTAAGGCGGGAAACTGCCTCGAACAGCGCTTCTTCCATGCTGGCAATCTTCTTTGAACTTCGCTTTGCCGAAATCATCAGTACATAGATGCGTTGGCCGGCTATCACGGTGCGGCACGCTTGGAGCCCCGTGCGAATCTGATGTGCGATGTGCGCGACGCCGCCGCACTCTTCGGCGCCCGTGATTACCGCTATCTCGAAAACCCCCTCGACCGGCAGGCCGAACAGGCGAGCCTTCTCTTTGAAATCGTAGGGGTCGTGGATGTTGTCGTTCAGTATCGACGAAAGAAACGCCGCCCCTTTCTCGCGAGAGGGAAGGGTCGTTTGCCAGAGCCGATCAAGACAGGTGCCGACCTGGTCGGCGAGCATGTCGAAGAGGAATTGCTCCCAGGGCGCGATTGGCTCTGGTGACACCATAACGAGATGTGCTGCATAATTTCCCCCGAGGCGATATATCCGCGACATGTTGGGGAGTGGGTTGATGGCGTTGCCTCTCTGGTCGAGGTGGCTTTTGTTTTGCGTATGCCAGCGCTGGTCTTGGGCGAGGCGCTCGATTTGGGGGATCATCGAGGTCGGATAGCTACCCGTCTCGATGAGCGCGCGGCTCATGTCGTCGAGCGGAGGGAAGTGCGGTGTCGCGGCGACGCGCGCATAGAGAGCATCGGAGAGGGCGATGTATTTCCCTAGCACTTTCTCGCTCAGGTCAATGAGCTGCTGGGTCGAGCAATTGGAGAGGACAAGGCGCGACATCTCGGCATCCCATTCCCGGATGCCCACGAGGTAGCGGTTGACCGTGCTGCAGACAGCGGCGGGGGAAAGTGAGGTGACGACGAGGGGAAACGCTGCTCGTTCGCTATCGACTGCCGGGTCCTTCGCGTCGTCGGCTGCGGTGACCGCGAGAACCGGGCGTGTTTGGCCGTCGCCTGCCATCTTGAGCGCCTGACTGAAGGAAGCGACGAGAAGCGCCTGCTCTCCGTCGTCCTCTTCGATTGCCGAGGTGTCGCTGCTGGCATAGGAAAACGTGCGCAGAGCCCAATCGGGAGGGACCTCGATGGGCACGCCCGCCTTCTCGAGGCAGGGTTCGATGATGCTGAGTGGGAAAAGCATGGAAACCCCCTTTGGCGTACGACCTTCTCGTTGTCATGCATTCGTTTGTCCCTATATTACCCCAAGCGTCTTCTTTTCCCGCTTCCATGTGGAATGATGTGCGTGCTTCTATTCGTCATTGCCGTTCTGCTACACTGAAACGTGCTTCTTTCGGGTCTGTAGTTGCGGAAGCGCCTCGAGCGTTTCTCAGTCCAAGGCAGACGCGGTCGAAAGGATCCACGTAAGTTGCGCGTTTTGCGCGCAGCGAGCATGGCGCGTCCTAGGGGTAAGTCGCACCGCCCGATCCCATTTTCGTGCGGCACAAGGCCGCCGCGGGCGAGAGGTACCACGGGTGCAAGCTCACGACCCAGTGCGCGAGTGTGGGGGCAAAGACTAGGTCAGCCGAAAGAAGCGCATGAAAAGGAACAGACGGAGGTTACGGTGACGAAGCGTTTTCGGAAAGCTATCCTTTGCGTGGCAATCGGTTGTGCCATGGCTCTTGCGTTCGCAATGACGGGCTGCTCGACCGATTCCACTTACGAGCCCGAGACGAAGACCCCTCAGGTTCAATCGCCGACCATTAAGGAAGCTGGCGTTCTGCGCGTCGGCGTGAACACGGGCCGCGCCCCGCTCGCCGGCATGTCGGGCAACAAGATCGTCGGCATCGACGTTGACGTGGCGGCTGCCATCGCGGACAGCCTCGGCCTGAAGCTTTCCATCGTCGATACGGGCAGCGATCCCGAAGGCGCGCTCAAGGACGGGTCGGTCGACATCGTGCTCGGCATCGATAAGTCTTCGACTGATGGTTCGTTCTGGAAATCTGACTCTTATCTGCCCACGGGCATCGCGCTGTTCGCCATGTCGGAGAACGCCGCTGTCCCGACTGCGACGACCGGCGCCAAATTCGCCGCGCAGGTTTCCTCCACGAGCGCTTGGGCCGTCATGAACGAGTTCGGCGACACGTCGCTTACCTCCACCTCCAGCCCGAAAGAGGCGTTCGCGGCTTTGAGCTCGGGACAGGTGCAATACGTTGCCGCCGACGCGGTCATCGGCAAGTACTATGCGAACGGGTCGAACATCAACGCGAGCATTATCGCGCTCATGCAGCAGCCGAGTGGCTATTGCGTCGGTGTGCTCGATAGCAACTCGGACTTGAAGACCGCCATCGCCAACGCCGTGAGCTCTCTGAACTCCAACGGGGTGATGAGCGTCATCCAATCGAAGTGGTTGGGCGGCAACATGGACCTCTCGTCGGTGAAGCTCACCGCTGGGGCGACGTCGGGCGCGAAGGCGAAATCGGATTCGACGACGAACGGCGCAACCTCGACCGACGCGGCGTCTGCTGGTGCGAGCGCGCAGGGTGCTACCTCGACTGATACGACGTCGGGAGGCGCGTCCTCAGCGGGATCAAATGCCGTGAAGGCTTCGTAAGCTGCACCACCTCAGGCGGCGGCTTGACATTGCCCGATTTACAACTCACAAGTGGAAATGCTCCATTAGCTGAAACGCCTCCTTTCGGAGGCGTTTCGCATTTAGTGCAGCGATTTCGTGCCAGAATCTCTTCAATTCGATGTACTTTTCCGACTCGCAATGCGGGCTCGAATCATGCGGGCGCGGTTGGGCACGCCTCGGGCGCAGGCGGGTGCCTTGGGTCACGCGGACGTCACGGGTGCAGGCGGGCGTGCCTCGGGCGCAGGCGCTTTCGGCCCGCACCCGGCATGGTGAAACCCTACTCCCCGAGCAAGTCCACCACGGTGAAGTCGGCTTTCGCGCTCTCGATGATCTCGCGGTTACCGAACACGCAGGCGATGTTCTTGCTCGCTGCCTGGCTCACGGCGTCTCCGAGCGCCCGCACCTCTTCGATGGTCGCATTTGCTACCTGCGAACGCGTGACCAGGCGCTCTGCCGGGTCGATGTGCGCGAACACGTAGCCGTCCTGGCGCCGCGCGAGCTCGCGGGGCTTCAATGGCGCGTCGAGGCCCGCGACGGTCGAGACGATGTAGCCGTCCATCTCCGGTTCGCTCGGGCTGAAATCGGAAAGCCACGCGCCTGCCGCGCGGAAGCGCTCGAGGGTCTCGTCGACATGCGGGTCGCGATACGAGTAGAAGCGCAGGTTGCCCGTGCGGGTGGGCGAGAACCCTGCTCCGTAGGCGCCGCCCTTCACGCGCACCTCGTTCCACAAAAAGTCGTAGGATAGCGCCCTCGACGCCACGAGCCAGGCGCCCGAGTAGGGGACTCCGAGCAAGCGGCGGTCGAACCCGAGCGCGGTGTAGGTCACGTCCGTCGGCACGACGAACGCCTCGCCGGTCGCGGGCACGTGCGGCTCGGGCACGACGAGGCGCGCCGTGCAGTCCGGCTCCTCGGTGCGGCCCGTGGCCATTCCCGCGCCCATCACGCGGTTAAAATCGTCGTCCTTGCCTGTGAAGCCGATCGTGCAGTTGTCGTCGGTGAAGATGCGCTGTGCTACCTCGGCAAGCTTCGCGGCGAGGGCTTCTTTCTCATCGTCGAACGTGGCGAGCGTGCGCTTCAGGAACCGATAGAAACCCACTCCGCCGATCTGCTCTCGCACGACGGCGGCGGGCAGGTAGTAGGACGCGACGTGCGCCATCGCCGCAGTGTGCCCGGCGTTCGCGAAATTCTGCTCCATACTGACGCGCTTCTGCACGAGGATGTCGCGGATTTTGCCGAAGTCGTCGTAAAGCGTCTCTTCGATGATCTCGCTCGGCAGCGTCGCCGCCCACTCGGCGTTCTCGGCGAGCGTCGAGCACGACACGGTCAGCTTCGGGGAAAGCGCGCTGCGGTCGTCTTCCCGCTCGTGCACCTCGGTGTAGAAGGCGAGGTTTCCGAGCTTCGCCTGCGTGAGCGTGTCGATCTCCGTCGCGGTGTGCTTGCTCGTCGCAAGCTTGCCGAGCACCATGGCGAGAAGCTTCGCGTAGGGCAGCTCCTCGAAGGTGAGACGCTCCAGGCCGTAGTAGCGATACGCGTACACGATGCCGCGCGTCGACACATCGTGCCTGATCACGGGAATCTCTCCCGATTCGTCGAGGCGGAAAGCGGGCTCTGCGGGCGCTTGCTCGATGTCGCTTGCGCGCATGCGGGGAAGGGTCGCAAGCGCTTCGGGCGAGTCGGGCTCCTCCTGTGCACGGCGAAGGGCGGCGACGTCGGCTTCGATCGCGGCGATCCGCTTGTCGTCGAGCTCGCGTTCCATCTGGGCCAAGCGGGTGGCCGCGGCATCGTCGTCATCGGGGGCCTTGTCAACAGGCACGACCTCCGCGTCGGCCGCGTGGTCGTTCTCCAGGAACACCTCGCGAATCAGTTGCTCGAAGTAGCCCTCGTCGAGCTTCTTGCGCAGGCTTTCGAACGCATCCTCGTAGCGCAGATAATCGAGCGCGGCATCGTCGTCGTAGAGCCAGCCGGCCATGCACGAGCACGCGAGCGCCACGCCGTCGGCGATCCCGAAGTTCTGCTCGCGCATCACGAACTCGGCATGCGAGAGAGCGGCCGCCACCACGTCGTGGTCGAGCGCGCCGTCCGCAAGCTCCGTAAGTACACGAGAAAGCGCAGGTCGCAGGCGCTCGGCGGCGCCTTCCTCAAGGCCTTTTGCCTGCACGACGGCAAAAGGCTGCAACATGGCGTCGGCCATGTAGGCGACGATGTCGCAGGCGAGGTTCTCGTCGAGCAGCGCGCGCTTCGCAGGCGCCTCGTTCGAGCCGAAGATCGCGTCGAGCAGGATGTCCATTGCGATCATGCGCTCCCTGTCGGCGGCGGTTCCTGCCACGAAGCCGACCGCGCAGCAGGCGTTCTCGGGCGCCGTCTTCATGGGCGTCTTGTTCCCGAACGACATGACGGGCGCCTGCAGCTCAAGCGGGTTCGGCGCACCATCGGCGCCTGCCTCGGCGGCATCGGGCGCGAGATAGCGCTCGTCGAGGAAAGCGAGGAACCTCTCGATATCCATGTTCCCGTAGAGCACGATCTTCGCGTTGGCCAGGTTGTAGTGACGGCGGTGGGTGTCGAGGAACTCCTCGTAGGAAAGCGTCGGGATGGCGGAGGGCTTGCCGCCCGACTCGAAGCGGTACGCCGTGTCGGGGAACAGCGCCGCCGAAAGCTCGTCGTAGAGAATCGACTCGGGGTCGGAGAGCGCGCCTTTCATCTCGTTATACACCACGCCGTTGTAGGCGAGCTTGCCCGAGCCCTCCTCGCCGGCGAGTTCCACATGCCAGCCTTCCTGCTCGAAAATCGCGCGCTTGTGGAAGATGGCGGGGTGCAGCACGGCGTCGAGGTAGACGTCCATGAGGTTCAAAAGATCTTGCTCATTGGTACTCGCCACGGGGTAGATCGTCTTGTCGGGGTAGGTCATGGCGTTCAAGAACGTCTGCATTGAGCTTTTGAGCAGGTTCACGAAGGGCTCTTTCACGGGAAACTTGTCCGAGCCGCAGAGCACCGAGTGCTCGAGGATGTGGAAGACGCCCGTGTCGTTGGCGGGCGGTGTCTTGAAAGCGATCGAGAACGCCTTGTTCGCGTCGTCGTTTTGCAGGTAGAGCAGCTGCGCGTGCGAGGCGTTGTGGTCGAGCACGTAGGCGCGCCCGTCGATTTCGGGCAGGTCGGAGGTGGTGCGCACGGTGAACCCGTGCACGGTTTTACAAGGGGTGAGTTCCATAGGACGTCTTTCTCGGAAGGGCTTCTCGTTCGCTTCCTATTGTCGCACAACGCGCCCCGCCGCCTGGGGGCAACGTGGATATATCGCAGGGAAGACGCAACGGCTTGGGCCAATCATCTATAATCGTGCGAAGACGACGGAAAGGATAAGGCCGTGACTGGAGACGCCCAAAAATTCTCGCATATCAGCGTTGCGTCCGACGACGAGGACGATGTTGTGATCGAAGCGGGCGCTCCCCGTTTTCGCAGCTATGGGGAAGGTGAGTCCGCAGCGCAGCCCGCAGGAGACGAGGCGGCAGCGAGCGCGGCGAACAAGACGTCCGTGGTTGACGGTGGGGAAGGCTTCGCCGATCGCGCTTCGGCAGGTGCCGCTCCCGCCGAGAGAGTTTCCACCCCTGCTCCCGAGCGTGCCGCGAAAGCCGACAAGCCTGCTCGCAAGGCGCCCGCCCCTGCTCGCAAGGGTTACGAGGAGACGACGCTTGCGGACCTCGAGGACACCAAGATGTCCGGCATGCAGAAGGGCATCATCGCGGTGGCCCTCATAGGGATCGTCGCATTCATCGTGTACTACGTGGCGTTTATGGGCTAGAAGGGCCTGTGGCCTGCGAAGAGATTGAAAGGTATCGCAATGCCGAAACACACTGGAAAAGCAACAGAAGGCAGAGACGATCAGGCGATGCGCAAGGGCGAGGTCGATCGCTCGAACGACATCGGATTGACCCAGGCGTTCGCGCCCATAGGCGATGACGGCTGGTCGGAAGGGAGCCGGCACGCCTATTCCGGCGAGGAGGGCGAGATAGCCTTCGGGGAAGACGCCTTCGCGGACGATAAGCCAGGGAGGACGGACCGCTTTGCCCCGATTGCGGGCAACGACCCCTACGCAGCCGATGCGTGGGACGCGCAGGACGGCTCTTCCGACGCGGGCGCACCGTTTGATGCCGATGCCGCCTCCGCGCGCGGTGCCTCTCAGGGGGCACATGCGGGCGGCTTCAGCTACAAAGGCGACGACGAGGACGAATACCCCGATGCGCTCGAGAGCCTCGAGCCCGTGGTCGAGCCCTCGACGTTCGACCCCGACGTTCCCGCCGACCCCGCTCCCGCGCGCGCGCGCCACTCTTCGGCTGCAAAGGAGGAAATCCCCTCCTACATGCGCAAATCGCGTCGCATGCGCCGCATCCTCATTGTGGTCGTGGTGCTGCTCGTGCTTCTGCTCGCCGCCGGCGGGTACTTCGCCGTCCGCCTGTTCCAAACCGCGCAGACGGCCGCCTACCAGCAGACCCAGCAGCAGCAATCGAACCAGGATACGAGCTCGCTGCAGGCGGGAAGCGAAGGAAACGACGCCACGTCGACCGTGAAGAAGACAAGCGCACCGAACTTGACCGAGCTTTTGGGCTGCACGCAAGACGATGCGCTTGCCAAGGTTGGGCGTGGCGCTCAGGTTACCGTGTCGAACGAGGTCAACGAGGAGGGCAACCCCATCAAAACCGAAGTTCGCGTGGCCTTGACCGACGAGCCTGCCGACACGCGCACGGGCACGCCGACGCTGTATCTGGGCCTCGACGAGGACGGGGCGGTCGTTCAGGCAGGCTATTCCGCCGGCACGGCGTCGCTCGGCTACGGCACGCTCTCGTTCTCGGACGCGGTGAAAAACGAGTCGATCATCGAGAAGACGCTTCAGGAGGCAGGCATCTCCGTTCCTGCGGGCACGGTTTCGCTCCCGGCCGACAAGACGGAGTATTCCACCTACGCGTCGGACGGAACCACGCTGGTGAAGGAATATTGCCCGTTCTCGGGTGACATCGATATCAACGGTGTCTCCCATACGTGGTCGGCGGTCCTTTCCTACGACTACTCGGTGGCGAACGCCTCGGGCAACCTCGCCGACACGATCCGCATCATTTATGTGTACATCAATGCATAAATAGCAAATGAGCCCTTGCGTTTGCCGCGCGAGGGCTCTATACTGTAACGGCTGTATTCAAGCGAGGGCGAAAGCTCTCCACCTGTTTCGGCGCTTCGGCTGCTGATGGGTCGCTTCAATAACGTGCCTTGCGCACATCCTTTGAATTGCGAAACCCGCGGCCGTGCCTGCGGGTTTTTTGTTGCGCACAAGCGCAAGAGGAAGGAAGGTGAGCGCGATAGCTGCTCAGGAGCCACGGCTCAATGACGAGATCACTGCACGTGAATGCCGTCTGATCGGCTTTGACGGAGCGCAGCTGGGAATCTACACGGTGGCGCAAGCTCAGCGCGTCGCGGATGACCAGAATCTCGACTTGGTCGAGATTGCCCCGAACGCCGAGCCGCCGGTCTGCCGCATCATGGACTACGGAAAGTTCAAGTACGACCAGGCCATCAAGGCAAAGCAGGCTCGCAAGAACCAGAGCAAGATCGAGACCAAGGAAATGAAGTTCCGCCCGAAGATCGACGTGGGCGACTACACCACCAAGAAGAAGCACGTGCTTCGCTTCTTGGACGCGGGGAACAAGGTGAAGATCACCATCATGTTCCGCGGTCGCGAAATGGCTCACCCCGAACAGGGTCTTTCCATTCTCGAGCGTTTGGCTGACGACCTCAAAGACGTAGCAGTCGTCGAGAACCAGCCCAAGATGGAAGGGCGCAACATGCACATGCTCATCGCTCCTTTGCCCGGTGCGGCGAAGAAGAAAAAAGAAACCAACAAGAAAGCAGAAGGAAAGGACGAATAATGCCTAAGATGAAAACCCACCGCGGTACCGCCAAGCGTTTCCGCGTCACCGGTTCCGGCAAGATCATGCGTGCGAAGGCTTTCAAGAGCCACATCCTCACCAAGAAGAGCCAGAAGCGCAAGCGCAACTTCCGCAACGAGACCGAGCTCTCTAAGTCAGACGCCAAGGTCGTCGGCCGCAATCTCGGCATCCGCTAGTTCGTTTTTAGTTCTTTAAGGAGATAATACTATGGCACGCATCAAGCGTTCTATCCACGCCCGCAAAAAGCGCCGCACCGTTCTCAGCCGTGCAAAGGGTTACTACGGCGCGAAGTCCCGTTCTTACCGTGCAGCGAAGCAGCAGGTCCAGCATTCGCTTCAGTACATGTACCGCGACCGTCGCAACAAGAAGCGCAACATCCGTCGCCTCTGGATCACCCGCATCAACGCTGCTGCCCGCATCAACGGCCTGTCCTACTCCGTGTTCATGAACGGTCTCAAGAAGGCCGGCGTCGAGCTCGACCGCAAGGTGCTCGCTGACATGGCTGTGAACGACCCTGCCGCTTTCACCGCTGTGGTCGAGGTTGCCAAGAAGGCCCTGTAAGCCCAGCTTACGCGTTCATATCGCAATCACTGAGAAGCCGAGGAATTCCTCGGCTTCTTTGTTTTTGGGGAAGGGGGCTGCTGGCGCGTGCGCGACTATCTTAGCGTGCTTCTACCTCCTTAAGCTGCTGAAGGTCGAGGGCTACGACGTCGGCGGCGAAGGCGGCGATGCGCGAGTAGAAGTCGTCGCCCGCAACGGCCGCCATCTCTGCGAGGCGCGATGCCCAACGGGAAAGGTGCTGCTCAAGGAACTGTTTCGCCAAGTGAAGGTTTGCCTGCGCCGACGAGGAGTCGCCTGCCTCTGCTGCACGGGCGGCGCCATCGTGGAGATAGGACATGAACGCCAGCTCGCTTGCGAAAGCGTCGGGAGACAGCGTCGATACTGCGATCTCGCAGCCTGTGAGCTTGCGGTAGTCGAAGCCCGCCTCCTCGTAGCAGGCGATGACGTGCGCTTTGCGCGAAGGGACGGGGCTTGCGTACTCGATGCGCCCATCCACGACGCCCGAGTTCCAGACACTACTTTCCGACCAGGCAATATGGTAGGCACTCGACGAGACGAAGAAGCGGTTGTAGAAGCGTTGCTCCAAATCAGACGATGCCTCGACGCTTGCGAACCGGTCGTCTCCCATGGCGGAGGCGACGCGATCGAGGTCGGCGATGACGGTGGAGCTGGGGATATTGAGCAGCGCTTCTGCAACTGCTTCGTAAACGGTGCTCATGCCGCGGGATGCTTGGCTTGTGACAGCGAGGGCCTGGGGATCGATGCTCATGATGCAACCTTTCTGCTGAACACTTATACCGAACCGCGGGGCCCAGAAGAGCCCCGCGGCGGAGGGTGGGCGAACTATCCCAAGGCTACGGGGATTGCCGCCATGACGATCAGGTAGCGCAGCATGAAGCCGCCGATCAGGACCCCGACCTCGCCTGCGATCGTGAGCCCAGGCTGCTGCATGAGCGATTTCTTCTCCTGCATCGACTTGTGGAGCGCCTGCGCGAACGGGAACGCAAGCCCGACGATGACGAACAGGACCCAGAATGCCAGCGCGTAGCCTCCGGTGAGCAGGTTCGCGACCGAGGCTTTCGCCGCTGCCGCAGCCGAGCCGCCCGTGATGGCCACTGTGCCGAGGAGCGCAATCACGAGGAGCGCCTCCAGCACGGGCAGAACCATGCCGGACTTCACGGTAAAGCTGATGCTCTCGATCTCGTCATGAGCCTTCCCATGCGCGATGACCAAGACGAGTGCGAATCCGGTTGAAGCTGCCGACACCAGGAACAGGACCGGCAGGATGATCGGGTGCCACAGGGGGAACGCGACGGACGCGTCACCTAGAAGCACGCCGGTGTAGGCGGCGACGCACACGGCCAAGATCACGCCGATGATGTCGAGTGCGCGAGGCGTCGATTTCTTCACGATCATGATGATCGCGTCGATCGCCGCTACCACGATGAACAGCGCCAAGATGATGACGCCCCAGGCCATGACCGACCCTAGGTTGCTAACGAGGTAGAAGAATCTCAGCGGGTTCATCAGTCCCGCATGCGCATCGACGACCAGAAGCAGGGTGCCTACGGCCACGCAGACCGGGCCTGCGATAAAGCCGATCGTCTTGATTTTCGGACAGGGTTTCTTCGCCATGCCCGCGATGCCGGAGAGCACGAATGCGCCGGCGCCCATACCTGCCAAGAACAGATACAGTGCAATCATCCAATTCCATACCATGACGTATCACCCCTCGTAGTGCCGCAAGACGTTGCCGCCCTTGTGAACTGCGGAGGCAACGGGCATTGCGAGCGTATCGTCGAGCCCAATGTAGTAGACATGGGGTGAAAGTCCCAGGTCGGGATAGAGCGTCTCGGTCTTGCTCGCGGCAAGCTTCTTCGAGATGTCGCTCTCGGGGTCGTTCAGGTCGCCGAACATGCGAGCGTGCGTGATGCACGTTCCCACGCAGGCGGGGAGCATCCCCTTGCTGGTGCGGTGCTCACAGAAGGTGCACTTCTCCACCTCGCCCGAAGGCAGCTGGTAGCGCACCTGGTAGGGGCACGCGGCCATGCAGTACTTGCATCCGATGCAGCGCTCGGGGTCGACGACGATCATGCCGTCCTCGGTGCGATGGCTTGCCTGGGTCGGGCACACCTTCACGCAGGGGGCATCCTCACAGTGGTTGCACAGCTTCGGGATGTTCGCGCGCTTGATCTGCCCGTCGACTTCGACGTCGAAGCTCTCGATCCAGGTGTTGAAGCAGCCGGTCGGCACCTCGTTTTCCTGCTTGCACGCCACAGCGCAGGCGTTGCATCCCACGCAGAGGGACAGATCGATCAGCATACCAAGTTTTTTCTCACTCATCGTTTATCCCTCCTTTAGGCTTTCTCGATCTTGTACATGCCGCCCGAGCGTCCAGGAGAGGTTCCCTCGGGGTCTGCCAGGGGATAGATCTCGCTGATCGTCGGGTCGAGCATCGTCTGCAGGTGGATGCCCGACCCGATTGCCGGGTCGCCCTTGCGGGTTTCCTCGCCTTCGATGGCGACGTCCTGCGCACCGTAGGCGCGATGCCCGTAGCCATATGCCACGCCGAAGGTGCCTTCGGCGATGCCGCCGCGAACCATGGCCTCGCCTTCCATCACGTCACCCGAAGGGTTCGTGATCTTGATGGTGTCGCCATCCTTGATGCCGAGCGCCTTCGCGTCGTCGCGGTTGAGCTCGAGGTAGTTGTGGTCGCACAAGTCGCGCATGATCGGGCTGTTAGCCAAGAAGGAGATCGAACGGAAACGCGGCTTGTAGTTTGTCGAGCGGAACGGGTATTCCTCGCGCGAGTAATGGTCTTCGAGCGTGGAGTTGTCGGCGAAGCGCTCGGGGTCGTTGGTAAGCGTGCCCGAGAGCTTTTCCCCGGTGTAGGGGTTCGTGTCGGTCGCCTTGCGGTTGCTGTAGAAGTGCGTCAGGTTATCGGTGGCGTACTTGATGGCGCCGTTCTTACCGATGCAGTCCTCCATGGGCCAGAAGCGGCCGCCGCGCGAGAGTACGTTCAAAACCTTCGGCCACTCCTCTTCGCTCACGGCGTTCTTCCATGCCTCGGGAAGGTTGTCGAGCGCCTGCAGCTTCATGTCCTCTGCGGCGACATCGTCGACGGGAGTGGTGTCGTAGGCGAGGTTGGCAACGGCTTTCAGGAAGAAGTCGCACGCGTCGTTGAGCGGCCAAGTCTTGCCGTCGACGTCGGTCACGGCGTTGTCACCGAAGCCGGGCATGTCGCACACCTTGGCAACGTCGCAGCAGAACGCCTCGAAGCTTGCATGGCGACCGCCCGAGATCTCGATGGTCTCAGGAGTCTTCGCGGGCCAGCGAACGGAGTTGCCCTTGCTCTTGAAGAAGCCCTCGTTCGTGACCACGCCGAAGCTCTCGAAGGGGTTCGTGTCGGGCACGATGTAGTCGGCGTACTGCGCATGCTCGCCGATGACGACGTCGCAAGCGATGTGCAGCGGGATGATAGAGGTGTCCTTCATGCGCTCGAGCACGGAGTCGCGCAGAAGGCCGGAGGTCGCCTGGAGGGTGTTGGTCATCCAGGACATGACGATCTTCGCCTGATAGGGGTACTTGCACAGCGCCGAGATGAGCGCCTGGTTGTCCGACACGCCGGTGTGGCTGAACCAGGGAAGCAGCGGCTTCGGGTCGGCTTCGCCTGCGGCGATGCGGTTTTTGTACTCGTCGGTCTTCTTCCAGATGCGCTTCGTGCGGCCGATGTTCTGACAGTTCTTCCCATCGGCGAGCGTCGGTTTGCCTGCGATGGTGGAAAGCTTGTAGCGCTTGCCGTCGGCGGTGGTAGCGGCTCCGATGCGGCGGGCAACCATGCCGCCGAGCATCTGGTTCGAGCCGATGAGCGCGTTCAAGAAGGTGTAGGCGGCCATGGAGCTCACGCCGTTGGCAGCTGCGGTCGAGCCGAGGCCCGTCGTTGCGGCCTTCACGCCGTGGGAAGTGAACTCGCGCGCAACGTCTTCAATCGTCTCGCGCGGCACGCCGCAGATCTCGGCGTACTCGTCCATGGTGTTCGAGAAAGCGCTGTCCTTGAGGTAGAGGAACGCGGAGCGGACCTTGATGCCGTTCACTTCGCCCTCGAAGTCGATGAGGCCTCGCTCGGCGTCGGTGTTTAAGGCCGCCTCGTTCTTCTCGGCGTCCATGACCACGTAGTAGGTCGGCTTGGTCTTCGCTGCGGGATCGGCCTCAGGCTCGGTGAGCCCTGCGTCCGCGGCGGTCATGAGCTTGCCGTTGTTCGCGGAGGACTCGTCGTCGATGACGAGGAAGGTCGCGCCCGTGTAGGAGGCGAAGCCACCGGCGACGGCAGCCTTGTAGTTGGTAAATCCCAGATAATCGGCGTTGTAGGCCTTGTTCTCGATGATCCAGCGGGTCATTCCGAGGGCCAACTGGCCGTTCGTGGCAGTCTTGATGGGGTGCCAGGTGATGCCCTTGGCGCCCGGCGTGCAGCAGCCATTGCCGAGCACGGGGTCGAAGACGTCCATCTTCGCGCCATGCTCTTGCAGGTTGATCAGGGTGTCGCGTGCAATTTCCTGGAAGCTCTTGCCGTTAGTTCCAGGTGCGGTGCCCAGCCACAGGATGTATTCGGCGTCTAATGCGTCGGGGCGAAGGGAACGGGACCCAGTTTGAAAGTACGAACTCGCACTTGCAGAGCCGCCTCAAGTGGAGGCGTGGCCATATTGGTTGATCGACCCGAAGCAGTTCGCGAAGCGTCCGCCGAAGGTGGTGCGGCCGTCGCCGCGCCCGCCCAAAAGGACGAACTGGTTGGATTTCGGTCCGAGCGTCGGCTCGTCGGGATTGAGCGGCGTCTCGGTGTCGTGGATGGAGAGGAAGCCTTCGATTTCCCGGTCTTCCCCGATGTCGGCGAACAGCTTGCCGCCTTCCGCGACTTCCTTGATGAGCTGATCCCAGCTGATGGGCTTCCACTTGCCCTCGCCTCGAGCGCCCGCGCGCTTGAGCGGCATGGTGATGCGGTCGGGCTGCCCATAGCCGTCCTGTGTCGCCTGGCCGCGTCCGCACGACGTGCCGCGCGTGGAGTTGCCGTAGCCGTTCGCGTAGCTCATGGAGCGATACGCGTCCTCAAGCGGCGCCTCGAACGGCAGGTACGGGTTTGCGCAGCTCGGGTTGTACGGGTTTCCGCCGACCGAGTAAAGCGTGCCGCCGTCGCGGGAAAGCTTCAGTCGGTTGCCGCATGAGCTGTAGCATCCCAAGCAAGCACTGTAGCGGACGATGACGTCTTCATTTATGTTGACGTCTCCGGTTTTCGGGTCGACCGAAGCTTCCAGCGGCTGGCCGTGGCCCGTTGCCGGCGCTGCGAAGTCAGCGTCTGCAGCAAGCGCCTTGTGGCTTTGCCCGGAGATGCCGACGCCCGCGACGCTCAAAGCGCCCGCGGCCCCCATGGCGGCAAGGAAGCTCCTTCGACTCATTTTGGTCGATTCCATAATTCCCCTCCTTCTCGAAATAATCGTGGAACCTTGAGGTCTAGTCTCGCAAGAAAGAGGGGGCGCCGTCATCGTAAGAGGATGGGTATATCGACCCTAATGCCCCATTTCCGGGTCTAACCACATTGTGACTATATTTCGCGTTTCCCCAGGAAAACGGGGTTGGTTATTACTCTAGTTACAGGTTTATCGGATAGATGGGCGAAAGGTGCGCTACACTTTTCCTATTGGGGGAAAGAGCGGGAGGAGATTGGCATGGCGTTCTCACTTAAGGCGCTGCCGCTTCAGCTCCGACGAAGCGTTGGGCTGGGGTGCTATCTCGCTTGGGTATATTGCTCGCTGTTCTCGTGCGGGCTCGTTCCCGTGGTCATTCGGCTGTGCAGCATCGAGCGCTCATGGGTGTATTCCGGGATCGGCGAGGCCGTTGCCGCGATTGTCGTCATCATCGTGTACGCGCTGTTGCGCGAGAAGGGGCGCGGAGATGCGGCGCAGCGCATGATCGGTGTGCTCGGCGCCGGTTGCGCGTGCATTGGATCCGTTCTCATTTGGGTGAGCCATCTCGATCTTTCGTGGTACGCCGCGCTCACCGTGGCGGGTGGTCTGTGCTGCGGCGCGGGGCTTGCCTTGCTCGGCATTTTGTGGGGGTCTCGTTTCAGCTACTGCGACGAGGAGCACATCGAATCGACCGTGCCGCTGTCGTTTGTGATCTCGTTTGTCGTGTATTTCGTGCTTTTGGCGGTGAAGGGGCCGCTGTTCATGGTGGTGGATGCCGTTTTGCCCGTCGTGTCCACGTGGATCGTGTTCCGCCCGCGGTGCGGTCGAAACGTTTCTGCCGATGGGGAGGCGGCTGGCAAGCTCGCTCACACCGGGATGCGCAGGCAGTTTTCCCACCTGGGCTCCCTTTTCGTGCTGTACTTCCTCATCTGGTTCCAATTCGCCTTGTTCCGCGTGGCGTCCTCGCCTATGGTGAACGGCGGGCGCTTCATGCACTACCTTGTGCCGTTCTCCATCGCGGCAGTGCTCGCGATTGCGGCGTTTCTCACGTGCATGCGACAGACGCGCTTCCTCAACTTTACGTTTCTCTATCGCTGGTCGGTGCCGCTGATGATTATCGGTTGCGGCCTTCTTCTGATCGACCTGGGCATCCCCGAGCAGCACAGCGCTGCGTATGCGGTCAACTTCATCGCCATGTTCGGCGTTCAGATGTGCGCGTGGGTTGTGGCGCCGAAGTATGCGAGGCGTATCGGTGTGTCGCCGTTCGTCCTGTTCGGCGGTTTGTTTGCCGCCGAGGGCCTGGGAATTTCCCTGGCGCTCACCCTTTCGCTGCCGCTTTTCGATGTTGGTGCGCCCGCTCTTGCGAACTTGACGCTTATCGCGACGGGGGCGGTCGCGCTTGTCGCGATGCTCGTCGGCTTCAACCCGCGCTGGCTGTTCTTGAGCGATGCCGTGCGCCGCTTCACCGACGCGGAGTCCGCCATGTCGCTTCCTCGCTTGGCATGCTCGACGTGCGTGAACCCGTGCTCTGATGCGGGCGCTGCGGGGAATGGCGTGGCTCGCAGCGCGGTTGGCGGATGTGCTTCTGGGACCGATGCTCCTGCGGCTCCCGTGAGTGCTATTGCGGACGGGGTACTTGCTGTTGGCGGTCCGAGCGCTATGGGTGGCGTTGCTATCGGAGCGAACGCTTCTGGCGCCGGCGCGAATGCCTCCGGCGGCGTTACGGCTGGTGCGAATGATGCGGGCTCAGGTGTGGAATACGGCGTTGCGGCTTCGGGCAACGCGCCTTTTGGCTTCGCTTCTAGCCCTGCATCCGGCTCCGCTTCTGGTTTTGCCGCTGGCGCTGCTTCTGGGTCGGGTGCCGCCGTGCCGCTTTCCGCGGGGGAGGAGCTCGCCTCCATCTTCGAGAAGACGGCGGAAGAGCTTCAGTTGCGCTATGGGCTTACCGAGCGTGAGACGCAGATCGCCGCGCTGCTCTTGTCGGGGCGCAGCCGTCCGTTCATCCGCGATGAGCTCGTCATCTCGCTTAACACCGTGCATGCTCACGCGCGCAACATCTACTCGAAGTGCGGCGTGCATTCCCAGCAGGAGTTCATGGACTTCGTGCACCTCGACTCGCGCGAAGGCGAGTAACCGAGAAGGGCGGTGCACCCTTGAGAGGTGTCGCGCCGAGAGGGATGTCACGCGATTGCGCGAAGCGCTGCGGCATCTGGCCGCCCAGGGAAGGTGCTTTTGGTGCCGTGCTTTTCGCGGGACCGAGCCCCTGCCTCGCAAGGCCTCGCCTTCTTCCCATCGCCCCAAAAAAAGAAAAAGCCCGCCAAATGGCGAGCTCTCTGCGTGATTCGAATCTTCGCTTCTTTACGCGTTCGCTGTGAAGAAGTTCGCTTCCAGCTTCGCGAATGCATCGTCGACTTCCGCTTCTTCCTCGTCGTTGTTAAAGGCGAGGGTGTGGCACAGCTCGTCGGCGCCGATGAGCGTGTGGTTGATGTAAGCTTCGAGCACTTCACGCGCCGAACCTTCGACACCAGCGACGACTTCGATGCCGGCGTGGCAGAGCATGTTTGCGAAGTCGTAGTCGATCCCGCCGGCGATAATGGTGCTGACGCCCAGGTCAATGAACATCTGCGTGGTGTCCTCGGCGGAAAGCCCAGGGTTCGGCAGGTTGCGGCAGTCAGCGATAATCCCTCGTTCGACGGTGTAGCACATGAAGCTCGCGCAATGCACGGCATGGGGCGATACGCCTAAACCCTCGCATGCTACGATAATAATCATCTATCACGTTCCTTCTCTAATCTTCTCGTTGTATCCAAGATAACGTGCGGGGAACGCGATTTGAATGGTGCGCCCGCCAGCGGAATTATAGACGCCACGAGTGACATTTAGCGCGCATGCAGCGCGCGAAACGACCATGGTTCCATCATGATTCAATCGTTTGCATCCTACCATCTGGCTGAATTTATCGCGGTTCATCCTCCCTAGGTGAGGAATCTTTGCAGCGGAGAGGCCTGCTGGAAGGGGAATCGCGGCGGAAGCGGGCAGGTGGGGCGGACGCCAGTTGAGGGCGCAGCGTCTACCAGCTGGGACGCGGCGGGCGCCATCTGCGAGATTGAGCGAATGCGAGTCAGTCCTCGTGCGCTTCCCCCTGTTTGTCTCCTCTGAGCGCCGCTACTTGTTCTCGATGCTTCCGATGTTTTTGAGCTCGATGCGGATAAGCCCGTTTGACGTGCTGGTGAACTCGATGAACTCGGGATTCTGCGCGTACTCCGCCGGGAAGGTGATCTCGATGCCGGTGTCGGTGCGGATTTTGTGGTTGCGCGTGACGCGCTTGGCAACCGAGCGCTCAACGGGCGCGTGCTCGGGAAGGTTTTCCTTCTGCGTCGCCTCGACGAAGCTGCGGCGCGGCCCCTCGTCCTCGAACACCTCTTCGACGAACTCGTCGAAGGGCACCTCATCGGAGTCTTCGGCGTTCTCGGCGACGTACGCCTTCGCCTTCGCCGTGGCGATCGCCGCATTGGCGCCGTATTCGTTGGCAACTTCTTCGACCAGGCGCATCGTCGTATCGATGAGCTCCTTGCTCGACGCTTCCATCGTGCACTGAAGTAGGCCCTGTGGGATGAGGTAGCGCTCCTCGCCAGCGATCTCGCGCGCCTTGTCGACGAATTGCACCGACATGGTGCGCACGTCCACCAGAGCAAACGAGGAGATCTTCTGCGAAGGGCTTGGCAGGATGGCGTGGTGGCGCTCGATGCGGTTCACCGACGCGCCGTCTTCGGCCTTGCCCACCTCGTGCATGAATGCCGGCTTGCTTTCGAGAAGCAGCAGTCCGAAGTAGCGGGCGCTTCTCCCGGCGAACGCCGCATCGAGTTTGGCCTGGGCAGCTGCGGCTTCTTCTTCGGAGAGTTCCGCGAGGTCATCCGCGGTGAGCTTCGGGGCGCGCGGCGAGTCCTCGAAATCAACGACGAGCAGGTCGCACGAGGTGGGCTGCTCCATGCGGCCAAGTTCGCTTCCTAGGAACTCGGCGATCATGAGCGAGAGATCGGTGAAGTTGCTTTGCCCGTTCAAGTAATCGGAAAGCTCGTTTTTGAAACCGCTTTCGGCCTCGAACTCGCCGCGCTTGTTGTCGATGTTGCCGAGCGCATGCTTCGCGACGCGCTGCACGTAGGATTTCACGTTCTTGTCCGAAAGGTCCAGCTCTTCCTGTGAAAACACGTTCACGCATGAGACGAAATCGAAAACGTGCAAAATGGCGTGGTTGATCTTGAACATGGAATTGTGCTCCCTCTCGTGACGAATAGCGGGAACACACATTACCCCATGAAGTGCGCGCGGGCAAACGCTCGCCGGCAGCGTGCGGCGAAGGTGGGTTCTGGCCTGCTATGAGTGAGCAAAAAGAAAGCGGCTGGGAAGGGCTCGATGCTCTTCCCAGCCGCTCGGCCGGGTCGCCACCTTCAGAGGCGGCGACTGGAGTTCTTTCTTGGTCCTACTCTGCTTGCGGAGGCGCGCTCGGCGCTTGGGGTGCACCCGGCGCCCCGGGAGCACTCGGCGCACCAGGAGCCCCGGCCGCTCCGCCCGCTGTTGGCGACCCCGCCGCGGGAGTCTCGAAGGGCTCCCCGCACTGCGGGCATTTCTCGGCGCTCACGTCATCGCATACATAGTGGCACTTCATGCAAATCCGCGCGCCCATTGTCGTCGATGCTGGTCTGAAACACATGGCTCATCAATCCTTATCAGTCTTGCTCTTCGCACTTGTAGACCTTGGCGTTCGCGCCCGTGAGCGGCCAGGATCCCATCAGCGGGTCGAGGTACTTCGCGTCGTCGTCCAAAATCACGTTCACGTTCGACTTGAACACACCGAACAGCGACGGCTCAGCTTCGGGCTCCTCGGGGAACCACCAGTCATGCTGCACGCTGATGACTCGCGGATCGACCGTCGTCGTGGTGCGGGCGCGCTGCTTGATGCGGCCCTTGTGCGTCTCGATCCAGCACCAATCGCCCGGTGCGATGTCAAGCGAGATGGCGGTGTCGGGGTGGATATCGAAGATCGGATCCGGATGCAAGTCGCGATACGCGCCGGGCTGGCGATGCTCGGTGTGGTAGAAGGGCATGAACCTGGCGCCCGTGATCATGCAGAGTGGGTACTCTTCGGCGTACTCCGGGTCCGCTTCGGGGAAGTTCGGCGGGAACGTGAAGCTCGGCAGTGGATCGAAGTTGCGGCCCGTCTCCTTCGCGAGCTTCTCGATGACCGTCGAGTACAGCTCCACCTTGCCCGTCGGGGTGAGGAACTTGAAGCCCGGCTCCTTGTACTTCTCCGGCACGTTGGGAACCTTCAGGTACTTCACCTTTTCGCAGAAGTCGCGGAACTTCATGCCGAAGGGCGCCACCTGGTCGTTCATCATATCCTCGTACTTCGGACCCCACCACTTGTCGGCGAAGCCAAGGCGCTCGGAAAGCCCGTACCAGAACTCGTAGTCGTCGCGGAAGTCGATGTCGGTGCCGCCTTCGAAGCGCTCGAGGACGGGCATGCTGCCGGCCATGCTCACCTGCTCGACGTCCATGGTTGGGTAGCCGATGCTGCAGCGCTCGAGCCACGTCGCCGCGGGCAGCACGTAGTCGGCCAGCGCCGCCGTCGGCGTCATGAAGTAATCGTGAACGATGAGCAGGTCAAGGCTCTTCAGTGCTTCATGCACAAGCTTCGTGTTGCTGAATGCGAGCATCGGGTTGTCCGCCTGCACGATGCATGCCTTGATGGGGTAGGGGTCACCGCTGATCATCTGGCGGAACATCGTCGGCGCGTTGCTGTAGGGATAGAAGCGCGGGTAGGCCTTCGAAATGATGTCCCAGCCCTTGAAGGTGAGGCCCGGGTACATGTCGTTGCCGACCATCTTGTCGCGCTGCTCTTGGGAGAGGGCGTCGTGGGAGAAGTTCATGTCCTCGGTGTTGCCGCGGTCGCCCGGCATGGTCAGCTGGTCGCCGCCGACCTTGTCGATGTTGCCCGTGATGGCGCGCAGGATGGCCTTGCCCTGAATCGCGCTCGAGGCGTTGAGGCCGCAGCCGTCGCCGCCCTTCTCGCCCCAAGGCAGGCAGGCGGGCTTGGTCGTCGCGTACATGCGAGCTGCCTGGCGAATCTTGTCGGCGGGAATCCAGGTGATTTCGGCGACCTTTTCGACGGGGTATTCCGCTGCACGCTCTTTCAGCTGGTCAAAGCCGTAGCACCATTCCTCGACGAACTCATGATCGTAGAGATCTTCCTCGATGATCACGTTGATCATGCCGAGGGCGAGCGCCGCGTCCGTGCCGGGGCGGATCTGCAGGAAGAGGTCGGCCTTCTGGGCAACCTCGCAGAAGCGGGGGTCGATGACGATGAGCTTCGCGCCGCGCTCCTGCATGTTGCGCAGTGTCCACTGCCAATTCAGAAGCTCGGATGCAGCAGGGTTGCGGCCCCACAAAACAACGAGGTCAGCGCGCTTCCAGTCCGATTTATCGGAGCAGAAGCCGCCGTAGGTGCACGGCTCGAGCCACATGTCGGAGCTGTAGCAGATGGTGCCGTTGCCACCGGTGTTCGGCGTGCCGAACAGGTTGGTGAACTTGTAGTGCAGGTTGGACTGCGTGCGGTACGTTCCCTCGAGGAAGCACAAGGTCTCGGCTCCGTACTTGTCGCGGAGATCGGCAAGTCGCTCGGCCATCTCGTCGAAGGCCTGGTCCCAGGTGATTTCCTCCCACTGGCCGCTTCCGCGCTCGCCGACGCGCTTGAGGGGCCTCTTCAAGCGGTTGGGGTTGTACTCGAAATCCTTCCAGCGGTCATGCTCGAGTCGGGAGCACACATATCCCTCGTTGTGCGGGTTGTCCGGATCTCCCTCGATCTTCACGACTCGGCCGTTTTCCTTCGTGCAGAGAACTCCGCAATTCAGATGGCACAGAAAACACGATGCTCTCTTGACTTCCCTTTCGACCTCAGCCATGTCTTTCTCCTCTCGTCTTCGCGGCGCCGTCTTGGCTACCGATGTTTCGCCGCATCTTGAAATTGCCTCTCGATGACTTGGCGATGCTGCTATCATGGGTTGCAGGGGGAAAGAATGAATCACATCGAGAAGGTGATTCCCGCTGAACTGGGGAAATGCCGTCACCTTCGCATAGTGATTCATGCTTGTAACGGGGGATTCCATGGGAGTGGATAATTCTGGCGTCGCGTTCAGCGGCGAATTTGGTACACCCAACGCTGCGTCCGGCACCGCGTCTGAGAGCGGGAGCAGCTCGCCCAGCGCCGCAGCTGGTGGCAAGCTCGCCGCGTCCGGCGCGCTCTCGTTTCTCGATTCGACGGATGGCAAGGGCGGGAGAAAGCCGGTGATGCAAACGTCCGCCGCGTGCGTGCTCGCCACGATCGGCTTCGCGTGCCTCACGGTCTGGGGCACCTATATCGTGTTCTCGCCCGCGCTTCCGCTTCTGTCCTTCGAGCCGATGGAAATCGCCATCCTGTGCCTTATCGTCTCGCGCGTGGTGATGGACGCGTGCCTCGCTTTCTGCGCGAAGTTCCCCGACTTCGTGTTCGGGAGAATGCGGTCTTTAGTGCTGCCCGGCTTGCTGCTCCTGTTCACCCCGGCGTTTCTTCTGGCGGGCGCGAGCTGGGCGGGGTTTGTCCCGGAAGAGTGGCGCATGCCCTGCGCGATTGCGGTCTGGGTGCTGCTCGGCGCGGGAGAGCTTTCGCTCTCGCTTGTGTGGACAGTGCTCTTCAGCATGATGGCCCCGAAGTGGACGGCAATGTCGATCGCGGTCGGCGGCGCGCTGGCCACCCCGCTCTTCCTTTTGGTTGCAGGTGCCGGAAGCCCGCTCATGGGCCTGTTCGGCCTGGCATTCATCGTGATCTCGTGCATGGTGCTCGCCTCCATCCTCATCTCCCGCGTCGACCCCGACACCTTAAAGGCGATGGAAGGCTACCAGCGCGACCCCTCCATCACGCTCAAGGCTGCGGCCTCGATCGCCGCGAACGGGATGGCGTACGGGTTCGTCGTCGTGATGCTCGCGCTCTCGGGGATCAAGGCCGTGCTCATCGCCTCGGCGGCGGGCATCGTGGGCGCCGGGGTTGCGATTCTTTGGGCGACGAAGCGGACGAAATCTCGCTGGGACATGAGTGGCATGCAGCGACTCACCGTTCCGATCGTCGCTGCATCCATCCTGATCATTCCCTATTTCGGGCATGCTGGGCGCATCGTGTGCGGAGCGATTGCCGTGGGGACGTTCGCCTACGCGACGCTTATGGAGTGGACCGACCTTGTGGTGTCGAACGCCGAGTTCCAGCTCTACCCGGTGAAGCGCTACGCGATGGGGCGCCTCGCACAGTGGACCGGCTTCGCGCTCGGCGTCGTCGTCGCGTTCTTCGCGTTCCGCGCAGGCGACGTGGCGATCGAGGGGCTCGGCGAGCTGTCCTGCGTGATCGCGATCATCGTCGTCGCGGCCTTCTCGCTCTACGGCGCCGACGATTCCGAAACCGAGGACGCCCTGTTGGCACTCATGACGGCGAGCGCCGAATGCCCGCCCTCGATCGACCCGCCGAAGAACGCCTCGCCCTTCCGCGACCGCTGCCGCGCCATCGCCGAGCAGTTCGATCTCTCGCCGCGCGAGGCGGAGGTGTTCACATGCCTTGCTAAGGGAAGGAACGCCGAGTACATCCAGCAGAAGCTGTTCATCAGCTCGAACACCGCGAAAACGCACATCACGCATATCTACCGGAAGATGGGGATCAACTCCCAGCAGCGCCTGATCGACTTGGTCGACCGGGAGGAGCAGCCGCCTGCCCGAGAGGAGCGCGACACCCGCGACGCTTGAGAGGCCCGCGCCGCCCGCGACACCCGCAACGCACGTGGGGCCCGCGAGGCACGGGACACTCGCGACGCCCGCGAGACGCGCAGAGGCGTTGGAGAAGACGCGGCCCCGGCCGATTCCGTGCTACACTGATTCGCCGAGAACACCGCGACTCGGGAGGGTCTTCCATGTCTAAAACCGTGGCCGTCATCGACGGCAATTCGCTTATGCACCGCGCCTACCACGCCGTTCCGCCCACGATGAACGCGCCCGACGGCACGCCGACCAACGCGTGCTTCGGCTTCGTCGCTATGCTGCTGAAGTTTGTGGAGATGGCTCATCCGGATGCTATCGTGTGCGCCTTCGATGCGGGGCGCCCAAAGTGGCGCATGGAGGCGATTGAGCAGTACAAGGCGCAGCGTCCTCCGATGGACGACGCGCTTAAAGTGCAGTTTCCCCTGATGGAAGGCCTGCTCGAAGCGATGAGCATCCCGGTTGTGCGCGTGGCTGGCTGGGAAGGCGACGACATCCTGGGCACCGTTTCCGCGCGCGACGAGGCGCTCGGGTACCGCACGCTGCTCGTGTCGGGCGATAAGGACGTCTATCAGCTCGTGAGCGAGCTCACCCATGTCGTCACGACCAAGAAGGGCATCACCGACGTCGCGATCTACGGCCCCGACGAGGTCTTCGAGCGCTATGGCGTCACGCCCGCCCAGTTCCCCGATTTTCTCGGGCTTAAGGGCGACGCGTCCGACAACATCCCCGGCGTGCCCGGCGTGGGCGACAAGACGGCCGCGAAGCTGCTTTCCGCCTACGGCAACCTCGAGGGCATCTATGAGCACACCGGCGAGCTCAAAGGCAAGCAGAAGGAGAAGATCGAGACCAATCGCGACCAGGCGTTCGCGAGCCGGAAGGTGGCGACCATCTCGCGCGATGTCGATTTCGAGCTCGACTTGGAGGACGCGGCGTTCCCCTCGTTCGACGCCGCGCGCGTGACGGCCGCCTTCAAAAACGTCCGCTTCAATGCGCATCTGACCCACGTGCTGAGCCTTGTGGGGGAGAAGGCGCCTGCCGAGCGAGCCGCGCTTTCATGGGAGCCCGTTCTGCACGGTGCCGACGCGCATGCCGCCGTTAAGGGCGCGATTGCGGAAGGGGAACGCGTGGGCATCGCGTTCGTCGAGCCCGAGCAGGCGTCGCTGTTCGACACGGGCGCGTTCGCGGCGTTTTCCACCTCGAAGGGCGTTGCTTCCTTCGAAGGCGACGAGGCGCTTTCGGTGCTTGTCCAGGTCGTGGCGCAGGGGCGCTTCGCCGCGCTCGACGCGAAGGAGATGCTGCACCGGGTGTATCCCGCGGACACGGCGCAGGAGGCTCGCATCACCGACGAGGAGCTGTTTGCGGCGGAGATCTTCGACGTGGGGCTTGCAGGCTACGTGATGAACTCGTCCGTTTCCGACTACACGCTCGAATCGCTCGCCGACGAGTACTTAGGCGGGGCCCTTCCCGAGGTGAAGACCGACGAGGAGCGCGCCTGCGTGCTCGCCGCGGCGGCGCGCGCGCTCGAGGAGCCGCTTTCCCGCGCGCTCGAAGACGACGGGTCGATGCGCACCTACGCCGAGATTGACCTGCCGCTTGTCCCTGTGCTCACCGCGATGGAGCGCACGGGCGCCGCGATCGACGTCGCGCACCTCGACGAGATCGGCGAGCGCACGCAGGGCGACGTCGATGCCTTGCGTGCGCGGATCATCGAGCTAGCCGGCGAGGAGTTCAACGTCGACTCGCCCAAACAGCTCGGTCATATCCTGTTCGAGGTTTTGGGCCTGCCGCCGAAGAAGAAAACGCAGCGCGGATATTCCACCGACGCGAAGGTGCTCAAGGAGCTTGCCGAGGTTCACGAGCTGCCCGCGCTCGTCCTGCGTTACCGCGAGCTCGCCAAAATCAAGTCGACCTACATCGATGCGCTGCCCCGCATGCGCGCAACCGACGGGCGCGTCCATTCCTCGTTCAACGAGACGGTGACGACGACGGGCCGTTTGTCCTCGTCAGACCCGAATTTGCAGAACATCCCCGTGCGTACCGAATTCGGCCGCCACATTCGCGAGTGCTTCGTGCCGCTCGACAAGGACTCGTTGTTTCTCTCGGCTGACTACTCGCAGATCGAGCTTCGCCTGCTCGCGCACCTGTCGGGTGACGAGCACCTGGTCGCGGCTTTCAACAGCGGCGCCGATTTCCACGCATCGACGGCGAGCCGCGTGTTCGGCATCCCCGTCGAGGAAGTGACGCCCGAGCTTCGCTCTCGCGCGAAGGCGGTGAACTTCGGCATCGTCTACGGGCAGCAGGCGTTCGGCCTCTCGCAGAGCCTTGGCGTACCGTTTGGCGAGGCCAAGGATATGATTGACCGCTACTTCGAGGCCTATCCCGGCGTGCGCGCCTACCTGGACGCCACGGTCGAGCAGGCGCGCGAGCGAGGGTACGCAGAGACGATGTTTGGCCGCAAGCGCCATATTCCCGAGCTCCATGCGGGCAACGCGAACCTGCGCGGGTTTGGGGAGCGCACGGCGATGAACCATCCCATGCAGGGCTCGGCCGCCGACATCATCAAGCTCGCGATGATTGAGGTGTCGCGCAGGCTGCGGGAAGAGGGCTTCGCCGCGAAGCTGCTCATCCAGGTGCACGACGAGCTGGACTTCAGCGTGCCCCGAAGCGAGGTCGAGGCGCTCTCGGCCATGGTGCGTGAGGTGATGGAAGGCGTCGTCGAGCTTAAGGTTCCCCTCATCGCCGACGTTTCGAACGCTCCCACCTGGGCAGAAGCACACTAGGGAGCCAGGGGAAGGCGTGCGCTCGTCGCGCCAAGCAAGGGCCGCTGAACGGGAAGCGGAGCGCCAGGCAAGGGCGGCGGAGCGCCAGGCGAAGGCCGCCGAGCGGAAGCGCCAGAAGCAGAAAGACGCCGTGGCCCGCGTCGCCACGAGCATCTTGGGATCAGCCGGTCGCACCCCCGCCAACCAGATCGTCTGCGGACTCTTCGGCACGCGCCGCTAGTTGTTGGCGCCGCGTGCACCGCGCAGGGCATAGTCCAGAACATCAAGCAGTTCATCATGACGTTTGGCAGGGGCTTCTCGTTCGTGGGCAACTAGTACCACCTCGACGCCTTTGGTGTGGACCAATATGTTGACCTGCTGTTCTTCAATCGCGATCTCAACTGCTTGGTAGCCGTAGAACTCAAGCGCGGGCCGTTCAAGACCGCCTATCTGGGGCAGCTGTCCGGATGCAGGCGCTCCTTCTCGCTGAGGCCGTCGAAATTGTCGTCGGCGAAAACCCAGCAATCTCCACTCGTTTTCTCGATGACACAGCTCCACAAGGGATCGGGGTCGTTGTAATTGGAGAAGCTGAACACGTGCAGGTGTCTGAACTCGATCTGCACTTCCGGCCATGTGCCTCGTTTGGTTTTAGTATCCCACCTGGCAATCAGAGGCTTCAAAGGCGGCTTTTCTCTTCCTTCCTACGACTACTCGGCGCTCTTAGAGGAACTTTTTCCTGTCCAGTTGTTTCTCGAACGACTGCTTGAAGCTACGGCGGTTTCCGAAAAAGCGTTCATGCGTCTTGGTTGGTTTACCGGCATCGTAGGCATCGGAGGCTCGAGCAATAGTGCAGATGTAATCTGCGACCTGGAGAAGCCTGCGAGCATTCGGGTCTGCATCGCGGTAATCGGCAACGTTTTTTGCGAGTACATAATCTAGCGCATCATGAAGCGCGATGCTGACTGCGCTTTGTCCGTTGTCGTAATACACTGCAATCATTTTGAATTCTTGAAAGAAAGCTAGGCGCGCGAAGACAAGAGATGCAAGGTCGCGTCTTATCCTCGCTTCGAGCTCATTCCTATTGTGCACGTTTGAAGTGTCGTACTGCAAAGTAAAGAAAGAAATGGGCAGTTCGCGCACAAATCGAGCAAATTGTGCGAGCAATCGCTTTCTATCGCCAGGGGTGACGATGCTGTACCTTTCATTTCCGTGCAAGAGGTCCTTTCCGTGAAAAGGCACGTCAGGGAGATCAGCAGCGGCCAGGCGCTCTTCGTAGCGATTGATAGGTGTTGCTATATCCGAGGAATGGTCGTGGAGAACGACCGCAACAATGTACCGACCCTCCGAAAGGTCTTGATTGCCCGATTCGTCGATATGCAGATTTAGGCGATTTGCCAAAATTTCCTCGAGATAGTCGATACGAAAAAGGCGAGGTACGAACCTCGCCAATCTGACACCTGCAAGGCGCAAGGCCTTTTCGGTGGGCTTAGTATCGCACTAAACGACTCGCTTCTTCAAGACTTTTTTCGATTGAACAACGAATCTTGCGGTGCGAATCAGCCATGGCCGAAGAAGCCGTCTCGGACAGTTGCATGCAATTCGCTTTGTAACCATGCCCCTAGCATTGCTTAAAGCACTGCGCACTCCTTCACGCCCCACGAGTAAACTCGCTGATACACGGGGATGATGAACTGCATTTTTGCCACGCCCATGAGGTCGAGCAGGTTCGCTTCGTTTGCCTTCATCTACGCTTACCCTCTTTTGTGCTTTCGATTTCTTGCATCGTCTCTTTGTGTGCCGCTGTCATCCCTCGTTGGACGGCTAATCCCCGAGCTTCCCGCCGAAGGTCTTCTCTACGAACTCGGCGAGTTTGCCTTCCTTGGCGAGCTCCGCAGAGTCAGCCTTCACGAAGTTGGTGTCGCAGCCGCCGCCGACCTCGTCGTTGTAGCCGAGGATGTAGTGAGTCGCAATCTGGTAGATGATCTCGGTTGGAGCGATGCCGAACACTTGATGCTCCAGGATATGGTCAAGCCTCTCGCGATCGTCGGGGAAGGCGGCGCGCATCGAATCGCTGTTATACAGACGCTTGATGATCTCCGTGATATACAGCCCCGACTTCATATATAGGTCGGCAAAAGTATGGCCCGGATCGTCAAAGCAGCCCGGGTTCTCCTTCTCGAACAAATCGACCATCTCTACCACAACGTTGCGTGGAGTGAAGATCTGGTTCGTCTTCTGTGGGGGCACGTAATCGAAGATGTCCTCGTCAAGCGACTCGTCGAAGTAGTTGGCCAGCTTCGACCGCAGGGAAATGAACTCCTTTACCGAATCGTCGAACACCACGGGGTCGAAGAGCTCTCCCGCAAAATGGACGGGCTCGCCAGTCTCGGGGTCCGCCACATCACCTCCGTCGCGCAGCAAGCGGAACTGCTCGACGGTTACGCTCGTGACTTCCTTGAACACATTGGCAGGAATGACCTGATCGAACGTTGCCAGCGTCGTTTCCTCGTCGCCATACGCCATGAGGAATGACGGGATGGTACGGGAGAATCCGCGCAGGTGGTCGCGAATATTGCCCTCGAGAGTCTGCTTCTTGGCTTCCTTCTTGGCGGTCTCCACTTCTCGGACCACGGTCTCGCCGGCGCTTCTTACCAGTTCATCGCGCGAACCTTTGAGCTTGTCCACCAGCTCCTTGCGGGCGTCTTCGAGCTTCTTGTTGTGCCTGCGGTTGATCTCTTCGGCCTGCTCCTTGGTTTGGGCGAGGTCAAGCTCGTCGGCACGGTCCCTCTCGATACGGTTCTTGGCGATGTTGAAGTTGCCGACTTCGCGGTTCAGCTTGATGTCCACATCCGCCTTGATGCGTCGCGCCATCTTCTGCTGTTGGGCGGGTTTCATGTCCTTGCCGTATTCTTTTTCAGCGGTCTCGACGAGCGGGGTGGTTATGCTCGCCCCGAACGCCTCGGACAGCTTCGAGATGAAGATATCGTCAGGGTCCTCTGAGTCTTCGATGGATATCGACTCAATCACATCGTCGAGGTCGTCGGCAATGTCGCCGTACACCTTGTCGCCAAACATGCTTTCCGCAAGGCCCACAACCTGCTCGGTGGGGATTTCCACTTCGCCATCTTCGTTGAGGCTGAGCTCGTCGGCGGTGCCCCTCTTCACACCTAGATCCTCGTTCGGCGCTTTGTAGGGCTCGAACGTCTGCAGGACCTCGATGACCTCTGCCGGGGCGCGGAAGATATTGCTGATGTTCTGGAACAGGAAGTCGCTCATGAAGCCGCGCCGCACAACCTCGCGAGAGCGGATCTTGCGAGGGATGGAGAGCACGCGCTCGGCATCGAGCTCAACCATCTCGCCGTTCTCGTCCTCGCCGATGACGGGAAAGAAGTTCAGCAACGTGCGTATATGCTGTTTCCTATCATCGAGCGTCCCGCTGCCAGAGGCCGTGTCAGTATAGAGGTCGTTGGCGAACTTCTCGAAGATGTCGAGCGTGCGTGCAGGGTCGAAGTCGAAGACGTAGGCGTTCTCCTTGCGCAGGAACTTGCCATCGTGCCTGAACAGGCACGGGTTCTGTGCGCGGAAGGCGGCCTGCATGTAGAGCGACGGGCTCTTCATGTTCGAGAGCATGAGCACGGCGGTCCACTCTGGTATGGTCACGCCCGTAGTCAGCTGGCCGACGGAGAGGGTGATGGTCTTGTCGTGGTTTGCGATTGCCTCGCGGACCTTGTCGAACGCCTTGATCGACTCGTCCTCGTCGTCGAGCTTGCCGTCGCCTGCAGCGAGCACGATTTCGTAGTCTTTGAAGACCGGATGCGCGTTCAGTTTCTTGGCGAGCGCCTTGGCGGAGTCCACGCGGTTGAGCATCCAGAACGTGTGGCGCAGCTCGTTGCGCAGCTCCGGCGTCGAGAACGGGAACTTCTTCTGAGCGGTTAGGGCATCGAGGAAGCGATCCACGTCGTCGTTGTGGACAAACGAGACGAATCCCCTTGAGTCGGCCTTGGTCGCGAAGAACTCGTTGAGGTCGAAGGCGTACTCGACGGTCTCGCCGTCGATGTCGCAACCGCGCTGCACTTCGCCCGCCACTATGTCGCTCATCTGATAGGTGAACATGTTGAGGCGCGGCAGCTCGGCATAGGGGTTGGGAAGCTCGGGGTCGCTCCAGTCCCGCTTAGCCTGCTGCTCGTCGGCATAGGTCCAGTTGAAGATAGCGTCTGTGGGGAACTTCTCGTTGGCGATGGCCTTGAACGGCGTGCCAGAGAGGTGGAGGGTGAACTTGCGCTTGATATGGTCGAACGCCACGTCGGTCTTGAAGGTGTCGACGCCCTCGTGCGCCTCATCGATGATGAGCACGTCCCATTCGATTTCGGAGACGTGCTTGAGCTTGTCGAACTTCCCGCCGAACTCGATTGACCCCTTGAGGTCCTGAAGGCTCACGAACTCGATGAACCCCTTAGTGCCGCCATCGCGCAGGTTCTCGAGGTATTGATCGCGCGAAATGCAGAAAGGCTTGCCAGCAAGCGCGCTTGCGCTGCTGATGAAGCAGAGCCCCGATTCCTTTCCCATGAACTTCACGTAGTCGTCGTACCACGAGTTCGCGATTGCGGGGCGATTCGTCACGATGAGAACTTTCATGGCTCCCAGCTTGCGGCAGAGGTCGTAGCTCGTGAGCGTCTTCCCGAAGCGCGGCTTGGCGTTCCATAGGTACTCTCCACGTTGGTGGTGCTGGGCGTAGTTGACGGTCTGCTCGACGGCACGGTCCTGCTCGGCGCGAAGCTGATACTCGATCGCGGCCGGCGTTTCCAGGATGCCGTGGTTCTCGCGGAACTCGTAGAAGCGCATCTTCGCGGGATCGGGCTCTATCTCATACCACTCGGTATCCGGCTCGTTCGCCACATTGAGCTTCTTGAGGTAGCCGTGGAAGTCGGTGTCGCGAAACGTCTCGCCCGTGTCCTCGTACGTCGCGTTGCCATGCCACTGGATGATGTAATAGACGTTAGCCGTATGGGTTTGCTGCTTGACACGCGTTTCAACGTCTTGCTCAGTATACCCGATCTTCGTCCATCCATCGTGCCGCGCGATTTCAGGCGTGGTATAGGCGTAGATCTGGGGCAATACCGGACGACCTGTTTTAACTTTGCTGGTGATGTCGGAGAAGGCCATGGCTATTCCATCTCCTTCACGTGCGTCTCGATGAAGTCGATTTCGTTCTCGTCGAGCTCGTACTTGGTGTAGAGCTGCTTGTCGATGTCGGCAACGGATTGCGACCAGTCAATGTCGGAGTTGGGAGTGAAGTCCTGAAGAGGGATCGTTTTCCACACTTGAGATGGGCTGTGCTGAGTTGCTTTTTTGACTCCAAGCAAAGCCCTGAAGAACTTCGTCTTGTAATAACGGGCCAGGTTGCGGACCTCCTTTTCGGTCGCAAAAGGCCCAGCGTTAAGGAAGGTATCTGTAGATCCGTCGCCAGGAATCCCGATGATAGGGTCAGCCAAGGTCTCGCCGTACTTTCCCGAGTTGTTGGCTTCGGGTATTAGAAGCTTGAATCCATCCAAGTAATTGTTTTCTCGGATGAATCGCTTCTGAATATAGCGATGCCCGCGTTTCCCGTCGATACGACCATAGAATCTAAAATCAGAATCATTCGCTGCAGTTGGTGTTTTGGTAAAAACTTCTGGAATTGTCTCAAGGACCTTGGAAACAATTTTGATCTTCCCGCCCGGTCCTAACTGGGAGACGACGTTTTCGCTATCGGCGTTCACCTCATAGAATAAATCTGAGAACTTATAGCATCGCTGGGACGCGAAGATACTGTCAAGGCGAGGGGCTTTACCGACAGCATGGTTGACTTTCTTCAGTATTTCGTTCAGCTCCGGATAGATAGTGAAGGTCTCTATAGCCCCACAGACGAAAGTCGAGTCACGTAAGGTGATCGCGACACCGCCCTTGATGTCCGTGTTCGGAAACACCGTCGAAGCATCGGATTCATAGCTAAGGACCTTCAGATGCTCGTCATTGAGCATCTTTTCGTTCCATTTCTTGGGCGTCTGTCCCGCGTCAAACAGGAATCGCCCTGGGGTTACAAGCTCAACGCGTTCGCCGACCTGGTAGGCTGCATCCATGAATACATCGTAGATGGGTGGCTTGCGGTCGTTGTCGTCCTTGTCGGCCTGATAGGGGGGATTGCCAATCACCGCGTAAAACTTCTTTCCCATGTCAGTCGCCTTGCCTTTCAGTGATGCGAACTCGAAGGGCTCGCTGTTCCGCCAGTCGTATATCACACAGAGGGGCACCGTTTTCTTATGCTCCTCATCCTTGAAAACACACTCCGCTTTATCTTCAAACAGGTCGAAGAGCGAGGGCTGTATGGGCTCTGGTTCTGGTTCTTCGAAGTCGAACAGCGTCGATTGCACGGAAACGTCTTCCTTGTTGCCAGAGGGCACCGCATCCGTGAACCCATTCATCTGCCAAAAGTTCCAAGATACAATCCACGCCGCTTGGTCGATCTCCTCTAGGTTTGCGCTAGCTCCCCATCGATCGCGGAGATGTTCGCAGAAGGTTTCGAGCACATTGATACGTGCGATGAGCAGGTTGTCGCCCTGGTATTCGAAGCCATATGTTGCCTTGAGGGCGTCAAGTGCGCGACGTACCCATTCCTCGCGGGTCTTTGTCTTCTCGGTGACGATGCGTAGTTTGCGATCTAAAAAGCCAACGCGCTCGCGCACGGGCAGGGTGTCGCCGGTTACGGTGTCGTAGCGCGAGCAAACGAACGGCGCTTCACCGCAGGTGATTTCGAGCCGAGGGCTTTCCACGTAGGCATGCCAGCCATGGCCCTTCTTGTGCTTCGGGAACTCGATTGGCTCGCTGGCGGATTTCCAAGATTGAGGCTGCTCCACGTTAAAGACGTCACGTCGACCGAACCATACCTCATCTAAGTCGTTGTTCATCTGGTTGCACAGCCACGATGGGGTGAACACCTCGGCGCGGCTTTTGGTGCGCTGGGACTGTTTCTCCTGTTCCTTGGCGATTCTCGGCTTGATGACGCCGGAGTTCATTCCCGTAATCTTTTCAACGGTAATCTCGTCGTCACCTAGATAGCCGTCGCCCAGGGCCTCGTATTCGTTGTCGGCCCAAATGATATTGCGTCCTGTTGTGCGGTCGCAGAGGAGGGTTTCGAGGACGCGTGTGGGGTAGCGGCGTTCAAAGGATTCTATAAAGCCGAGCTCCAAGGAATGCGTGGTGTCGGATGCAGAGGCTTCGGCGGCTTCCGTTTCCAAACCAGCATCCATCATTTGGCGGCACATCCTTCTCTGGCAATTTGTTTGTTGCGGACCCGTTCGCAGGATAAATCGGAAGGGGGTCATTATGCCGTCATTTTACCAGAGCGCGGATAAGCCGCGAGGTGGCTTGTGCACTCTCAGGGAATTCGTGCAACAACTGTTGCACATTTCCAATTCGAATCGTGGGCGAACGAGCGCCTGCTGCTTGCAACTGCAAGCGATGTTTGTCGCCGAGCGTGGCGCCATGGGCGCGGACGTCGACAGGAATCGAGTTTATGAGCTCTAATCCGCCCGCTAGCCAAACTTAATGTCGAGTAAGCCTATTCGGGTATATGCGTCTTTAAGCTCCTTCACTTCGTCCTTGTTTAGTAGATTGAGGTCGATGTTTCGAGCGGCGGCTCTTGCGTCCTCCTGAATTAGTTGGTGTTTCTGATGGTTCATGATTATTTCGCGGCGTGAGCACCGCATGTTTCGCGGTTCGCGTATCAGCGCTCA
>OKRW01000519.1_pt1 | contig 38812 bp, 34 predicted proteins | sample 1601151 | NCBI WGS metagenome assembly OKRW01 (sample SAMEA3541471, study PRJEB24748) | human gut metagenome | biome: human gut; feature: human-associated habitat; material: faeces | place: China | collected 2012 | reverse complement strand
GGCTTCACGCCGCCCCTGACCGATGCAGCGGCTGACAAAGCTGCCCGCGCCCATGCCGAGCGTGAAGCCGACGGTCTGCTCCAGCAGGATCAGCGCGAGGCTCGCGCCGACGGCGGCGGAGAGCGACGCATCCCGCGCGGAGAGGACGAGCGCCTCGAGAAGCGGGCAGACGGAGGCGGCGAGCATGGCCGCGACGCTGGGCGCGGCGATTTTCAGCGTCAGCGCCCGTACGTCGCCGGTCAGCAGATCGGTTTTCGCCACAAAGCGCGCCCCCTTTCAGAAAGGCTTTCGGGAGAAACAAGGCGTATCGCCAAAATATCATTTGACACGCGCGCGGGGTTAGCGTATTATGGATCAGAGAAAAGAGCGAGAAAGCGCGCGGACACAATCAGTCTGCCCACAAGGGGCAGGCGCGATGCGGCGCGCAACGAAGGAGGAACATTATGCTCATTGGCGCATTGGAGGCGGGCGGAACCAAGATGGTCTGCTCGATCGGCAACCCGCAGGGCGGCGTGCTTCAGCGCGCCAGCTTTCCGACGCTCACGCCCGACGTCACCGTGCCGCAGATTGTGGATTTTATCGGGAAATTCGACGTGAAGGCGCTGGGCATCGGCTCCTTCGGCCCGCTGGACCTGAACCCGGCCTCGCCGACCTACGGCAGCATCACCAAGACCCCGAAGAAGGAATGGATTCAGTATCCGCTGATGGCCGCGCTCAAGGACGCGCTGGGTGTGCCCACGGGCATCGACACGGATGTGAACGCGGCGGCGCTGGCGGAATACACCATGGGCGCGGGCAAGGGGCGCGGCAGCCTGCTGTATGTGACGGTGGGCACGGGCATCGGCGGCGGTCTGGTGATCGACGGCAAGGTGGTGCACGGGCTGGTGCACCCGGAAATGGGGCACATGCTCCTCGCGCCGCAGGAGGGCGACTCCATGCCCGACGGCGTATGCCCGTATCATCGGCACTGCCTCGAAGGGCTGGCCAGCGGCCCCGCGATTGAAAAGCGCTGGGGGCTTTCCGCCAAGCTGATGACCGAGGATCACCCCGCGTGGGAGCTGGAGGCGACGTATCTGGCGCAGATGTGCGTGAACATGATCGTCACGGTATCGCCGGAGGTGATCGTGCTCGGCGGCGGCGTGATGCAGCAGATGCACCTGTTCCCCAAAATTCGGGAAAGGGTGCTTAAACTGCTGGGCGGCTACGTCTCCTCCCCGAGCATCACGCCCGAGGGAATCGACGGCTATATCGTGCCGCCCGCGCTGGGCGTCAATTCCGGCGTGATCGGCGCGCTGCTGCTGGGCGCGCAGGCGCTGGAGAAGGAAGGGGAGCGCTGAGGCTCTGCCTCAGACTCCGGCAAGAACCTGAGGTTCTTGCATTTCCCATATATAAAAAGCCGCTCGTCGAGCGGCTTTTCTGTTGTTATTGCAGCAAAAACAATCCTCTCTATATTTATCGCGAAGCGATAAAAAGAGGGAAGTCCAGAAACCTCAGGTTTCTGGCGGGGTATGGGGCGGAGACCCATCGTTTCCTCGTTATTTGACTTCGTCCTCGGGGATGCGGTAGAGCTGGCGGTTATCCAGCCCCCAGACTTTTTCGGAAAAGCCGCCGGGGATGGCACGGGAGAGCGCCTCGTCCATCTCATACAGGCGCGCGTCAAGGGTGTCGATGGTGTTGAGCACCTCGGCCTCCGGGAACTTCGGCGCAAGCGGGCTGCCGTATTCGGGAATCCCGTGGTGGGAGAGCACCATGTGCTGAAGCAGCAGCGCTTTGCCGGGGTTCGCCTTCGTCTTTTCGGCGGCGAGCTGGATGTTGACCACGCCGCGGACGATGTGGCCGATGAGCTTGCCATCCACGCTGTAATCGGAGACGAGGCCGAGGGTGTCGGCGTCCATCTCGTCGATCTTGGCGAGGTCGTGGACGATCACGCCCGCAATCAGCAGGCTCGCGTTCAGTTGGGGATAGACGGACATGATCGCGTTGGCCGCGCGGAGCATCGTGGTGGTGTGGTGGAGCAGGCCGCTGCGCTCGGCGTGGTGCATCTGCTTGGCGGCGGGGAAGGTCAGCAGCTTGTCGCCCGCACGGTCGAGCAGCTCGCAGGTGATCCGGCGCAGATCCGGGTCGGCGATATGATCCGCCGCGCGGACGACCTCGCCGAGCATCTCGTTCGGGTCGCGCGGGGCGCAGGGGATGAGGGCGGACATATCCACCGGATCGCGGTTTTCGGCGGCGCGAATCTTTTCCACGCGAAGCTGCATGCGGCCGTTGAACTCGTTGCCCGTGGCGCGCACCTTGACGATGCTGCCCGCCAGCGGCGGCTGAACGGTGCCATCCCACATCTTCGCGTTGATCGAGCCGGATTTATCGGCCAGCGTCATATCCAGATAGTTTTTGCCGTTGGCGCTGGCGCGCTGCTCGGCGGAGCGGACGATCAGGTAGCCCTCGAAGCGGTCGTCGCGCTTGATATCAGACAAATACATATAAAAAAACTCCTTCCTGTGTCAATGATATTATGAACGATACGGACGGGGTTTGCAAGGAAAAGTTTCGAATTGCGGAAAACATGGAAAAAACAGGGTATGAAATATTATACTACCCTTTTGGACGCGGCCGGGGCGGCGGCGGATAAAACGCAGGAAAAGCCTGATATTACACCGAAACTCGATATGGTGTCCATGCGAAATGACGCGCCGCGCGCGGGGAGAACTATTCAAGTCGCTAAAAAAAGCCGTTGACATATGGTGAAACGTTGATTATAATAAATGTACAAACGTCAAAAGCGATAAAAAACAAAAAACAAAATCGTTGATTTGTTTCAAGGATTCGGCTTGATTGTTCGGTGTGGTTTCGTTACTCAGCGGGAGGATTCCCGTTGAAATAAAAAGAAGAGGTGTTTCCCATGAAAAAGATTCTTGCTCTGGTAATGGCTCTGCTCGTCGTTATGGTTTGCGGCGTGGCGACTGCTGAGCAGGCGGCTCCGAAGATCGGCATTGCGATTTATCAGTTTGCCGACAACTTCATGACCCTGTATCGCACTGAGCTGGTTCGTTATCTGACCGAAGACTGCGGCATCCCGGCTGAGAACATCACCGTGATGGACGGCAAGAACGATCAGGCCGAGCAGACCAACCAGATTGACGGCTTCATCGCCGACAATGTTGACGTTATGATTCTGAACCTCGTGCAGAGCACGTCCGCCGCGACCGTCGTTCAGAAGGCCGACGCCGCCGGTATCCCGGTTGTGTTCATCAACCGTGAGCCGAGCGAGGAAGACATGAAGCTCTCCGACAAGATTTGCTACGTTGGCGCCGATGCTCGTCAGTCCGGCACCTTCCAGGGCGAAATCATTGCCGAGACCGAGAACCACGGCGACTTCAACGGCAACGGCGTTGTCGATTACGTGATGATCATGGGCGACCCGGAGAACGTTGACGCGAAGTACCGCACCGAGTTCTCCATCAAGGCGCTTGAAGACGCTGGCCTGAAGACCAACGAGCTGTACAAGCAGCGCGGCGACTGGGATCAGACCAAGGGCCAGGAACTGGCGGCGACCGCGCTGACGCAGTTCGGCAACGATGTTGACGTTATCTTCTGCAACAACGACGCGATGGCGCTGGGCGCTTATCAGGCGATCGTTGACGCTGGCCGCACCGTTGGCGAGGACATCTACCTCGTGGGCGTTGACGCGCTGGACGAAGTGCAGGAAATGGTTAAGGAAGGCAAAGTCACCGGCACCGTGCTCAACGACCACATCGGCCAGAGCCACACCGCCGCCGACGCTGCCATCAAGGCCGCCAATGGCGAGACCCTTGAGAAGTACTACTGGGTTGACTACGTGAAGGTCACCAAGTAATTCTTGTAAAGGTAAAATCAAAGGAGGGTGCGTGCGCTTTGTGCGCAGGCACCTTCTTTTATAAGCAAAAGGGGGACACGTTCATGGCGGAGTATCGTCTTGAGATGCGCGGAGTTGTTAAGCAGTTCCCGGGCGTTAAGGCGCTCGATCACGCGCAGCTCAAGCTCAGACCCGGCACGGTTCACGCGCTGATGGGTGAGAACGGTGCAGGCAAATCCACCTTGATGAAGTGCATGTTTGGCATTTACAAGATGGACGAGGGCGAAATCTATTACGAGGGCAAAAAGGTTGACATCAACGACCCGCTTCAAGCGTTGAGCATGGGCATCGCGATGGTGCATCAGGAGCTTCAGCCGATTCCCGAGCGTTCGGTCGCTGAAAATATCTACATCGGGCGCTACCCGATGAAGAAGCTGCTGGGCGTTATCCCGGTGGTCGATCATGAAAAGATGTATGCAGACACCGAGAAACTGCTCAAAAAGGTTCGGATGAATTTCGACCCCAAACAGCGTTTGGGCGATCTCTCCGTTTCGCAGATGCAGTCGGTTGAAATTGCCAAGGCGGTTTCGGCAGACTGCAAGGTGCTGATTCTGGACGAACCGACCTCTTCTTTGACGGCAAACGAAGTTGAAGCGTTGTTCCGCATCATCGAGGATTTGAAAGCGGAGGGCGTTTCAATCGTCTATATCAGCCACAAGATGGACGAAATTCTGCGCATCTCCGACGAAGTGACCATCATGCGCGACGGCCACTACATCGGCACGTGGGACGCGAAGGAGCTGACTACGGACAAGATCATTACCCAAATGGTTGGCCGTGAGCTGAGCAACCTGTTCCCGGAGCGCCACAACGTGCCGGGCGAACCGGTTTTCGAGGTGAAGGATTTCACGTCCATCAATCCGCGTTCGTTCCGTCATTGCTCGTTTGAAGTGCGCAAGGGTGAAATCCTTGGCGTGGCGGGTCTGGTTGGCGCACAGCGTACCGAACTGATGGAAGGTATCTTCGGTATTCGCGCGCACAACGAGGGCACGATTAAGTTCAAGGGCGAGGAAATCAAAATCTCCCGTCCGCGCGATGCGATCAAGCACGGCATTGCGCTGCTCACGGAAGACCGCCGCGCGACGGGTATCATGGGTGTGCTCTCCGTTGCGGATAACATTTCCGTGGCAAGCCTTGACCAGTATCTTGATATGGGTATTGTCATCAACGATAAGAAGATCGAGCAGCTTGTTCAGGATAACGTGAAGAAGATGAACATCAAGACACCTTCTTCCAAAACGCAGATTCAGTCTCTCTCCGGCGGCAATATGCAGAAGGTGCTGATTGGACGCTGGCTGGCGAACAACCCGGACGTTTTGATTTTGGACGAACCGACGCGCGGTATCGACGTTGGCGCGAAGTACGAAATCTATTGCATCATCGAGGAGCTGGCGCGCGCGGGCAAGAGCATCATTATGATTTCCTCCGAAATGAGTGAAATCATCGGCATGAGCGACCGCGTGATGGTCATGTGCGATGGTCGAATCACGGGCTTCATCGACGGCAAGGAAGCCAATCAGCAGAACATTATGACGTTGGCGACGCAGTTTGAAACGCAGCCGACAGCCGCAGACTGAGTAACGCAAAGGAGAACTACTTATTATGGGCAAGAAATTCAGCGTGAAATCCATTGGCAAATGGCTTTCCGAAAACATCATCATCGTGCTGATCTTCCTCGCATCCGTGTTCGTCAGCACACAGAACAAGAACTTCCTTTCTGCGAACAACATTCGTAACCTGCTTTCCAATACCGCTGTTCGCTTCATCATTGCCTGCGGCGTTTCCGGATGCTTGATTACCAAGGGCACCGACCTTTCCGCTGGCCGCGTGGCTGGCCTTGCGGCCTGCCTTTCCGGTATTCTGATGCAGCGCGCCAATTACGACCAGCGCTTCTATCCGGGTATGCCGGAGATGCCGCTGCTCGTGGTTCTGCTGATTGTCGTCGCACTGTGCGCGCTGATCGGTGCTGTGAACGGTTCTGTTATCGCTTTCCTCAAAGTGCCGCCGTTCATCGCGACGCTGGGCATGCAGACGCTGGTTTACGGCGCTTGCCTTGTGTATACGGGCGCGATTCCGATTGGCGGTCTGCGCAGCGATTACACGGGTCTGGCGACGGGCTACGTCGGTACGCGCATGCTGAGCAACCTGACGATTATCGCGATTTTCATCGGCCTGTTCATGTGGTTCTTGTATAACAAGACCCGCTACGGCAAGTATATGTATGCCATCGGCGGCAACGAAAATGCGGCTGAGGTTGCGGGCATCAATGTCAACAGAAGCAAAATTTTGATCTACATGCTGGCTGGCGCGCTCTATGGTCTGACCGGTTTCCTCGTCTGCGCGAAGTCCGGCGGCTGCTCGGTCAATACCGCGCAGGGCTGGGAGCTTGAAGCCATCGCAGGCTGCACCATCGGCGGCGTTTCCGTCAACGGCGGCGTCGGCACGATTCCGGGCATCCTCATCGGCGTTCTGGTGTTCGAGGTGTTGAAGATTGTTCTCCAGTTCCTCGGCGTGGAATCTTCCTACACCTACATTGCGCAGGGTCTGGTTATCATTATCGCTGTTGCGCTTGATCTGCGTAAGTATCTGGCGAAGAAGTAAAAAAGCCCCCTTTGAATCCGCCGCGTGTCATGCGTGGCGGATTTTTGGATTCGAGAAAGGAATGATAGGATGAGCGAAGAAAAAAAGTCCAAAAAGAAAATTGATGAAGCGATGGTTGATAAAATCGTGGAAGAAACCAAACAGCAGAAAAATCTCAAAGAACAGATTTACGATAGAATCAACATCCCGCTCCCCGTGCTCGATGTGTTTATTGTGGTTTGCGTGGTTGCACTCGCGGCGATCCTCATTTTCTGCCGCACAAAATAAACTGCGCTCTATGTCGAACTGAAAACGAGAATAATTCTCAAAAACTTTTCAAAAACGCTTGACAAATAGAAGAATCGTGGCTATAATGATGATACAGATTCTCAATGAGCGAGGTGATAAGCGATGAAAGCCAAGATCAGCGCACAGGCGCAGACGGTTCTTGATATCTTGGCCGCGAAGCGCTGTCACCTCACCGCCGACGAGATTCTGGAAGGCCTGGACGGTATCGGAACGGCGACCGTCTACCGCGCGCTGGATCACCTGAGGGAAATGGGGCTGATTCGCAGGCTCTCCCTCGGAAAGAAAAGCGCGGTATACGAATACATCCGCACCAATCACATGCATTTCGTGTGTGAGCAGTGCGGAAGCGTGTACGATATCGAGGCGGATTTTACCGGCATGGCGGCGGAAGCCGCGAAATGCTGCGGGCACCGCGTCAACTGGTGCGAGGTAACGGCTCACGGCGTCTGCAAGGACTGCCTGAGCAGACAAAAGGCGTCAACCGGCGAGGGCTGAGCGTTTAACGGCTCCCGGCGGCTCAACAGAGAACAAAAATGTTAAGGAGGAAACAGGTATGAAAAAGTGGGTTTGCACGGTTTGCGGTTATGTTTGGGAAGGCGAGAACCCGCCGGAGAAGTGCCCGCAGTGCGGCGTTCCGGCCAGCAAGTTTGTCGAGCAGAAGGGTGAGCGCGCTTGGGCGGCCGAGCATGTGGTCGGCGTGGCCAAGGGCTGCCCGCAGGAGATCCTCGACGGCCTGCGCGCGAACTTCGCGGGCGAGTGCAGCGAGGTCGGTATGTATCTGGCGATGGCGCGCGTCGCGCATCGCGAGGGCTACCCGGAGATCGGCCTCTACTGGGAGAAGGCCGCGTATGAAGAGGCCGAGCATGCGGCGAAGTTCGCCGAGCTGCTGGGCGAGGTCGTGACCGACTCCACCAAGAAGAACCTTGAAATGCGCGTTGAGGCCGAGAACGGCGCGACCGAGGGCAAGTTTGAGCTGGCGAAGCTGGCCAAGCAGCATAACCTCGACGCGATCCACGACACCGTGCATGAGATGGCTCGCGACGAAGCCCGCCACGGCAAGGCCTTCGAGGGACTGCTCAAGCGGTACTTCGGCTGAGAAAAAAGCGAATATTGTTAAAAAATGAGGGTTGTCTCCGAGAGGGGATGACCCTTTTTTGATGGGGCGGCATAAAAAATCCCCGCCTCCCTTATTCAGAGCGGCGGGGTGAATCTGCGGCAGAAAACGGGTTACAGCCCCATCTTTTCGACGTATTCCTCCAAACACCAGCCGTTTTGCGTGATGACGGCGGCGGCTTCTTTGCCGACATAGCGGAAATGCCAGCTCTCGGCGACAAAGCCCGTCAGCTTCTGTTTTTCGGCGGTGAAGCGGACGATGAAGCCGTATTCCGCGCAGTGCGCGTGGAGCCACTTCTGCTGCTGTGTGCCGGTGAAGCTCACGCCGGGCACGGTGATGTCAAAGGCGAGGCCGGTCTGATGTTCGCTCGTTCCGGCGGGGGCGACGGTGTTGTAGGTGGCGGACAGGCAGCGGTCGCGCGACCAATCCGGGTTATTCTTCCGGTATTTGGCGACGGAGTTATCCACCAGCTTCTGCTGCTCGCTGTACGTGCGGTAGGCAGAGGAAATCTGGAAATTGGAAACGCCGTCGGCGATGGCGGCGGAGAGCATCTGCCCCAGCGCTTCGGTGGCGGTTCGGTCGGCCTTTGTGCCGGAATACTTGACCTTCACGATGTCGGCAGAGAGCACGTTTTCAATCGTCACCAGATCGGTCGGCGCGTCGTTCTTGCCGAGCTTGTGCTGACGGTTGACCAGAATCAGGAAATCGGGCTTCGGTGCTTGATCGGCGGAAAGCGCGCTGCCGCTGTAGAGCAGCTCCTGCGTCTTTGCGCCCGCCAGACCGTCGGCGCTCAGACCGTTGACGGCCTGAAACCGGGTGACGGCCTCCTGCGTGTTTGCGCCGAAGGTGCCGTCGGCCGCGTCGGCGAGATAGCCCAGATCAATCAGCGCCTGCTGGAGCTTTTTAACGTCATCGCCGGTGGAATTTTTTTTCAGCGTCCGGGTCGGAACGGCGGTCGGGGTGGGGGTGTCGGTGGGCGCGGCGGTCGGCATGGGCGTGATCGGATTCGGGGTCGGGGTATCGGGAATCAGGTTCGCGCCGCCGTAGCCGTATTGCGCGCCGAACGGGGCGTAAACCGCCGGCGTGGGCGTGATGGTCGGTTCGGGGCTGGGCGTGGCCTCGGCGCTCGGCACGGCGGTGGCGTCGGCCAGCGCGTCGAGGTTGGGCGCCTGTAAAAAGGTGGTCATCAGGGCGCTGACCAGCACGACGGCCAGCAAAATGCCGCTGGCCGCGAGCAGCCTGCCGTAAGGCTGCCGCCTGTTTGGCACATCAGAGATTGCGCGGGATCGCCCGCGTGAGCGAGAGCTTGGCGTTTTGCAAGCTTCGGCGGAGGTGAAGGCGGGCTCAGCCTGCTTGGATGGATCGGAAATTGCGCGGGATCGCCCGCGTGAGCGAGAGCTTGACGTTTCGCGAACTTTGGCGGAGGTGAAGGCGGGCTCAGTCCGCTTGGGGGATGGACGCATGCGAGTCTCCTTTCCGGCGGTCAGAATATCCAGCCGCCTGCCTCAATCTGCGCGTCGGCCCACGCGCGAAGCTGCGCCGTCGCCGCGTCCAGCGTTTCGCGGTTGGCCACGACATTTTCGCCGCGCGCAATACATTCGGTGATCGCGTCGTTGATCCACTGGCCGTAGTGCAGCGCGTCTTTGTAGTTGTTCAGGTCGAGCACCCAATCCGCGCGCGTGGTGAAATCGTAAATCGTCACGTTCGCAAAGTCGCTCAGCGCGTCGTAACAGAGCGAACGGAGGGCGAGCATGCTCTCAAGCGTGCCTTTGCTTTCCATCGTCGCCCACTCGGCGGCCGAATACGGCGGGAAAAAGATGTCGAATTGCGTTTCCGGGTGCGCGGCGACGTAGGGGAGCAGATGCGCGTCCAGATTGGCCTGCGCCTGCCGGATGTAAGCGTCCGCGGGCAGCGGATTTTCCGGCGCGGTGAAGCGGGCGGTATACAGCGCGACGGGGCCGTATTCATCCTGCCCCGCCCAGCAATACATGCTGTCGCGGATGGAGTCGTCCTGCTTCTGCCCCCATGCGCTCAGGCAGCGCGGCAGGAACGTGGCCAGCACGCTGCGGTTGAGCCAATAGGATACGTCGTTGAGGAGGCTGTCGTCATAGAGGTACAGCGGCACGTCGCTGCCGGTCTGGTCGAGCCGGGCGATGAAGGAATAGACGTCCAGCCCGTAGACGATGCGGCGCATGTCGTGCGTGCGGAAGGCCAAATCCATCAGCAGCGCGTGGTTATAGGCCGTTCCGGCGGAGGTGCACAGCTTGATAAAGCGGCCGCCGAGCAGCGAATCCATCTGCGACGGCCGGAAATTCTCGGTCACGGATGTGCCGACGATGGCGCTGTCGTATGCGTAGCTGCGCGCAACGCCCGCGTTGGCGTAGACCTGCGTGGTTCTGTCAATCGGCGGCAGATAGCGCGTCGCCGGACGATACACCTGAAACGGATCAATGACGATCACCGTCAGGCTGATGGCGGCGATTGCGGCGAGCAGAAGCGCAAGGCTCGCAAGCGCCCAAGTTTTTCGTTTCATCAATACTTTACCGAAAACAGGGGAAAAGGCGGCAGGGGCGCGGGACGCGCGCCGGGGAAGCGTTGAGAGATTAACGTCAGAAATTAAAGTACAGGAACACGCTCACGCTGGAAAGCGACAGGGTGCAGTAGAGAATCATCAACACGGTGGAAATGGAATTGCAGACGGTCGGGCGGAAATCCATCGTCTTTTCGTAGGTGTTGCGCAGGCCGAGGCAGGCAAACAGCGACGCGGCGTACCAAATCATCATATATACCGCGTTGCCGTCCGGATGGAAGCCGCCGGGCAGGGCGAAGGCGGAGGTGATGGAGTCGCGCAGCGGCCCGAAGTTCATCGTCAGCATGGCTTTGACGATGGCCAGCGCGTCGGCGAGGCTCGTCGCGCGGAAGAACACCCAGGCCACGACGATGAAGCCGAAATTGATCATCCATTGCAGCGCCGGGTGCAGGCCGTCATACGGCTTGCGGAAGAGGCGGTAGAGCACGCTCGCCGCCCCGTGCATCAGCCCCCAGAGCAGGAAGAGCCAGCCCGCGCCATGCCACAGGCCGCTGAGCAGAAAGACGATCATCAGGTTGACGCAGGTGCGCGCCAACCCTTTCCGACTGCCGCCGAGCGGGAAATAGACGTAGGTGGTCAGAAAGCGGGAGAGCGTGACATGCCACCGCTGCCAGAATTCGCGGATGTTGAGGCTCTTGTACGGCGAATTGAAGTTGATCGGGATTTTGATGTTGAACATCAGCCCCACGCCGGTCGCCATATCGCAGTAGCCGGAAAAATCGAAATAGAGCTGGAGGGTGTAGCCGATGGCGACAAACCACGCTTCCGCCGTGTTGAGCGTCAGCGCGTCGGCAAAACCCGCCTCGACCGCGACGGCGAACGTATCGGCGATCACCACCTTTTTCACCAGACCGCGCGCGAAAGCGTACAGGCCGGGAGCGAAATGATCGAAGTTGAAATGGCGGTTTTTCACATCCGCAAACTGCGGCACGATTTCGCTGTGCAGCACGATCGGCCCCGCGATGAGCTGGGGGAAGAACGTGACGAAGAGCGAATAATCCAGAATGTTGTAGCGCGGAACGGTGCGCTTGTAGCTGTCGATGACGTAAGAAAGCTGCTGAAAGGTGAAAAACGAAATGCCCAGCGGCAGCGCCAGATGGTTGAGCGTCAGATGCAGGCCGAACGCGCCGTTCAGGTTTTCAAAGAAGAAATCGTGGTATTTGAAGTAAAACAGCACGCCGAGATTGAGGAAGAGCCCCAGCAGCATCAGCGGCAGACGGAGGGCTTTTTTTTGCTGGGTGAGCATCAGCTGGCTGAGCGCGTAATTGATCAGGATGCTGCCCGCGATGATCGGCACATAGCTCGGGTTGTTGTAGCCGTAAAACAGAAACGAGGCCAGCACGAGGAAAACCTTGTTGAGCTGGATTTTATCCGGCAGTCTGCCCAGCAGAAAATAACCAAGCAGCGTCAGCGGCAGAAAGGCCAGCATGAAGACGTAGGAATTGAACAGCATGGCGGTCGGTGCTCCTTTTCAAAAATCAAAACGGCCATTCTCCGGCGGAGACGATCTGATCGACGAGGCCGCGGATCACGTCGTCGTTGGCCTCGATCTGGGCGGCGCCGGTGACACGGCTTTCTCCGGCGGCCATGGCCTCGGCCATTGCGTCGTTGATTGCGCCGCTGTAATGCCGCGTATCAATGTAGTTGTCAAGATCGCAGATCCAATCCGCCCGCGCCTGAAAATCGTAAACCTGCACGTTGTCATAGGCGAGCAGCACCTCGATCAGCGCCTGCTTCTGGTGCAGATCGAGCTCCAGCGTGCCGTTTTCGTAGGCTTGATACCACGAGAGAAGCGAATACGGCGGGAAAAAGAACATGAACTGCGTATCGGGGTGCTGCTCGATGTAGGGCAGGAAGTTGTGCTGCACGTTCATTTGGAACTGATAGGAAAGCGTCGGCTTTTCCCCGGCGTCGCGCTGCTCGACGCGGCGGGTGTTGAACGTAAACCCCGGAAGCACGGCGTCTTTGCCATATGTGAATAGGTCGCTCCACCTGTACATGGCGTCTATCTGATCCGGGTCGCTTTGGCCGAGCGTCATCAGGCATTGGGGGATGTATTTGGCCAGCACGCCGGCGTTGAACCAATAGGCGACGTCGTTAAGCAGATCGTCGTCGTAGAGGTAATTCGGCGTTTCGTGATTGGGCGTTTTATAGAAGTAGGTCAGCGCGTCCAGATCAATGCCGTACAGCACGCGGCGAACGTCGTGCGTGGAAAAGGCCAGCTCCATCATCTGCTTGTGATCGAAGGAGGAGCCGCCGTTGACGCACAGCTTGACGAACTGCCCGCCGAAAAGGCGATTCAGTTGGGAGGGACGAAAGTTTTCCGTCATCGAGGAGCCGATCACCACGCTGTCGTACGCGTAGTTTTTGGCGATGCCCGCGTTGGAATAGAGCTGCGTGCCGTTTGTAATCGGGGGGATGAACGCCGTCGCTTTGTGATACACTTCAAAGGGATCGATGATCGAGACGGCGGCAATCGTTCCGCCGACGCCCAGCGCAAGCAGCGATAAAGTCAGAGCGGCCCATTGCTTTCGTGTCATGGCGGATTCCTTTCTTACAATAAAAGAATTAAAGAGTGCGCGCAACCGCGGGCGAATCTCTGAGATTTGTTTAGAAAAATAAATGAAGAACGAACTTATCCCGTATAGAATTATACACCAAGCCCCATGGCTTTGCAAGGCCGCCGCAAGCGGGAAAAACGACAGGATAAAAGTGCCTCTCCTCCCTTCGGGAGGAGAAGCATATCGCCGGTTTTCAGACTTCGGCAGCGAAAAAGACCCTAAAGAGCCACGCGCTCGATGCGGCCGCCGACGGCGCGCAGCTTTTCTTCAATGCCGCAATATCCGCGCTCGATGTGCCCGCCGGAGTCATCCACCAGCGTTTCGCCCTCGGCGCAGAGCCCGGCCAAAATCAGCGCCGCGCCCGCGCGCAGGTCGGTGGCGCGAACCGGCGCGCCGGTCAGATACGGCGTGCCCTCCACGACGGCGACGCGGTTTTCCACCCGGATGTGCGCGCCGAGGCGCGAAAGCTCGGCGGCATGCATGAAGCGGTTTTCGAAAATCGTTTCGAGAAATACGCTTGTGCCGGGCGTTTTGCAGGCGACGGCCATCATCGGGGCCTGCAAATCGGTCGGGAAGCCGGGGTAGACCATCGTGCGGATTTCAAAGGGCTGCTTGGCGCGGCCGAAGACCATCAGCCCGCCCGGCGTATCCTTGATATGTATGCCCGCTTCGCTGAGCTTGAAGAGCAGCGAGCGCAGGTGCTCCGCCCGCGCGCCGGAAAGCAGCAGCTCGCCCCCGGTGATCGCGCAGGCGCAGGCCATCGTGCCCGCCTCGATGCGGTCGCTGATGGGCTGCCAACTGACGGCGTGCAGCGCGCGAACGCCCTCGATGACGATGGTGGATGTGCCCGCGCCGCAGATCCGTGCGCCCATCGCGTTCAGAAACGCCGCCAGATCGACGATCTCCGGCTCCTTGGCCGCGTTTTCGATGCGCGTCGTGCCGCTGGCGAGCGTCGCCGCCATCAGCAGGTTTTCCGTCGCGCCGACGGAAGGCATATCCAGATAGATCACCGCGCCGCGCAGGCGGCCGGAGAGCGTCACGCCGCCGTGGTCAAATTTGACCTTTGCGCCGAGCGCGCTCATGCCCTTGAGGTGCTGATCAATCGGCCGCTGGCCGATGGCGCATCCGCCGGGCAGGGGAATCCGTGCCTCCCCGAGGCGGGAAAGCAGCGGCCCGAGCACCAGCACCGAGGCGCGCATCTTGCGTACATCCTCCTCATCCTGCGGATTTTGCAGCGCGCCCGCGTTTAGAACCAGCGCGTCGCCTTCTTTTTTCACGCTGCATCCGCAGGACGCGAGCAGCGCGCAGAGCGTCTTCACATCCGTCAGTTCGGGCACGCGCTCGATGCGCACGTCCTCGCCGGTCAGCAACGCGCCGCACATGATGGGCAGCACAGCGTTTTTGGATGTGCTGATGGGTATTTCTCCCCGCAGCGGCGGGCTTTCGCGAACCGCATAATGCGCCATGAGAATCCCTCCGTTTTTTCGGCTTTGCGGCGGCGAACCCGCCTGATGGCAGATTATGCCGGGGCGGGGCGATGTGTCCGCGCTGCCGCAAGATGATTTTGCCCGCCGTCGCGCGCGTCATCCGTTTTGAAAAAACGAGACGGGCGCGGCATTTTCATTTTATGCTGGAAACGCGGCGGCCTAAACGGCCTGCGGCATAAAAAACGACGGCACAGAAAGTACCAGCGGCAAAAGCTGCCGCAAAAACCAAAGAAAAAAGGCATAAACACCGAAAAAACGAAACGATTTGGCCGAAATGCTTTTCTTAATTGCAATTTCGGGTCGAATGGTGTATTGTAATACGGTATGCATCCCTCCCGGCGCCGATGGGAGCGCGGGAGAAATACGGCCCAAGGAGAGCACGCATGAGCGAATATCTGGATATTCCGTCGCTTTACGGCAGCAGCGTTTTTTCCGATAAGGAGATGCGCGCGCGCCTGCCCAGAGAGATTTACAAACGGCTTGCCGCCAGCATAGCGACCGGCGAGGAGCTTGACCCCGCCGTGGCGGACGCGACCGCCAGCGCCATGAAGGCGTGGGCGATTGAGCAGGGCGCTACGCATTACACCCACTGGTTCCAGCCGCTGACCGGCACCACCGCCGAAAAGCACGATTCCTTCATCAGCCCGCAGAAGGATGGCAGCGTCATCATGGAGCTGCGCGGCAAGGAATTGATTCGCGGCGAGCCGGACGCTTCCTCCTTCCCCTCCGGCGGCATCCGCGCCACGTTCGAGGCGCGCGGCTACACCGTCTGGGATATCACCAGCCCCGCGTTTCTCTACGACAACGGCGATACCAAAACGCTGTGCATCCCCACGGCGTTCTGTGGTTACAACGGCGAGGCGCTCGACCAGAAAACGCCGCTGCTGCGCTCGATGGAGGCCGTCAGCCGTCAGGCCGTGCGCATCTGCCGCCTCTTCGGCGATAACCTGACCCAGCGCGTGACCACATCCGTCGGCCCGGAGCAGGAATATTTCATCGTCGATCGCGAAACCTATCTGAAGCGCAAGGATCTCATCTTCACCGGGCGGACGCTTTTCGGCGCGATGCCGCCCAAGGGGCAGGAGATGGAGGATCACTACTTCGGCGCGATCAAGGAACGTGTGAGCAACTACATGAAGGATCTGGATATCGAGCTGTGGAAGCTCGGCATCCCGGCCAAGACGGAGCACAACGAGGCCGCGCCCGCGCAGCATGAGCTTGCGCCCATCTACAACACCACCAACGTGGCGACGGATGAAAACATGCTCGTGATGAACGTCATGAAAAAGGTTGCCCTGCGCCACGGGCTGGTATGCCTGCTGCATGAAAAACCCTTCGCGGGGGTCAACGGAAGCGGTAAGCACAACAACTGGTCGCTGACGACGGACACCGGCCACAACCTGCTCGAACCGGGGCGCGATCCGCAGAAAAACTGGATGTTCCTGCTCGTGCTCGCCGCGATGATGAAGGCGGTGGATGAGCACGCCGGGCTTCTGCGCATGAGCGCCGCCAACCCCGGCAACGACCATCGCCTCGGCGCGAACGAAGCGCCGCCCGCGATCATATCCATGTTCCTGGGCGACCAGCTCACCGCCGTGGTGGATCACATCATCCGCGGCAGCGAGGAAACCGTGCCCTCCGCATCCATCATGCGCGTGGGCGTTTCGACCCTGCCGTTCATCCGCCGCGACGCGACCGACCGCAACCGCACCTCGCCCTTCGCCTTCACGGGCAACAAGTTTGAATTCCGCATGGTGCCGTCCTCCGGCTGCATCGCCGATGCGAACACCGTGCTCAACACCATCGCGGCCGAGGCCTTCGGCGCGTTTGCCGACGAGCTGGAAAAGGCGGAGGATTTTGAAACCGCGCTGCACGCGCTCATCCGCCGCGAAATGACCGCGCACCAGCGCATCATCTTCAACGGCAACGGATATACCGACGAATGGGTGGCGGAGGCGACGCGCCGCGGCCTGCCGAACCTGCGGAGCATGGTGGACGCCGTGCCGGAGCTGGTGAAGCCCGCTTCCGTCGCGCTGTTCGCGCATCAGGGCGTGTTCACCGAGAAGGAACTGCGCGCCCGCGCGGACGTATCCTACGAGCTGTATGCCAAGACGATCAACATCGAGGCGCTGACGATGATCGACATGGCGGGGAAGGATATCGTGCCCGCCGTCGTGCGCTATACCGGCGAGCTGGCGCGCGCCGCGCGCGAGGTGGAATCGCTCGGCGTGGACGCTTCCGTGCAGAAGGAGCTGCTCACCCGCGTCAACGTGCTTCTGCGTCAGGCCGGCGACGCGCTCGCCGATCTTCGCGTCAAGCAGGAGAAGGCCGCCGCGCTCACCGGGGCGGAACAGGCGCGCTATGCGCACGACGTGATCTGCCCGGCGATGGAGGTGCTCCGCGCCCCGGTCGATCATCTGGAAATGATCGTGGACGGCAGGCTCTGGCCGATGCCGACCTATGGGGATTTGCTGTTTAACGTGTAAGGGAACGTTGGGGCGCTGCCCCAAACCCCGCCAGAAACCTGAGGTTTCTGGATTTCCCACCCAAATCTGTTTTTCGCCCGAGGTTTTCGAAGGGCGACGGGGGAAACGCCCTGTGTAAGGAGGAAAAACCATGTGCGGAATTGTCGGCTATGTCGGCGTCAAGCAGGCTGCCCCGATTTTGCTTTCCGGGCTGTCAAAGCTCGAATACCGCGGCTATGACTCGGCCGGTCTGGCCGTGCGCGACGAGGCCAATGAACATATCGAGGTCGTCAAGGCCAAGGGCCGCCTCAAAAACCTGATGGAGATGACCGATTCCGGCAACGCCGTGCACGGCCTCTGCGGTATCGGCCACACCCGCTGGGCGACCCACGGCGAGCCGAGCACCGTCAACGCGCATCCGCAGTATACCCGCGAAAAGCGCGTGGTGATCGTGCACAACGGCATCATCGAAAACTATCAGGAGATCAAGGAATCCCTGCTCAAAAAGGGCTACACGTTCGCCTCGCAGACGGATACCGAGGTCGCCGCCGCGCTGCTGGACAGCTATTATGCCGAGGCGGCCAAGCGGGAGAGCGATCCCCGCGCCCGCGCGCTCGACGCGATTCGCAACATGATGATCCGCGTGCGCGGCAGCTATGCGCTGGGGATCCTCTTCGGCGACCAGCCCGGCGTGATTTACGCCGCCCGCAAGGACAGCCCGCTGATCCTTGGGCGCTGCGACGGCGAGTATCAGGGGCACATGATCGCCTCCGACGTGCCCGCCGTGCTGAATTACACGCGCAGCGTCGTCTACATTGACAATCAGGAAATCGCCTGCCTCACCCGCGACGAGCTGCATGTCTATAACATCGACTGCGAGGAAATCGAAAAGCCGTTTGTGGAGATCAAGTGGGACGCCGCCGCCGCCGAAAAGGACGGCTACGAGCATTTTATGATGAAGGAGATCCACGAGCAGCCGCGCGCCGTGCGCGACACGCTCTCCCCGCGCATCAAGGAAAACGAGAGCGGCGAACGGTATATCGACCTGAGCGAAACCGGGCTGACGGACGAGGATTTCGCCTCCGTTTCCCGCGTGTATCTCATCGGCTGCGGCTCGGCGTACCACGTCGGCATGGCGGCGCGCTATGTCCTTGAAAAGGCGGCGCGCGTCCCCTGCGAGGTCGATCTGGCGAGCGAATTTCGCTACCGCGACCCGATTCTGGAGGAAGGCGGGCTGGTCATCATCATCAGCCAGAGCGGTGAAACGGCCGACAGCCTGGCCGCGCTGCGCCTGTGCAAGGAGCGCGGCGTGCGGACGCTGGCGGTGGTCAACGTCGTCGGTTCCTCCATCGCGCGCGAGGCGGACAGCGTGATCTACACTTGGGCGGGGCCGGAAATCGCCGTCGCGACGACCAAGGCGTATTCCACCCAGCTTGCGGCGCTGTATCTGATCGCCGTGCATATGGCCGAAGTGCGCGGGCAGATCACCCCGGCGCGCCGCGAGGCGCTGATTGACGCGATGCTCGCCCTGCCGGATCAGATTGAGCGCGTGCTCTCCGACAAGGAACGCGTGCAGTGGTACGCCAACAAGATGGCCGCCTGCAAGGATGTGTTCTTCATCGGCCGCGGGCTGGATTACGCCATCAGCATGGAGGGAAGCCTCAAGCTGAAGGAAATCAGCTACATCCATTCGGAGGCCTATGCCGCCGGTGAATTGAAGCATGGCACGATCAGCCTGATTGAGGACGGGGTGCTCGTCGTCGCCGTCGCGACCCAGCCGGAGCTGTTTGAAAAAGAGGTTTCCAACATGGTGGAGGTGCGCAGCCGCGGCGCAAGCCTGTTCGGCCTGACGACCTACGGCCAATACGCCATCGAGGATACCGTGAATTTCACGGTCTATGTGCCGCGAACCGATCCGCTGCTGACCACCTCGCTGGCCGTCGTGCCGCTCCAGCTTTTGGCCTATTACATCAGCTGCGCCAAGGGGCTCGACGTGGATAAGCCGCGTAACCTCGCTAAGAGCGTCACGGTGGAATAAGCGCTTTTCCAAGTTCAAAAATAAAGGCCGCTCGGTTCTGTGCCGAACGGTCTTTGTTATCGTTACGAAAGGTTTACTCGCCCAACTGCTGTCGGCCAATATGCACGACCAGTACGCCGTTAATCATCCGGATGCTCCCCTCCGCAGGGAAAACGGGCATGGCGCGCACGGCGGCGCGGTTTAAGTAATCGGGCAGCAGCGAAATATCAAAACGCATGGGATAGCCCAAAATCTGATTGACGTACCAAGGGTAATAATCTTCTGCGGTGATCGCGTAGAGGTTGTTTTCGCCGAACAGCGAGGTGGTGCCCTCAAAGCCGGGGCGCTCCATCGCCAGTTGAGAGCTGAACAGCGAACCGGAAAAGACGACGGGCGTGACGCCGCGCGAATAGCCCTCTACCGTGTCGGCGCGCTCGATGACGCGCGTCATCAGGGAAAGCGTCGATTGGTATTCCAAATTGCGGCGAAGGATGAGCTGCTGCGCAAAGGCGGCGTTTCCGGCGTACAGCAGCGCACAGGAAAGCAGCAGCGCGGCGGACGCGAGCCTTTGCCGGGGCGGGGCGTTCTCTTCACGAGAGCGACGTTCCGCAAGCGACAACGGAAGCAGGAGAACGAAGAAATAGGAGTAGATCATCAGCGCGTGCGACAGGCCGCCGGAGATGAAGGATACGGCGTTTGCGCCAAGTGGAACGAGCAGAAGCATCAGCAGCACGAACAGCCGATGGAGGCGCTTTTTCTGCCTCGCCAGCGACGAAACCAGCGCGGGCAGACTCAGCGCGAAAATCGCAAGCGTCGTAAACGTCGTCCATCTGGGGTAGATGGTTTCGGGAGAAAGAAGGTAAGTCAGCGGCGCAGCATATGTTTCAGCGAGCAGCGACAAAACCGAGGTGTCGCCCCAATCGCCGACGTGAGCAATGCCGTTGTAGGTATCGGCCACGTTTACCTGCGCAAAGCGCATGGCCAGCTTGGAAAAGAGCGCATAGAGCAGAAGCCCCGCCAGCAGAACGAACAGCGCCTTAAAGCCGCGAGCGAACAGCGAAAGCATCGGGTCGCCGTCCAGCGCGTGGTGAATCAGCAGCATCAGAAACAACAGAATCGCCGTTTGCAGATAGCTCTGGTATAAGCCGAGCGACAGGCACAGCACAAACGGCGCGAGCAGGAACCCCAAGCGCAATCTTTCGCAGAGGCAGACGCTAAGCACGGAAAGCAGCAGCGCGAGCATATATACATCCAACCACGAGATGAAGGTGGCGCTTGAAAAGCTGAGCGTCGCGTTGCAGCAAAGCGTCATGCAGGCGCAGGCGACGCCGAGCGTCGAGCGAATGGAGAGCATGGCGCAGCAAAGGCAGATGGACGCGCCCAAAAAGGCGAAGGCCAGCAGCCCGACGATGTAGGGCATGACGATATCCCCGCGTACAAGCCAATACAGCGGCTGCATGAAACGCCCCAGCGAAATCTGAAACAGCGCGCCGCCGCTCTGGTCGATTTGCAGGGAATCGTGCGTAAAACCGAATGAAACGAAGCGGGAAAGATACGCCGCGAAGAAAAACAGAGCGGTCAGAGCGAAAATCCGCCGAATTTCACGGCGGGATAAACGAAACGACACCATGCAAAACCTCTAAGAAAACAAGATAAGGCTATTGTAACATAATGCGCGGCAAAAAAGAATGGGTTGGGATTTATTCTTTTTGGGCATGTACGCCCGCAGGCATGCTCCCGTCGTCGCATTGCCCAAACTTTCCCCAAGGCACTTGACGCGCCCCCCTTCAAGTGTTACAGTGGAAACAGGCGATGATAAATCGAATTCATTCCATCTTTGGCAGGAGGGACAGCGATGACGCTGCTTGAATATCGCATCTTTCACACGGTCACCCAGCAGGGCAGTTTTGCGCGCGCCGCGCAGATTCTGCACCTGACGCCCAGCGCCATCAGCCACGCCGTCAGCTCCATGGAGGAATCCTGCGGCTTTTCGCTCTTTGTCCGCGGCAAGGGCGGCGTTTCGCTCACCCGCAGCGGCGAGGCGCTCTATCCCGTGATTCGGCAGGTGCTTTCCGCCGACGAGGCGCTGACGCAGACGGTCGGCGAATTGAAGGGCGTTCAGCGCGGCAAGGTGCGCGTCGGCGCGTTCAACAGCGTGTGCGTGGCGTGGCTGCCGCAGCTCGTGGCGGAATACCGCGCGAAATACCCCGGCGTGGAAATCGAAATTGATCAGGGCACCTACGACGACGTGATCGAGTGGATCAAGACCGGCGTGGTGGATTTGGGCTTCCTCTCCACGGAATCCACGCGCGATCTGGCGGTGCGGCCGCTGTATCGCGACCGGCTGATGTGCGTGGCTCCGCGCGGATTTAAGACGAGAAAGCCGGGCGTGATCGTCCCTGAGGAGATGCGCGCGGAGACGTTTGTTGTGCAGGGCGACGCGACCGATGCGGACGTGCAGGCGTTTTTGGCGAAATACCGCATCACGGTGCGGGCGACCTGCCGCGTGGTGGACGATCTTTCCACCATCGCGATGGTGGAGAGCGGGTTCGGCATCTGCATCATGCCGAGCCTGACGCTCGAACGTGTGCACGGCGACGTGGAGACCTACGCGATTGAACCGATGGAATACCGCGAGTTTGGCATTGCGGTGCTCAATCCGCAGATGATGGCTCCGGCCGTGCGGCAGATGGCGATGTTCATCGAGTCCTTCGCGCGGCAGAAACGGCGCGAAGCGCTGGCGACGAACGCGGGCTTTGACCCGGAAAACACGTTCTGACGCGGCGCGTCGGCATTGAAACGGAATTGGAGACGTTAAAATCAACGGGTCGGGTCTGTTAAGCGAAAAATGACCTTTCAAGAATAAAACTAAGTGTTTTTGCCCGAAGGTTTCCAAAGGGCGATGCGCCAAACAGGCGCCGTAAACGCTCGGAAAGCCCTTTGGTGGGGCGATGGGGCAAAGCCCCATATCCAAACAATGCTTAGATATCTATTTCCTGAAATGTTCGGTTTAAGCATAGCAGCCTCGTCTTTTTAATTGCACAAAAACGCCCGCGCGAGCATGCGCTTGACGCTTTGCAGACTTCGGCAAAGGCGGGCTCAGCCCGCCTGATTGTGACAAAATTGTGAATCGCCCATGAAGCCGAAAAGACAATTTGACGAAACGATTGCCTTTTGGCCGCGCGTCGCGTATAATGAAAGACATGGTTTTGATGCCGTAACAAACCGGCGTAACGCCGGATGCATCGCCGAGAAAGAATGTAAATCCCGCGGTTTCGCGCCCGCTGCGAAACGGATGCGGAAGGATTTGCATAACAAAATGGAGGGAAAACCTGATGAAGAAGAGTTTGCTGGCTCTGATGCTGGCCATTGCGCTGGTTTCTCTGACCGCGTGCGGCTCGAAGGTGAACGAGCCGGAAGCGACGGCGACGCCGGTTGTGACCGAAGCGCCGACGGCCGTGCCGACCGAAGCGCCGACGGCTGTGCTGACGGAAGCGCCGACCGCTGAGCCGACCGAAGCGCCGACGGCTGTGCCGACCGAAGCGCCGACGGCTGTGCCGACGGAAGCGCCGACGGCTGTGCCGACGGAAGCGCCGACCGCCGAGCCGACGGCTGAACCGGTCGTGGAAGCGACCGCAATGCCGACCGCGGAGGCTGAGGCCGACGCGCAGAGCGACGAGGCCGCCGCGGCGGTCGTGATCAGCGAGACGACCGAAGAACCCGTGGCCGAGGAAGCGGCGCTGACGCTTTCGGACGACGTGCTGGCCTCCGCCTACAACGGCGCGGTGACGGTGCTGAAATCCGAAATTCAGGATGAATACGACCAGATGCTCAGCCAGTATGTCGCTTACTACGCGCAGTACGGCTACAGCGTGGACGAGTATGACACGGAATTGCAGGCTTCCGTCGCACAGGAAACGGTGCAGACCAAGCTGAGCACCGCCATCGTCCGCCACTACGCCGCGCAGAACGGCTATGAGCTGACCGAGGAAAAGAAGACCGAGCTGGCCGCGCAGGTGAAGACCGCGCTGGACAACACGCGCGAATATCTGGAAAGCTATCTCTCCGCTTACGGCTTCACCGGCGACGAGCTGAACGCCGCCGTGGAGGAGCAGATGGCGCAGGCCGGTTATACCGAGGAGACCCTGATGGACAGCGCCGAGCTGAACGACGTGCTCAATTTCCTGTATGAGCGGGCGACGGCGGATGTGACCGTGACCGAGGACGAGGTCAAGGCGGCGTTTGACGAGAAGGTGGCCAAGCAGAAGGAAAGCTATGCCAGCGTGGATACCTTCATCAACGACTATGTGAATGAAAGCGAAATCCTCTACACGCCGGAAAACGTGCGCCTGATGGAGTGCATCTTTGTGGCCAGCGTGGAGGGCGAGGCGACCGAGGACGAAGCGACTGCCGACGAAGCGACTGCCGACGAGGCGACTGCCGACGAGGCGACGGTGTCCGAAGCGACGGCGGGCGAAGCGGCGGATATCGCGTCCCTGACCGGCTATGCCAAGGCGAAGGCGATTGCCGCGGCGATTGCGGGCGGCGCGGACTTCGAGGAGAGCATGAAGGCCTATAACGAGGATAGCTCCACCGAAGAGCAGATGCTGCGCGGCTATCCGGTGGCCGAAAACAGCACGACTTACGGCGACGAGTTCACGGCGGGCGCGATGGCGCTTGAGCATGTGGGCGACGTTTCCGACGTGATCGTGACCGATTACGGCTACTTCATCCTGCGCTATGCGAAGGATCTGGAATCCGGCGAGGCGGACTTTGAGGCTCGCAAGGAGACCGAGACCGAGGAAACCCTGACCAACAAGAAGAACGACGCATATTCCGCCTTTATCGACACCATTCTGGATGAAGCGGACATTCAGGTCGGCGATCTGAGCCAGATGTATCACGTCTACGTCGGCGAGGCGGTCGAGGCGACCGTTGCTTACGCCTCCGTGAACGCGGATACCAAGCTGCTGGATATGCCGGGCGGCGACGCTGTGGCCGATATGAAGGCTGGCGCGTCCGTGGACATTTTGGGCAGCATCGATGCGGACGGCAAGACCTATTCCTTCGTCGCCGTGCCGGGCACGGAGATCAAGGGCTATGTCGGCGCGGATATGCTCGACGAGATGGCGGAGGATGCGGCGCTGGCCGTGGACAACGCCGCGCTGGTTTCCCGCGTCGAGCAGATCGACAAGAACCCGACCTTCACCATCGCGATGAACGACGGCTCGCTGATCTACGGCGAATTGTACCCGGAGAAAGCGCCGGAGAGCGTGGGCAACTTCGTCTCTCTCGCCAACGGCAGCTTCTATGACGGCCTGACCTTCCACCGCGTGATCTCCGGCTTTATGATTCAGGGCGGCGATCCGAACGGCGACGGCACCGGCGGCCCGGGCTACGCCATCCGCGGCGAGTTCAGCAGCAACGGCGTGGAGAACGACCTGAGCCACGTGCGCGGCGTGCTGAGCATGGCGCGTTCCAGCGCGAACGATTCCGCCGGAAGCCAGTTCTTCATCATGCATGCGGACAGCGACTATCTGGATGGCAACTACGCCGCGTTCGGCATGGTGCTCGGCGGTCTGGATACCGTGGACGTCATCGCCTCCGTGCCGACCGACAGCAACGATAAGCCGCGCACCGAGCAGGTGATGCGCACCGTGTATGTCGAGACCTACGGCAAGACGTATACCTTCACCAAGCTGGAGGACTGATCCGCCCTGAGGGCGCGCGGCAGCGCGGCTGAAGGAATCAACCAAAGCGGCCTTCTTTCGAAAGAAAGAGGGTTGCTTTTTTTTGCGCCTTTTGCTATAATCGTTGAGCAACCCTTGCGGACTGTTCGAAACCATCCAGTCCTTAAACAAAACTATGGGCCGAAGGTGCGCTGCGCCTTCCAAGCGGCTCAGGCCGTTTTTTTATTGCAAAGTTTGGCCATGTGCACTGATCTGCCGCCTGATGCATACATGCGGCGGAAGTACATGCGGCCTTAGGCCGCCCGCCGCTTGCCCTGTCGTTTTGCCGGTTAGCAAAATGAACAAGGAGATCGTTATCCATGAGCGCTTTGAAACCCCAAGACACCCGCGCGCTGGCTCGCGGCGCCATCATCGCCGCGCTGTATACCGCGCTGACCGTTCTGCTGGCCCCGCTGAGCTACGGCGAGGTGCAGATTCGCTTCTCCGAGGCGTTTACCCTGCTGCCGATCCTGATGCCGGAGGCCGTGCCCGCGCTGCTGGTGGGCTGCCTGCTGGCCAACATCCTCGGCGGCTGCACGATTTTCGATATCGTGTTCGGCTCGCTGGCCACGCTGCTGGCCGCGCTCTGCACGCGCCGCCTGCGCGAAAAATTCTGGCTGGCCGCGCTGATGCCGGTGCTGTTTAACGGCGTGATCGTCGGCGCTGTCGTGCATTTCTGCTATTCCCCGGCGATTGCGCTGCCGCTGTGCATGCTCTCCGTCGCCGCGGGCGAGGCCGTCGCGTGTCTGGTCGTGGGTCCGCTGCTCATCGGCGTGCTGCGCCGCGTGCCCGCCTCCGTGCTGAACTAAATCCCTTTTCCTCTTGACAAAGCCGCCCGCTCGGCGGTATTGTGTATGCATCGCGGAAGAATCTTTCCCGAAAGCATATCCATCTGTCAGGAGGTTTTATTTATGCGGATTGCGCTGATCAACGAAAACAGTCAGGCGGCAAAGAACGCGGCGATCGAGGCCGCGCTCAAGAAGGTCGTCACCCCGATGGGGCATCAGGTCGATAACTACGGCATGTACGGCAAGGAGGGCGAAAGCCAGCTGACCTATGTGCAGAACGGTATTCTCGCCGCGATTCTGCTCAACTCCGGCGCGGCGGATTACGTCGTCACCGGCTGCGGCACGGGCGAGGGCGCGATGCTGGCGCTCAACAGCTTCCCGGGCGTGCTCTGCGGCCACGTGGTCGATCCCTCCGACGGCTTCATGTTCGCCCAGATCAACGACGGCAACGCGGTATCCATGCCGTTTGCAAAGGGCTTCGGCTGGGGCGCTGAATTGAACCTCGAATATACGTTTGAAAAGCTCTTCGGTTTTGGCAGCGGCAACGGCTACCCGGCGGATCGCGTCGTGCCGGAGCAGCGCAACAAGAAGATCCTCGACGCGGTGCGCGCCCATACGCTCAAGGATCTGATCACCTGCCTCAAGGGCATTGACCAGGAGCTGGTGCGCGGCGCGGTTGCGGGCGAGCGCTTTGCCGAGCTGTTCTTCGCCCACGCGAAGGATGAAAACATCATCGCCTACGTCCGCGAGCTGCTGGGCTGAGCGCGAAAAGGGGGGCGTTGTATGCTTCTTGATCTTTCCTATCTGAGCTATCCGCTGCCGCCGGATATCCAGCGGCTTTACGAGGCCGGCGACTTTGCGCGCATGGATCGCGTCATCCGCCTGCGGCTCGACGATCCGCGCGTGCCCGAGGCGCTGAAAGCGCGCCTGCGCGTGCAGACGGAGCTGGCGTATGAGATTTTGCGCGCCTATCCGTATACGCAGGCGCAGATGCTCGAAATCCTCCAAAGCCATGTGAAGGACTTTGAGGAGGAAGAGCTGGAAACCCTGCGCGACGATGGCACGCTCGACTGGCGCTATGTGAACGGCGAGGTGCGGTTTAAGGATAACGCGCTGTCCGGGCTGCTGAAAACGCGCGCGGAATACGCCGCGCGGGCGACCGATCCCGAAGTGAAAAGCGGCGCGAAGGAAAGCGCCCGCCAGCTCCATGAGATCATCGCCAAGATGAAAGCCAACGGCGGCGCGCACGCGCGCTTTGAGCTGCATGAGCAGCTGACGATCCGCAGCGACCGCCTCACGCCGGGCGAAACGCTGCGCGTTCACCTGCCGATGCCCATCGTCGGCGCGCAGGTGAAATCCGCCGCGCTGCTCGGCGCATCGCATCCCGTCGCGTTCCTCGCGCCGGAGGACGAGCCGCAGCGCACGATCTACTTTGAACTTCCGTATCAGCCGGGCATGACGGTCAGCGCCGACGTCGCCTATGAAATCGATGCGCCGTATCAGCAGCCGCACGCGCGCGACGTCTACGCCGAGCAGCCGGTGTTCGATACCGAGGAGCAACCGCCGCACGTGGTCTTTACGCCGTATCTGCGCGCGCTGGCCAAGGAAATCGTCGGGGATGAGACGAACGCGCTGCTCAAGGCGCGCAAAATTTACGATTTCATCACCACGCAGGCGGTCTATCGCTTCATGCCGCCGTATCTGACGGTGACGAACATCCCGGAATATTTCCTGAGCGGGCTGCGCGGCGACTGCGGCGTGCAGGCCATCACGTTTGTGACGCTCTGCCGCCTGTGCGGCGTTCCGGCGCAGTGGCAGAGCGGCCTGTATACCAAGCCGGACAGCGCGGGGCACCACGACTGGGCGCGGTTCTATGTCGCGCCGTTCGGGTGGCTGTTCGCGGATTGCTCGTTCGGCGGCTCGGCCTATCGCTCGGGCGATCTGGATCGCTGGAATTTCTATTTCGGCAACCTCGAGCCGTGGCGCATGCCGACGTGCAGCGCGTTCCAGCAGGAGTTCAACCCGCCGCGCAGGTTCCTGCGGTATGATCCGTATGACAACCAGAGCGGCGACGTCGAGAGCCTGACGCGCAGGCTGTACGCGGATGAGTACGAGCACGACTGCCGTGTTCTTCGGTACGAGGAAATGGAATAAAACGACGGGGACGCGCTTGCCTTTGCGGCGGCGCATCCCCGATTTTTGTCCCAAAGCAAATCGTAGAATATATATCGCAAGACAAACGATGCTTTCGAAAAAACACTTGATTTTGAAGGAAAAAACGCGCCATTATCGCCCGTGTAAAAGGTTTCTTGCGTGACTTTTGCGCAGAATGTGGGCTATGATCTTACCAAAGAGAAAAGCCGCCCGGCGGTCTGTTCCGGAGGCGGCGCATGGGGAGAGATCATCGTGAATGGCAAAAAGTATTTTCGCGAGCGCTGCGCGCGCAGGGGAATCTGCTGCGACGCATGGTTCAAACTCGGCGCGCAAAATTCCGTGAACAACGGCGGCTACGTGTACCACTGCCCGCCGGAACTGAGGAAGGACGGACAGCGCTACGCCGTCAATTATGTGTGGGAGCGGGAACTGTATATCGCGTGGAATGTGACGAGCCCCGACGCGCAGGGGCAGACGGTCTTCCGCCTGCTGCAAGGTGCGCTGGAGGGCGCGGAGCCGAATCGCCTGCTGGCCGTAGAGAAGGCGGCGGGGCACCGCGGCTGGGGAAAAGAGACGGTGTATGTCTTTGGCCGGGACGCGGCGGATGCGTTTTTGGATGTTGTGATAGCGGAAGAAAGCGGCGACCGCGGCCAATGAAGGAATTCGGAAAAAATGGACGCTTCTCTGTGCTTGGAGAAGCGTCCATTGTTCATATAAACGGTTTAGCCTTGGATCAGAGCCCGGAAAACCGGGGAGGATTACTCGAGCAGCTCCAGGAACTCCGCCGGGATGAGCGACAGCAGGGAGATCAGCTTCTGCTGGAGGCGCTCGGAGACGCGGCTTTGCAGCGCGGCGAGCTCTTCGCCGGTCGCGACTTCAAACTGGGTCTCCTGAAGGGCGGCGGTTTCCGCCGCGTCGTAAGCCCACGAGGAAACGGCGGTGTCAAAGCCGATGGTGACGGGCAGGCCGCCGGCATTGACGGTCTCGTTCATGTAAATGCTGCCGGAGAGCGCGCCGTCGCCCGGTTCGATGAGATGGCCGCTCTCTACGAGGATGTCGATGGGATCGTCGCCGTCGTCATAGGCATTGGCGGTCATGAAGACCGTGCTCTTTTCGCCGCCCGTGGCGGTCAGGCTGGTCAGCCCTTCGCCGTTGTAGACGATGCGCAGGCCGCTGGTTTCGTCCGGCTCGCTTATCGTCATGGAGAACGTGGTCTTGTAGCCCGGCAGATTCTCCTCGATGGTGACGGCGGTTTCCGTCACGGCGTAATACAGGTTGAGCTCGGTGGACTGAACGTTGAGCTCGACGGAGAAGGCGTTGGGGTCGGCCGGGTCGAGAACGAGGGTCATATCCGCGTCCATGCGGTCGGAGAGGTTGCCCTCGTCGTCCGCTTCCAGCATGGTCAGGGTGAAAACGGTGGCGTTTTCCGTTTCGCCGGGGTTGATCTGGAGATAGAGCGCGACGGTCTCATCGTCCAGCGTCTGCGTCGCGGTGAAGTAGAAGGGCAGGCCGTCGTCGCTATAGCCCACCAGAATACCGAGCGTGGCGTCTTCAAGCATGAGCGAGTCGGCAAATTCGCGCATACCGTCGAAAAACTCCGCGGTGGTCGTGGTGCGGGTCGTTTCGCCGCTGTCGCTGGTGAAGGTCACCGTGGTGTTCGCGACGAGCCGCTCGATGTAGGGCAGAAGCGCGTCGTCCCGCTCCATCTGATCGGCCAGCGTGTGGAAGAGGCGGCCCAGATCCTCAGCGGTGCAGGTGACGGAGATTTCGTGATCGACCGCCGGATAATCGCCCTCGGCCGCCACGTTGTCGCGCTGCTGAATATCCAGCGAGGCGAGGAAGTCGGCGAACGTGGCCAGATACGGCTCAACCAGCTTGCCGATTTCCTCGGCGGCCTGTGCGACGACGGTGGAAAGCTCCGCCATGGCGCTGTTCCAATCCACGTCGCGGAGCGCCATGATCTGGTTCACCTCGTCGTCGGTCAGGCCGAACAGCCGCAGCAGGGTTTCCCAGCGGATGCTCAGGCGCTCGCCCTCGATCAGGTTGCTCTCGATGCTGATGCCGTCGAGGGTCAGGTTCGCCGCGGCGGTGACAAAGACGTTGTCGCCGGAGGGCGCGGTATACGAGCCGCCCAGCTCCACGCGATAGCCGTCTTCGAGCTTGCCGAGGCCGCCCGCAAGGCGGACGCCGCTGATGACCTCCATCAGCGCGTCAATCTGCGCATGGCTCTCCTCGTCGTCCGCCAGCATGGAGAGAATTTCGTCGCCAAGCTGGAAGGTCAGGCGCGTTTCGCCGCCGACAACCTGCCCCGCGTCCAGCGCGGCGTCGATCAGCGCCTGCGTCCGCTGGCCGGACACATAAGCGTCCTCCGCCAGCGCGCAGGGGAAAATCAGCGCGAGGCACAGGAACAGAGCCAGAAGAAGCGTGTGGGTCTTTTTCATGGGTCAACCTCCTTATCAATCGGTCGGGACGATGCAAGCAACGTCAGACAGGGAATTCATCAGCTTCATTATAGAAGAAATGCCGGAAATCGTCAACGATATGACGATAAATTTCATTGAACGACTGATTGCGGATGAATTTTTTCAAAAAAGTGGCCGAGATACATTGACAGATGAGGTATATGGAGATATACTGTATCTCGTCGGAGGTGATGAAATGCTCAATTCATCGGACATCCTTCGCGGCTATACCGATACGATCATCCTCGCGCAGCTTGCCGAAGGCGACAGCTACGGCTATGTCATCAGCAAAAACGTGCAGGAGATCACCCGCGGGGAATTGCAGTTGAAAGAGGCGACCCTGTATACGACGTTCCGGCGGCTCGAAGCGGCCGGGATGATCGAATCCTATTGGGGCAACGAAAACGCAGGCGCGCGCAGGCGCTATTACCACCTGACCGAAAAAGGGCGCGCGCTCTTTGCGGAAAATCAGGCGGACTGGCGCAAATACCGCGCCGTGATATCCGAACTGTTTGGAATGGAGGACGCATCAAGATGATGAACAAGCAGATTCGCAGAATGATCGATGAAATTTTTGCCGATATGAAGATGACGGCGGATAACCTCGCCCTGCGCGACGAGATGATGGCCAACGCGCAGGCGCGCTTCGAGGATTCCGTTCGCGCGGGCAAGACGGAGGAGGAAGCCTTCGCCGAGGTGGCCGCGTCGCTGGGCGACGTGCAGAGCCTGCTGCACGACATGAATGCCGAAAAGCCGGGCGAGGACAAAGAAAACAAGGAAGATAAAGAAGAAAAGACCGAGGAAAAGGCCGCGAAAGCCGAAACGGACGACGCGCCGGATTTTGAGGTCAGAACCGAAAAAACGCCGGATATCGGCGATGTGCTGGGCAAGGCCTTCGGCGCGCTGGGCGACGTGGGCAAGCAGATTGTGCCGCAGGCGCAGAAGCTGGTTCGGCAGGTGGACGACCTGACGGGCGGCATGATCGGCGGCATCGGCAAGGCGGTCGGCAAGGGGCTGAGCGACGCGCAGAAGGCGGCGGGCAAGGCGATTGACAAGCTATCCGGCGACAAGGGCGAAATCGTCGTCGATTTCGGCGAGGAAAAGCCCAAAGCCCCGGCGGCGCTGCGCGAGCGCGCCCAAAGCATCCGCGCCGAGGCGGAGCTCAAGCAGGCGGCGGGCGATCAGGAGGGCGCGCGGGCGCTGCGCGCAAAGGCCTACGCGCTGGAGACCGAGGCCGACGAGGTGGAAAAGAAGCTCGCCAAACTGGCCGGGCAGGAAAAGGCCGAAAAGACAGAAAAAGCCGAGAAGACTGAAACGGACGACGAGCTTGACGCGCTCCGGCGCGAGATGGACGCGATGCAGGAAAGCCTGAACGCCGACGCGGCGCAGGTGGAGGCGGACGCGGGCTGCCCCAACGAGCCGATTGACATCGACGACGTGGTGCGCGACGCGGAGAACGCGGCCAGACAGGCCAAGCCGCTCAGCGGCGCGCCGGGCATGGTCGTCATCAGCCGCTATCCGGCGGCGGGGCTGCGCGAGGTGAACGTGAGCCTCGATTCCGACGACGTCACCGTAAAGGCGGCGGACGGCACGGATGTGCTCGTCGAATGGGAGGCCGGGCGCGAGGACGTGGAGCAGCCGACCGTGACGATGGAGGAGCACACGCTGAACGTGCGCCGCGCGAACCCGGATGTGTTCAAGACGTTCTTCTCCGTCTTCCAGAAGGAGGGCGGCAAGGTGACGGTGCGCGTGCCGCGCGGTTATGCCGCCGACTACGTGCTCGGCACGACCTCCGGCGACATCCGCCTGTATGCCATCGACGTGGACAAGGTGAAGGTGAACACGACCTCCGGCGATGTGCGCGTCGAGCCGGACGCGGGCATCCGCGCAAAGGAAATCGACGTGACGACGATCTCCGGCAGCGCGACCGTCAGCGCCTGCGCGGGCGACGTGGTGGTCAACACCGTTTCGGGCAGGCAGTTCGTCTCCTGCGACGCGAACCGGACGGATCTGAGCGTCGTTTCCGGCAGGATTCACGCCGAGGGCGCGAGCGAAGAATGGGAGATCAACAGCGTTTCCGGCGACGTCGAGGTGCTCTGCACCGTCGCGCCGACGCGCAAGATGCAGTTCAACTCCATGAGCGCGAACGCGCATGTGGCGCTCCCCGGCGACATCCGCGGGTTTGTGGCCGATATCAGCAGCATGAGCGGGAAGGTTGTCAACGAGTTCGGCCCGAACCGCTACGGCACCTGCGCCCTGCCGATTCACATGGATACCATGAGCGGCAAGCTGATGATTACCCGCCTGTAAGCATATGGGGTGAAGACGATGTGGGATAAAATCAAAGAGATCGTAAGCCTGATTTTCGGCAGCAGGCTCGTTGTCGAGGGCGCGGGGCGAACCTTTGTCAAAGTGCCGATGTGGCTGGCCGTGCTGGCGTGCGTCGCGAGCATCCGTCTGGCGGTGCTGACGGCGCTGCTGGTCGTGCTTTTCGGCATGCGGGTTCGCGTGGTCAAGGCCTGAGGAGGGATGAGCATGGATTTTGAAACCATCAAAAACAATGCGGTGAACGCTTTTCGCCAGCTATCCGTGCTGCGGGTGATCGTCACATCCCCCAACGAGAAGGTGGCGGATGTGCCCGCGTTGTATGCGCTGGCCGCCCTGCTGCTCGCGCCGTGGGTCTGCGCGGCGGCGCTCGTGCTCGGTTTTCTGTTCAAATACGGCATCCGGTTTGAAAAAGACGCGGTGAAGATGAACTAAAGGACAAACGCTTTCCGTCGCGCAGACGGCGCGCCAACCTTCGGCGTTTTCCATCGTCTGAATCCGCCACAGGCGGCGACGATAGAAAACGTCCCTCAAAAAGTGAGGACTTCGAACCTGAATACATCCATATAAACACGAATCGGGACGAACCGTTCATGGTGCGCCCCGTTTTTTTTCATAAAAAATGAAATTTTCGCCCGTTTGCTTCGTCTATATCAGTAGAAGGGAGGAATTTCACGATGAAAAGAATGATGGGCGCAATCCTGTTTGCGCTGCTGATGATGACGGCCTCGGCGCTGGCTGCCGACCTCGATACGCCGAAGGTCGGCGCGGCCGTCTGCGCGCCGGAGGAGGAAAACGGCTCGGTTGTGCTGCATGAAGCGCCGGACGGGCGGAGCGAAACGCTGATGCGCTATTTTCAGGGCGCGCCGCTGCAAGTGCTCGACCTTGCGGACGGCTGGGCGCATGTGCGCATGGGGATGACGGGCGAATCGCTGGAGGGCTATATTCGGCAGGAACGGTTGAAATACGGCGCGGAGGCGATGCGCGAGGTGCAGCAATACGCCGAAATGCCCGCATTTGACGAGGACGTGCTGATTTATGAAGCCTGCGACAAGCAATCCGGGGTGATTGATACCGTCACGGCGCCGTGCGGCGTGAAGCTCATGGGCTATAACGGCCAATGGGCGGCGGTCTGGAGAGAAAACGGCTTTATCCCCATGACGAGGACGATCCGGCCGGATCGATGGACTTCGTTCTGGCGGGTTCTGCCGCTGGCGGGCGAACTCACGCGGGACGAGGCCGTGCGGAAACTGCGCGAATGGGTGCCCCAAAAGCGGGAAGAATGGAACATTTCCGAGGTCTACACGGATGCGAGGATGCTGGATGAGGAAATGCGTTGGGATTGCGGCGATTTGTTTTACGAGCCGCTGACGGGAGAAACGTTTTATCTCGTCTATATGAATGATCCGCTTCTCATGGACGGGCGGAAATGGTCGATGGATACGCTGATGGTGGAGATGTCCGCGAAGGGCGAGGTGATGGAGGTTTACAACACCCTGCCGCAAACGGGCGTTGCCGTCTGCGCGCCGGTGGAGGAGAGCGACACGGTGACGCTCTATGCCGAGCCGGACGAGAGCAGCGACATGCTGTTCCATTATTACAGCGGCACGGTGGCGGAGGCATTGGAGGTTCAGCGCGCGTGGATCCGGGTGCGCGTGGGGCAAGGCGAGGCGGCGCTGGAGGGCTGGATGCCTGCGCGCGACTTGACCTACGGCGTATGGCGGGAGCGCGACGTGGCGCACGTCGTTCGGTGGTACACCGCCGAGGCGGACGAACAGGCGGTTTACGCCGCGCCGGACGAAAACGCGAAGGTGCTGCGCCAAACGCTGCCGAGCGGAATTGTGAAAGTGAACGGAATCGGCACGGACGACTGGGTGCAGCTGAGCTGGTACGACAACGAGCCTGTAACGGGTTTTGCGCGTCTCGGAGACGATACGGAATTGGGCAAGCCGATGCGTGCGGAGGTGTATCATGTCAATCCGCTGGACGACGAATTGAGCTTCGAAGAAGCGGAAAAGAAAGCGCGGGAATACGCATGGCAATACGGAAAGAAGCATGGAAAAGGCTGGAAGCGCTCGAAAAAGGCGGTGGACGGCGCGGCATGCGAAATGCAGTTGATGTATGTCGAGCAGACGAGGCAGGCGGACTATCGGTTCTGGTTTTATCAGGCGGGAAACGAGGAGGACGGAATTGCCGTGGAGATGACCCCGCAGGGCGAGCTGATCGCAGCGGACGAGGGATTCGGCTGACTTGCATCGCGGGCGAAATTGTGGTAAGCTGAGAGCACGCAACAAAGGAAAGGCGGCTTGACGATGCAAAACCCGAACATTCCCGAGGACTGGAAGCAGACGATCAGGGGCTATGTCCCGAAGGACGAACGCGAGGCGGCGGAGAAGGCGGAAATACTGACCCTGATTGACCGGGAAGGCGAGCGGCTTCTGACGCGGGACTGCGCTTACGCGCACGTGACGGCTTCCTCCGTCATCGTCAACCGGGCGCGCACGAAAACGCTGATGGCGTTCCACAAGATCTATCAGAGCTGGGCATGGACGGGCGGCCACGCGGACGGCGAAACCGACCTGCTGCACGTCGCGATGCGCGAGGCGCGGGAGGAGACGGGCATCGAGCGGCTCAGGCAGATCGGAAACGGCGCGGCTTCGCTGGAGATTCTGCCGGTTTGGGCGCACGTGAAGCGCGGGAAGGCGGTCGGCAGCCACCTGCACCTGAACGTATCGTATCTGTTTGAGGCGGACGACGCGCTGCCCCTGCGCGTGGCGGAGGACGAAAACAGCGCCGTCGGCTGGATTGCGATTGACCGGCTGGCCGAATCCGTTCGGGAGAAGGACATGCTGCCGACTTATGAAAAGCTGCTCAGCAGGACGAACGTTTGTTAATTCCTTACAATCAATATGCGATTTGACTTGAAGAAAGCTGACAAATTCCGTATACTATAAGCGAAGAAAGGAGAAAGAGCCGAAAAGGCCAAGCGAACATTTTAAGGCAATCCCAAGGCAAAGGAGGCCGATTTCATGGTTACACGTTTTGTGATTAAGGATGCGCATGTTCCCGCTGGGATCGTTGAAACGATGGAGCGCAGAATCCATCAGCGTATGGACGCCTATTTCAAGGATGAGGCCGAGGGCGATACGGTGATCAGCGTTCACATTACGGAACAGAAGAACACCTACAAGGTCGAAATGACCATGCCCTACATGGGTCACACACTTCGCACGGAAAACCAGGAGCGGGAGATTTCCCTCCCCGCGCTGGATAAAGGTATAGATGTTCTGGAGCGGCAGATGAAGAAGCTCAGGACGCGCCTGGCGCGCGACTTGAGGAAGAAGCCGCCGGTCGCGGACGCTGTGGCGGACGCGGACGAGGAAGAGATCGCGGTGGTCCGCGTGAAGCGGTACGCATCCAAGCCGATGAGCGTTGAAGACGCGATTCTGGAAATGGACATGCTCGGTCATTCCTTCTACATGTTCAACAATGTCGAAACGGGCAGAGCCGCGACGGTGTATCGCCGCAAGGATGGCGGCTGCGGCCTGATCGAACTGGAAAACCTGTAAACGACAGCGAAAACTCGCTGGCAGGCAACAACGAGGCCGCCTGAGGGGCGGGAAAAGAAAGGGTGAGTCCGATGCAGCCGGGTATGAAAGCCGTGGTCGCCGTGCTGGTGGTCGCGCTGATCGCTGTGATCGGTTTGATTGTTATGTCGCAGGGGAACAGCGCGCAGAAGCCTGCACCCACGGTGACCGCGACGCCGGAAACCACCGCAGCGCTGGAACAGGAGCCGAAAGCCACCGCCGAATTGGCGCAGGGCGATGACGCCGCGCAAGATACGATGTATGAGGGCGCGTTGGCTGGGCTGACCGAAGAAGAGATCGCCAAGATGGCGCTCGCCGAAGAGGAATCCAGCGAAAGGCAAAGCGATATCGGGGCGGAGGATTCCGTTGACTGACGGATCAGGCTTCATCCTCCGCATATAAAACCCATTCGGACGTGCGCGGGTGCGCGCGTGGAGCCAAAGGAAAATCAAAGGATAGCGGCCGGGAGAGCGTCGGAAAGGGGCGCTGCCCGGCCGTTTTGACGTGCGCGGCGCAGGCGCGGGAAGGAGGGGACGGACATGAAAGAGAGAGCCTATATCGCAATCGACCTGAAATCCTTCTTCGCCTCCGTGGAGTGCCGGGAGCGCGGCCTCGATCCGCTGGACACCAACCTCGTCGTGGCGGACGAGAGCCGGACGGACAAGACCATCTGCCTGGCCATCACGCCCACGCTCAAGCGCTGCGGCCTCTCCGGCCGGGGGCGGCTGTTTGAGGTCAGGCAGCGCGTCCGGGAGGCGAACGCGCTTCGCCAGCGCAGCGCGCCGGGGCGAAAGCTGGAGGGCACGTCGCATTTTTTCTCGGAGCTGCAAGCCAATCCGTCCCTGGCGATGGATTTCATCATCGCGCCGCCGCGAATGGCGTATTACATGGCGTACAGCAGCCGAATCTATCAGATTTACCTCAAATACGTCGCGCCGGAGGATATCGTGGTCTATTCCATCGACGAGGTGTTCATGGATGCGACGGATTACCTGAGCACATACGGGCTTTCGGCGCACGACCTCGCCATGAAGATCATCCTCGACGTGCTGGAGACGACCGGCATCACGGCCACCGCGGGAATCGGCACAAATCTCTTTCTGTGCAAGGTGGCGATGGACATTGTGGCCAAGCACATGCCCGCCGATCAAAACGGCGTCCGCATCGCGGAGCTGGACGAGATGAAATTCCGCCGCGAGCTCTGGGCGCACCAGCCCATCACGGATTTTTGGCGCGTGGGGCGGGGCATCGCCAAGAAACTGGAGCAGAACGGGATGGTGACGATGGGCGACGTCGCCCTCTGCTCGGAGCGCAGCGAGGATCTGCTCTACCGGCTGTTCGGCAAAAACGCGGAGCTGCTCATCGACCACGCATGGGGCTGGGAGCCGACGACCATCGAGGCGATCAAGGCGTATCGGCCGAGCATGAACAGCATCAGCTCCGGGCAGGTGCTGCATTGCCCTTACGCGGCGGAGAAGGCGCGGCTCGTCATCCGAGAGATGACGGATTTGCTCGTGCTGGATTTGGTGGACAAGGGGCTTGTCACCGACCAGATGGTGCTGACCGTCGGCTATGACATTGAAAACCTGACCGACCCGGCGCGGCGGGCGAAGTATCGCGGCCGGATTGAAACCGATCCCTACGGGCGGCAGGTGCCCAAGCAGGCGCACGGCTCGATCAACCTTGACGGCTACACCTCCTCCACGCGCCAGATCATGCGCGCGGTGACGGAGCTGTTTGATCGGATTGTGGACAAAAATCTGCTGATCCGCCGCATGTACGTCGTGGCCAACCGCGTTTTGCCGGAGGCGGACGCGCCGAAGAAGCGCGACGACGCCGTTCAGCTCGATTTCTTCACGGACTACGCCGCCGAGGCGGAGAAGCAGAAGGCCGAGGACGAGGCCTTGGCGCGGGAGCGGCGGATTCAAAACGCCACGCTCGCCATCAAAAAGAAATACGGAAAAAACGCGCTTTTCAAGGGGATGAACCTCGAAGAGGGCGCGACGGCCAAAGACCGAAACGCGCAGATCGGCGGGCACAGGGCATAAAACAAACGGCGCTCAAAAGCAAAAATCCGGTTTGAAGGAGAAAGGAGGGACGCAGGGTGAACGCGAACGGCAAATACGACGAGATCATGGGGCTTGCGCACCATGTCTCCAAAACGCGGCCGCAGATGCCGATGGCCGACCGCGCGGCGCAGTTCGCGCCCTTTGCCGCCCTCACCGGCTACGACGCGGTCATCCGGGAAACCGGAAGATTGACCGACACGCGGATCGAGCCTGACGAGGAAGCGCTGACCGCGCTGAACATGAAGTTCCGGCTGCTGATGGACGCGCTGGGCGACGCGCCGGAGATCACCCTGCTCGTCTTTCGGCCGGACGCGCGAAAGGCCGGGGGCGCATACCTGACCGTGACGGGCAGGGTCAGGAAGGTGGACGAATACAAACGCCTGATGACCTTGCAGGACGGGACGAAAATCCCGATGGACGATATTCTGGATATGACCGGGGCGCTGTTTTCGCCGCTTGAATAACGCGCCCGATTGTCCCCTGCCGGCAAAAGAAAAAGAACGAAACGGGGGCGAATCAAAAACGTTTTGAAGAAATTTCAAAAAAAGGTTGACAAAAATCGTGTAATCGTGTATTATATATTTCGTCGCCGCGCTCGACACGATCAAGCGATGCGGCGGTCCAGCTCGGGAGCATAGCTCAGCTGGGAGAGCATCTGCCTTACAAGCAGAGGGTCACAGGTT